>Ga0315277_10000150_pt1 | contig 116803 bp, 88 predicted proteins | sample YL17G05_15_MG_FD_203695 | JGI IMG/M metagenome (GOLD analysis project Ga0315277, IMG submission 203695) | Sediment microbial communities from Yellowstone Lake, YNP, Wyoming, USA - YL17G05_15 | ecosystem: Environmental > Aquatic > Freshwater > Lake > Sediment | place: USA: Wyoming | collected...
CGGCTCATCGCCTCGCTGCGGCCGTCTACAGTTATGCGGAGTTCCGACGTGACCAAACCCTGATCACCACAAAGCAATGACCCCGGAGGTCCGCATAACTCCGGGGTCCGCATAATGTCGCTACGCCGGCCGCCCTCCGGTGGCCACCGAGCGGCTGTCGCTTCTGCCGGACGGCTGGCTGCTGTATCGCCTCAAGCGCCGGTGGCGGGACGGAACCACCCACATAATTTTCGAGCCTCTCGAACTGGTTGAAAAACTCGCCGCGCTTGTGCCTCCGCCTCGCTTCAATCTAGTTCGCTACCATGGCGTGTTAGCTCCCTCGGCGGCCTGGAGACCCCTCGTAATTCCTTCAGAGCCAGAGCAGGAAATCGCCGCCCCCAGTTTCCACACCGCCTGTCCTGCAAAAGAGCAGGTCCTCTCCGAAACGGAAAAACTCCAAAATAAGCGCGCCCCGGAAATCACCGATCTCGCTTCCCATCCCTGTTGTTCTGCAAAAAAGCAAATTTCCGAGAATCTCCAGAAGCGCGCTTGCCGCCCCAGAAATTATTCTTGGGCTGAACTCATGAGACGGGTTTTTTCGATTGACGTTTTGGCCTGCCCACGATGCGGCGGTCGCATGAGAATCCTATGCGCTATCCACCCACCGGCGGCAATTCATAAGATACTCGAATGCCTCAGCCTGCCTTCTAGACCCCCGCCGATTGCCCGTGCCCTGCCGGACCCTGAGATCGAAGGGTTTGAATTTTCGTGAGCCGTGCGCGGCGGCTTATCCGCTCCCGCTTAATAGAAGTGTGCCAGCAGCGCGCCAGAATCCAGTTACAGCAATGCAGGATTGCAGTAAAATGCCCTCTGTGGTTGTTCCGAGAGGGGAATCCCGGCAAACGGCGGGCTGTAGTTGACATAATCCCTTTTTATCGGAAGCTGAGCTCGACCGGGGACCAGGGGATTCGGAATTCGCATGCAGCTTATTTCGACTATCCCCTTTGTGGCGCCTCACTCCAAAGGCGGATGTGGTGGAAACGTGATGAGGCGCCAAAGAATCTGTTGAACTGAACCGCTATCCTATGGGTTTTGAATCGGAAGTACTTTGTAGGCCTTAAGATACAGCAGATGAGGAGTACTGGATCTTATAGCGGATATTGTACTACCGCGGAGCGGTTTAGTTCAATTGCTTTTTATCGGAAGCTGGAGAGGGGGACCCGAGCCGGCCTGCCACACGGAGCAGCCGCGGAAATAGGCAGCCAATCCCTCCTATCCGTCGTAGTGATTCTGCTCATTGTGGTCGCACTTGCGGCGTGCTACGTCCCGGCCTGGCGCGCGACCCGAGTCGATCTGCAATAAGGTGGAGGTGTGCCAGGAAACCGTATCCAGCGACGCGGTTCAGGTGTAAAATACAACCGTGGTGGGGGATTAGCCCCGAAGTTTACATATCAATAAGGTGGAGGTGTGCCAGGAAACCGTATCCAGCGACGCGGTTCAGGTGTAAAATACAACCGTGGTGGGGGATTAGCCCCGAAGTTTACATATTGCCTTTTATCAGCAACGCCAGAAAGTGCATCGCGGAGGGGAACCGGAAGCAAACAGCAACTTGTGCTTCCTATCCATTAGCACATTTCATTAGAAGTAGTCGCAGGCCTCTAGCTTGGTTGTGGTTTTTCCGGCGTGAAAAGCCTGCGCTTCCAAATGGGATCGCCTCTGCCTTTTTCAGAGGCTCTAAACATGTCTGAGATAATTGAATCCAACTGTGGCGCTTTTAGCGTCCGGAGCGAGACGATTATGCATGATGGTGCTGACACCGCCGGTTGCGATGTTTTGCTTCCTTATGCTACCGTGCATGAGCATCTGCTCGATGAGCTGCGCTGGCTCAATAGAATCATCGCCGCCAGGGTAGTCCGGCTGCGGCGAAATGATTTTTTCAATACCATTCGCAGTTTCCGTGATTTCTTCATCGCAGATAACGAAATCGACGAACTTCTTGCCGCTGATGTTTTTGGTAATCGACCGGATCTTGAAGAATCATCCTTAATCCTGGAAAGGTCTTTTGCTGACAAAGCAGATTTATTGCGCGCCGCCATCGATCGGCGTTTAATGGAGAGGAAGCCGGAATCGACCATCCCGCCGCTCATTTCTCTTGCCAAGGTATTCCGGCTCGGTGCAATGGAGCGATGCATATTGCTTATCTGTCTTGCGCCCCACATCGATGGTCGCTACGAAAAGCTTTATGCCTACCTTCAAGATGACATTATGAAGCGAGCGCCGGGATGTGATCTCCTACTTGGGCTCCTGGCGGCAGACAACCATGAGCGTTTTCGAGTGTTGTCGATGCTGGAAGACAGCTCCCCGCTGCTGCGCTTTCGCTTGATTGTTCCGTCAACGGCAGAAGCTGGAGGGGGCGCCTGCCAAAGATTTTTCCGCGTTGAAGACGCAGTTCGTCGGTATCTCTTTACAGGCGGGATGGAGCCTACCGGGCATCTTTCGCCTCAGTCAGAATTATCCGTCGACTGGAAGAACCTCGCGATCGAGCAAGCACTGCGTGAACGGCTTAATAAATTGTTTCATCGCACTCTGACCGACACTATCCCCGACGGACGATCTCTAGTGTTTTGCGGTCGCGAAGGCCTGGGGAAAACGACCATTGCTCGCGCCTTATGCGCCCAATATGGAAGGACTCTGAACGAATTCGATCTGCATGGACTTGTCCGCCATGATGCGAGGGATTTTACTCAAATCCGATGTGTCATACGTGATGCCGTATTGGGCAATCACATTCTATATTTCGATCACATCGAAGTTTTTCTCTCAGCTGAAAACCAATCGGCCGAAATGATCCGCTTTATTGCGCAGGAATTGCAGGCTGCCGGCCAGATAGCATTGTGGGGGAGTACTCAACCTCTTTCGAAAGAAATCCTGGATGCTCTTAACGCCACGGTGGTTGAAATTCCGCCGCCTGATTCGGCTGCGCAACGTCATATCTGGATCATGAATCTCAGCCGGATCGGGCTAGCGCTTGACGACCAGCTTATCGATGACTTGGTTGCCCACTTCGATATGAGTGGAGGTCAAATAGCCGGAGCAGTTCAGATGATTGTGCGGGAAATTGAGCCTAGGACAGTTCCTACGGCGGACGATTTCTATCGCGCATGCCGAGTTCAGATGCAGCCAAGTTTTGGCATCCTTGCCAGGCGCGTGCGGCCGCTACGCTCGTGGGAAGAAATCGTCCTGCCTGATGATGTTATGAATCAATTGACTGAGATATGCGAGCGTGTGCACTTTCGCACTCGGGTTTTCAGTCATTGGCAGTTTGACCAAAAGCTTCCGCGCGCTAAGGGAGTGAGCGCTCTTTTCGCGGGGCCATCAGGCACTGGTAAAACCATGGCCGCAGAAATCATTGCCGGTCGTCTCCATTATGATCTGTATAGGGTTGATCTGGCCGCAGTCGTAAGCAAATACATTGGTGAGACGGAAAAAAACCTCGATAAGATTTTTACTGCAGCCGAACGCAGTAATTGTGTTCTCTTCTTTGATGAAGCCGATGCGCTATTCGGCAAAAGATCGGAAGTTCGCGATTCGCATGACCGTTACGCCAATGTCGAAATCTCTTATCTCCTGCAAAAGATGGAGGATTACCAGGGAGTTGCGATCCTGGCAACCAATCTGCGGCAAAATCTGGATGAATCGTTTACACGCCGGCTTTCTTTCGTCGTTCATTTTCCTTTCCCGGACGAAATGAGTCGTCTTGCCATCTGGCAAAAGGCATGGCCTCGACAATTTCCATTGGGACCGGATGTCGGTCTCAGCCTGCTGGCTCATCATTTAAAAATTTCCGGCGGCAGCATCGCTAATATTTCACTCTCAGCTGCATTTCTCGCGGCCGGCGAACAGTACGTACGCATGATGCACCTGGTGCGTGCTGCGCGCAGGGAATATCAGAAAATGGGCAAAACGCTTACGGAAGAGGAAATCGCCGCGCTGGTTCCTTCCATGGAGAGCGATTGACGATGACAAATGCAGCGCTTCAAAAAACATCCCGGCGCGCAGAATCAGAGCAGAGCTCAGCTCCGCGAATCGAGGTGACGCGCACATCCAGAAGGGGTATCACTCCCTCGCTGCTGCAAGGAATCATAGGCAATCAAGGCATGCGTTTGCTGGGCTCAGTGCAAGATAGATCCACCCTTGGCTCGGATAATCAGGACCATGGTTCAACAAGCCAATCTAGCACTATTCCCATTCGTTATGATGCGGAAGCACAGAATTTGCTCGCCGAAAAAAATGCCCTTGCTGCAGCCGATGCAACGCAAATTTTTGCCCTTCCTGGAGCATTTGAGGGACGCGCTGGCCAAAGACTGTTGCTGCACGAAATCGCCCATGTCATGCAGCAGAATGCGCCATATTTGCCCCCCGTTGGGCAAACCCAGGCTGAATCTGAAGCCGAGTCTTATGCTGATGCTGTTATGGCAGGAGGCAATGCTTCTGTCGGTTCTTCTGCTCCGCAAGGCATAGCATTTAAGAACCGCAAGATCGATTCCAGGGATCGGGTGTCTTCAGTCACCATTGTCGGCAACAAAGCTTACATTTTCTTTCAAAGCCCTACTGGCAGTTATACCAATATTTATACAGTGCAACACAATATCCCTCCCAGGGCAGAGCCTTACACATTGAAAACTGGAGGATTGGTGCCCGAGTTGGGAATCACGCAGAAGGGATTCATCTCCTTCAAGCTCATCAAGGGAGACACGCCTCTTTCCTGGAATCTCTTCCCTGAGGAAGTTCCGCTTCGTATTCTAAAAACCGGCACGCCTTTTAAAACGAATGTCGTTGACGCAGCCACAACATCAGCCAAGGGAAAGAAACCTGTTAGTAGCAAGGGAGAGACGACTAAGCCGGAAAGCTCTAAGGTCACACCGCCTGCGCCCGTTCCAATGCCCGAAGAGAAAGATCCCAGTAAAATTTCAAGTCCAGTCCCGGTTATCAAAGTGACCAGCCAGGATCAGATCGATGAGCTCAAGCGCAAAGGCTTGATACCAATGGATCAGGCAAATGCGATCAAAGGCAAACTCGAAAAACAACAGGCTTTAACCTTCGAAGAAGCAAAAACGCTGCTTGAAGCTTTAAACGCGATGGTTGTGAATGATAAACGGCAATCATCCGAAGGCAAGGACAGCTGGCTCAAGTGGGCTCAATTTATTCAGCAGAACAAAGACAAGTTATCGGGCAAGGTCAAGGGTAGTGATAAAGGCATCACGGTTGACGAAGTCAAAGAAGTTCTCAAGAAACATAAGGAGTATGTAGGCGTTGCCGATGCGCCGGCGCGCACGGCCAAGGAAGTTGCCTATGATCCCGAACGACGCAAATCGTGGAACTCGCTGGCTGGTTGGGAGAAAAAGCTTTGGACGGAATATCTCGCCCGGCACGGAAAAGACGCCGATGTCTCCGATTCAAGCAGGAAGGATCTGCGCCTCACGCCGGCTGTGCGTTTCAGCATGGCGCTGCATATGTCAACCCAATATATGAGACCCGGCGCGCGCGAAGCGGCGGAGCAGCTTTTTAATGATCCCATATTCATTGCTTCAATCGCGGCCGGTCTTGGTGTCTATCTGGCGCTCTGGGCGGCGCCAGAACCGGTTTTCTCCAAAGCGGCAGCCGTGGTGGCAACGATCGGTCTGGTCGCGACCATCGGATTCTCAGTAATCGAAATTAAAAACCTTGCCGGCGCATGGATGGCGCTCAATCGTGACACCGCGCGGGCAACTAATTATGAACAACTTGACATGGCGGCGGAACGGTTCGGCAAAAGCGTGGGCGGATCGGGAGTGCGAATTCTCGTGATGCTGGCAATGCATTTTGGTGGTAAAGCTTTGCCTAAGATCAAACCTCCGGCCGCAGGTGCGCCAGCCCCAGCAATCGGCGGCATATCTCCGGGACCCGGGGGCGCTGGTGTTGCCACTATGACTGCAGGAGCCGAGGACGCGGCAGTTGTCATCAAAGTGCTCAAGGACGGGACTATTGTTATTTTGCAGGGCGCCTCAGCGGGCGGCCAGGCAGGCAACGTCATGGCAGCAATGCAAGCCGGCGGCAGAGGCGGAGGATCCGCGGGAGGCGAGGAGAGTGCCCGACCGAAAAATCTTAAGGAGACTAAAGGACCTAAAGATACTGAAGAAACGATCAAAGATCTGGAGCAAAAAGGCGGCACATATAAACCAGGTGAACAAGCAGCTATCGGCAGTGAAATCGAAGCTCTAGAAGTGCAGAATTGGGGATCAGAACTGCAAAAAATGGGCTTCCGCACTTACGCACGTAATCAGTTCGGCCAGGCAAAGCTCGGGGATACGAGATTATCGAGGATTTTCACGGATCAAAGATCCAGACCGGACATAATCGGGATCAATGATTCAATGAAGCAGATTATCGTTGGTGATATTACTGCAAATCCAGGCACTGCGGCTAAGATTCCAGGCCGGATCGGCCAACCGGAAGGTATGCATATTGAGAAAACGATTGAATATGCGAAGCAGGTTCTTCGCCACCTACCCGCAGAATTAAAAGGTTGGAAGGTATTTGCTCAAGACCGATTCTGGCAAGCCGGCGGCAAAACCAAATTAATTGAGGTAAAAATTGGGAAACAATGACTCAATTGAACTAAACACCAGCAGCATCCTCGTTAGCGGATTCTGCGATTGAGCGCGCGCCAACGCACAAAAGCGTTATAAGTAAAAGGGATTCGCTTATGATCGATTATCTCGATGCATTGCTCCGCCAGCTCTTTAAGAGCAGGGTTCCCGGTCTGCGTACGCCCAATCCAGTGCCGGGTCAGCCTCCGCTTGCGGTAGTGGATGGTCAGATCGGATTTCGCGCACCCGATGACAATTGGCGTTCTTACGTCTCGAACCTGACCGTAAACAATCAATCAGCTAAGGCGATCAATGTCTATTTGATCGATATTAAGGAAAACCGCAAACTGCGATCGAATGAGCGCATCCGCGACGAGCATGACGGCATGGTATTCTTTCTCCCTGCAGAACAGCGTCTCGACTGCCATTATCTGATATCAGCCTGGAGTCCAGCGCTGGTTAACCTTCCCGCCGATGCCACGGCCGATGACGAGTTCTTGACTATGCATGCGTTACTCTATCAGGCAGCTGCCGCGCTCTTGAGAGGCTCGCCTCTGGTACCGCGGGAAATTTTTGCGCCTGGTCCATTGCCGCCATTTTTTCCCTTAACGATCGCTGATGCTCAGTTGCCTACGATGGTTTTGCCCGGTGATGGATTTGTGAAACTGGCGGAATTCTGGGCAGGGATGGGGACCAAACATGGCTGGTTACCCACACTTTACGTCACAATCACCATACCTGTAGTAATGGACGCGGAACTTGCTGGATTCCCGATCTCAGCGCGCGTTATGGACAGCGGGCTGGGTGGAACCGGTTTGGCGGATCGATGGGTAGAAATTCGTGGCCAAGTGGTCAACGCCGCTACCCATCCACCCACGCCGGTTGCTGATGCATGGGTTCGCCTCGAAGAGATAGGCGGAATTCCTCTGCGCCAGGTTACGACCGATGGCAATGGGAATTATATATTCGACAAACTGCAGGCAGGCAGTTATCGCGTTTATGTTCGGGCCCAGGGATTTGCACCGAAAATTCAACAGATAGACGTGCCGGCGAGTTCCGGCGATTACACCATTGAGCTTATCTGAACGGAAGGAGAGAAGCATATGCCAAAGCGTTACGAGGTTCCCGGAGTATATATTGAAGAACTGACCGGGCCCGGCGTCATCGCGGGTGTCGGCACGAGTATGGCCGCATTTGTTGGTCCAGCTTTATGTGGATCCATCAATGAAGCGGTACGGATATCCAGCTTCGATGAATTTCTGGAAAAATACGCAGTTCTGCGTGCAGACGGTAGCCGTTGGCCGTTCATGACCGAACCAAAGACGTTTTATCTTGCTCATGCCGTCAAAGGTTTCTTTCAAAATGGAGGTACCTCGGCGTATATCGTCCGCATCGGTACCGGCCGTCGAGCCTCGGTTGCTTTGCTTAATCAGGGAGGCGAAGCGGTATCCATTATCGAGGCAGCTCAGGAAGGCGCCGCAGGTAATAGCATCAGCCTTTCAACGCAAGTAGCGGCCAACCAGACAGTGGCGATCGGCAGCTCGTCGGTTACGGCAGTTAACGGAGTTTCGCTGACTGTGAGCGATGCCTCTGCTTTTAGGAATGGCGATATCGTAACCAAAGATAACACCGCCCGTGCCACCATCCTCCAGATTCAAGCTAATAATCTAACTCTGGATGTTGCCTTGGTGGGATTGGCCGTGGGCGACACCCTGCGCATCGCGAATATGCTGACGACTCAGATGACATTTCGCCTCGTCGATGTTGCTGGTTTCTATCCGGGAGGCATGGCGATTCTGACGGGACTGAATGCAGCTACCAATCTGCCTTCGAGCGAGCGGGTAAAGATCCAATCCATTAATGTCCAAGCAAACACGTTGACGCTCGCAGCGAATCCCGCTCGCACTGTGAATATCAAAACAGATGTTGCGCCGGCCAACACTCCCTCGCTGACTGCCATCAGAACTCTGGCGGTAGCGAGTACTCAGATTACTGCGGTGAACTCCGCCGGATCGGAACTGACGCTTACTAGCGCCGCCTCCTTCAAGCCTGGTGATACGATCACAAAAGATAATATAGCGACGGCGGTCATCGATAAAATAGCGGCAAATATTGTGACATTGCGGACGGCATTATCCGGTGTGGCTGTAGGTGACACGGTGTACATCGCAAATATTGCACCTGTACGTTTTACCTATAGAGCGGTCGACGCCTCCGGTCTTTATCCGGGCGGTGTTGTGCTTATCAAAGGTCAGGATCCAAACAATCCGTCCAATCTGCTCTCGGATTATGGCATTATCGATACGGTTGATAATGCCGGCTTTGTCACTTTGCGTAGCGCACCGGCACGCACGGCATCGATAAGCTGCGCGGTTGCCGAGGCACAGGCGCCGGTGTTAATCCCTCAGGAATTTCGCTTGGTGATATTCCCTCCTGCCTCGAGTGGCCGGCCCAAAGGGAGGATCAACAATCTTTCGCTGGAGCCTTTCCATCCGCGCTACATACTCAATCAAACGATTTTAGATGAAATTGCCGGATTTGATCCGACTAAACAGTGGATTAAAGTTGACAAACTTGCAGTGCCACCGGTTCAAGCCGCATTGCCCGCACGACTGGCAGCACTCGCGGGACCAGCAAATCTGAGCGGCGGGCAGGATGATCATCCCGGCGCTCTAGCCGCCGCCAATTATCAGACCGGACTTGATGTCCTGCGCGACATAGATGAAGTCAATCTGATCTGTGTACCTGATGCGGCTGCTCATAATGACTGCCAAACAATACAACAGGCAATGATCGAGCATTGTTTATTGCCGCAGTTACAGGACCGTTTTGCCATTCTTGATTCCTGGCCTAACGCATTGCCTTCGGGCCAGGGCAGCATCGAACAACAGCGTGCGCAGGTACAATCCGATCGAGGCTTTGCTGCCATTTATTATCCATGGCTTGAAGTGCGTGATCCTGCCTCCAGCGGTCCGCTTCCGCGCTCGATTTTCATTCCTCCTTCTGGCCATGTTGCTGGAGTGTATGCGCGTACCGATTCTGAACGAGGCGTTCATAAGGCGCCTGCCAATGTAGGCATTCGAGGAGTGCTGGGATTAGAGAGAATTCTAAGCGACGGGCAGCATGGTCCACTCAACCTTGCGGGCATTAACGCGCTGAGAATTTTTCCCGGATCCGCACAGATCACCATTTGGGGAGCACGCACTACCGTGGATCCGACCATCAACGATTGGCTTTATGTCAACGTGCGTCGACTGATGATCTACATAGAAGAATCTATTGCCGAAGGCATCCGCTGGGCAGTATTTGAGCCTAATAATCTGGCGCTGTGGCAAAAACTCAAACGCACGATCAACGACTTTCTAACTCGCGTATGGCGCGATGGCGCGTTGTTCGGCGATACCGCGGAGAAAGCATTCTACGTGCGCATTGACGAATCGCTCAATCCGGCTTCCAGTCGCGCTCTTGGTCAGCTCCACATCGAAATCGGAGTGGCGCCGGTGCGACCTGCGGAATTTATTATCGTTACCATCGGATTGTGGGACGGTGGATCGGCAATCAGCGAGTCCTAAGCGATTGCCTCCGGCACAACTTCTCAAATAGTGAGATCGTGCCATAACTTTTTTAATTGATTCTTAGTATTACCAAGAAATGAAAGGAGGAGCGGCGTGGCACAAACAGGAGCACGCGTGGATCCATATGTCAATTACAACTTCCTGGTGGAAATTGACGGCATCATACGAGCCGGATTTCAGGAGGTTGGAGGTCTTGATTCTTCGATCGAAATCGTGGAACACCGGGAGGGAGGCGACAACACTACCGTACGTAAGCTGCCAGCCATGGCCAAGTATTCGAATCTGACGCTTAAATGGGGAGTCACTGATGATGCGCAGCTATGGGATTGGCATCAGAAGTGGGTTGCGGGCGATCCCGCGGTCGGACGCAAAAACGGTTCAGTGATTCTGCTCGATCGCCAGGGAAAAGAGAAAGCGCGCTGGAATTTTTTCAGCGCCTGGCCGGCAAAATGGACCGGGCCGGCGTTTAATGCCGAGGGCAAGGATGTTGCCATCGAAAGCCTGGAGCTCGCTCACGAAGGAATAAAAAGAGCATAATGGGACTGTCTGATCCCGGCAGATCACGCTTTGTGACCCAAAGAGGAATTCGTGGATCATGCCGGCTTTAGCAGATCCCTTCAGGAAGGAGCCTTTTGATCATGCTGCAAACCGAGCACGAATTCGAGCTGCCGCTGGGATATGTCGATAGCGAGGGGACGATGCATAAGTCGGGCATCATGCGGCTGGCAACCGCAGCCGACGAGATTCTGCCGCTTAAAGACCCGCGCGTACAGAATAATCAGGCATATCTCATCATTATTCTTCTATCGCGAGTCATAACGAAGCTGGGATCGCTTCAATCCATCAATCCCATGATCATTGAGGGACTTTTTGCAGCCGACCTGTCCTATCTGCAAGATCTGTACAATCGAATCAATACCGTTGACGGTGGGGGCCGGCGAATCCTATGCCCAAAGTGTAAACACGAATTTATCGGTGAGGATTCACGCCTGGGGGAATAATCGGCTACCCCCTCGATGCAATTTATGAGGAGGTAGCCTGCATTGCTTTCCATTTTCATTGGGAGTTGGAAACCATCATGAATTTGGAACACGGCGAACGAATTCTATGGGTCGACCGCATTGCAGCCATTAATGAGCGATTCAATGAAAGGAACCCAAAATCTCGATGACGGATCAATTCAAATCGCCGACCGACGATTGGGGCGATGATCAGCCCGAATACGAGTTGGAGCGCGATAATTCAACCTTGCCTATTCCGATTCGAGGCATAACGTCGCTTCCCTCGATCGGCCGCACGGTTCAAACGGCGGCGCGCATTATTGCGCGCCGGACAAGAGGAGGAGCTGTCGTTATTGGTGCGAAGTTTTCGTCCAATCGTTCAGGCATATCCAAATGGCCTTCATTGGCTAATGTGGTCGGTGCATTTGGAGCAACCGAGCAATTACAGCCGCCGTTTTTTCAAGCTGACCATCAAGTCTTGAATGATCAATTTCTTAAAAAAGCCAGCGTAGAGAAAACCGAAAGGATGAAGTCCTCGTTTTCCATTGATGAAAAAGCTGGCGCCAATAAATCTGCTGTATTATCCGATATCAGCGCGAGCGACAAAGTGGTGAATGTCCCCTCCCGGCTTTTAGAGTTTTTGCAGGAGCGGCTCGGTTCCAAGCTTCCCTCTGTTGCAGTGCACCGTAACCGCTGGGCGGACCAAATACTCGCCGCCAAGCGAGCGGAAGCCATGGCTTGGGGCAAAACAATATTTGTCAGACGCGACTCTCCAGACACGACAACCGCTCAGGGAGCCGGATTGTTAGCGCACGAACTGACACATATCGCACAGCAGCAGGAAACGCGTGATTGGAGAGCGCAGGGTCTGCCTCATCCATCAAGCAGCGAAGCCGAGCCGGCGGCTTTGCGCAATGAACGGTTGGCTGCCGTCAGTTTCCCATACGGAACTTCGTATGATTCTGCTGGCCGGCGCAGCCAGGCTCCAGCGGGAGCTGCCGGGGCTTCCATCGCTCAATTCGCAGCCGACACTCGGTCTCAAACATCCGTGACCGAAGAGTCGCCGCAATCCCCGCCAGGTATGAGCTTGGATGATATCGAGCGCATCAAAGACGAGATCTACCGCGATCTTATGTTGCGCATTAAAACCGAATTTGAACGAGGGGCATGAGCATGGCGCTTGAAAAGGCAGTGATTGTGAACACCGAAACCGGCGATCGAATTCCAGTCATGTTCAATCCAGGAGAATACACGTTGAGCATGAGCAATAGTTTCGCTGAGATTGGAATTCCTGGTTTGCAATCGCCTCCTCTGCAGTTCGTCAGTGGCGGTCTAACCAATCTAAAGCTGGACCTGTTCTTCGATACTTGGGAAAAGAAAAGCGACGTGCGTGACTATACTCGGAAGATTGCAGACCTCCTGGAAAAAAACACAGCAACTCATGCTCCACCCGTTCTTCTGTTCACATGGGGCAGCTTCAATTTCAAATGTGTACTTGACAGTATAAGCCAAAAATTCACCATGTTTCTCGACAACGGCATACCCGTGCGCGCGACACTCTCCGTTTCTTTCAAAGAATTTTTGCCGGTCGAGATAGAGATCCAGCGGGGACTGTTCATCGGTCCCCCCATGGTTCAGACTCTCGTAAGTGGGCAACAGCTTAGCGATATTGCCGCATCGACGCTCGGTGATCCGGGTGCGTGGCGAGAGATCGCGAAGCTGAACAACGTTGACAATCCAAGAACCGTTGCGCCGGGGACGGTGTTGTCAGTGCCAGTGGCGAATAGAACAAAGTCTCCATCGGAAGGATAAAAGTGCACCCGTATTTTGCGCCCGATTTCGAAGTAAAAATCAGCGGCCTCACCATGGCGGCCGATGTGCGCAACGCTGTGATCGACCTCAGTTGTGAAAGCTCGCTCGATCAGGCAGGAATGTTCAAGCTGACTCTCGATAACAGAGATCTGAGACTGACCGATTCGCCTTTGCTTAACGTCGGTAAAACGGTCGAAATTCACATGGGGTACGCCAACGATCTTCAACCAAAGATGCTGGGAGAGATTGTCGCCGTTCAACCTTCATTCCCTTCGAGCGGAGCACCCACCATTGTTATAACCGGCTACGACAAATCTCATCGCATGCGCAATAACAAGCCGGCCCGTTTCACCTATAAAATGATGAATGATACCGCTATCGCAGCGATCATCGCCGCTGAAAATTTGTTGATTCCGGTCGTGGACCCATCGCCATTTCCCGCGCGCGAATCGGTGCAACAATTGGGCAGCGACTGGGCCTTGTTGACGGAATTGGCCGAACGCAATTATTTTCAACTTTATGTATGGTGGGATCGACTTTATTTCCGGTTCCAACGACCGCAAACCGAAAAGGTCGTATTGGAATGGGGGAAAAATCTCAGTAGTTTTTCGCCGCGGCTCTCGACCTCGGGACAATTTGGGATTCAGGAAATCCGTGGCTGGAACGCCGAACTCGCCGAACAGATTGTGGCGATTCTGCCATCAGTGTCTTTGGGAACCGATATCGATGACATTGTCGAACGCCTGGGAAGCGGGATCGTCGATCAGCTTGTTACCATGGGCCGCAATGTCGTGCGCTCCCAGCCGGTTGAAACACAGTTTGATGCGCTGATGTTGGCGAAATCACTCTTGTTGCAGCTGATCCAGGGTCTCTACGAAGCAACGGGCAGCTGCATCGGAATCCCCATGATGAAAGCCGGAGATGTGGTTGAAATCAGAGGAATCGGCAAGCGGTTTAGCGGCAATTATACGCTCACGCGTGTAACCCACTCCATCAGCAAGAGCGGATATCGTACTGATTTCGAAATGTCGCAACGGCACTCGGGATCGCTTGCTCAATTATTGCGCTCAAAAATCAGCGGCGAGTCGGCAAGCTTAGACCGTTCCTCAAAGTCCCAGCCTATGGGGGGAATGACAATCGGCAAAGTGGTAAATAATCTTGATACCAAAGGACTGGGCCGTGTACAGCTTTCATTCCCTTATCTGTCCGACGTAAACCTGAGCGCCTGGGCAAGAGTAGCATCGCCGTGGGCAGGATCGAGCAATGGCATCTATTTTCTGCCTGATATCGATGATGAATGTCTTGTAACCTTTGAACAGGGGGACATCAATAAACCAATCGTCATCGGCAGTTTGTGGAATGGAAAAAACCGCCCGTTGGATGTTAACGCCGGCCTGAATGAAAAAAAAATCATCAAGACGAAAACCGGAATGCAGGTGACTTTCGACGAAACCAAAGGGAATGAATCGCTGGCACTAACCGACGGCAAAGGATCAAGTGTCACATTGAATGCAGTGACAGGAGTACTCGCCATCAAAGCCAAGGGAAACGTGAAAATTGAAGATGGCGCCGGATCATCGATTGTCTTGGACGCAAATACCAAAAAGATCACAATCGAAGCTAAGGGAGATGTTGAGATCAAATCGGCTGCTTCAGGGAAGATCAAACTGAATCCATAGTTTGGTGGTGAGGCAAGAAAGGAAGAATAATGGCACTGGCATCAATAGCGGTGGCGGGAATGGTTCTGGAAATTGTTCCGCAGGTCCCAGCTGATGCCACTACCGGCACAATTACAATTACAGGCGCTGCCTATGCTCAGGCTGATGCTGGAGGTTCGGGTATTTATCAGGAAGGTCTGCAGATAAAAATTGCCTCGGTAACCGCGCCCGGCGCCGTCGCAACGACGCCGGATCCCAATCCGGTTACGGCTGCCATTTCCGCGGCGCCGAATCGTGTGACTTGCGGCGGCGTTGCAATTTTAAGGGAAGGCGATGAGACAGCAGATTTGACTGCAACTCCATTAATTCCCGGATCGCCGCCGCAATCTTATGCCACTAGTTTCAAAGTAAGAATTGCATCCGCTGGCCAGGCAAGAGTCGAAGCGCAATGAAAGATCGGAGAGCTAATGTTTGAAAACGATTTGATCAATGAATCATCCAGCATTCAGGAGGTTGGCACATGACCAGTGCGGATATTGGAACCGGCTTTGCCCTGCCATTTGCAAGCGATGGTGTTTTCGGCATCAGCATGTCGCGAGGAAATCAACGGATTCGGGAATCGATCGCTGTCATTCTCGGCACGCAATATGGCGAGCGGCTGATGCGACCAACCTTCGGCTGCAATCTAAAAAGCCTGGTCTTTGCGCCTAATAACGCCGCCACCGCGAGTCTGGCGCGTTATTACATCGCGGAAAGCTTGAAAACCTGGGAGCCGCGGATCATCGTTGACGAGCTGAACGTCAGCAACGATGTTTCCCAAGCGCGGCTGCTGATCTCGATACGCTATCGCGTCAAGTCGACCAACGAGCAAGATCTTTTGACTATTCCTTTTCAAATGGAAAAACACTAAGAGGAATACGGATAATGGAAAACGCACGGTTTATTCCGCCCAATCTGGACGATCGCAGTTGGAAAGATATCGTCGAGCAAGTCAAAGCCTTGATTCCAACTTATGCGCCCCAATGGACCGACAGCGGACCATCCGATCCAGGGATGGCTTTGATTGAACTATTTGCTTGGATCGTTGAAGGCATGATCTATCGACTCAATCGGGTGCCCGATAAAAATTATCAGGAATTTCTAAATCTGCTGGGCATCCTGCGCGACCCGGCGACGCCGGCGCGCACCAACCTCATTTTTCGGATTACTGGACCGGGTCCGTTGTTAATTCCTGCCGGCACGCAAATCGCAACTCCGCAAACCGACATAAGAGAAAGTGTCGTCTTCGAAACTGATCACGACATCACGGCGTTACCGATCAATCTGATTCGTTGCCTTGCGATCGAAAAACAGGCTGCGCCGTTTCCATACAGAAATGTTTCTGACGTGCTCGTAAAAGGGCCATTGATGGATACCACAGTAAATATTCCGCCGGCATCATCTTTACTGTTGCTTTTGGGTTTCGATAAGCCGACGACACAGCCTTTGCGCATTTCTTTGGCGGTAAGCGCGCCGGCGCCCGATGCAGCATTGATAATCCAATCGGCTATATTTGCTCCCAATTTTACCATCATTTCGGTTCAAAGCGACGGTACTGAAGGTCTCCAGCAATCAGGTGATGTCGTGGTGCAACCACCGGGATCCTGGCAAGTATGCACGATTAAAAACCTGGTGCCGATCTGGCCCGATCTTTATCTGCCTGCGACTCCGGCCGATCAAGTCACTGATTCACTTTATTGGCTGGGATTGTTTTTATCGAATGCAAGCGCCAAAACAATTCCGCTCATTCTCAGCGGTGTAGGCTTCAACAGTGCTCCAGCTACCAATGCGCTCAGTATCAATATCCAGCAGGCAGAAGCAAAGGCTGAAATGATTGGGATCAGCAAGGAGACAGCCTTCCAGGCTTTCGCGCTCAAGAATGCGCCACTTTATAAAGATGTGCGATCGGAATCTCCTTACCATCACTTGATTGTGCAGGTAAGGCCGCCGCTGCCAGGGGGTGGTTTTGCTCCCTGGGAATCATGGTCGATGGTTGATGAAATCCCGCCGGGACCGGGCAAAGTGTATCGCTGCAATCCGGTATGTACCGAAATCATGTTCGGAAATCACAATGTTCTTACAGGCCAAGGCAACGGTACGACTCCTCTGGCTGGCAGCGAAATCAGAGCATTGGCATATAGATACGTGGCTGGCGGCGCTTCAGGAAATGTTCCGGCCAACACTGTTACAGCGATTCGCACCGCAGTTCCCGGTATGATCGCTGCTACGAATCCCGGCGCTGGCTGGGATGGGTCAGACCAGGAGGCAATCGAAGATGCCAAGCGTCGAGCGCCGCAACTAATCAAAAATCGAAGCCGTGCGGTTACCGTAGAGGATTATGAATTCCTGGCGGGGGAAGCGACTACTGACATAGCAAAGACCAAAGCGCTTCCTGCACGCCTGTTTGAGAGCGGCATTGATGTCGGCAAACCCTGGGCTTATGCCGGACTTGATCGTTCGCCGGGGAGAGTCAATGTTATTGTAGTGCCAAGAATGCCGGAGACGGTGTCCCAACCAAAGCCTGATGCTGCGCTTCTTGCCGAGACGACGCGTTATCTTGATCAACGTCGAACCGCATCCTCCGCATTGCTGGTGGCGACTCCCAGATACTTGCCCATCATAGTCAAGGCCGATCTTTACGTTTGGCAAAAAGCCATCGACAACGGGTTGATTCCTGATGCAGCCACGGTGACCAATCAAATTAGGGAACTTACAAAAGAATTCCTGCATCCACTCTATGGCAATATCCGGGGAACCGGATGGGAAGTAGGTCAACATATTTTCATGGCATCACTCTTCGAGTACATCATGCCCAAACCAGAAATCGGTTTTATCAACGGGCTTCAGATCAAAGCGGGGGTTCCCGATTATCACGATCCGTTGCTGCCATGGAACGCTAACGAGCGCCCTTACCCCATCAACATTTACGGTGTATGGGTGCAGCTTGCCGACTATGAGCTTGTTTGTAGCGGAACCCATGATATTACGCTGGTTGGAGTGCTTTAAACACGATCCCAATGGATGGTAAGGATGAACAGCAGCTACCTTAAATACCTGCCGCCGGTTTTATGGAAAGAGCCCAATGGTTCGCCTGATTTCATCGGGCAGTTTCTTTTGGTTTTTGAAAAACTGCTTACGAGCATGAATGATGGGGTTGTGATAAGTCATGGCGATCATACGCATGAGGACTTTGAATCGGTTCTGGATCGATTGTCTCTGTTGTTCAACCCTTGGAAGACAAGAGCTGAATTGCTTGATTATCTGGCCACATGGGTGGCACTGGCGCCCGAACCGTTTTGGAGCGAATATCAAAAAAGAAAAATCATCGGCGAGATCGTTCAAATTCATGCCTTGCGCGGATCAAAGAGAGGTCTGCGCAAACATCTTGAAATCCATGCCGCTGGCGTGGCGCAACCACGCATCGCAATCGATGATGGCGATACGGTGTTTCGCATTGAAATGAAAAAAAGCAAGGTTCTAGATAGCTACGCGATTGCCAATGGGCCACCATTGCTTCATCCGCGTGCGCTGGCGATTGATGCCTTAGGGAACTTGCTTATTGCCGATGAAGGGGATGAGGGACTTTCACCTCCAGCAGGGCCGGGATCGATTCCTGCAAGCTTATGGCGCTTCAGTCAAACGGGCGCGCCTCAGTTTGCTTCGTCGCCCAAACCCATATTTAAGCCCATTCATCAAGGGAATCCGCTCTACACGCCGACCGCAGTGATAGCGGAGCCTTCAGGCGCCATTGTTGTGGTTGATACTGGAACTTCCAATGTGCCGCCTAATAGCCCTCCAATTTCCGGCATCTACCGCTTTTCGCCACCTCTTTATCAGCTCGCCATTGTGATCGACTACTCCACGGTGGTTAAGCTTCCGGCAATATATCCCGTCGGTATGGTTAGACTGAACGACGGAAGATTGGTGGTGCTTAATCGCGGCGCTCGCTTTCCCAATCCGGCCACGCCGCAAATCATCATCGTTCAGGAATCTCCTCTAAGTGTTACCCAATTGCCGCTAGGCGGGATATCGGAACCAACAGCGATAGCCATAACCTCTTCAGGAAAACTGGTGATCACGGATGCCGGTATCGGGCCACCTACGCCAGCCGAACCCACCGGCGCACTCCTGCCAGCCGATGTTTTCCTGGTCGACATTACAACGAATCCACCCACCAAGACTTCGCTAATATCCGGAGTGGCCGGCAATCCTCTCATCTATCCAAACGCAGTTATTGCGGAAAGTGCGAACGCAATTCTGGTAAGCGATCTGGGTGTGAAACCACCGGGTCGAATGGCGCGTTTAGCTGCTCCCGCTGCGCTTTATCGGATTCCTCTGCCACCGCAGAGCGCGGCTGTCGAGCTGGTCCGGAGCGATGCTTCCTGGGTCTGGCCGGTCGATATCGAACTCGATGTTTCGGGTAATGTGATCGTTCTCGACCATGGTGAATCGCAGGATCAAGCTCCGGCGCGAAGCTGGCGCTCACTGCCGCATGAATTCGGCGTTATCGTTTATTTTTCGGAATCGCGCCCCGTCGCCATCGGCGAAAAGCGAAAAATCCTGGGAAGCATATCCCGGGTGATTAATTTGGAAAAACCGGCGCACATAAACTGGACATTGAAAAACAATCAACTTTAAATCAGGGAGGCTGCATGGCCTACGAAAAGCTGAAGCGCACTAATTACAATCATTCCGGGCCGCACACTGCCCAGGATCACTACCAGGACCAGGAGCAATTTTTCAATCCCCTGCATCGCATGGAACTTTCTAACCTGGCCGCTTGGGGAATTCTAAATGGGCTCAATGTAACCGGCACAATCGGTTCTCACTCTTTGCAGGTCAATCAGGGAGTGGGCGTCGATGTTTCTGGACAGCTCATTCCGCTGGCAACCGGGGGGCAAGCTGATGTAGGCGCTAATCCGCAAGGTATGCCGCCGCAAAACCAGCTGGTAGCGGTTCCTGTTGTATTGGATACAACAGCGTACGCGGGCAAGACTGTGCACGCAACCATTCAGTACAATCTTTATTACTCGAAAAGCCCTTCGGATCCTTACGATCCCGGCGATTATGAGCTTATCCCTTGGGTCCGTCTTCAGGATTCGGCGTTATACACCAATGATGGTACATCCTTGATTCTAGCTACAGCTATCATCAACGGTGCCGGCAACATCACTAGCATTACCGGGGATAACCGCAAGATGATCGCAATTGCTCCGGGAAAGATAAGCCTTCGCAAGCCGGATCCTGCAGATGCCGCTGGCGCATTTGATATTAAAGAAAAGACGGTCATTGAGGCAGATGGAGCTACGGGCATGCTTACGGTTGGCGGCAACGGCCAGACAGGGACAGTGCGAGTTAAAAACGCTGCCGGCAATGTAATCGCAGAAATTTCTGCCAACCTCGCTAATCTCACCCTGGGGGGGAGCGGTGCGGAAGGCGATATACTTGTTAAAAATAGCGCCGGAAACCTGATTGCTGCGATTGACTCACAACAGGGATTGCTGGACATGGGTGGCACAGGCGTAGGCGGCAAGGTGCGTCTGCGCAACAGCGGCAATCAGATCACCGCAAAGATTGATGGTCAGGCAAACAGCCTAGATGTGGCGTCCATCGAGCGGGGAACAAATGCACTGAACATCAATGCGCGCTACTTGCGCGTGCATGGATGGGATCTGGTGCTTGACGGCCGCTCGGGAGGAAATAAGCGAGCCTTGGTCGATTCGACAAACAAGCTGACTATCAATTATGCCAATGATTATACCAATGGCGTAGAGGTGCAAAGCAGTCTGAGTGCGACCGGCGGTATTTCCGCCAACGGAAATATTTCCGCCAATGGGAATATCTACTCAGGCGGGAAGTTATTAGGGGCAAATCCCACCCGACAAACAAGATATTGTTACCTCCTGGCTGACAATGGCACTGACACGCAGACCATTGATCTCGGCTCCTCCCGGCGCTTCACCGCGTTTGTATCCATTGTTGGCATGGACCCACGACATAATTTCGATCGGGGTGATGCTTTCGCCGTCGATATTTTCAGCGTGGACGGCAATTCCACAGGAAACTGGATTTGGGATGGAGATCATTTTGGCCCGAATGGAGATTACAACAACGTCCGTGCTCTATTCTATACCGGGACCGGACAAACCATCACATTTAGAGCCCGTTCTTACCAGGATGCCGCGGTATGGGCGATCGGTGTCGTTATTTACGAATGATGCGCATACGACCAAAGGAGATAGATACATGACCACTTCAGCCCACAAGAAAGAATCCATATATATTGCATACGACGAAAAAACCGGCGTGATTGTTCATACCCACCAGCGTTTCGATGTTGAGACGGATAAAGCGATGCGCTGTGATCTTGATGAGATAAAAGCTATGGCCATATCAGATCCGCGCACAGTCCAAAAGCTTACGAATCAAACGGCAGAAAATCTTGGAGTCATAGAACTTCAGCAACTCCATGATCATGAAATCCCACTAAGCCGGTATTTTCTGGTCGACCCCGCTTCTAAATCACTTAAGCGAAAACCACGGCTTCACTTGATTCCGGAAAAGACCAAACTCCAGGGAAACGGAACCGATTCTGTTCGTATCCAAATAAATGTGGTTGGCGAAAAAGATAAGCCCATTAAGTATGAGGGAACGGTAAAAGTCAAAACTTCACGCGGCAAGCTTTCGAGTGAAGCCGGTATAGTGAATGTCGTGGGCGGGAAGGGGGCTATTACCCTTACCTCGGTCAATGAAACCATTGCGCAGGTGAAAGTGACGGTCGCAAGCCTGGAACGAACCTGCATACCCGACGGAGTCGATCTGGAATTCATTTAACCCAGTGAATCCCAAACCAGCCATCGTGGCAGATGGAGTCGTCCATGCACCAGAAATTTCTTATCTATAAAAAATGGGAGGAGATGGGAATTGTCTCTTCCCATGATCCAAGATTGGCCGAATTTCTCTCCTTTTTCATGAAACATCCCAACTTAGACTGGGATGCCTTCGGCAAGTTGTTACACAGCAAATTCAAGGATTTATTCGATGCTTTGGTGCCGCCTTTGCTGGAGATCGATGATGAGCTGATTTCTTTGAATATCGTCAAGCGGCTGGAATCTAAGAAAACCAAGAAGGAACGAGCTCTTGTGCAATCTTTTATTGCCAATAAGAAATTGCAGCGCGTGGCGCCCGCACTTGAGGCAATCGCCCGAATGAATGATTCAGTCTTTGATAGGGCGCTACGCAAGCGGCCGAATCTGCCGCCGGTGGTAGCCGCCATTCTTCTGGAAAGAGCACAGCAAAAAGGCTTGCCAGCCGTTAAGCCGCGACATTAGTGTATTCGCAGTCAAAAGGAAAGAAGAGGCAGCATAAGTCAGGGTTTGTTCAAATTGTGAGATTGAAATGCATTGCTTATCGCGCTCAAAGATTGCTTCTCAAAGACAGGAAACGCCGGCGGCCAAACGTTCAATTTCATTGAACGGACCGCATTCGGCCTCCCTTCAGGCACTGCATAGAGCTATTGGCAATCAAGCGGTCATGAGATTGCTCCAAGGTGAGATCTCGATAAGCAATCCAAACGATTTGAAAGAAAAAGAAGCAGAAAAACGCTCTCAGGATTTGAAGGAGGATGTCATATGCCCTGCCGGGCAAGTGACCCTTCATACCGATGAGACTGCGGCGCAAGCCGCTGAAGGATTAGGTGCGCAGGCATTCACCTTCGGCAGTAGCATCTTTTTTGGCCGCGATCGTTATCAGCCTGGCACCCCATCAGGCGACAAACTACTGGCGCACGAATTAACCCATGCAAGTGATCATGCTGCTTCCAATGCCATCTATCGTTCGCCTGATCCGGCCGGCGATGCAGGCGCTGAATTGCTGGAAGAAATCCCGCTGCCGGAACATGCGCTTGATCCTACCAATAAATCCGCGTGGGCCATGTTTGAGCTGAAGTCTCGTCGCGAGCAGTTCCCTAAATTCTATGTCGCTACGATTTCCGCGGCAACCGGCGCGTACCTTAATTTGCAACGAACCATGGGGAAAAGCGGTGTGCCGAAGAATGATGATCAGGTCTCTCTTTTTAGAAGTCGATTCACAACTCTTGTGCGACTTAATGCACTTGGGCTGATGGCAGCTCATCGCGCTTCCATGGAAGCGCGCCGGGATGAATTTCTACCGGCGCTTAAAAAGAAGGAGAGTGCAGGGCGGGGTCCTTCAGCGCGATCATCGCGTATAGCTACCATTCTTGAAGCTGCCGGAAAGATACAGGAACTCAATAAAATTAAAAGCTCATTGGTTGATTCTCGCACTCAACTGAATCGCGCTTCAAGCCACGCGCTTAAAGGGTTGAATGCTGATGAAGTGGGAGATTTACTGATCGATATCCGCGCCAGCATTATGCCCTACATCGACGACAAAGCGACCGAACGCTATAACGCCACGGTCATCAACTTATCACGAATGCGAAGCAATCTTTATGCGCCGGCAATGTGGATTTTAGCCAAAGATCTGGTCAAATGGCGTCAAAGTCAAATCAATGAAGTGGCTCGAGTGCTTTACCAGCTTTATGAAACATTTCCCTTCTTTGCCAAGGCCGATATCGACGATATTCTCGCAAGCACCTCGGAAGACCAGGTAGCAGAGCAGACCCAAAATGCATATCGGAAATTAATGGTTGCCATCGATGAAGCAATCGTCGAAATCGGATCGGGCGACATTCATCCTTTCGATCTGCCTGAAGCCGTCAAGCTGACCATCGAAGCACTGCCGGCGGATTTGCAAAAATACGCCCGTCAAGCAATAGCGCACCATAAAGTTGTTGAGTTTTGGAAAACCATGGGAATTACCGCCTTGCAGGCAGCCATCGCATTTATACCGGTGGTCGGCCCATTTATTGCAGCCGGCATCGGAGTCGTTCAGTTCGGCGCCGATTTGGAGTCGATGCTTGATAAGAGCACGTTGGCGGCCTCCTCAAATCAGCCTGGCAAAGGCATGCTCGGCGTTGAAGGGCCCAGTACAGGAGAATGGGCCATGATGATTGCGATGGCGGCTATGACCATTGCGGATCTGCGCGCCGGTGTCAGTATTGTGCGCGAGCGCTCAATGCCGCGGCCTACGCAGAAATTTGAGTATGAAAAACCACCCGGCAAAACATTAGGGGAATCCGAATCAATGCAAGCGCGGTCAAAACGGCCCGAGGCCGAACCGATTCCGCATAAACCGGCAACTGAGCCTAAGGCCGGCATTAAGGCCGAACCTAAAATCGAACAGAAGCCTAAACTGGAACTCATTGAAAAAGAAATGCCGGCAGGAGCAGCAAAGCCCAAAAAAGCACCCAAACCAAAGAAGGAACCTAAACCAAAACCAAAGAAAGAAGCCAAACCAAAACCAGGAGAAAAAAAGCATAGCACACCAAAGAAACCTAAAGCAGCCAAGAAAAAAACGGAACCGATGAAAAGTCTGGATGAGCAACTCGCAGACGCGCAACAAGATCTTAACGTGGCGCGCAAACGCGTGGTTGATTATAAAAAAGAGCGTCTTGCCGCTGGGGAAAAACAAAAGGGGGGACCATTCAAAGCATTGTATAACGCGCAAGAACGCATATGGACCTTGAAAAGAGCAAAGGCGTATCCAAATCGTCAAATCATAGAACAAGCGGAAATTGTAGGGGTAAGGAACGCCGATGGAACAATGAAGACTGCAAAGGCAATTGCCGGAGAAGGACGGACTCTCGATTTTGTTGAAATAGAGGGGAAAAAAGTTCTTGCCGGCGATCTGAAGTCGAAAGACGAATTGATCCATAGCATCGAAGGTGGAGTAAAAAAGCCGGCTTCAATCGAAGGCGAATTTTTGGAAAAAAGCAAAATTGGCGCACAGCATGCCAAGGAAAATAAGATTCTTCAAGAAGCCCAGAAAAGCAAAGGCAAGATTGTAATCCGCGGCAAAGATGTAAGGACTGGACAAACCGTTACCATTGAAGTTGAAGCGGGCGATTATGCGTCGACAGTTCTCATTTATGAAGAAATTTACCCGAATTGAGTGATATCTCTAATTGCGATTGTGAGCCAAGAGCCAATTTTCGTCCGTGTTAGTCTGCGCAAAGCTCCAATTCTTGCAGATAGATCGCTAGTTTTGCCGGATCGGTGAATTGAAAGGCTTGTATTCCCAAGGTGCGGGCGGCAGCAATATTGATTGCCTGATCATCGATGAAAAGCTTTTGAGCGGCATCGATGCCGGTTTTATTAAGTGCATGCCTGAAAATCTTTAAATCCGGTTTCATAGCGCCCACTTCATGGGAAAGAATGGATCCTTTGAAGTGTTTGAGAAAGGAGTAATGATCCGAGATGTAGTGGAAATGCATGCGATTGGTGTTGCAATAAGGATAGGTGTGAAAAGATCCCGTAAGGTAAAGATTCTCGGCCAACCCGCAAGTTCCTACGTTGGCAGCAAAATATGGTCGGCAACAAGCCGCCATCTCTGTCGTAATCAGGCACTGAAATTGAGTTACGTTCAGCAGCCGGGCATGAACCGGGAATGGATGGCAATTTTGGATGAAGCTCCATCGTGGAAAGCGATACGGATACGGCGGCTGGGCACGAGTCGTCGTAAAAAGCGCCGCTTCAAATCCGCATCAAAAGTGAAACCAGGTCAGGCAGCCTTCCGATAGTAGTACTTCAACGTGCCGCCCAGTCGTTCGCGGCACGCGATTTCGCCGACGGTTTGGCCCACCTCGTTCCCAGGGATGATCAGCCGGTTTCCGATCCCTTGATGGTTTCGCTCCGAATGAAAATGGTCCAGGAAATTAGCTGTGGCGGCATGCAGCGAACTCTCCCCGAAGAAAATCAAGCGCTCCAGGCACTCCTCCTTCAGGCTTCGCACGAACCGCTCGATGTGCGCATTCAAATTCGGCGATCGCGCCGGCAGGAGGACAGGCTTCACTCCGACAGCCTCGAGCGTGTCCCGGAACGCTAGGGAGAATTTTGTGTCGCGGTCCATCAGCAGGTATCGCTTGCCGCGAAGGAATCCTTCTTCGGCGTCTGTCACATTCCTAGCTACCTGGAGAAGCCAGTTTTCATCCGGGTGGGCCGTGAGACCGGCAAAATGAACCCGGCGCGTTGCAAGTTCCATGAAGAAAAGCAGATAGTAAGTGACCAATCCGCTTTTCGTCCAAACCGCGATCGTTGTGAAATCGACCGAGGCAAGCACATCCCAGTGGGCATTGAGGAAGTCTTTCCAGGTCGACTGTCGCTTTCGGTCAGGTGCCGGCTCAATGCCGTGGGCTTTCAGAATGTTCGCAACCGCAGTATCCGAGATTGCGTGCCCGAGATTACGGAGCGCACCCTGGATACGTCTGTAGCCCCAGCGTGGGTTCTCCCTGGCCAGCTTCAGGGCCAGATCCACAGTCTCCCTTGGAACCGCCGGCCGTCCGGCCTTCTGTCGTCGCTTGCTGTAATCCCAATGCCGTGCGACCAACTCACGATGCCAGCGAAGGATCGTTTCCGGGGTCACGATCGAGGCGAACTGCTCGAGCATCTTCCGGCCGAGGACCTTGCCTTTGACAGCCAGCTGGCGCCGCTGTTCGTCACTAAGCAGGATTCGTCTCCTCCCTAGCTTCTGGCGAAGTACCCGATTTTCAACCAGGAGGTATTCGATCACATCCTGCTGCTGACGATTGACCCAGCCGGCGAGAACCAGAAGCAACAACTGCCATGGCTGCAAGCAGACCTTCACCTCTTCCTCCGGGTTTGCAGTGAGAATCTGCAGCATCCGGCATCACCGACTGGCTGTCAAGCCTCGCATTGGACACCCCCGGAATCCTTGGCAAGCGGCTATTTTTGCAATCATTTACGGCACGGCTGAGTTTATTCACCATACGCGGGCGCAAAAGCTCGTTCTGGAGTGGGCTGAGCGCTATCGGGATGAACTCCGCCGGATGTGGGAAACACAAGAATTCAAGGCGCTTCCCGGACTTGAGTAAGATGATGAGCACTGTCCCATATCCAAAAATCAAGCAGGTGGAACCTAAACCCGGAAAGATCCTGCTGGTTGAGTTTGTCAACGGTGTGAGCAAGATATACGACTGCAAGCCGCTTCTCAAAAGTGAGGTCTTTCGTCCACTCGAAAACGAAGTGCTTTTCCGGCGTGCCCATGCTGATTCCCATGGCTATGGCGTCATCTGGACTGACGAGATCGACCTTGCAGAGTCAGAGGTCTGGATCAACGGAAAGGTCGCCGAACCATCCGATCCAGCGAATGAGCCAAAAGAGCGTTGCTGACTCATATCGAAGGAGCGGGAACGAAAGGTATCGATCCAAACCGAGGTGTCGACGAGGATCATGATCCAGGCCTAACGGAGCGGCCGCCGGGGCCGGTCCCGCCGCATCTCTCCAAGGTCCCCTTCCCAGAGGCCGGAGCCGGTCAACTCGAGGATGCGCCGGGCCTTCGCGCGCCGGACGAAGTCCCGCAGGGCCATGTGCACGGCACCGGAGTAGGTCTTCACCCCCGCCATGCGGACGGCCTCCTCGAGCAATTGTTCATCAAGCACAAGATTTGTACGTTTCATGTGTATAATGTACAATCCAACGTCATTCGGATCAAGCGCCAAAGCCGCGATTCAAAAAGCAGCCATGGAAAGCGCGGCTAGCCGCCGGACAGCGAGCCGAGGAAATCGCCGTTGCTCCTGGACTTTGCGAGTTTTTCGAGCAGCAGCTCCATGCTTTCCGTGACCGAAAGCGGATTCAGCACCTTGCGCAGAATCCAGATCCGGTTCAAATCCGCGGCCGGTAACAGCAGCTCTTCTTTTCGCGTCCCCGATTTGTTGATGTCGATGGCAGGGAAGACGCGCCGGTCGACGAGCTTGCGGTCCAGGTGCAGCTCCATGTTGCCGGTGCCCTTGAATTCCTCGAAGATGACATCATCCATGCGGCTGCCGGTGTCGATCAACGCCGTCGCGATGATCGTCAGGCTACCCCCCTCTTCGATGTTGCGGGCCGCGCCGAAGAAGCGCTTCGGTCGCTGCAATGCATTGCTGTCGACGCCGCCCGACAGGACCTTGCCGCTGGGCGGCACGATCGTGTTGTAGGCGCGCGCCAGCCGCGTGATGCTGTCGAGCAGGATCACCACGTCGCGCTTGTGCTCGACGAAGCGCTTGGCCTTTTCCAGCACCATCTCCGCGACCTGCACGTGGCGCGAAGCCGGCTCATCGAAGGTCGAGCTGATGACTTCTCCGTGGACCGAACGCTGCATGTCGGTCACTTCCTCGGGGCGCTCATCGATCAGGAGCACGATGAGAACCACATCCGGGTGGTTGCGCGAAATCGAATTCGCGATCGACTGCAGCAGCATGGTTTTGCCCGTGCGCGGAGGCGAAACGATCAGGCCGCGCTGGCCTTTGCCGATGGGCGCAAGCATGTCCATCACCCGGCCCGACAGATTGTCCGACGTGGTCTCGAGCTTAAACGCCTCATGCGGGTACAGCGGCGTCAGGTTGTCGAAAAAGATCTTGTCCTTCGCCGCGTCCGGATGCTCGAAATTGACGGCCTCGACCTTGATCAGGGCGAAGTAGCGCTCGCCGTCCTTCGGCGGCCGGATCTGGCCGGAAACGGTGTCGCCGGTTCTCAGGTCGAACTTGCGGATCTGCGAAGGGGAGACGTAGATGTCGTCCGGCCCGGGCAGATAGTTGTAATCCGGGGCGCGCAGGAATCCGAATCCCTCCGGCAGGCATTCCAGGACACCTTCCGAAAAAATCAGCCCGCTCTGCTCGGTCTGCGCTTTCAGGATCTGGAAAATGAGCTCCTGCTTGCGCATCCCGGTATAGCCGGGGACATTGAGGTCCTTGGCTACCTGGGTCAGAGCCGCGATGTTCATTTCCTTCAGGTCGCGGATATTCAGATGGCCGTTGTCTTTCTCCTTTTCGACTCTCTCGGCTCGTTCCGTTCTTTCGGGCCGTTCGGCACGCTCCGCTCTTTCGGGGCGTTCCGCGCGCTCGGTTCTTTCGGGCCGTTCGGTTCGCTCGGTTCTTTCAGGCCGTTCGGCTCGCTCCGGTCTTTCGGCCCGCTCGGTTCTTTCGGGCCGTTCGGCTCGCTCCGGTCTTTCCGCTCGTTCAGCTTTTTCGGCCTTCTCTTTTTCACGGCCATTTGTGTTACCAGCGTTGCTTCGACGTTGCGTCGTCTCAGGCATATTGCCCTCCAGGGGGGAGAGGTTCCGGTAGGTTAAGTTCTCCACTTACTCTCGGGGATTTCTCTCGCAGGTTAATGATTTTGGGTGGTCTCGACCACCCGGTTCCAAATTTCTCTGCAACCGACTCCGGTAAACGCAGATGAAAAAATCACCGGCACTTCTGGAAAAACCTCTTCAATTGCGCGTTTTTCCACTGCCCGCTGGTTGCCGGAAATCTTGTCGGCCTTCGTGGCCACGACCAGCCGGGGAAGATTCAGATACTGCAGCCATGCCGCGAACCGGATATCCAGGTCCGTGGGAGGCATGCGCGCGTCCACAAGATGAATGACGAGGGCCACTGCCGCCCCTCTTTGAAAATACAGCTCGATCAGCCCCTTCCACTCGCGGCTTGCGGACTTGCCTTTGGCGAAGCCGAAGCCGGGCAGGTCGACGAGGTAGAATGTCCGGTTGCACCGGTAAAAGTTGATGCTCCTGGTCTTTCCCGGCGTGCCGCTGGTGCGTGCCACGCCTTTGACGCCCACAAGCCGGTTGATCAGGCTCGACTTGCCGACGTTGGAACGGCCTGCCACAACCACTTCCGGGATCGAAGGCCCCGGAAAATCCCGGTGCGAGAAGGCGCTGGCAACGAACTCCACTTCAATCTGCTTCACGACCCCTTTGCCTTCCGGCAAGCAACCACGGCACTAATGATTTCACGCCGGGAGCAGGACGGGGAACAAACGCCAGTTGATGAATTCAAAACTGTGATGCACAGGAAAGAAACCTGCAATCCAACGAGCCAGTTTCCCGAGAGATAGAACTGGGGGCTTCGAATAGGTTAGTGCGCGATATTTTCGTGGGGGCGGACGGACGACAGTTCCGGCAGCTGCCCCAGCGGAACGGGGAGCCGTTCCAGTGCAACCTGCAGGACCTCGTCCATAGTTTCCACGAGGTCGATCTTAATTGACTCCAGGATATCCTGCGGAAGATCCTGGAGATCTTTTTCATTCTCCTTTGGAAGGATAACCTCTTTGATGCCTGCGCGGTGAGCCGCCAGCAGTTTTTCCTTGACACCCCCGATCGGCAGCACCTTGCCGCGCAAGGTGATCTCCCCCGTCATAGCCACATCGGAGCGCACCGGAATCTGGGTGAGCAGGGACACGATGGTGGCTGCCAGGGTGATTCCGGCCGACGGCCCGTCCTTGGGGATGGCGCCTTCGGGGATATGAATATGCACGTCCATCTTGCGATAGAAATCCTTGTTGATGCCGAAGGCGGCTGCGCGGGTGCGCACAAACGACATGGCGGCGCGGGCCGATTCCTGCATGACCTCGCCCAGCTTGCCGGTCATCGTGAGCTGGCCTTTGCCTTCCATGAGCGACGCTTCGGTAAAGAGAACCTCGCCCCCCACCTCGGTCCATGCCAGGCCGCACGCGACCCCGACCTGGTTGCTTTCGATCGCCATCTGCTCGCGGAACTTCGGCTTGCCGAGCAGCAGCGCGACTACTTCGTGGGTGATGCGGTTCTCTTTGGCCTCCGCAATGACGATCTTCTTGGCCGTCTTGCGGCAGACGTTGGCGATCTCGCGCTCCAGGTTGCGCACGCCCGACTCGCGCGTGTATTTCCGGATCAGCTCCAGGATCCCATCCTCGGCGAACTCGAGCTGCGCGGCCTTGAGCCCGTTGGCTTCCAGCTGCTTTTTCACCAGGAAGCGCTTCGCGATCTGCAGTTTCTCGAGTTCGGTGTACCCGGAGATCTGGATGACCTCCATGCGGTCCTGCAGCGCGCGCGGAATCGTGTGCAGCACGTTGGCGGTGGCGATGAACATGACCATGGAGAGGTCAAACTCGGTGTCGAGGTAGTGATCGACGAACATGCGGTTCTGTTCCGGGTCGAGCACTTCCAGCAGGGCTGCCGAGGGATCGCCGCGGAAATCCATGCTCATCTTGTCGATTTCGTCGAGCATGAAGACCGGATTCCTGGTTCCCGCCTTCTTCATGTATTGGATGATCTGTCCCGGCAGCGCGCCGATATACGTGCGGCGATGGCCGCGGATTTCCGCCTCATCCCGCACCCCGCCCAGCGACAGCCTCACGAACTTGCGGCCGGTGGCGCGCGCAATCGACTTCCCGAGTGAAGTCTTGCCGACTCCCGGAGGACCGACAAAGCACAGGATCGTTCCCTGGGGTTTCTTGAGCAGGCTGCGCACGGCAAGGAATTCAAGGATGCGGTCCTTGACTTTTTCGAGGCCGTGATGGTCTTCTTCCAGCACCTTCGAAGACCAGCGCATGTTCCGGATCTCCTTCGACTTCCTGTTCCAGGGCATCGCCAGGAGCCAGTCGAGGTAGGTGCGGGACACCGTGGACTCCGCCGACATGGGCGGCATCATCTCGAGGCGCTGGATTTCCTTCATCGACTTGTCGTGCGCGTCCTTCGGCATTTTTGCCTCTTCGACCTGCTTTTTCAGATCCTCGAGCTCGCTCTTTTCGTCCTTGCGTCCCAGCTCCTTCTGGATCGCCTTCATCTTTTCATTGAGGTAGTATTCCTTCTGCGCCCGCTCCATCTGCCGTTTCACCCGCCCCTGGATGTTGCGGTCCACCTTGACCTTCTCGATCTCGACTTCGATGATCTCGTTGATCTTCTCGATGCGCTCCGCCAGGTCCGTCGTTTCCAGCAGTTGCTGCTTTTCCTCGATGCCGATCGGAAGATTGGCGCAGATGTTGTCGGCCAGCTTCGAGGGCTCGAGATTCTTCATCGCGTTCAGGATCGCGTCGTAGTTCACGTGATGGCTGAGTTTGGAAAACTGTTCGAAAACCGCCTGCAGGCGCTTGACCAGAATGCCGGTCCTGGCGCTGGTGACGGAAGATTCCTCGAGCAACTCCACGTCGGCGACGAAAAAGCCCGGCTCGGTCGCCAGCCGGAGGGCGCGCACGCGCTGGATCCCCTCCACCAGCACCTTGATGTTGCCGTCGGACAGCTTGACGCTCTGGACGATGTTCGCCACCGTGCCGATGCTGTAGATGTCCTTCGCCTTGGGTTCATCCACGGAAGCGTCGATCTGGGTGGCCAGGAACACCCGCTTGGAACCCTCATGAGCGAATTCAAGCGCCCGGATGGACGAGGGGCGCCCGATCACGAACGGGATCATCATGTGCGGGAACACCACCACATCCCGGATTGGAATCATCGGCAGGCGTTCGGTTTTTCTGGCTTCTTCCATCATGCTGTTCCGTTAACCGGCTTTCTCGAGCAGAGTAAAAACAATATCCTTGTTCTCCACCATCTCGCGCGTAATGAGGAACTCCTTCACCTTCTTCTGGGAAGGGAGTTGATACATCACATCCAACATAAGATCTTCGAGAATGATTTTCAACCCCCGGGCCCCCATCTTCCTTTCCAGGGCCTGGCCCGCGACCGCGGCGATGGCGTCGTCGGTGAATTTGAGCTTGGCGTTCTCGAAGTCGAACAGTTTCTGATACTGGCGCACGAGTGCGTTCTTCGGTTTGGTGAGGATTTCGATCAGCGCCGCGCGATCCAGCTCCGCAAGCGAACCGATGACCGGCAGCCTGCCGACGAACTCGGGGATCAGCCCGTACTTGATCAGGTCCCGCGGCTGAGTGGCTTCCAGGATGTTGGCCGGGGCTGCGCCCTTGGCCTTGGAACTCTTGTCGGAGAGGAATCCGAGGCTTTTTTTACCGATGCGCCGCTCGATGATCTTGTCCAGGCCGACAAAAGCGCCGCCGCAGATAAACAGGATATTGGTGGTGTCGATCTGGATGAATTCCTGGTGGGGATGCTTCCGCCCTCCTTGGGGCGGAACATTGGCGACGGTTCCTTCGAGGATCTTGAGCAGGGCCTGCTGCACGCCTTCCCCCGACACATCCCGGGTGATGGACGGGTTTTCGTCCTTGCGGGCGATCTTGTCGATCTCATCGATATAGACGATGCCCTGCTGGCACTTCTCCTTGTCCCCGCCCGCGTTCTGCAGCAGCTTGAGGATGATGTTCTCGACATCTTCCCCGACATAGCCGGCTTCGGTCAGCGTGGTCGCGTCCACGATGGCAAACGGCACCGAGAGCATCCTGGCGAGCGTCTGCGCGAGCAGGGTTTTGCCCGTCCCGGTAGGCCCGATCAGCAGCACATTGCTCTTCTGCAATTCCAGATCGCCGCGCTTCTTGCCGATTTCCAGGCGTTTGTAGTGATTGTAGACGGCAACGGCCAGCTTCTTTTTCGTCAGCTCCTGCGCGATGACATAGAGATCGAGGAATTCCCTGATCTCCATCGGCTTGGGAAGCTTGTCCCCGATCGGCGAGGTCACGACATCGTCGGCAATAATCTCATTGCAGACATCGACGCACTCGTCGCAGATATAGACTGTCGGTCCTGCGATCAGCTTCTTCACGTCATTCTGACTCTTGGAGCAGAATGAGCATCGCAGAATATCGTCGCGCTCGTCGTCTTTTCTCAACGGGAACCTCCAGCTCGAACCATCGCCCGGCTATTCCTTCCTGGAAATAACCTGGTCCACGATACCATAATCCCTGGCCTGTTCCGCGGTCAGGATGTAATCGCGTTCCACATCGCTCTGAATCCGCTCGATCGCCTGTTTGGTATGGCGCGCAAGAATCTGATTCATGGACTCGCGCAACCTCAGGATTTCGCGGGCGTGAATGTCGATATCGGTCGCCTGGCCCGACAGGCCGCTGATCGAAGGCTGGTGAATCAGGATTCTGGAATTCGGCAATGCGAACCGTTTTCCCGCGGCGCCGGATGCCAGCAGCAGCGCCGCCATGCTTGCGGCCTGACCGACGCAGATGGTGGTTACATCCGGCCGGATAAACTGCATGGTGTCATAGATCGCCATCCCGGCCGAAATCGACCCTCCCGGCGAGTTGATGTAGAGCGAAATGTCTTTGGCAGGATCTTCGGCCTCCAGGAACAGCAGCTGGGCGGTCACGACATTCGCCACGTTGTCGTCGATGGGTGTTCCCAGGAAAATGATGTTGTCTTTCAGCAGGCGGGAGTAAATATCGTAGGCGCGTTCGCCCCGGTTGGATTGCTCCACTACCATCGGTATCAGTGCCAAGCCTCACCCCTCGCTAATAGTAGCATTACGATAGATGAAATCAAGCGCCTTGTTCTGCAGCAGAAACTGCCTAAATGCCTGAAGGCGTTGATCCTTTTCGAATTGGGCGCGGATCGCCACGGCCGATTTGCCGCCCTGTTGGGCGATTTTCCCGAACTCGGCGTCGATTTCCTCATCGGTCACTTCCAGGTTTTCCTGCCTGGCAATCGCATCCAGAACCATCCGATGCCGGACCGACTTATCGGCAAAAGGCCTTTCTTCCTCGAAGATCTTTTTCCAGTCAATCGAGGTCTTGCTTGCGTCAATGCCCTGCCGGGCCAGATTCGCCGCAATCCTGCGGGCGTTGTTCTGCAATTCCTCCCGAATGAGGCTCTCCGGCACCTCGAAGGACAGACGCTGCACGACCTGTTCCAGGACCGTTTCTCTCGCCTTCTCTTCGGCAGCGTGTCTGGCCTTCGTTACCAAATCCTCCCGGATGCGGCCGCGCATTTCCTCGAGATTGGCGCTTCCGTGGTTGCGGGCGAAATCATCGTCCAGCTCTGAAACCTCTTTCTTTTTTATTTCCTTTATTTTAGCGCGATAATGGACCAGCTTTCCAGCCAGGCGCTTCTGGCGCGCATCGTCCGGATATTGAATGTCGAACGCGCGCATTTCATCCACCCGGGCGCCGGTCAGGCCGGCGGAAAACTCAGGCCTGGTTTCCTGGGAGCCCAGGATCAGGGTTGCGTCGTCTTCGTGTATCGGCTTGCCGCTGCCTTCCATCTCGCCATCCAGGGTGATGGTCAGCAGATGTCCGTCCTGCGCGGCGCCCTCCTCCACCGGGATGTATTGGGCTTGCCCATCACGGAGCGCTTCCAGCGCCCGGTCCACGTCGGCATCCTGAACGGCCACCGGCGGCATGGTCGCCTGGATCCCTTTATAGTCCATCACCTCAATGCCGGGCAGCACCTCGAAGGCAAGCACGAACTTGAGCGAAGCTCCCGGCTCAGACTCGATCTTTTCCACCACCGGCTCGGAAATCGGCTTGAGACCGCGCTCTTGCACCGCCTGCTTCCAGGCGTCGCGGATCAGGTCCTGGGTGACATCGTTGCGCAGATCGGCGCCGAAGCGCTGCGTGACGATGTGCAGGGGCACTTTGCCGGGGCGGAAGCCGGCCACCTTCATTTTTTTCGCGTAGGTGCCGGCCAGCCGGCGGATTTCATCCTCCACCCTGTCTGCCGGAATCTCCGCCACCAGATTTTTTCTGCAGCTGTTGATGTCAACAATATCCAATTTCAAGATTTTGTTTTTCCTTGTTTTGAATCCGTGGGGGCTGCCCCGAAAATCCGGGACAGTCCGCGCGAGCGTACCTGGTGCGAAAGGGGGGAGTTGAACCCCCACCCCTTGCGGGACTGGATCCTAAGTCCAGCGCGTCTGCCAATTCCGCCACTTTCGCAGCAGTCCGGCCTCGAGTCTGGCTCCGGGATTTCCCTTGATAAGCTGGGACCGGCGAGGCGGGAAACAATGACAGCAAAAGATAATACAATCAATGAACCAATTGCGAAATCTAACAAACAGAGGCGATAATGTCAAATGAGAAGACAGGAGATAGGAGCCAGGAGGCGGAAGCCAGGAGCCGGAAGCCGGAATGATCTTGCCTTCGGTTTTGCCGACGGACTCGCAGAATTCCGGAGGGAGACACCATGAAACTGGGAGTGATTGAATACATCGACTGCGCGCATTACTTGCCGGGCCACAAGAAATGCGGCACCCTTCACGGGCACACGTACAGGATTGAGCTGATCATCGAGGGGGAGAAAAAGGCCGGAATGATTATCGATTTCGGCGATCTCAAGGCACTGCTGTGGGAAACCCTTGCCCTTTTCGACCACCGCTCGTTCAACGATTTCCTCGAATATCCATCAGTAGAAAACATTTGCGAAATGATTCACGGCCGGGTCCAGGAACGATTAGCCTATCCCTTTACCCTCAGGGTTTGGGAAGGGAAAGGCAAATGGGCTGAGATGGGCTAGGCGTGATCGATCACTTGGCAAGCACCGGGTATAGAGTCGGGCTGAACAGGAGCCGGGCCAGGGCCGGGTCGCTGCGCACAAGATCCTCGACCACCGCTCCGGCGCCTCCCGGTTTGCGCGCCGGCGAGTACCAGCCATATTCGGCATCCACTGCATCGGCGATGCTCTTCAGCTTCCTGCTGTCCATGGGATGTCCCTTGTCCTGCTGAAGCTTCCCGGCCATCAAAAAGCGCAGGAACTGCCCGAACGCATCCTTGATATGCGCGCCCATTTTATCCGCCAGGATCGGTTTCTCATACCGGAACGGCAGGAGGCTTGACCTGGACGGAATGAAATCCAGACGAATGGTGACCATATTCCCGGCTTTCCGGACCTCGCCGCCCGCCAACCATCGCGCCGACAGCCGGGCGGCCGTCAGCTCCGCGATTTCCGCAGTTACAGCGCGCGAATCTCCCAGGCTCTGAATCGCGGCCGGCATGGATTCCCACAAGGGCGCAGGCTCGAGATCCGGCGCAGCCAGCGCCATGTCCGCGCCCATGACCGCCGCAGCCACCGCAATCCAGCGAAGGTCCGCATTTCCCTGCGGCACGTTCAAAGGCAGGAAGGCAATCCGCACAGGGAGCGCCGGCGCCCTTGCCGTGGAAGGGGCTCGGTGACTGTGAAACAGGCAACCCGCCTGGGCCAGCAGGGCCATCAGGGCCGGCAGAACCGCGATCCTGTGAAGAAAGTGAATGCGCCCGCCCGCGCGGGCCATCCCCGCCATAGAAAAATTGTGCATTCTTGCCTCATCTCCGGACAACGAACCGCGAATGCCGCCGGCCGGCTTTGAGAGCTGTCCGGTGTTCGTCCGGCTTGCCGGCATTGCCCGGCTCTGAGCCGGGAGCTCCGAGTGACCCGGCTGTCCCACGCCAGCCCCGGAATCCAATGCTTATTGTATTAAATTCGGTGACAGGATACCCAAATTTTCTGGCCACCTGAGGGCAAATCGACTGAGAAGAAATCGGGAAATGAAGATCCTGTCACCGTATTTCCAGGATTTTTCGTGAAATAAAAGCAGGGCTCGTGAAACTACATGGGTGATGGCAGACAAACACAGAGCAGGGAAAAGTCAGAATGGGGCGGCGTTGCTGATTGCACTCCTGGCCCTTGCCGTGGTTTCCGTCGTCGCTTTTCACATTGCCCTGATTGCGACGGCGGAGGTGCATATCAGCGACAACTACGAAAGCCTGATCGAGGCGCGCGCGGCTGCCACTGCCGGGCTGCACCACGGAAGGGCGTTGCTGCGCGGACTCCGGTTCGACGACGTCCTGGAAGGGCCGGATGGAACTCACGATGCCGATCCGGGTTATCTGGCCCGGGCGCGGACTCATTCATATCGGTTGCCGATTCCCTGGGTAACCGCGCGCATGCTCGATATCGTGGATCCTGCCGGCATGCTGGCGGGTTTGCCGGATGACGGAGTCATCAATACCGGCAGGCACCCCGGGGGAAACGGACTGGCGCTCATCCCGGTCACGGGCATTGCGCAGACCGCGCCCGCGCCACAGCATCCCGGCATGCCGGTTGTCAGCCGCTATTTCGTGAAGGTCTCCGACAATAACGGCGAAGCTGCCGAACTGGCCGGCGATCCGGAAGACAATCCCTTCCGCGATGGCGACGGCCAGGTCATCCTCCGCTCGATGGGGATTGCACGGACGATTGCGCAGGCAACCCGGGCCGGCTTACGGCACAATTCCACGGTTGCCCTTGAAGCAAGATTCAAACGGCTGTCGACCTACGATCTCGATGCGCCCCTGGTCATCCAGAGCGATGCGGTCGCGCCTGAATCGGCGGAGATGTTTGCGGGCAGCCTGTTTCTGGTGCAGGGCGGCGGCGCCAATCCAGGGATTGCCGTTATCGACACCAAGCCGGGTGACGGCATTGCGCCTGCCCTGCAGGTCACCTCCCGGCTGGCAGCGGAGCAGGCTGCGCGGATCCGGGGCGCCGGTCTCCAACCCTCTGTCAAGGATGGCACGGCAGAAGTCGCGTCCCATGCTGAAAAACGTCTATTGCTGAATCAGAGCTTTGCCTGCGATTCATTGAAATCGCTGCCGCTCTTCGCGGACAGTGCGTTCGCCGGAAATCAGAATTGGCCCGGCGCTCCGCCTCCATCGCTCGGGCATTACGATGCCGGCCTGCCGCCGACCGCACCCGGCCAGGAACCGAAAGCCACCTTTGTCGCGGGAGATCTCCAGATAGCGGGTGATGTGGAAGGGGGCGGGCTGCTGGTCGTGACCGGCAGGGTGACCATTACCGGGCGGTTTTCTTTCAGCGGCCTGATCCTGATTTTGGGAGCAGGAGAACTCGATCTGGGCGGGTCCGGCACGATCACCGGCGGAATCTATGTTGCGAAAATATCCTGTGCCTCCATGGCCTGGGGCAGCGTCAGGCTCACCATCCGTGACCATGTGCAGGTACTTTTCAATCAGGAAGCCATCCGGATGGCGCTGACTCTGTTCCCGCCGCGTCAGCTCAGTTTTCGCGAAATCACCGCCATCATCGACCCCAACGGCCCATAGTGAGCTGCCGCCCGCGGCACAAGAAGGATCGCAAAAACAAAAAAAGCCACGGATTCCACGGATTTACACTGATTCGAAGTTGTTTCTGGAAATCCGTGCAATCCGTGGAATCCGTGGCGTTTTTCCTTTCAACCTTGCCGGTTCGCGCGGGATCAGGGAGACTTCCGGCTTTGCCGTAGGTTTCTGATTACAGCCGTTTTACCAGACTGCGCACCCTTGCCGGATTGGTGGCCAAAAGGCTGAATTCGGGCGGCCTCAACTCGCCGCCCATGAAACATCTGGGATTCCGGTACTGCATCGGGCTTTCGACTTCGGACAGGACGGCAACATGCAGTTCGCGTGCGCCGCTCAGGGCGGCGATTTTGCTGAAATTGCCTTCCGTGATGCCGCCTCCCGGCATAATGATGATGCGGTCGCCGGCCTTGCGCACCAGGTCTGAAATCAGGTCCAGGCCCTCGAGCACGCTGCTTTCCTGGCCCGAAGTCAGGATGCGCTCGACGCCGACGGTTATCAGGCTTTCCAGCGCTTCGTAAGGGTCGCGGGCCATGTCAAAAGCGCGGTGGAAGGTTACGCTCATCGGCCGCGCCAGCCGGATCAGGTCGCGCGTGCGCTCCTCGTCCACCGTTCCGTCGGGTTTCAGGATGCCGATCACCACGCCGTCGGCGCCGGCCTGCCGGGCCGCCTCGACGTCGCGTTTCATGATCTCATATTCGGTTTCCGAGTAGCAGAAATCGCCGCCGCGCGGCCGGATCATGACATGCATTTTTATGCGCAGCCTGTGCCTTGCCTCGAGGATCGAGCCCATGCTGGGGGTTGTGCCTCCCTCAAGAAGGTTGGCGCATAATTCCACACGGTCCGCCCCGCCTTCCTGAGCGGCGATCGCACCCGACACCGATTCCACGCAAATCTCCAGGATTCTCCCCACAGTTCCTCCTCCGAGGGCCTCGCTGCATGCTGCTGTTGGGCCACGACAGCCCGGACCTGCGGCGCAAAGCTATTTGTTGCGCTCCAGCTCGTAGGTGCCGGTTTCGCCTGATGCGGTGGCCCAGGTGCCGGCGAGCTTGCTGCCATTCAGCTTGATCGTATTGTCCACGCGCATTTCACTGTCGGGGGTGAGGATGATGAAATAAAACGTCAACACTCCCTTTTCAAATTTCAGGCCTTGCAGCGGAGTCTGATTCAGCATGAACAAAGTATCGGAGATCGTACCGGAGTAGGAATCCCCCTTTTTTGCGAGCACCAGCGTCAGCACGTCATTGCCATTCGGCGTCACGGTTTCTCCCGACCATGTGCCGCTAAGGTCCGGCGGCTTCTCCGGCGCCTGGGTCTGGGCACATGGGCGCCCAATCCCGATGGCAAGCACCGCAATCGAAATTGCCAGAATTCTTATGCTTTTCATGGATATCCTCCAATATGCTGTTTCGATCTATTACGAAACCTCATGCTCCCGAGTTCAGAGAAATTCACCGGCCACATCCCTAAGATTCGAAACCCACAAAGACCGGCTCAGGAACGAGCTGAATCCCGAACATGCCCTGGACGCCGGATTGAATGTCGTGCATGAGGCCAAGCAGCTCCTCTGCGGTAGCGCCGCCAAGGTTGATCAGGGCCAGCGCATGCCTGTTCGATATCGCAACGCGGCCCCGGCTGTAACCCTTCCTGAAGCCGGCATGCTCGATCAGCCAGGCGGCGGAAAGCTTGACGGATCCATCGGCCATCGGATAGCGGGGCATGATTTCCCCTTTGCCGAGCGTGCCGCGGAGCCTGGCCGCCTCTTCCGCCTGCCCCGCAATCGGCGCCGGCACCAGCGGGTTCTTGAAGAACGATCCGGCGCTCTTCGCGTTCGGATCGTCCTGACGGATGATCATGGACTTCTGTGCCCGTATCTGCATGACGGCGTCGCGAACCTCTGCGATGCCGGGCGCCGGGGTCCTGTCCGCAAAATGGCGCATCAGATCCGGGTATTGGATCCGTGGGGGCGCTCCGGCGTGCAAATGGTAACTGACGGCCAGGATGATGTAGCGATCCTTCGCGGAACTGTTGAAAATGCTGGTGCGATAAGCGAAGGCGCAGTCCTTGTTGCTGAGCTCGACCGGCTGTTTCGTGTTGCGGTCAAGTGCCCGCACGGCGACGATCGATTCTGCCGCTTCCTGGCCATAGGCGCCGACATTCTGAACGGGGGCGCCGCCCACCGTCCCGGGAATTCCGCTCAGGCACTCGATTCCCGCCAGGCCATGCTCCACGCAGCGGCACACGAAGGCATCCCAATCTTCTCCTGCGGCCGCTTCGATAATGCCGCTTTTTTTGGTTTTTACGCCGCGCAAGGCGATCCGGATGATTATTCCCGGGAATCCCGTGTCCGCCACAACGAGATTACTGCCGCCTCCCAGGACGAAGACCGGCAGGCTGCGCGCCTCGGCGAAATTCAGGGCATTGGCGACCTGGCTTTCATCGGCAACTTCGGCGAAGAAGCGCGCCTCTCCTCCGATTGCCAGGGTGGTATAGGGCGCCAGCTTCACATTTTCCTGCACGGCAACCGGGAAGGCAGACTGTCTCATTTTTTTGGATCCGGGGAATATTATACACAACCGCGGCATTTGCCCGGACTGTTTATGAATCTTGGGGCAGCGGCAGGATCGGTGCGATGGCGCCGAGCAGCGAAACCTGGAAAAGACAGCCCAGAACTATGGATTTTGCTTCCCCAGGAGTCTTGCTGTCCAGAAGCGAAGTGAACAGGGCGTCGATCAACGCGGTGCGTTGCGCAGGTGAAAGACCGGGACGATTCCTGGCGGAGAAACGCCACATGTGTGCCCGCAGTTGCCAGGCGACCTGCCGGTAAAAGGCGCCGAGCTCCCGGTCGAAAGCCTTGATGTACTGGCGGCTCGCGAGGACCATCAGCAACTCGCTCAGGCCGCCGATGAGAATGCGTTCCAGCAGTTTTTCTCCTGACCCGAGCACATTTTCGGCGACCACGCCGCCCACGGCAGCCATGTCCATTCTGGAGGCAATCTCGGCATAGGTGTGCGCCTCGAGCTTGCTCTCCAGTCCGGTCAGGAAAACGTAAAAGTCTCCCAGCAGCGCCAGCGTTGTTCCAATGCGCTCGCGCCTTTCGGGTTCAGGGGCCGCCGCCTCCCAGGCAAGCAGAATGCTCTGCAGGGAGACAAGGTCCTCGGCCAAGGGTTTCTTCAATATGCGCTGCAGCACAGGTAACGGATTCACAAGCGCATCCTATTTCCACTCCCCCGCGAAGTCAATAGACCCTATATTTTCTGGAGTCTGTTGAGCAGCGGCAGGATTTCATACCGGAGGTCGTCCATGCAACGGACATTATCCTCATGCTGGAAGGCGGAAACGGCAAGCTGATCGATGGCCTCTTTCATTTTTTGAGCGAGATCGGCCAGTCCCGCGCTGCCGGTCTGCCAGGCATAGGAGCGGAGAAATGGCAGCAGGCCTTCCAGCTCGCGCAGGAACGAATGGAAGGAGTCTGCCGCATCCCCCACATGGCTGCCACACAACCGGCCCCGCAGCAGAAGTGCCGTCGCGGCCGCGCGTTCCAGCGCTTCCCGCATGCGCTTTTTGAATTGTGCTTTTGGGAGCGTCTCGATCTGCAGCGATCCCGGCGCTCGCGCCAGCAAAGCCTGCAGGTTTTCCTCCAGGAAGGGCACGGGCGCCGTGCCGTCGCCCGGGGCGATGTGGACAGCCACTACATCGCGCAGCCGCGCGACCTCCTGCACGATTTCGCGCAGGTTACAGCCTGCGGTGGCAACCACTCGCCTGGAAAGATCCTCCTGTCCGAATTCCATACGCTAGACCGTCCTGTGCTGCGTTACGATAATTCTGTTCTCGTTATCCCGCCGCTTTTTGGCGGGACATCAAGGGCGCAGTCTCTGGCTAATCCGCCTCCCTGAATTTTCCCATGTCCGCGAGGATATTGCGCAAGTGCTCCCGGAACCGGCTCAGGAACGTCTGATTCGATTCTTCCTTCCGGCTGCCTGACCGGGTTTCATAAAGGTAATAGACATCCTCGTAGCAGCCGGAGGCCTGCCTGAACGCGGACGTTGTCCGGAATTTCGCAAACACGCGATCAAAGTTTTCCTCCTGCGCCGTCCCGGCCAGCAGGCCCTCGATCTCTGCCATCCATCCGGCCACAGCCTCCTGCTGCGCCGCCCTGGGGATGCCTTCCCCGGGTACGAGCGCGGCGGCGAGCTCCTCTGCGGGGGAGGCGCCCGCCGTCGCATTCAGCGCCAATGCCTGCTCGAGTGTCATCGATTCCATTCCCTGGATGCGGGCGCCGGTAGCGGACGTGTTGATATGTCGCACGTGCGGCATTTCCCCGGCGGATTTTGCCAGGTGATCCTGCATGTAGAGGAGATAAGAGTGATAAAGGCGGTTGGTGACGACCGGCCGGCCGCTGACGCCGGGCACCAGCAGAAAATCCTTCGGAAGCGCGGCGGGGTCGTAGATCCCGTCGACTACACTCCCCTCTGCGTGCGTGTGGCCGCCCTCAAATGCAAAATCCTGTCCCACGAAGATGATCGGATTGGCGCCCAGGTAGTGGGCCAGCTGCAGAGCGGTGAACGCGACCGATCCCCCCTGCCAGAAATCGGATCTGTGCGGCGCAGGGACCAGCGGCACTGGTGGATCTTCCTGCAGCGTGAACCGAAGCTTCGGGCCAAGGTAGGATGCCAGGATATCCCGGTGCAGGCGCGGCGGACAGGCCAGCGGTATGCCGGTGGTATCCCATCCCTGAAAGTGTGCCAGGTTCGCGTCATACGGATCCATGGAGGCGATCAGGTCGGGCCGGATGCCGTTGGCAACCAGGATCCGGACAGCGCTCGCCGTGGCTAGCACGAGAGCGTCACCCCGGGATGCGCGCAGCGCCGGCAGCGCCGGCGTCAGGGAAGGGCCGGAAGACACAATGACCAGCTTGCGCCCGTTCCATATCCCGCGCAGGTTCTGGATGGGGATGCCGCGCCAGCAATGGCTGAGGTTCGCCCAGAAATTCCGCAGCGGATGTTCCAGCATTTTGTCGATGGCGCCCATGTGGTTCTGAAGACTGACGGGGAACTTTTCGGGAATGGCCGCCATGGCCTGCCGGTAAAATTCCTCTCCGGTCAGCATGGATGGGATGTGCGGCACAAGTTCGAGCCCGAGGAGCCGTAGCCGCGTCAGCCGGTCCACCAGCGAAAGCGGCGCCACCTGAGCGTCCCGATGGACGAGATAGTGCAGGCGGTCGTTGTGCATCCAGGCCCAGGACCTGGTCCCTTCAGCGGCCCGCAACCTGGCACTCAGACAGGCATCGCCCGTTTCCAACACCGCGACGTGCGAGCTTTGCGGGATCCGCTGCAGCAGTTCTTTCACATGGTAGCCCAGACCGAATCCGAGGACGCAATAAAGGGTCCGTTCGCGCCGGGGGACGTCCCGGATAAGGAACCGCGCCTCTTCCGCCGGGTCATAGCGGCTGTGAAGATAGAACTCACGGCCGTCGGCGCGACGGCAGACAGCCGTCGGGAGGTTTTTGGCCCTGGTTCCTATCATCGTGATCGAAATCATGTTTTGCCCCGGCACGGAGAGAAGTGTAGCGCAAATCCCCCTTGACGTGTAACGAAAGCCGCGGCCCTCGCTCCGAAACCTCACGGAACCACAGCGCAAGCTTGCTTACGCACCCCAAGGGCTTCGACTCCAATTACCAGATTTCCGCCATTACGCTGAGTTTCGCGACAGAAGCGAACTCGTGGGGTGGGATTCAGCCCGCCGAAGTGTCCGGCGGGTGTTGCATGGCGGTCTGAAGCCTGCCCCCAATTGTTCGGCACGGACATTTTCTCCTGACTCCTGACTCCTGTCTCCTGACTCCTCTCTTGAGATTGGTTGTGGCAGAGCGCCGCACCAAGTACAATGCGGATCAAGGTTATCCACTGAATTTGGATGAGGAGGAACTCACATATGGCTAACAAGGAATTCGCTGGTGCGGGAGGAACCCGGGGAGGAACCCGCCAGTTCCTGATCGGCCTGATTATGGCCGGAGTCGGCGCCTATTTGCTGCTCAATCAGGTCGAAGTGACCACTGCATGGTGGCATTTCGGAAATTTCAACACATTCGGCCTGAGCCTGCTTCCGTTGCTCGTCGGAATCGGCATCCTGTTCTTCAACGGCAAATCCGCCGCCGGCTGGATCCTGGCGCTGCTCGGATTCGCGATCATCCTTGCGGGGATCCTGATGAACATGGATATCTACTTCCGGCGCACCAGCCTGTACAACACCCTGATCATGCTCGTTCTGCTCGCCGGGGGCTTCGGCCTGATCGTCAAGTCGCTGCAGCCGAAACCAGGCTCTCCGAACGGAAACAAGTAGCGCAGGCTTCCAGCCTGCGACGCGGATAAACATGAGGGCCGCAGTAGCGCAGGCTACCAGCCTACGTCCTCGAATTATTTTCGTGCCGTCGCAGGCAGGATGCTTGCGCGAAACACATGGAACAACTACCACAACGACAAGGGAGGCCAGCATGAACCGACGTGCTTTTTGGTTGATTCTTTGTGCCCTGTTGACCGCCGGGATGCTGGGTGCTGCATTCCATCCCGCACAGGATTATGGGCCCGTCACATCCCCCAGGGAAGAGTTCGGGCACAATTTCGGCGACGACTATTTTCTCGCCAATTACCGGCAGATTGCCGGGTACTGGCAGAAACTCGCTCGCCAATCCATGCGCATCGTGGTTACGCCGATCGGCAAAACAACGGAAGGCAGAACCCAGCTGATGGCGATCGTCACTTCACCCGAGAACCACAAAAACCTCGCCCGTTATCAGGGGATCTCAGCCCGGCTCGCACACGCCGAGGGGCTTTCCGAGGACCAGGCGCGCGCTCTGGCCAAAGAAGGCAAGGCGGTCGTCTGGATCGACGGCGGGCTGCACGCCAGCGAAACCCTGGGAGCGCAGCAGCTCGGGGAAATGGTCTACCAGATGGTCAGCCGGACCGACGAGGAGACGATGAGGATCCTGAATGACGTCATCATTCTCTTCGTGCACGCCAATCCGGATGGCAACGACCTGGTTGCCGACTGGTATATGAGAAACCCCGATCCGCTGCAGCGCAGTCTGAGCGGCGTTCCCAAGCTCTACCAGAAATACATCGGGCATGACAACAACCGCGATTTTTTCGCGTCCACCCAGGTGGAAACCGAAAACATGAACCGCGTGCTCTACCGCGAGTGGTTCCCGCAGGTCGTCTATAATCACCACCAGAGCGGACCGGCCGGCACTGTTTTGTGGTCGCCGCCGCTGCGCGATCCGTTCAACTACAACCAGGATCCGCTGCTTGTGCTGGGGATTCAGACCGTGGGATTGGCCCTGCACACGCGCCTGGCGGCGGAAGGGAAGCCAGGTGCGACGATGCGCTCGGGCGGTCCTTACGACGGATGGTGGAACGGCGGCCTTCGCAACACCGCGGCCTTCCACAACATGGTCGCGATCCTGACCGAGATGATCGGCAGCCCAACACCGATGCGCGTGCCGCTGGTGATGGAGCGGCAGATGCCCTCCAGTGATTTGACCTTCCCGGTGCCGCCGCAGGAATGGCATTTTCGACAATCCATCGATTATTCGGTCGCGTGCAACCGGGGCGTGCTCGACATCGCATCCAAGATGAAGGAAAACTTCCTGATGAACTTTTACCGGATGGGAAGGAACTCCATCGAGCGGGGCAGCCGTGACACCTGGACACCGCGCCCGCACCGGTATGCCGCGATTGCGGCCTCGATGGGCGTGCCTGCGGCCGGGCGTGGCGGAGGCGGCGCGCCTGGCGGCGCCCGCGGCGCCGGGGAAGAGCCGTTGTGGGCGGCGCTCCACCGGCCTGATGACCGCGATCCGCGCGGCTATGTGATCCCTGCGAACCAGCCCGATTTTCCGACGGCGACGAAATTCGTGAATGCGCTGCTTGAAAACGGCATCACCGTCCAGCGCGCCACGCGGGAATTCGCGGTTGCAGGCAAAACCTATCCCGCCGGATCCATCGTCGTCATGACGGCGCAAGCCTTCCGGCCGCATGTGATCGACATGTTCGAACCGCAAGACCACCCCGACAATTTCCCGTATCAGGGAGCGTCACCGACGCCCCCCTATGACAACGCAGGATGGACGCTGGCCTTTCAGATGGGGGTGGAGTTCGACCGCATCCTTGAAGGTTTTACCGGGCCTTTCGAAAAGATCGGCGACTGGAATATCAGGCCCCCTGCGGGCAGGGTGCCTGCCGGGCCAAACCTGCCGGGCTACTTGATCGATCCGATCGCGCTCGATTCATTCGTTGCCGTCAACCGCCTGCTGGCGGCAAATGAAACCGTCTACCTCAGGCCGGACGGATTATTCCTGGTCGCGGCGAAAACCTCGACGGATGCGCTTGTGCGCCGGATCGCCGCGGACCGCGGCGTCCATTTTGCGGCTGCGAGCGGAAACGCAATCATGGCGGGAGCGCAGCTGACCTTGCCGCGCATCGGCCTCTGGGACCAGTATGGCGGATCCATCGACGCAGGCTGGGCGCGCTGGATTCTGGAGCAATTCGAGTTTCCGTTTGAACGCGTATTTGCGCCCCAACTGGATGCGGGGAACCTCAATGCGAGGTTTGACACCCTGATATTCGCATCCGGCGGCATTCCCGGCGGCGGGGGCGGCGGTGGACGCGGCGGCGGTGGGGCGGGGCGCGGCGCGGGCGGCTCCGCCGGCGCGGCACCGGCAGACATTCCCGCGGAATACCTCGGCCAGTTCGGCAGCGTGACGGCCGAGCGCACGCTGCCGCAAATCAAGCAGTTTATCGAGAACGGCGGCCGGGTGATTGCGATCGGCGCGTCGGCAGCCAACCTCGCCCGCTACCTCAATCTGCCGCTCGAGAATCATCTGGCGGAGAATGGCCAGCCGTTGCCCAGGACCAGGTTTTATGCGCCCGGATCCGTGTTGCGGGCACACGTCGACACGGCCAGCCCGATCGCCCGCGGCATGAAGGAACAGACCGACATCTTTTTCGACAACAGCAATGTGTTCAAGCTGGGCTCCGATGCGGCAGGGATCCGACCGATTGCCTGGTTCGACTCGAAGACTCCCCTGCGCAGCGGCTGGGCCTGGGGACAGGAATACCTGGAGAAGGGAGTGATTGCCGTGGATACCGCTTTCGGCAAAGGACGAGTTTTGCTGTTCGGCACGCCTATCCTTCAACGCGCGCAGCCCTACGGCACTTTTAAATTCCTGTTCAATGCGATTTATGCCAGGTGACCTATCTCTGGTGGCGCCGAAGGCGTCCTGGGTGCGGTGTCCGGCCCTGCTCCTTACGGATTTGCACGGTGTCCGACCAAGGCTGTGTGCAACCTTCGGAAGGTGAAGTGAATACTTGCGTCAAAACATAAAACTGCGGCGAATCGCCGGCCCATGGACAGGGTAGCCCCGTTTGGAGTGCGGCGACTGGTCGCCGCTTTGGAGATCGCCCTGCTGGCTAGACCAGGCGGCTTGCTGCCTGGAATCCCACAAGGCCGGCCCAGAACAAATGGTGGCAAGCCGCCTTGTGCGGCAGCAGACCGGTGGGTGAAAGCGGCGACGAGTCGCCGCACTCCAAACGGGATTGCCCCTCGTCGCACCGCCGATTTGCCAAAGATGCTTTTGCTTGTGTGACGGATCAAAAACAATTATAAGTAGCGCATCACGGTTACAGCCCCAGAATTGGTGAGGTTGATTTTTTGGACTCCGGTGCAGTCTGGGCAGCTGGTTTTCACGCAGAATCAGTACGTCCAGATACCCAGGCGTGCCGGGCAACGGAGGAGTGAGTCATGGGTAAGCAGATATATCGGCGAACACTCCACATAGCGCTGATCTTCGGCGTCGTGTTCGCCCTGGCGGTTGGCGCCAGTGCATTTCAGGCAAAGAAGTGGACGCAGCCCGCGGCGCAGCCGCAGGTTGCCAAGAACGACGAGGAATACACAAAGAGGATACTGGATAATACGCCGGACAAGCGGATTCTGACTGAACTGGTGGATCACATGCCGGTGTCGGCCACGGTCCCGTCGCCGCTGGCTTTTTTCAAGTATGTGCCGGGTGAAAACAACAGAGTCACCTATCACAAGGACATCGTGGCCTACTACGAAGCGCTCGACAAGGCCTCGGACCGGGTGACGATGTGGGAAATGGGCAAGACGGAGGAAGGGCGACCCATGGTCGCGCTTGCCATCTCCGATGAGGCGACCATCAAATCGCTCGATAAATACAAGCAGATCACGGCCCAGCTCAGCGATCCGCGCAAAATCACGGACGCCCAGGCCAAAGAGCTGATCAGGACGGGCAAGCCGATCTATTACGCAACCGGCAGCCTTCATTCCGGCGAAATGGGGAGCGTCGAGATGCTGATCGAGCTGGCTTTCCGCCTGGCGGTCGAGGAGACGCTGTTTATCCAGACGATTCGCAACAACTCCATCGTAGTCATCACGCCGGCGCTGGAAGTGGACGGTCATGAGCGTTTCGTGGACGCCCGGCGCGCAACGGAAGCGGGACAACAGGCGCCGCCCACCACGTATTGGGGGAAGTATGTCGCCCACGATAACAACCGGGACGGCATCGGCAAGGGCCTGGCGCTGAATCAGAACCTGCTCAAGACGTTCCTGGATCTGCGCCCGCAGGTGCTGCATGACCTCCACGAATCGGTCACCCTCCTGTACACGTCGACGGGGACCGGTCCCTACTATCCGGATGTGGCTCCGGTTCTGGTTACGGAGTGGTGGTGGCTGGCGCAAACTGAAGTCATGGAAATGACCAAGCGCGGCGTGCCCGGAGTCTGGACCTACAACTATTACGACGGCTGGACCCCGAACTATGGATTCTGGGTTGCGGTCACACACAACTCGATCGGCAAGTTCTATGAAACCCAGAGCTACGGCGGCGGCGGCCGCGGCGGCGAAGCCCCGGCGGGCGCCCCGGGTGCGCCGGCAGCGGCTGCCGGCCGTGGTGGTGTACCTCCGGCGGCAGCCGGCCGTGGTGGTGCTCCCCCGGCGGGAGCGCCGGCGGAAGCGGCCCAGGCGGCGCGCGGCCGGGGCATGGGCGGCGGGCAGAGCCGTGAATGGTATCGTCCGTACCCGGTTCCACCCGAAGGCGTGCAGTGGAGCGGCCGGGCGAACATCAACATGCAGCAGTCGGCAATCCTCATCGGCATGAATGCCGTGGCCAAGAACCGCGAAATGTTCCTCGAGAATTACTACATCAAAAACAAGATGATGATCGAGCGGTTCAAAACCCGCGCACCGCACGCTTATGTGATTCCCGCGGAGCAGCACAGGCGCGCGGAAGCTGCCCTGCTGATGAATTACCTCCGCAATGAAGCGGTGGAAGTTCACACTGCAACCGCGCCGTTTTCCATCGGCAATGTGCAGGTTGCCGCCGGAGACTATGTTGTCCGGCTCGATCAGCCCTATGGCGGCCTGGTCAACATGATGCTCGGCACCCAGTGGTTTCCGGAGCAGAATCCGCGCCCGTACGACGACACGGGCTGGTCGCTGCCGCTGCTGCGCAACGTAAAGACCTATACGATCGATGACAAGAGCATCTTCGACAAGCCGATGGCATTGGCCACGGCCGATTTCAAGCCCGCGGGAACCATTTCGGGTACCGGCAGCACGATCGTCGTGGACCACACGACCGACAGCGCGCTCGTTACCTTCCGCTTCGCCAACGCGAACGTGAAAATGTCGGCGGCGGAACAGCCTTTCGACCTCGGCGGCCATCACTTTGCCGCGGGCGCGTTCATTATTCCGAACGCGAATCGCGCGGTCATCGAGCCGCAGCTGAGGGATTTCGGATTGAACGCCTGGGCGACCGATACGCCGCCCAACGTCCCCATGCACGACCTCGATGTGCCCCGGATCGGGTACCTCCATTCTTGGTCCAGCACGCAGGATGAAGGCTGGGTGCGCATGGTGTTCGACAAACTGAAAGTCCCGTACACCTATTTCGGCGATAACCTCGTGCGCCAGGGCAACCTGCGTGCGAAGTACGACGTAATCATCTATCCGAGCGGGCCGGTCACGGTGGACGGCGGTGAAATCCCGACTACCGGTTCCCCCCGGCCCTACAAGAAAACCGAGCTCACACCCAACGCATGCCCGATCGACTCGACGGAAGACACGCGCGGCAGCCTCGGGCGCGACGGTCTGAAAGCTCTCGAAACCTTCGTGCAGGAGGGCGGAGTGCTTATAGCCGAAGGTGCTCCCGCAACCCTGTTCCCAGAGTACCGGCTGGTTCCCGGCGTTACCATCGATCAAGTGGAAGGCTTATGGGCGCCGGGTTCTGTGATCAAAGTGCTGCTGGGCGACAAGACCAGTCCGATTCTCTACGGTTACGACCAGAATGCGATGGGTGCCATGTATAAAGGCGGACCCAATCTGGCGCTGGGCTCCGGTGGCGGCGGTGGCCGGGGTGGCGGCGGCGGTCGCGGCGGCTTGCCGGCCGGAGTCGGCGGCGGTAATTTGCAGCCGATGGCTGCACCTTCACGGCTGACAACCCTCGACGGTCCTCCGCCCAGCGCTGCTGCAGGCGCGGCAGGCCGCGGCGGCCGCGGCGGTCCGGGTGGCGGCGGATTCGGCGGCCGCGGCGCCGGCGCCGCAACCAACGCTCCGCGCGTGCTGCTGTCCTACCCGGCGGATCCGAACGACCTGCTCCTGTCGGGCGCACTCGTCGGCGGCGAGGCGATCGCAGGCAAGCCTGCGCTTATCGACGCCCAGTTGGGCAAAGGGCATGTCGTGATGTTCGGCGTGCGTCCATTCTGGCGCTACGAAACCCACGGCAGCTTCTTCTTCGCCTTCAACGCGATCCTGAACTGGAACGACCTGAGCGCCGGCCGCTGAGAAATCGGAAAAATCGGGGACGTCCCACACGTCAACCCATTTCTCAGTTCGAGGGAAATAGGTTAACGTGTGGGACGTTTCCGTTTTTCAGCCGATCTTGCCGGGATCCGCGGCGTGAGCTATTCTTAAAGCGGGGATTCGGGTGAGGTGAAGAAGTCCCAGGGGTGGGTTGGGGCCGTGCGACACTTGCGTTGGCTGCTCATTTCCGGATTTGCCTTGCCGCTTTTTCTCGCTGCGGCAGGCTTGACGCTGTCAGGTTGTTTCCCGCTGGGAAATCCAAAACATGCTCATGATTCGTACCGGTTGAATGCGGCGCAGGAGTCCCCTGCCCATGTTGAACTCCTGCTCCCGGCGCTGATCCAGGCTGGTTCTCTTCCGGAACTGCGCCGGCCCGACTTTGGCGGCTACCGGCCCGATCTCACGAACTTCTATGAATACAATAACCTCAAGCTCGCCTGGATAAAAAAAGGCCGCATCACGTCGCAGGTGCTGGCGGTGATCGAGGCTTTGCGGAACGCTGAGGCCAAAGGCCTGGATGCCGATGACTATGACGGCCCGAGATGGGCGGACCGTGTTGCCGGGCTGCAAAGAGCGAATGCGCCCCCCTCAGCAGCGGATTGCGCGCGCTTCGACCTGGCCCTGACGGTCTCCCTGATGCGTTTCGTTTCCGACCTGCACATCGGCCGCATCAATCCGCGGATTTTGCACTCCGGCTTCAATATCGGGCCGGCGAAATACGATCTGGCCCATTTTATGCTCCATCGCCTTGTTGGCGCGCAAGATGTCAGTGCCGGAGTGGACGCGGTCGAACCTCCATTCCCGAGCTATCGCCTGGCCCGCAGTGCCTTGGCGGCCTATCTCCGCCTGGCGCGGGAAGACAGCGGAGAGCCACTGCCCGTTCCGGATGCGGCGGTGCACTGCGGCAAGCCGTATGCAGGGGTGGAACGACTCGCGCGCCTGTTGCGGCTCGTCGGGGACCTGCCTCCCGATGTCGTCGTTCCCGCGGGCACCACGGTTTACACCGGCGATCTGGAGATGGCGGTAAGACGCTTCCAGCAGCGGCACGGGCTGGATGCGGACGGGGTGCTGGGGAAGGCCACGCTGGAGCAGCTCAATGTCCCGCTGAGCCGACGGGTAAGGCAACTCCAGTTCGCGCTTGAGCGATGGCGCTGGCTTCCCCATGAGTTCTCCCACCCGCCAGTTATTGTGAACATCCCTGAATTCCAGCTGCGTGCCTTGGATGAAAATGGCACTGTGGTCCTGGCTATGAAGGTGGTTGTGGGCCAGGCCTTCCGGCATGAGACGCCGGTTTTCGCAAATGATATGAAGTACATCATCTTCCGGCCCTACTGGAAGGTCCCTGCCAGCATCCAGCGGCGGGAACTGGTGCCTCAGCTCAGGAAGGACCGGGACTATTTTGTCAAGAATGCCTACGAGGTCATCGATACCCGGGGGGAAGTGGTGAGCGGGGGAGAGGTCAGCGATGATGTCTTCGAAAGCCTGCGCCGCGGCAACCTCCTGGTCCGTCAAAAACCCGGTCCGAAAAACGCCCTCGGGCTCGTCTCATTCATGTTCCCGAACGAGTTCGATGTCTACCTTCATGGCACGCCCGCACCTGAGCTGTTTTCCAGGTCCCGGCGCGACTTCAGTCACGGGTGCATCCGGGTTGAGGATCCCGAGAAACTTGCCGTTTGGGTGTTGGATGAAAAGCCCGCCTGGCCCCCAGCCCGCATCCGCGCATCCATGCAGGGCGTAGGCACTATTCAGGTGAACCTCGATACTCCCATCCCGGTATTGGTTCTCTATACCACCGCGGTGGTTACGGAGGATGGCACGGTAAGATTTCTTCAGGATATCTATGGCTACGACTCAGCAATGGAGCAGATGTTGGCCGGGCGGAATCAGTAGCCGGGCCGGGGATGCGAATGCACGCCCGCACTACCAGGAGCGCACGCGGCCCACATCGACGTGAATGAAGTCGGAGCCGGGATAGTAGCCGACGCCTCCCCGCTGGAGTGCCAGGGCTGCATCGCGCAGCACGGAAGTCCTAATCCCCGGCATGCGGATGTCAACCGCCATGGCCTGCATGTGAAGGCTGTGTTCCGCGACGCCTGAGGAGTGCTGACGGAGCAGGGCGTTGGTTCCGGGGGTGCGATAGCCGCAGATCACTTCCATCAGCCCGCCCGGAGAGCCGACCGCCGCACTCAGATCGGCAAGCAGATCGAAAAGGCGGATATCGATGTTTTCCTCATCGCCGGTGAAATGGTCGCGCAGGTGATGGCTGAGTTGAGCGAGTGCCTCAGGCAGGTAGGAATCTCCACGCCGGTAAACGACGTCGAGCGACTCCCCCGTGTGGATGTGGCGCAACTGCAGGCGGAATTCCCTGAGCGCTTCTGGTTGTGCGGCCATCACCACTGGAGGAGGCGCCGCCACCGGCGAGGCGAATGCGAGCAAAAGGAAGCCCGTCCCGCAGAATAATCTCAAAATCGAAGTCAAAAGATGCCGGCTCCTGATGAAATCCAATGCGGGCCAGGTCTTCCGGATCCAGAGTTTTCCCATCCAAGCCCGAGCTGGGCCTTATCCTAATATAGAACCGGCAAAATAGATAGCCCGTTTCTGAAAAATTAGGGACGTCTGCCATGCTTACGTGAGTTCGCACTGTAGAATTATCCGGAATCGCGAAACATGGTGATGCGAATCAAGGAAGCGCCCAGGATCCGCACCGTGATGGAGCGCGGGCCGCTTGCCGCCCTTTGCTCTCGCGACTAGGAGCTCGGTTCGTGGAATTCCAGGCAGCAAGCTGTCTTGTGGTGCCAGTATGCCGATCTCCAGAGCGGCGACCAGTCGCCGCACTCCAAACGGGCTGGTCGCCGGTATCGTCTGGAGTGCGGCGACTGGCCGTCGCTTTGTGGATCGTCTGCTGCCGTGAACCGGCAGCTTGCTGCCGGATTAACGTGAGATGCCGATTTGGCTGCAGATGTGCGGTATATCCCGGTGGCGAGCCGATGGATTGCGGCAGCATAGGGATCGGGAAGGCGGCGCCGCAAAGGCGTCTTCAGCGCCATGTTCCAAAAACTATGCGGCATTGGGAGGGACGCCCGCGCTCCATGGCCGGCTGGCGCTAATAAAAGCGAGGCTCAACAGGCAAACATGGCGTACGCCCCTGGTTTCAGCGGTCGCGCCAGAAGGAGGAGCCGGCCGTGATGATTCCTTCCTTCCATGTCAGGCTTTTGCGGCGCTTCAGTTGCAGCAGCAGGCGTGACAGGGTCTCCGGCGTTGTGCCGATGGCCGCGGCCATCTGCTTCTTGTTGATCTCCGCGGCAATCCGTTCGCGCTCGCCGTACTGCTCGCGGAGAAAAGCGCGCAGGCGCTCCTCGACATCCTGGCTGGTCAACTGGCGTATCTTTTCCGCGAGATAGCGCTGCTTGCGCAGCAGCATGGCGATGAAGTCGTTGCGGAAATCCTCCTGCCGCAGAAGTTCGAGCAGGTCGCGGCGGGGGAGTCTGAAAGCGAGCACATCCGTCAGGGCGACGGCCGTGACCGGATACAACCTTTCCTCAAACAAGATCACCTCGGCAAATGCTTCTCCGGGCTTGATGACCTTGATCACGATTTCCCGACCGTCCTGAGTGAGCTTGTGCAGCCCGATGCGCCCGCGCGCCAGCAGAAACATCGCCTCGCCCGGATCCCCTTCGTGGAAGAGGATCGTCTTCTTTCTCCCCTCCATGGGCCGGCAGAGCCTGGCAAGCGCCGCTTTGCTCTCGCGGGAAATGCCCTCAAAGAATCTCGCTTGATCGATTGTCCGGCCCGTATCCATGTCAGCTCCGTCTGCCGGAAGTCTATCGCACTCCAGCTCGAATGCCCAAATCTTGTTGGCGACTGCTGTCTTCGTCGCCGGCCTCAATCCGCATTTCTTGCCAGACCACGTCCACGTCCACGTCATCCCGAACAATCTGCTCCCGCACCGCAGGTGACTTGTGGCATGCTGATAATTTCGAGGGAATATTGAGAGTGTTCTTACAGCAGCAGAATTCCAAGAACTCCGTCTGGGATCCCAAAGAGCTGCGCGTTTTCCGGGGCCTGACAAGCCCGTTCCGGATTCAGTCGTTTCTGAACCGGCTCCCTTACAACGACCAGGTTACCGCGATGTCTCCGCGCGCAGTCATCCGCGCGCGCAGGGCACATTGCTTCGAGGGCGCGCTGTTCGCGGCGGCGGCCCTGCGTTTTCTGGGATACCCGCCGCTGATCGTGGACCTGGCCGCGCGCAACGATGACGATCACGTGATCGCGATCTACCGGGTGAACGGCTTCTGGGGAGCGGTGGCCAAATCGAACACCACTATGCTGCGCTTTCGCGAGCCGGTGTACCGGGGCCTGCGCGAACTGGTGATGTCCTACTTCGAGATGTATTTCAATACCAAAGGGGATAAATCACTGATCAGCTATTCGCGGCCGGTGAACCTGGCCCGGTACGACCGGCGCGGCTGGATGACCTCGGAAGAAGATCTGGACTACATCGGCGACCACCTCTTTGCCATTCCGCACATCGACGTCGCGCCGGAATCCCAGAGGAAACTGCTGAGCCCGCCGGATAAGGAAGTGCTGGAAGCCTGCTTCCTTGGCGCCCTCCCCTCCGGCCTTTTCAAGCCCAAATGAGAAACAGGAGTCAGGAGTCTGGAGTCAGGAGAAAAGCACGTGCCGGGATTTTCGCTAATGCCCCCAGCCTGCTTTTTCTCCTGACTCCTGACTCCTGACTCCTGACTCCTTCCAATACTGCTCCGAAACCCGCTGAAATCCGGCAAATCCATTTGCGAACTACTTCTGATCCAGTTTTCTCCCGGCGTTCAGACTGTCGAAATGCAGGATGGTGTTGAAGACCAGCGGGTAGCTGGCGATGGTTTCGCCGCGGTAAATCGGATTGTTGGCGAACACGACGACGTGTCCCTTGCCGACCGGCATATCCACGACGACCGGCCTCTGGGCAATGTCCGCGCCGCCGTCCAGGAGTCCTGAAACCAGCAGCGTATTCTGCGCATCGAAGCGCAGCACCACGCGCGGGCGGAATTCCGGGGGAATGATGTTCGGCGGATTGTTTTTCAACTGCTCGTCCGTGGGCAGCGAGTACTGCCAGGGTTGCACCACCTGGCGTTCCGGCAACGGCTTCAGGTTCGATCCTTCGAGATTCGGGCGCCCCTGAACCACGTCGAGGTCATCCTGCGTGCCGCGCCCGGTCGGTCGGCCGCCGCCCGCGCCGCCGCCGCGCCCTCCTGCCGCTGCTGTCGCCGCTGCCGGCGGAGCGCCGCCGCCGCCCCGGCCGCCGCCGCCGCCCGCCGTGGAGCTGACGGAGAAACAGCCGCCGCTGTTGCTGTACATGGCAAGGTTGTCCGGCACGCCGTAAGCGATCGGACTCGCATCATCCACCAGCTTCGTGCGCAGGAGCGAGCCGACGACGCGGGTTGTGCTGCCCGCGCTTACCGTGCTGACGCCGTAGCCGAAATTGTTGCTGATGGCAAAGTCCGCGCTGCTGTTGGACCCGATATAGACGCCTCCCTGCGCGATGAACTCACGGAGGCGGATGAGCCCTTCCAGACCCATGCCGACGCGGGTGTCATCGGTCTGCGCCCAGGTGCCGATGTTGGGCGTTTCGGGCGAGTTCTTCCAGGGGATCGGCGTCTTCCACATGGGCGTCCCTTCCACCGCCGCCTGGCCGCCGCCCGGCCCGAAAATGATGACATCCCACCGGTCGCGCAGATTGGCAGTGTTTTTTATGGTCGCGGGATCGATGTAGTCATACGGGACCTTGTACAGGTCGAACGCCTGGCGCCACCAGCCTTCGGTTTGCGTGCTGCCCCAGGTGTGCAGGATGGCGACCCGCGCGGCGCGCACCGGATGCGTCTTCACCGACGGTTCCGCGGAAAGGGCATAAGCCTTAAGTCCAAGCTCGGTCGTGATCTTGTCCAGATCCGCCTGCGCGATCCCTTTGATGAGGAAGGTGCCGCGATTAAATTTCGTGCCGTTGGACTCGAACGGCTCCTCCGCCGCCTGGATGTCCGCATCTTTGATCTGGTAGCGCAGGGTGATCAGCGAGTTGTCCGCTGTGTTGTTAATGGCGAACACGCTCCCCTGGCCGGTGACGCCGCTGACTGCTTTCACCGGTCCATTCACGGCCTCCATAGGCGCATCGAGGACCTTCACGTCGGTGATCCGGATGGCCTGCACGCCAAAGCCTTCAGGAAAAGTCCAGCCGGTGTCGTCGTAGGGCCGCGTCTGCGCGTCGTTGGCCGCCCAGTACTGATAGTCGAGCAGCGCGTCAGCGATGCGCGAATAGGGCTGATCCATGCGCACGATATAGCTGCCGGCAGGGAATTCGCGGGTCACCGGGGCCGGCGGTTGCGCCGGCTGTGCCGGTTGTGCGGGCGTTTCGCCGCCCGCCTGGCCTGCGCCGCCGCGCCCGCCGCCGCGTCCGCCGCGCCCTCCTGCTGCCGCGGCCTGGGGCCGGGCCGGCATCGTCACGGTGAATGCCGCGGTGGCGCGCGAAATCTCGACTCGCTGTTTTTGCAGCGCGCGCAGGAGTTCCGCCTGGGCGCCCAGCCGCGGATCGTTCGCGGGCAAGACATAAGCCGCGGGTCCTTCGGTTTTCGGCTTCAGGATCGAACGTTTGGCCTTGTCATAGAAATTACGCAGGAAATAGATGCGGTTATTGGCGAAATAGTTGAGCGAGACGATGATGCCGGTCTGTTCGTAGTTGTTGTTGTTGCGCAGCGACCAGCGCACGCGCCCGATCGGAGGATTCTGGCGGAACCAGGTGCGCGCAGTCTCGTTGCCCGACAGCGTGCGCTCCTCGGTGTCGGCGCTGGCGCCGTTGCCGTAGGTCTCGTAAAGCCGGCTGATGCCGTTGTGCAGGGCCGCGATAAAGAACAGGTACCCCGGCGACCAGGTGTCGAATGTGCCCCAGGCGAAAACGCCGGGCATTCCCATGCGCGTCATCTCGTTGACGTTGTTCCACCCGATCAGGTGCCATTCGTTGGTGAGGATCGGATCGATCCAGGCGTTGTACGGGCCGTTGCCGACGGTGTTGTCGTAAAGGAAGGAGCCCGATTCGTGCAGGTCGTGCAGAACGAGAGCCTTCCAGTCCACGTAGGTGTTGAGGATGCTTTCCGTGAGCTTGAGGGTGACTCCCATGGCATCGCGGTTGTTGTCGTGGTTGACATAGTGGCCTGTGTAGATGACGCTCGGAGGCGTCTCATTCGGGTGCTTTTTCTTCCACTGGTAGACGTCAACGGCGCGGTCGCGGCCGTCCACCTCGACGATCGGGGTGATGAGCGTAATGACGTGCTCGCGGATGTTGCGGATGTAAAGGCTGTCATCCACCGCCAGACGGTATGCCAGCTCGATCAGTGCGGTCGGGGCGCCGGCTTCGCTGGAGTGAATCGAGCCCGTCACGTAGTAGATGGGCGCCGCGCGTTTGGCGATCTCGTCCGCGGCGGCATCGTCCATTTTGATGGTGCGCGGATCAACCAGTTTGGCGAGGTCGGCCCTGTTCTGGTCGAGCTTGGCCATCAAGGCCTCGGACGCCACGGCTACGGCGATCATCTCGCGTCCCTCTTCACTGGTGCCGATCGTGAAGACCTTCACCCGCGGCGTGGATTTTTCCAGCAGGCGCATGTAGGAATGGATTTCCTTCACGTTGGGCAGTTTCCCCTCGGCGCCGGCGATATCTCCCAAGTGTGCCATGGGAGTCGGCACGGTTGGAGAAGCCGGCATGTAATCGACCACCGGCGACAGGAAGAAAGTCTCGGTCGTGTATTGCTTGATTTTCCTCGTGTACTCCTCGTCGATCGGCTGATTGGGATCGCGGCCCGGCTTTGCCGTCGCAAGATCCGCCTCGGTTACGGGCTGGGGCTTCGCTCCTTTGCCCTGCTTTGTCGGTTGGGGCTTGGCCGTCTTGGCCTGTTCGGGCTTGGCGCCCTGGTTCTGCTGGGCGAGCAGCAGGAACGGGATCAGGACGATCGCCAAAACCACCAGGAATCCCTGCAAAATTGTGTCACGCTTCATGGAAAACCTCTCGTCTGAGGGGGTGGAATCGAGCCGGGCTATGGTCAGCCCGCATTTCTCACCAGATTTCTACTGCACCGGCTTGGTAGCGCAGGCTTCCAGCCTGCGGCCTCGCAGAATTTGCGGGCCGTCGCAGGCAAGATGCCTGCGCTACCATGCCGCCTCGCTACAACCTGGTGAGAAATTCGGGCTAGCTGAAGCCGTTCGGGCTTCATGCGCCATCCCCGCCATGCACATTGAGAAAGGCATTTCTATCGCGAAGGTGATCCGAGAGCAAGCGAATTTGTAGTCTGGCGGCAATTCAGACTGCGACAGCCGGAATCATGCACGATCAAGGAAGGGGCAAAGGGGCAGAGGGGCAAAGGGGAAAAGCCGGTTCTGCCTTGCCTTGCGTTGTTGCCCAGGGGATGGGGAAAAACAGGCGTAAGGGGATAGAGGCGGAATCTCGATTCGGGGAATGCATCGCATCAGCAGTATTCGGCGATGCTGCTGTCTGAATGGCAGCATGCGTGATTCGCTGCTTGCGCTCGGGCCGTGAGTGGCTTATAAGATGCGGATGTCTTGGTGCGGCGTTTCGCCAAGATCAATCTCCGGGCCTGTTTCGGCAGGTTGAGTTTGAAGGAGTCAGGAGACAGGAGTCAGGAGAAAAGCAGTCTGCCCAAAACGCTGTGCGGTTGGGCTATTTGGAATCTCTTTTGGGGTTTTTGGGCCATGGTCTCCGGCGGTGCGGCCCTGACAGGCCCGGCCATTGCAGCGACTTGTCCGCGCCCTGACGGCGCAAGGCAACTTCACATCCAAGGTGCGAATGCGATAGGAGAGTCGATACCCCATGAAATTTTTTGCTGCGTTGCTGTCCATGCGTGATCCGGCGAAGAACCAGGAATTCAGGTCCGCCCACGTGGAGTTCCTGGATCAGATGCAGAAGGAAGGCAGGATCTTCGCCCGGGGCAAGTTTCCCGATGGATCAGGCGGCCTGGTGATCTACCAATGCGAATCTCTGGAGGATGCACAGAAGATCGCCGAGAGCGATCCCTATGTGCGGCACGGCGTGCGATCCCTAGAGCTGCACGAGTGGGATATGAAGTTCACCGGGTGAGAAATGCGGGCTAAAGCTCAGTCAAGGGTAAGCACATGCCGTCGGCATTGGTGTTGAGAATCCTGGCGTGGATATTCCTGGTCCCTGTTGTGTGTGGATCCCTGTACGGGATTCTCTGTGTCCTGGCCGTGGTGCGCCTGCGCACGCGCAAACCGCCCGCGCTCGGCGCTGTCTTCAAGGAGTGGCCCCCGGTCACTGTTCTCAAACCCGTCTATGGGCTCGAGAAAAATCTGCGGGAGAATCTGCGCAGCGTCTGCCTCCAGGATTATCCCGAATACCAGGTCGTGTTTTCGGTGCAGCGCCGCAATGATCCGGCCCTGCCGCTGCTCCTGGAGATCCAGCAGGAATTCGGCAGCGACAAGGTGACCGTCGCCGTGGAAGAATGCCGGGCCGGCACCAACGGCAAGATCAACAACATGATCGGCGGCCTGAAACATGCGCGCCACGATCTCCTGGTCATCGGCGACAGCGACTGCCTTCTCAAGGCCGACTATTTGAAGACGGTCGTTGCCCCGCTGGCGGACCCGGATGTCGGTTTCGTATGCACGCTGTACAAAGCAGCCCAGGCGGAAAAATGGTACGAAAAAGTCGAGCTCCTGACCCTGAATGCGGACCTGATGCCCAGCATAATTTTCGCCCATGTCACCGGCGCGGCAAAATTCTGCCTCGGCGCCTCGACCGCCCTGCGCCGGACCACATTGGAGCAGATCGGCGGGCTCCCGGCCCTGGCCGACTACCTGGTGGAAGATTACGAAATGGGACGCCGGATCTGGAGCATGGGCAAAAAAGACGCCATCGTTCCGTATTTCATCGATACGATCATGGATCTCAAGGATCCGGGACAGTGGTGGGGACATCAGGTGTATTGGGATCAGAACAATCGCGCCGCCCGGCCACTCCCTTTTTCCGCAACCGTGCTGCTGCGATCCGTTCCTTTCGCCCTGCTTTTGGCAGCCGCCTGCCTGGGCAGCGATTTCGGGCTCACCGTGCTGGGGAGCGCGCTGGCCGTCAGGCTGGCAACCGCCGCCGCCATCCTCGCCTTGGGCATGCGTGACCGGGAGGGCCTGCGCAGCCTCTACCTCCTGCCGTTGCGCGACGCGGCCGCCCTGCTTTCGTTTTTTCTGGCCTACACCAAGCGAACCACCGTATGGCGCGGGGCGCAATTCGTCCTGACACGCGACGGCCGGATGGAAAAGCAGGAGACAGTAGACAGTAGACAGTAGACAGTAGACAGTAGACAGTAGACAGGAGGCAAACGTCCGGATTGCGGTAGAGGAGGGGGAAAAGCAGGGGTAAGGGCGTCGACGGGTAAACCTGCTTTTCTACTGTCTCCTGTTTCCTTCTTTTATTTCACCACATACGTGCGCCTGTAATTAATACGGTACTTCTCTCCTGGTATCTGTACCTCCGCCCGGCGCGGCTTCTTTTCGTTTTCGGTGATCTCGGTCAGATATCCCAACGCATAATAGTTCTTCAGGCAGAAGGCGATGGCCCGGCACACGGCTTCCATATTTCCGGCATCGGCGGAGAATTGGCGTCCCCCCGATTGTTTCATAAGCGCCTGTTTGCTGATCCAATCGCCTCCGAGCGTCACCAGCATGGCCGCCTTGCCGCCGGACCCCAAGGTCAGAAGCGTGCAGCCGGATTCCTGAATATGCTCGACGGTCGCGGGCCCAAGCCCGCGAAAGCGGTTGGATATCAGCAGCACGGCCCTTTTCGCATTGCCGGCTTTGCGCAGCTGGAAGAGCGCGCGATCGACGGCAAGGCCGATCGGGGGCTCGGGGCGGAACAGTTCGGCTAAAATGCCGCCCGATCCCTTCGATGGAACGGCGACGTTGTCGAGCGCATCCTCCAGATCGGGACGCCTTGGAGTGAGGCCCAGCTCCAGGTAGGCGTCCCTGGCGTCAAAGGAGTACAGGCACAGCTCATCCGTGCGCGCAAGATCGTAGGCCAGTGCGCGGATGAAACGCTTGAAAGTGACCAGCTTTTCCGCGGAGATGGCGCTGGTGTCCAGCACGAATGCGAGGCTGATGGGCCTGTCGGCGAGCCAGGCAAAGTTCGAAATCTCCATGCGCCGGCCGTTTTCCTTGACAACGAATTTCTCCTTCGTCAAACCGAACACCGGATTGTCGAATTCATCGAGCACTTCCACATCCAGCGACACCAGATTGACTCTCGCCTGATATTTGGGTTGCTGCGGGAAAAGCGCCAGGGGAGCCGGCAGGATTACGATCAGCAGGAGCCAGAGTGATTTGCGCATAAGGGACCGATCTGCAATCTCCATCCTTTAAGAGATACACGAATTTCCACAAAAATGGTTTCTGTTTTTGTGAGTCCGATCCAAGGGCTCGCGCAAAAGCAAGCGACCATGCCTAAAAGGCCTGACTTTGGCCTGCCCCGCATAGCGGGGAACGAATCGGAACAGCCCTCGGGATCGGGGTTGGAATCGGGGTCGCAAGCGGTGAAGTATTCACTTTTGCGCGAACCCTAAGCGCCTGCTTCGTGTCTTTTATGAACTACCAACAAAATTCAGGTGACTTTTTTTGCGATTTGGTGTGTATTCAGCTTACGTGTTCCGTTTGTGGCAGGAATTTCGATGCATATCTACATGGAAATTTGAACAGGAGGAGCTCATGCTGCACATTCTCTGGTCGATCATTCTGGGTTTTGTGGCCGGCCTCGTCGCCCGGACGGTGTATCCGGGAGCAAATCCAATGGGATTTTGGGCAACGACCCTGCTTGGAATCGTCGGCTCGGTGATCGGCGGCTTTCTCGCCATGCTGATCTGGAAACCCAAACCCGGACAGAAATTCCATCCGGGAGGGCTTTTGCTTTCCATTATTGGCGCGCTGATCGCGTTGTTCTTCTGGCAGCGGATCTGACGGATCCCGCTTTTGGAAGGTGGCGATGATATCAGAAAATATCTTGAGCGTAATGGTGGGCATCGGATTGAGTGCCGCCTGCGGTTTCCGGATCTTCGTTCCCATGCTGGTGATGAGCATTGCCTCGATTTCAGGCCACCTGACGCTGTCCTCCGGATTCGCATGGATCGGCACATATCCGGCTCTGGTCGCATTTGCTGTTGCCACAGCCATCGAAATTGCCGGATACTACCTCCCCTACGTGGATCATTTCCTGGATTTGATCGCCAGCCCCACGGCTGTCGTGGCCGGAATTCTGGCGGCGGCTTCGACTATCACCGGCATGAGCCCCTTCCTGCGCTGGGCGCTGGCGATCATTGCAGGCGGCGGCGTTGCGGCCACCGTACAGGCCCTCACGATCCTGACGCGCGTCAGTTCCACCGTCGCCACCGCGGGCCTCGGAAATCCGGTCGTGTCGACAATGGAGGCCGGAGGCTCACTGCTTTTTTCCGTTCTTGCGGTAGCGGTTCCCATCGTTGCCGTAGGCGCAATTCCGCTGTGTCTTGTGTTGATTGCAGGGCCCGGGCGTGCCCGACTCAGGCGCCTGCGCGCCAGGAAGCCGGATCGGGAGAAAACCCAGCCTGGCGGATGACCGCCATCAGTTCCTGGATCGTCTGGGGCCCGGGAAGGCGGCACGGGGGCCGGTTCCTTGCAGGCAATAACAATGTAATAGGTGACACTCAGAAAGCGGCAGCCCCGTTCTGGAGTGCGGCGACCAGTCGCCGCTAGCGGCCTCCGGTCTGCCGCGTCACTAGGCGGCTTGCCGCCCTTTGTGCTCGAGACGTCTGGGAGCACCACCCGTGCCCGGTTTGTGGAATTCCAGGCAGCAAGCTGCCCGGTCGTGCCAGCAGGACGATCTCCAGAGCAGCGACCAATCGCCGCACTCCAGAGGCGCCTTCGGCGCCATGCTCCAAAGTTCTACTGTCTACTGTCTCCTGTTAGAGCAGCGGCTTGAGGCGGGCATAGCCGGTACGGCTCACAGGCAGTTGGGTGCCGTCGGCAAGGATCGCCACATAGCTGTCCTTTGCGAGCAACTGGAGCCTGGACAACCTTTCCACATTCAGAATATAGGACCGGTGGATGCGGATAAACCGGCCGGCGTCGAGCAGCGCCTCCAGCTCCGCCATGGCCTCCTGCTTCAGATATTCCTTGCCGCCGGATTTGAAGCAGACGTAATCATCCTGCGCCTGGATGTAATCGATTTTGTCCACCGGAAGGACATGGACGCGCGCGCCATCGCGAATCAGGATGCGCTGCAGCGGCCTCTGGCGCTTGCGGTTTTCCGCGATCAGCGCGGGCGCACCCCCGGGCAGGCCGCTGCGCGCATGCAGGCGGGCATGCGCCAGCGCCTGGTCAAAGCGTTCCGCGTTGAAGGGCTTCAGCAGGTAGTCGACGGCGTGCACCTCGAACGCGCGCAGGGCGTACTCGTCATAGGCCGTGACGAAGATGACGGCGGCATCGGCGCCGATCAGCTCGAGAACTTCGAAGCCGTTGAGCTTGGGCATCTGGATGTCCAGGAAAAGCAGATCGGGCCCGAGTTCGTTTGCCGCTTTGACCGCTTCGAAGCCGTTGGCGCACTCGGCGAGGATGGCAACCTCGGGGTAGCGCGCAAGATGCTCGCGGATGACCCTGCGCGCCAGGTCTTCGTCGTCCACGATCATACACGACAGTCCCTCTGCCGCGCTGTCCTTATCGTTCATGGGTTTTCCTCTTGATGATTTCCGGGGGCATCCTGCCGCTTCCCGTCCTTCGTATGGGCCGGGAGCGAGATCTCAATGTGGAATATGTTATTGCTTTTTTCAATATCCATGCGGGTGTCGGCGCCGAACTGACTGCTCAGCCGCCGGCGCACATTCTTCAGGCCGATGCCCTTTCCGTCCGCCGGAGCGGCATCCGGATCAAATGGATTCTCGATCGCCACCCAGAGCCGCCCGCCTCTGCGTTCCGCCTCGATGCGCAGCGATCCGCCGTCGATGAGCTGGGCAATGCCGTGCCGGACGCTGTTCTCGACCAGCGGCTGAAGAATCAGCGGCGGGACCAGGCACGGCAGCGCCGTTTCCTGGATCCTCCTGTCGATCATCAGGCGCGGACCCAGGCGCACCTGCTCGATGGCCAGAAACTGGCCGGCCAGCGTGATCTCCTCTTCCAGGGTGATGAACTCGCGATTGCCCAGGCTCAGGCTCATGCGCAGGAAGTCGGCTAGCAGCAGGCACATCCGGCGCGCCCGGCCGGGATCCGCGGCCGTGAGGGCGCTGATCGAGTTCAGGCAGTTGAACAGGAAATGCGGATCGATCTGTGCGCGCAACAACTTCAACTCCGCCTCCCGGGCGAGGATCTGGGTTTCCAGGGCGCGCCGTTCCGCCCGCCGTGCGCCCTCGAACGAGTTCAACAGGTAATGCACCGCCACGACCAGCCAGAACAGCAGGATGCCGACGCCATAGAGCAGCGGCACCTGGTCCCCCCAGCGCTCGCTCAAACCCGCGAAAGGCGGCGCGCTCGACAATGCGGCCGCCACGCCCCTGCTGATGAAGACCCACAGCGAGCTGGTAAGGAGCGCAGCCGCCGCATGGATGAAAAACAGGTGCAGGATGCCTGTCTTCCCCAAGGGGAATGCGCGGCACAGATACCAGGCGGCAAGGCACAGGAAAGCGTTCAAGACCACTGCCGGGATGGCCAGCGCCACTGCCTCCGGCCACGACAGCCGGCCGGAAAAGACCAGGAGCACACTGATCAGTCCCGCCACCGGCAGCCATGCCGCCAGGTAAAGCCCGAGATATTTTCTCTGCGCCAGAATTGGATGCATACCTTTTGAAGCCAGAAGCCAGAAGCCAGAAGCCAGAAGGGGAAGCCAGGAGGTCGAAGCCGGAATGGGTCAATCCGCAACACGATTCTGCGTGGTGATTCTGGCTTCCTCTTCTGGCTTCCGGCTTCCGGCTTCTTCCTCAGTTTCGAACCTCGATGCCTCCCATCAAGACCAGGCCTTTGATGACGAGTTGTTTGCGCGGTCCGTCCCCGTGGGTCCCCGCATGATCGTCGCACCCGCCCATGATCGGCAGCACTTCAGCCTTGACGGCCCAGGCCTCCGGCACGCGGATCTCAATGCCGCCCCAGAACGCGAAGACGTTGATGACCGCTAGGTCGCCATCGATATCCGCCGGGCGCAGGTCGATTTCGCAGCCGCCCATGATGGCGGTAAAGTCGCCGGATCGAAAATACCTCGAGCGGCAGGTTTTCTGCACGCCGCTGAGCAGCGCAAATGCAGAAAGGGTCGATCCTGCATCTGTGCTGCCGGCATCGGTCGTGCGGCGGAACGCATGGGAAATGATCAGCAGGCCGAGCAGCACCAAAAGCAGCGGCCAGTAACGGCGGACCGACAAATGGAAATGCAGGGCGTTCAGCAGCAGGACCGCGCCGATCAGGCTGAAAAGCAGGCCGGGAAAATAGTTGGGCGGGTCTCCGGGTTCCACAAGCCGGTAAACGCCCAGCACAAGCAGCAGCGCCGGCCAGTATCTCAGGTAATTTCCCACATATACCAGGTTGAGGTTGTCCAGGGTAAAAGCGATTCCCAGGAGAACCACCACCAGGCCAAATGCCAGCTGCGGCGTGGGGCGAATCGGTATCTTGCCTTGCATGCGTGCCTCCTTTCGAAGCGCCGGCCTCCGTTTCAGCCGATCATAAGCTGAAACAGCCAATGGCGCCACAAATCGATCAAATTCATGCCGACCACGTGTTGCATGAGCCACAGGCCGGCAAGCCGCACCAGGGCGCCGCCGGCAACGATCAAAGGGCTTATGGTGAACATCCTTTTGGCCATGGAGCCTCCTTGCAACTCGCTGCAAAGATAGTGCTGCCGCGAGACACAGTCAGCCCATTTTCGGCGAACGGCGGTCAAATGCCGGTGAATGCCGCCGCCGGGGAACCGAATCGTTCCGTTGCCCGCCAGATCGGGATGTACTGCCGCGGAAGATTCATGGTAACATTATCCAATGACACAATTGCGACGACATCCGGCTGCAAGCCTTGCATGGTTTCTATGTATCTGCATCCTTGCCGTTGGCGCCGGGCTGCCGGCCGCGGAAACTCTTCCCGACCGGCTGGAGGACCAGGAGTTCTGGCGCATCACCCAGGAGTTTTCCGAGCCCGACGGCTATTTCCGTTCGGACAATCTCCTTTCGAACGAGCTGGGAATGCAATACGTCATTCCGGACCTGATCCAGCGCACGGCGCCCGGGTGTGCCTACCTGGGAGTGGGCCCCGAGCAGAATTTCACCTACATCGCAGCGCTGAAGCCCAGGATTGTGTTCATCACGGATATCCGGCGCGGCAATACGCATACGCAACTGATGTACAAGGCGCTGTTCGAGCTCTCTTCCGACCGGGCCGATTTCGTCGCCCGCCTGTTTACCCGCAAGCGCCCTGCCGGCCTGAGCTCCACATCCACGGCGCAGGATATCTTCCGTGCGTTCTCGGCGGCTCCGGGCGGCGATGATTCCGCTTTCAAGGAAAACGTGAAGGCGATCCAGGCGCTTCTGACGGAAAAACACAAGTTTCCGATCTCCAAAGATGATCTCGCAGGGATCGAGTACGTATACCGAAGTTTCTACACATTCGGGCCGGGCATCAGCTACAACTCGAGTGCCCAGAGTTTCGGCGGCCGCGGCGGGAATTTCACGACCTATGCCGACCTGATGGTCCAGACCGACGCCGGCGGAGTGAGCCGCGGCTTTCTCGCCAACGATGAAAACTTCAAAGTCGTCAGGGATCTCGAGGAAAAAAACCTCATGATCCCGCTCGTCGGGGACTTCGCGGGCCCCAAGGCCATCAGGGCGGTCGGCAAATATCTGAAAGAGCGCGGCGCGAAGGTGGCGGCCTTCTATCTCTCCAACGTCGAACAGTATCTGGGCGCGGGCTGGAGCAACTTCTGCGCCAACGTTGCCAGCATGCCGCTCGATGAAAAGAGCACCTTCATCCGCTCTTCCCGCGGCAGCGGCGGACGCGGGCCCGGAGGCGGCCTCGCGACCTCCCTGGGCAGCATGCAATCCGAAACCAAAGGCTGCGGCGGAAACCAGTAACCCAGGGAATGCGGACCGGCTTGCGCGGGCGCGTTTGGCGCGGCGCCGGGGCCTGCTCCTTATACGGACTTTTACCCGGCAGATAGCACGGGCGATGAGTACAAAAAGCGAAGCGAGCGGATGGAGTACATCCAATCGCCGCGACGCTTCGCCGTCATCAAGACGGAGCCGGCTCGTTCTGGAGTGCGGCGACTGGTCGCCGCTTTGCGGAGCCCGATACTGCCGCATACCGGCGGCTTGCCGCCGGGATTCGCCGCAACACCCTTGCTGCCGTCGATGGTGCTCCGCGAACCGTACAGCTGGGCGGCTTGCCGCCCAGTTTGGCGGTTGACCGAGGCCGAGCAAGCGGCGACCAGTCGCCGCACTCCAGAACGGGCCGCCGCCACCTGAGTATTGTTTGCCGCGATGGGAATTCGTATCTATTCCGCAGTCGAGTATCTTTGCATATGGGCGGAATCTGCGGGCGGGATGCGCGCGGTCCCTGTACGCCCAACCCGGTGAATAGCCTTTCGCGCCTACTTCTTTTCCGTTAGCTCGAGATAGATGATCTCAACCAGGCTCGGGAAGCTTGAACGGCCGGGCTGCGCAGGCGGCGCGGTGATGCCGAAGGCCTGCCTGATTTGATCAAGGGATTTGCCCTCAGCCACCATCGTCTTCACCTTCTCCTGCTTTCCCGCAATGGATTCAGCCAGGCCCTGCAGGTCCTGGCTGCTCAGCGGATCATTATGCCCTGCCAGATAGGTGTCGGCCCTGAGCGCAGCCATGGACTTGAGGGCATTCACGTACCCAAGGGAAGTGCCGCCCTTCTGGCGATGAATCAGCGGATCGCGCCCCAGAAAGGCCAGGTCGCCGATAAAGGCCACCTTCTGCGCCGGGAAATAGACCACCAGATCACCGCTGGTGTGAGCCGGGCCGAAATAATATAGCGCCACATCCTCGCTGCCGACCTTGAAGGCCATGACGCTTTCCTTCGAGGCGGCGCACGGCGCACATGCCTGGTCGGGCAGATACTCGAGCAGGTGCTGCGCGTTCGGCGACTTGGCCGCCGCCTCCATTTCGCTCTTCATCAGCGGATGCCCGTAGATCTTGAGTCCGGGAGGAAAACCGTTCAATCCGTTGACATGATCGCCGTCACTGTGTGTGAGGACGATTCTCGTGATGGGCTTATCCGTGAGCTTTTTGATCTCCGCAATAACCTGCCTGGAGGCATCCGCCGTCATCTTGGAATCGATGATCACGACTTCCTTGTCGCCGATATAAAAGCCCGTGTTGGCGCCCGATCCGCCCTTGACCAGATAAATATCTCCCTTGATTTTTTGCACCGTCATGGGCTGCTGCGCTACGGACGGCGCGGGAAGGGTCAACAAAAGAATCATGATGCTCAGGAATGCGGCTGCTGATTTTGACACGATGCCTCCTTGTCTGCCGGCGAAGTTTAAAACAAAACCGCCACGGATTCCACGGATTCCACGGATTTGAAAAACGGTTTTGAATCCGTGCAAATCCGTGAAATCCGTGGCGTTTCTGTTTTTGCGATCGTCTCACTCGGTGCCTTAGCGCGGAATTAGGATCCCCGGTTTTCTCCGATGGAAAGACACAGGTTCAGGACCAGAGCGAGGAGGGTTCCGAAGGCGATGCCCGCGATATTCATGCCCGCCACCGTGAGGCCCTTGATTCCCAGGCCGGTGGCGGCGACCAGCGAGGCCCCGGCGACGACGAAATTCCTGTGATTGGAGAAATCCACCTTGGCGTCGATCCAGATTCTTATGCCCATCAGGGTGATCAGCCCATAGAGGATCAATGTGATTCCGCCCAGGACCGGGTTGGGGATCGATTGGATGAGCGCGCCGAACTTGGGGCAGAGCCCGAGCAGGATCGCGATGCCGGCCGCCACCATGAAGTTGCTGGTGCTGTAGACGCGAGTAATCGCCATGACGCCCATGTTCTCGGCGTAGGTCGTCTGCGGCGTGCCGCCGCCGAGAGCGGATACAAACGTGGCCAGGGCATCGCCAAGGTAAGCTCTCCCGAGGTATGGATTGAGATCGCGTCCCATGTAGCCGGAGATGGCGGCGATGTGTCCCTTGTTCTCGGCGACCAGCACGACAAAAATCGGCGCAATCACCAGCAGCGCATGCAGGCTGAATGCCGGCCGCTGAAAGGGCGGCAGGCCGATCCACGGGGCGCTACGGATCTGGGCGATGCTCCCGGCATCCAGCATCCCGGCAAGCGCGAACAGAGCGTAGCCCACAATCACCCCGATCAATACCGGCAGCAACCGCAGGAAGCCCTTCAGGTAGATGGAGACCACAGCCGCGGTGAAAAATGTGGCCGCGGCAATCCCCAGCCGGGTGACGTCCGCGGAGTTGTTCACCGTCAAATCGGCATTGACGGCATTGGTCACCGCGGACGAGGCGAGGTTGAGGCCGATGATCGCCACCACCGAACCCGTGACCACAGGCGGCATCAGCCGGTCGATCCAGTGCGAGCCCCAGCGTATCGTGACGAGCGCGGCAACGCCATAGAGCACGGCCGCGGCGGCAATCCCCGATAATGCGAAGGGGATCTTCGCCGCGTCGCCGCCCGTCACCGCAAGCACGGGGCCGATGAAGGCGAAGCTCGAACCGAGGTAGCTCGGGACTTTGGCGCCGGTAGTGGCGATAAACAGGAGTGTCCCGATGCCGGAGAAGAACAACGCCACCTGCGGATTGAATCCCATCAGGATGGGCGCCAGGACGGTCGCCCCGAACATCGCCACCACGTGCTGCATGCCCATGGGGATCAGACGAACGAATGGGATCCTGTCTTCCGGATAGTAAATTCTACCTTGAGGCACTGCTGCTGTCTCCCTGCTATGGGTGCCGACATCATTCGTGACCATTTTGGGAACCACAAAGACCACAAAGCCGTGCGCTCCTGCTTCCTCTGCGTCCATATCCTTCGCGGTTCATGGCTTTTGTCCCCCACTCATGTCACTACATAGAATTCGGGGGACAGGCTACTCAACTCCCGAATTCCCCTTCCGGCTCCTGGCTTCCGGCTTCTGGCTTCTTCACTTCATTTTGATCAGCTGGCTGCCGATTCTGTCGCGCTGCGGATCATAGAGAATGATCTTGATCATCTGCTTTTTGACCCGGAACGGCACCGTGATGGTGAAGGGAATTCCGGATAGCCGGTAAAACTGGTAGTTCGGCTCCGTCAGGTTGATGTCCACGTTCTTCCACACTTCACCCAGATAGCGGCCTGCGCCATCCGCATAATAGATGGTGACCCGCAAATGGGCCGCGTGCCGGCCGTTGACCACCGCGAGCCCAATATTTTCCGGTCTCACGTACATGTCGACACGCACCCGCGTCATGGGCAACGGATCGAGAGAGACATAGGCATCGAACGGAACATCCCTCACTTCGGATGTGTCGGCGCCGGCCGAAGTGATGCGCCGGTACCCGACCATCTCCTTCAGATTCAACACCGGCGGCTTTTCGCGCGCATAGTAACCGTGCCGGAAGGAGACCTTCAGGCCGGGGCGGCTGACCTTGACATCGATGCGCCGGTATTTCCCGTCAAATGCAGTATTTTTCGGATAATAGGCGAGCAGGTACTCCACGCGCGTGGTTTCGTTGATCCGGGCAAGCCCCCTGGAAGCATAGTCCGTGATCGTGGCCCGGCCGCCGGTAAGTTTTGCGATGTTGCGGATCGAGGCGAGCCATTCCGACGGCGGGCAACAGCCGCCGGTCTGGAAAACGTCAATTGCCACCCGGGCATCGCTTGCGTAGGCGCTCAACTGCTCATCGTACTCCACCCTCGGCAGGTCGAGCCCGCTGGGAGTGAAAAACAGGAGGTGCTTTTCCCCTTCGATAAAGCGTATGTAGTCGATGCTGGTATAGATGTTGCGTGTGGACTGCATGGTTGCGGCAAAGGAGGAGGCATAGCAGGAGAACGGCAGATCGGTAATCGACGCCGCCGACAGCTCGTCGAATTGCATGATGCTCCGCCGCAGAGCCGCGCCCGGCTCCTCCGCGGCGATCGCCTTGTCGATCGCTTCCTTGACCAGGAGGTTTCCAGTCGCCTGGGCGGCGTCCTTGCCCATCTTTTTTTGATCGGCCGACTGCGTCGGCGAAAGCTGGCGGGAAGCGATGCCGCCCGGCTCGTTGAAGATTTTGTCGATCCGCTTCTGGGTCTCCTTGGGCCAGTCCTTGTTCCCGAAAATCGCGCGCAGGCCGCTCATGCGCTGCGCTTCCAGGGCTTCGACCCACTCGTGTTCCTGCTTGAAGCGCTCGATGACGCGCGCAACCCGCTCGTGATCGGTGGTGAAATCCGTGGCGCGGTTATAAGCCAGGAAGGCCACGCGATCCTGCGGCAGCAGGTCCTTGCGCACGAACTGCATCATGGATTCGAGGGTCTTGAAGATGGTGAACCGGCCGCGTCCCATGACGATCAGAAACGTGCGCGCGGTCTGGGGCGCGAACTCGCCTGCCGGCTGGGCTGCCGTTGCCGGAGGGGCTTCGGCGGCTGGCGCCAGTGTCTGGACGGCAAAATGCCTGATCTCCTGCGGCACCCCGTTTTCGAAGATCTGGAACTCTTCGCGCTTCAGGTCGGTGACCGGCCGGTCCTTGTTGTCGGTAACGATCACGTCCACCGGCACCAGCAGGACCTGCACGCGAATTGGCTGGGAAGAGGCGGGAGTCTGGGCCTGTGCGCCGGATTCCGGGATCAGCTCCGGCGTCAATGCACCAGCGGCCAGGGCAATCGATATGAGCAGCAGCAATCCTGACGATCGCATGGTACCCCCATCATAACCCCACTCACCCCTGGAGCAGATGCAAATTATGACGATCAGGTTCAGAATGAATACTGCGCCTCATTAAGAGGCTTCCGGCCAGCCCGCTTTTCTACTGACTCCTGACTCCTGACTCCTTCAGCACAATACCACCATCCAAGCAAAAACAATGATTTTCGATAAGGAGTGCACCAGGAAATGGGGAGATGGTACGCCTGGCAGGGTTCGAACCTGCGACCTTTGGTTCCGGAGACCAACGCTCTAGTCCAGCTGAGCTACAGGCGCACTTTTTCGACGATTTCGCCGAGAAGGCTATCACAGGTCCGGGCGCGGTGTCCATATGGGATCACCCTCCGGAATCTGCGGGAGGGTAAGGGGGAATTCCCCCCCCCCCGTGAGCATGCCGGCCGCCCCAAAATGGCCAATCCGCAAAAAAAAATCGCTTTTTTTACGATTTTTGGTGGGCGATCGCCTCTATTTTGCATTCTTGTATATGTAAGGGTATGAGTTTGCCCGAAGGGGAGAGGAAACCCGGGTCTTCAGAATGGCAATCTGAGGATCGAATTTTGGTAACCGGAGGTTCTCCATTCATCCTGGCGCCGGAGGGTTGCGGTCACAGGCCCGGACGGCATCGAGGGGACGCGATGGAAGTATCCAAGACCAAAAGAGCAAATCTTGAGTTCAACACGCACGGGCGCAAGGCGGTTCGTTTCAGCATCCCCGGCGCAACGGTCGAGCTTGAAGACGCCGCCGCCGGACGTATGGCCAGGCATCAGGGGCTTGAACGCTCTCCGGTTGTGGATTTGAGTCGGGGAGGCTTGTCGTTTCTCACCAATATTCCTCCGAAACAGGGCCGGGTCTTGCTGGGGCTCGTTTACTCGGAGGAGGAGGAGCCAATACTCTTGCAGGGGAGAATTGTCTATTCCATGCCACGTGGGACGCCGCTGAGCTATCGATACCGGATCGGAGTGGAATTTGCCCCTTTCTCTCATCACAAGTGGCATAACTCCCTGGAGGCGCTGTGCCGGCTGGAAAAACTGGAGGCATTATACTGTGCACAAGATGATGAATCACTGCCGGGAACCGGCGGGATTTGATTCTGGCTGCTTGCTTTCGGCCTCTAACGAGAACACAATTCCCGTTAGGCTTCGAATAACGGTATAAGGCTCCCATGGCGGAAATCCTGCAGCATGCTCATACCAAGCTGCCGGGGCAGATGACCCTGGAGGAGCTTCTATCCGCCTGTGCGCGGAACAGGGATAATTCCGCGCTCTGGACGGAATTCTTGAGCCGTTACGGCAGGCGCATCCGGCAGTTCATAAAAGGAACCCTGTGCCTGACTTTGAACAATACAACGGCCGGTGAACAGGTGGAAGTTCTGGGCGGGATGCAGGCCGGCGACCTGTTCCAGAGCGTTATTTTGCGTCTGGTGGAGAATGACTGTGCCGCGCTGCGGAAGTTCTCAGGCAGGATGGAATACGAGTGGCTTGCATATCTCGCCGTCATCACCCGGTCGGTTGTGCGCGAAACGCTGCGCAGGCAGCGCGCGCTAAAACGCCCCGGCCGCGCTGAAATTGCCGCGCCGGGCGCTTCGGAATGCCTGTCGCCGCTGCGGGAGGGGGGCGATCCGAATCCAGTGGAACGGCAGCTGTTGGCTCGCGAGGTGAGGAAGCTCGGCGAACAGGCGATCCACAGCCTCGGCGGCGAAACTTCACAACGGGATATGTTGATCTTCCAGCTGTATTTCGATCACGACCTGTCCCTCAGCCAGATTTCCCGATGGCAGAACGTGAACCTGTCCAAGACAGGAGTCGAAAAAACGCTTGCGCGGCTCAAGGAGCTCATTCGCAGCGTGGTAGCGGAAGAAGCGCCGAAGGAGACAATGTAATGAAGAGCGGCAAATCTGAATACTCCAGGCGCGGGGAAGGCTGCCTCTCCGCCGACGAACTGTGCTTGTTTGTTGCCCGCCCCCCCGGAGAAGACGGCGGGCGCGCATCGGAAATCGAATCCCACCTGGCGCGCTGTCCGCAATGCCGGGAGGAGCTGGCCGACATCATCAAGCTGTTGCATCCCGAGGAAGGGGATGCCGGGGAAGAAGCGCCCCCGCTGACTTCCCCGGAGATTCAGCGCACAATCGCCCGGATCCGGGAGGTGGGAGAGCAGGAAAAGCTGCAGTCCATGCTCCGCCGCCGCGCCCGCCGGCGCCTGACTGCAGCGGTCGCCCTGGTTTTGATCGCCTGCGGCGTCGCGGCATTCAGATTTTATTTTCAGCGCCGGCCCAATCAATATTTCTTCGCAGCCAAAGCTTCCCTCGAAAGCTTCTATGACGGCCGAAGTCCTGGCGGCCTGCGGCTGGATCTGCCGTTCCAATCGGCGGTGACCAGCCGCGCATCTCCGGGCACGGACGCTCAACGGGATGCGGAGACCCGGTTTTCCCAGGCGCTCGTCAATCACGAAGACGTGCCTGAAATACGGCTCGGCCTGGCTGCCGCGCTCCTGGCCCGATCCGATTTCGGCAAGGCTCGCGAGCAATTCGATCGGGTTCTGAACCTGCAAAAAAATCACTTCCAGGCGCTGCTCGGCAGGGCGGTCACTTATTACGAAAGCGCCAGGCAGGCGGAGGACCCGAACGAGCGGCGCAAGTTGCTGGACAGCGGACTGGCGGACGTCGATTCCGCCCTGGCTCTGCGGCCCGAATCGCCGGAAGCACTCTATGACAGGATCCATCTTCTGGCGGAGGCGGGGCGTGCCCGGGAAGCGCTGGAAGAGATTGACCGCTACCTCAGCCGCGATCCGGACTCGCGCTGGGCGGGCCGGCTCAAGGATCTGAGAGTCCGTATGACGTCCTTCAAGCAGCAGGCGCTGCAGCGCGAAGTAAATCGCGCGGCCCGCGCCCGGGACCGGGAAGCACTGCAACGATTGGCCGCGGCCGTTCCCGCACAGGCTTTTCTGGGGCTGCGCTGGGCGCTCAACACCGGCCTGCAGCGGGAAAACGAAAAGGCCGCGGCCGGTAAGGCAGACGCAACGGACCTGCGCTGGGCTGCTGGAATTCTGGCTGAGGCCGGTGAAAGCAACGGCGATCCGTCCGGCAAGGCCATACTGGTTTTTTTCGATAGCCTGTCCCCCCCGCAACGGCGCCTGAAGAAGCAGCTCGATGCCCGGCTTGATTCCTTGCGGGCAAAGCAATCCACGCTGCCTCTCGCCCGCATGCTTGCCGACAGCGCCACGCTGGAGCGGGAATTCGCCGGCCTGAACGACGTTTGGCAACTCGTCTATATCCATCACCTGCGCGGCAATGCCTGCCTGTATCAGGCGGATTTTCCCCGGGCCGAGAGGGAGTATCTTGCCATGCGGCGTTATGCCGAAACAACCGGCGCGCCCGAATTGCGCGCCCGGGCGCTGGCTGCGCTGGTCAGTGCCTACGCCCACCAGAAAGTGCGCCTGGCGGACGAACAGGCGGCCATCGAGTCGATCCGGAACCTCAGCGGCATCCATCATCTGGAGCAATGGGATGCCTTCGCTCATCAGGCTTCCGCGCTCATTTGCCTGCGGCTCAGCCGGCACCAGGATGCGCTCATGGAATTCAGTGCCGCTCTCGGCTTCGCTTATCGCACGCAGGACGAGTCGCTCCTGGAAAACCTGTTTGAGAACCTGATTCCGATCATGGACAAGCTGGGCCGGACGGGGGATGCCGACAGTTTTTCCGCCGAAGCGATCAGGACCATGTCCGCTTTCGAGCGCGAGGCCGACCCGGACAGCGCTCGCGAAGTGTTGAACACCCGGCTGAACCTCTATTGCAGAATCGGGAGCTACTCGTACGAGGCGGGAAGCCTGGGCCGCGCCGAAGCTTTGTTCCGGGAAGCTCTCGCCGGGATTCCCTCCGGTTCCATGAAGGAGCTGCAGTGTCGAATCAAGATCGGCCTGGCGCAAACCATGATCGGCAAGAAGAAATATTCCGAGGCCGGCGATCTGCTCGATGACTGCCTGAGGGCGGCCACGGAAGGAGAATATGCCGAACTCGCGTGGCAGGCTTCCTATCTGCAGGGCAAACGAGCCCGGGAATCCGGAGATGCCGGAGGCGCAAGAAGAGCCCTCCTGCGCTCGGTCGACATTATCGAGAGCATGCGCGGCAGGATCGTCGCTCCGGAGTTGAGGCAGAAGTTTCTCACCGGCCGGTTCGACCCCTTTCGCGACCTGGTGTCTCTTTATTATCGCGAGCTGAACGATCCGGGACAGGCGCGCGCGACCGTGGCACGGGCAAAATCGATGACCCTTCTGGAGTACCTGAAGGGGTCCTCCACGGCCGCCTACCCGCCGGCCGCGGAAGAAACGAATCCCCGGACCCTCGCCATCGACTATTTTTTTGTCGCGGACAAGCTCCTGGGCGTTGTGTCGGGCGCCGGCATCGACAGGATCGTCGAGCTGAATTTTCCCCGCGCCGATGCCGAACGGCAGGTGCAATCGTTCGTCACTATCATCAGGAATGGAAACGAAACTGATTTCACGTCCCATTCCCGCCGGCTCCACGACGTCCTGATCGCGCCTTTGATTGCCGCCGCCGGCAATGGGCAGCAAGACCGGCTGCTGATATTTCCCGACGGCCCTCTTCACCTGCTCCCGTTCGGCGGATTGATGGATGGCCGCGGCCGCTTCCTGGTGCAACAATATGCGATCAGCTACGCGCCTTCCAGAAATGTGCTCCGGTACTGCGTTTCCCTGAACCGCGGCCGCATTGTCGCCGGGAGCCGTTCCGTGCTCCTTATCGATGGATCCGCGAACCTGAAGGGCGCGAGCGACGAGATCGCCGGCCTGTCCAGGATTTATGGGAGCAGCGCCCACCTGATGCCGGCGCAGGATATGGCAAGAGCGGCGACGCTGGCCGCCACGGCCGAAATCATTCACTTCGCGGGCCACGCAAGCATCATAAACGGCCAACCCGTGCTCCTGCTCGATTCCGGGCTGCCGCCGCGCTGCCTGGGCGCCGGCGAAATCCAGTCCTGGCGGTTGCGCTCCAACCGTCTCGTGACCCTCGCGGCCTGCAGCACAGCGATCGGACCCCAGGCTGAAGGCGACATTCCATGGGGGCTGGTCCCGGCCTTTTTGAATGCCGGCGCACCGGCATTGATTGTCAGTTTGCTGCCCGTTGATGATCCCGCCACCGCCTTTTTGACCTCGAGCCTGCACGCGGTCCTGGCTGAAGGGGCGGTTTCGAAATCGGAGGCGTTAAGGAAGGCGCAACTGGCCCTCCTTGACAAAGCCCGGGCCGCGGGGCGCCTCAATCCAGCCTCCTGGATCCCCTACGTTCTGATCGGGGATCCGCGCTGATCCCTGCCCGGAATTAACCCGCATTTCTCGCCAGGTTTCGTAGCGAAGCGGCTTGGTAGCGCAGGCATCTTGCCTGCGACGGCCGGCAAATTCTGCGAGGCCGCAGGCTGGAAGCCTGCGCTACAGGCGTGCTTGAAAGTATGTCGAGGAGATCGACCGATCGCAACGCGGCAAACATGCCCGGATCCGCCGCCGCAGTAGAAACCTGGAGAGAAATGAGGATTAAGACTCTGCTGAAAATATATTTTCATTTTTGGTGGGCGATCGTCTCTATTTTGCATTCTTGTATATATAGGGGCGCAAGTGAATCCGCATAACGGATTGCCCCCACACGGTCGCTGTGCTGTCAAGAAACCGTCAATATGCAAACTTTGTGAAACGGAGTCGCCATGAGGTATCGAACTGGATTGCCTATTTTGATGTTATTGGCCTTCATTGTTTTCCCCTGCGGGCTGTTTGCGCAAGGGGGAGAGATCAAACCGCCCATATGCTGTCCGGAGGAACTGCCGCCCCCTCCTCCGCCGCCCCCAGGCGGGGACAGCTTATTGCCAGGGGAGCAAACCGACGGCATCCTTCAGGTTACAATCTCGGATGCCGAACTGCAGCTACTGGGGCTGACACGTTCCCAATTCCTCGACCGGCTGGCGGCCACCGCTTTCGACCTGGATGGCGGTCAAAGCTATAGCCTGATCATTCCCATGTTTACCCTGATAATGACTGCCGACGGCAGTACGGCGGTCCAGGTTACCTATTTCACTATCGAGGCGGGCAAAGTCGCTCCTGAGGTGCTCGACACCCTCAGTCTCGTTTTCATCACCGACGGCAAAAGCACTATTGCGATCCTTTTCACCCAGAACAGCGTTTAGGGGTGAATTCCGCTTGAATGGACACAGGAAGTTCAAGATCGGGAGGCTTGCCATGGAATCTGTCTCAACATCAGACTGTACGGATACGCTGCTCGACATGGTTTGGTACCAAGCCGTGACCAAGAGGCTCAGTCCGGAGATGGAAGATATGCTGGAAAGGCATCTGCGGGAGTGCCAATCCTGCAGGCAAAAAATGCTCCATCTGCGGCTCGACCTGCAGAACATATCCGATTGCGTGAATCTCGGATACGTATCCCATCCTCTTCCATGAGCCGTTTTGGCATTTCCTCTTTGTGGTGAAAGGGGGAACATCACGGAGAGGAATCCGCGGCGGCGGGCCGGCTATGGAAGATTCCCGGCCGGCCGCCTCGCCCGCTGACGCTGGCGGCTGCATTTGCCCGCAGCCGGGATCCCGCGCGGCGCCGGAGTTTGTGAATCTTCAGCCGCCGATCGTGCTTCAAAGCGGCGTCGCGGTACGCGTCTGCCCCGTTCTGGAGTGCGGCGACTCGTCGCCGCTAGCGGCCATTGATCTGCCGCGGCACCGGGCGGCTTGCCGCCTTTTGATATCTGGACGCCTGAGAGCACAGCATGAAATCGGCTTGTGGTATTCCAGGCAGCAAGCTGCCTGGTCGGGCCAGCGGGACGACCTCCAGAGCGGCGACCAGTCGCCACACTCCAGAGGCGCCTTCGGCGCCGTGCTTTGCGCCGTCAAAATTCCCGGTTGCGAAAAACCATGCGGCATTGGGCGGGACCCCCGCGCTCCATTTGAATGATCCGTCGCTAATCGGGGCCGGTATTTGTTAAAATCGGCGGCATGCCCTGGAAGCTGCCGGACCGACTTTCCTCCGCAATCCGCCGAATCAGCGGCCTTTTCCCGCTTTCCTGCGCCGGGCTGCTCGTGCTGGCGCTCTCCGTCCTGGCGTTCTGGTTTCAGGGCCTCGGCAAGATGGATCTCGTGTTGCTCGCGGCGGGCTTTCTGGGAATGCTGCTCATTGTGTTGCTGGCGCTTCTGGCTGCCGGCGCGTCGATCCGGCTGCATCTCCGTTGGCAACGCGCATCGATGCGCGCAGGCGCTTTGCTCGAATGCGAGGTCGCGCAGTCCACGGGTTTCTCAGTGCCGTGGCCTCGCCGGCTTCCATTGCTCAATCTCACTTGGTCGTGGGAAGAACCCGGATCCGTGCAGGTGCTCCCGCTGGCGCGCGGCGAACGGACCGAATCCATCATTCCCGGAAAGCGGGGAATCTACCCGCGCGTAGTGCGCAAGGTGTCGGTTGCCGACTTTCTCGGCCTTGCCTGCATCACATGGCGCGCGCGCGAAGCGGCGGAGATCTCAATCCTGCCGCACCGCGGCGCGCTGGACCACATGACTCTTCTCGAAGGGCTGGCCGCCGGCGAGGACCTCTCCGATCCGCGCGGCGATCCATACGGCGACCGGATCGACATGCGCCAGTATGCTCCCGGCGACTCGCCGCGCCTGATCCTGTGGAAAAGTTATGCGCGGACCCGCAAGCTCATGGTGCGCGTGCCCGAGAGGGCGATCACCGCGAAACCCAGGTCCTGCGCCTATCTCGTCGCCGGTCCCGCAGATGAAGCCGGCGCGGGCCTGATGCGCGTCATCCTGGAGCGGGGCTTCCTCGGGGAAGGCTGGCGTTTCGGCGCCGACGGCAGCGCGGGCTATGCCTGCAACCAGGCCGGCGCCCTGCGCCTGCTCACGCAATCGGGCAACGCCTCCCCGGACGCCGGGACCAGCCTGCCCGAGTTTCTCGCCCAGGCGGAGAAGGACGGATATTCCGCCTGCCTCCTGGTCGTCCCTCCGGCCGAGGGCCCCTGGATCGACCCCGTCCTTGCCGCAATTTCGCGCGCCCGGCTTCGCCTTCACCTCTACACTGCGCTTGACGGCGCCCCGGAGGGGCTGCTTATCGAACCGCGCTGGAAGCGTTTATTGCTCAAGCCCGCAAGCCGGGCGGATCGCGCTCTCGAAGATGCCGCCCTGATGGCGCGCCATTTTGCCGGCATTTCGCACCCGTTTCTTCTTGCCGACCGGCGCGCCGGAAAAATCCGCGGCGACCTTCGCACCCTGCTGCAGAAGCATGATCCGGCGCAGAGGAGGCACGCATGAGACGGGCGCTCTGGTTCATCCTGAACGCCTCGGTCTGGGCGCTTGCCTTCGGAATCGCGGGCTGGAACCTCACCGTACCGGCGGCCGGCTGGGCTGCCGTATCCGGCTGTGTAGCCGGCATTTTCCTGGCAAAACGGCTCGCGGCCTCGCGCCTGCGGCTCGCGGCCATCTGGGGACTGGCTTTGCCGGCCGGCGCTCTGGCGGTGGCACTCACGTGGCTGCTCCGGCAGAGTTCGCTCGCGGCCGCCACGCTCGGGCCGTCCGCGGCTTTCACTTTGTCCGAAATGGGGCGCTGGTTTCTCCTTGCTTTGCTGATCGTCGGCGTGCTGCAGGCTTCCACGCGCAGAGTCCCCGCGTTTCTCGCGCTGGAAATCGGCGCCGTCGGCGCGGTTTTTGCCGGCCTCTTCGCCGCGCACCGTGAAGGCTTCGTGAACCGGCCGTACTTTCTCGTCGATCCGCTCTGGTCGCGCGGCTACGATCCGGTCCCCTACTTTCTGGCGATCGGCGCGGCCGCCGTGGTCCTGATCGTCTTCCTGGCTGCCGGCAGAAGCGAGCACCGCCGGTCGTTTCTGGATGTCGGCCTGCTGGGCGCGCTCATCCTCGCCATCCTGATTTTCTTTCCGCTGAACCGGATCAGGGAGATGAGCCCGGAATACGGCGGCGGCAGCGGTGAAGACTCTCAAGAACGGGGCAGGAAATCGGGTGTGAAGAAGTCGCCGGAGCAGGGGAAATCCCAGCCTCGGCAGGGTAGTGATGCCGCCGGTGCCGGCGCCGGCAGGCAAAGCGCCCCGGGACAGAGCGCCGGCGCGGCCCGGGGATCCTCCGGGCAGGGCACATCCGGCGGCGCGGCGCAAGCCCGTGAAGTCCTCGAATCGTTCGCCAACATGAAGGCCCAGCCGGGCAACGCTCCGGTCGCAGTCGTGCTGCTCCATGACGACTACGATCCGCCCGCGGGCTATTTTTATCTGCGCCAGACCGCGTTCAGCCAGTTCAACGGCGTGCGGCTTATCCAGGACACGAGCGGCAAGGCTGACCGTGATCTCGCCGATGTTTTTCCGACATCGCTTCTGCGCCTGCCCCGGTGGCCCGTGGACCATAAGATCGTGCGCGTTCTGAACACTACGGTGGCTCTCATGGCGCCGCATCCGCGCCCGTTCGCGCTTGCCAATCCCGAGGTCATCGAGCCGGTTCCCAACCCCGATCCGACGCGATTTCAAAGGGCTTATCGCGTGAGTTCCCTGGTGATGGCGAAAGACCTCGGCGCGTTTGCCGGCCTGCCCATGGGGGCCAAGGCATGGGACCAGGCGCTCCGGGAGCACTATACGGGCCGCCCATCCGACCCGCGCTATCAGGAACTCTCCGGCAAGGCTGTGCTGCAACTCAAGCCGGAATACCGCGACGACCCGTTTGCCCGCGCCGCCGCCATCAAGTTCTGGCTCGAGAAAAACAGCACCTACAGCCTGGATTCGGACCACGAGAAAGCGGCCGACCCGGTCGCCGATTTCCTGTTCGGGGACCGCATCGGCCACTGCGTCTACTTTGCCCATTCGGCATGCCTCCTCTTCCGGACGCAGGGGATCGCGTCGCGGGTCGGCGCCGGGTATGCGGTGAACGCGCGCAACCGCGGCGGCGGCTCCGCCCTGATGGTGAGGGAAAAGGATGCGCATGCCTGGCCCGAAATCTACCTCGAGGGGGCGGGCTGGGTGGTCCTGGACATTTCTCCCGAGAAATCGCTTGCGCCTCCCGAAGAGGCGCCCGATCAGGGACTGCAGCAGATGCTCGGGGAGATGGCGCGGCCGGACGCGGGCAATCCCCGGCAGGAGCAGAAGCCCGCGGGCCGGGGGGATCTGCTGCAGGCGCTCAGGGAGCTGCTCAAGGCGGCCGCTTACGCGGCCTTGCTGGCGCTCGCGCTCTGGGTGTTGCTGCTCTATGGAATCAAGGTCCGGCGGCGGCTCGCGCCGCGCTTCTGCGCCGAACCGGGGCTGCCGCGCCTGGCGTACCGCGCCTGCCTGGACCGTCTGGCCGATGCGGGCATCCTGCGCTCCTACGGGCAGACGCGGGAGGCGTTCGCCCGCGCCGGCGCAAGCCCGGCGTTCGACCGCATTACGAATTTGCATCTGCAGGCGGCGCTGGGCCAGAGCCCGCCGGCCGCGGGCCGCCGCGAGTATCTGGGACTGAGCGCCGCGGCGCACAAGGAAATGGCCGGGAAGATTAGCCGGATGCGCCGCTTCATCGGCCTGGCAAATCCCGCCTCCTGGCTCAAGGTGAAATAGAATGTGGAATCGAACCGCGAAAATAAGAAATTGCAATTCGCATGCTGGAAATGAACCGCCAAGACCTCAAAGACCTCAAAGAAGAGCCTTTATGGATAGACAGGTTGCCTTCGCCTCGTCTGCATGGGCGCACCGCTGCGCGGTGCGGCAACTTTGCGCGCGGCGCGCGGGAAAGCGCCGATTCGGGATGGGGAAGCCTTTGCGCCGTGGGTGCCTTCCCGCGCGCCGCGCGCAAAGTTGCCGGCCGGAGGCCGCCCATGCAAATAGGGCCGAGGCGATCTCCAGAATCTTTGAGGTCTTCGAGGTCTTTGTGGTTCGCTTTTGATCCTGTTGTTGGTGTATTTCGTGGTTTCTGGTTTTCGCTGCCGCTGTGAAAGGAGGCGTGGTATGACGGATGAAAAAGGGAAGAGTGGGGGGGCGGCGGAGGCGCGGTCGGTGCTGAAGCGGCTCGAAGACAGGCTCAAACGCGCGGTCAAGGGGCGGGACGACGTGATCGACCTGCTGCTGATCGCGCTGCTCGCCGACGGACACGTGCTGCTGCAGGATTATCCCGGATCCGGCAAGACCACGATCGCCAAGTGCCTCGGCGACTCGATTCTGGACGATCTCCCGGACGACGAAATCCCCGGCTTCCGCCGCATCCAGTTCACGCCCGATCTGCTCCCTTCCGACATCACCGGGGTTTCCGTTTTTGATGCCGCGACCGGCGCCTTCCATTACCGGCGCGGTCCGATCTTCGCCTATGTGGTCCTCGGCGATGAAATCAACCGCACCTCTCCCAAGGTCCAGGCCGCCATGCTCGAGGCCATGGCCGAAAAACAGGTCACGGTCGACAATGTCTCCTATCCGCTCAACGAGCTCTTTTTCGTCGTGGCCACGCAGAATCCGCGCGACGTCGCGGGCACATACCCGCTGCCGGTGGCGCAGTTGGACCGGTTCCTGTTCGAAATCCGCATGGACTACATCGACCGCCAGTCCGAGATCGACGTCCTCGCCACGCGCATCGAGCGCAAGGAAGCCCCGAAAGTGGACCTCCCCAAGGTCGCCCGGGCCGAAATCGTCGCGGCGCGCCAGATCATCGAAAAAGCCGTCTTCGTGCACCCCGACATCCACGCCTGCCTCGTGGACATCGCCCGCGGCATCCGCGCGAGCAAGAAGGTGGTTCAGGGAATTTCGACGCGCAGCCTGGTGATGATCGTTCCGGCGCTCAAAGTCGCCGCCCTCATCAAGGGACGAGACTACGTCTCGGGTGAGGACATCGCCTGGCTCGCGCCGCACGTGTTCGCGCACCGGCTGAGCATGGCGCCCGGCGCCGGCGACGAACTCGAGGTGGTTGCCGGGTGCACCCAAGGGCCCCTTGAAGCGCTGGGCCGCCAGACTCTTGCCAGGAGATAAAAGACGATGCGCCAGTTTCTTTGCCTGCTGATCCTGATCTCTTTTGCCGCCGCGGCTCTCGATGGCCAGGACAAGGAATACCCGGTCGCAAAGCCGGAACAGGAGGCGTTCAGCCTGCTCGGGGAGGGCCGCTTTGTCAAAGCGCGCGAGACCGCGCAGTCGATTCTGAGCTTAAGCCCCGACTCCTTCGTCGCCCTCCTCGTGATGGGCACGGTGTACGAAGTCGAGGGAAGTCTGCCGCGCGCTCACTACTATTTCGAGAAGGCCCGCGGCGCGATCGAGCGGCGCTGGGGGCGGCGCATCCCCGACAGCGGCCCATGGCGCTGGCATTACCGGGTGCTGTGGGGCCTGATCAGGATTACCGGCGAGATGGACCGCCGCGAGGAGCAGCTCGGCATCCTGAAACTGCACGACGAACTCTATCAGCCGGCCGCGACCGCCAGCTATGGTTGGCCGCTCATGAAGCTGGGCCGGGTGGGTGAGGGCCGGCGCATGATGGAGTCGGTCCTGAAGACCGGGACTCCGGAAGCGCGGCTGGATGCGCTCAACACGCTCGGCGCCATGGCACACGAGCAGGACGACCTGCAAAAGGCCTACGGGGTGTTCAGGCGCCTAGTCGATGAAGCGAGGAGTGGAAAAGAGCCCATCCGGGTCGCGTTCCTGCGCAATCTCGCAGCCACCGCCATCGGCCTTCAGAAATACGAGGAGGGGGAAAGGCTGCTCCTGGAAGCGGCCGGGAGCTTCGAGACGGGGACATTTTCCAATCCCTGGCGCGATCTCACGCGGCTCTACATCTCGCAGGGGCGCATTCCTGAGGCGCTCTCCGCGGTCCGGGAGATGCAGTCCTGGAGCCACCGCAACCTCCCCGGCCTGGACCAGCAGTCGTGGGCCGAACGGCAGAGCCTGTGCGCGGCGCTGTTGGACGCTTGCGGACTGGCGGACGAGGCGGTCAACCTCATGCTGCGCGTCATGAACCGGCCCGACCGCAGGGGCGGCACCAGCATCCACACGGATCAGTCCGAGGCGGGCAACCTGGTGTTTTATCGCCACCTGCTCAAGGTCCGTCGCGAGCAGCTTGCGGAAGAGATGTCGTGGTGCTCGTGGAAAGAGTGGTTCGCGAAAGGGCTTGGGCGGATGGCGGACTCGGTGGAGATCTGGACGTCGGGCAGCCGCGCGGCGGCCCTGACGGTCGCAAACGGGCGCCTCGCCGGCAGCGTGCGCTTCGCCGCGCCCGATTCCATCGACGTGCTGGATTGGGTCCGGCCCGAACTCAATGAGATCCTCGGCGCGGGCGTCGTCGGCGCGGAGGCGGAAAAATTCCTGCGTTATCCGGGCGGCAAATATGCCGCTGAAAAGCCGCCGCTCCTGTTGATGCTCGGCGAAAGCCAGCTGCGGCGCGGCCTCGCCGGGCAGGCGCGCCGGACGCTCGAGTCGTGCGCTGCCGCGCTGCCGCGCCCGGAGGTGCTGCTGCGGGCGCGCGCCGAGGCCCTGCTCGCCCGCGCCTGCGAACGCCAGGGGGATCCGGGCGCCGCCTTGAATCATTATCAGCAGGCGATGCAGAGGGATCCGGGAATAATCCGGAGCCTTGGTCTGGCCCTTCCCGCCAGGATTCGGAGCGGGGGAGGAGAAGTGGCCGATATTGCCGCATCGATGCTGAGGGAATCGCCGCGCTTCCGCACCGCGGATGCAGGATTTGTGATCAGTGTGGCCGGGCCGGAGATCCGGCTGTCGGCCCCCGACGGCGCCGTGCTGTGCAGCGTCCGCATGGCTGCTCAGAAGGATGCGCGGGAGACGGCGCGCAGGCTGTGCGCCGAATTCCACCGCAAGGCATTTGCCGCCAAAGTGGACCTGGCCCAGACCGACATCGCGAGCATCGAAGGCTCCAACCTGACCGGGGACTCTATCCGGGACAAGATCCAAGATCTGTTCCAGAAAAAGTAGGGTATCAAGAGCCAAGAATCCTCGGGGTCGGGGTCGGAATCGGGGTCGCAATCGGTATCGTCATTCGAAATAAAGATAATGGGGCGGCTTGCCGCCCGGGATGTGCCAGGTCCATATGCCGCCATGTTCCGCTATCGGCCGGAATCAGGTCGAATACGGTGGCAGGCCGCCGGTTCCTGGGTAGCATGCGGCCTGTGAAAGCAACGCCGGGGCGCCGCACTTCCAAAGCGCCCTTCGGGCGCTGATTCCGCGGTCCGTGCTAAAGAAATCCATTCCACGCTCACCCGTTGTTCGCCGGAAAGGACTCTGATTTTGCGCCTGCGGCGTGATTTTGCCGGCATCCGCCGGCATATTTTCTGAAATAAAGCGCCGCACGGTGAAACTACCTGCATATGGATCACGACGCACGCTTTAAACTGCTGCTCAAATCCCTTGCCGTCCTGCGGGGATTCTTCGATGGCTTTCTGCCGCAGGTCTCCGGATTCATTGATTTCACGGTCCTCGAGTTCGTGGACAAGGAGCGTTTCACGGCCGGCAGGAAGAAGCGCACCGGGGACCTGCTGGTAAAGACCCGCTTAAGAGGCGAAGCCGCGGGATTTCTGATTCACCTCGAGCATCAGGCACAACCTGATTGGGATCTCGGACGGCGCATGCTGGAATACTTCACGCTCGACTGGCGGGATTTCGACCTGCCGGTATATCCGGTAGCCGTTTTGAGCCATGCAGAGCCGGCCGGCGACCCGCCCAGTCCGATCTGTGTTGATTTTCCCAATGGGAGGGTGCTGATGTTCAGGTTTGAGGTTATCGACTTGGCCCGTATGGATGCGGCTGAATCGGTTACCAAGCCTAATCCCGCGCTTCTGGCGCTGGCATCACGCATGAGATTTGATCCGGCACGCCGAGTCATGCTGACGCGCGATTTTTTCATCAGCCTGGCGGGCATCCCCCTGAGCCGTGAAGATCAGCATTTGGTTGCGGGATTTTTCTCCGGCTATCAGCCTCTCAGCGATGGGGAGGCTTTGCAATTGGAGCAGGAAATGAGTAAAGTAATACCAGATATGGCACGCGAAAAGATCATCGAATGGACCAACCCGTTCATCAGGCTTGGAGTACTGAAAGGCCTCGACCAAGGCCGTCAGGAAGGGCGCCGGGAAGGGCGCCGGCTCGGGGAGGTCGAACTTGTCCTGAAGCTGCTCCATCGCCGGTTGGGGGCTTTGACGGGTGAACAGGAAGAAGTGATCCGCAGTCTCAGGCTCCGCGGCATCGAAGCGCTCGGTGAGGCGTTGCTGGATTTCCGCTCCCGCTCCGACCTGAACCGGTGGCTTAAAGCTCATTCCGGATAAAGGATGTTAACTCCAAATCCGGGAATATCCACCACGTTGGGAAATGGCCCCTGATTTCAAAGCCAGCATAGGGGGAGCGCACTGCAGCGGGCCCGAGCCCGTGTGGAGTGCGGCGACTGGTCGCCGCTTTGTCGATCCGAGTGCTGCCGCAATAGGGCGGCTTGCCGCCCTTTGTTCTCGGGACGATTGCGGGCGGGGCGGGATTGCGGTTCGGGAAATTCCGGGCAGCAAGCTGCCTGGTTCGGCGAGTAGGGCGACTTGCAGAGCGGCGACCAGTCGCCGCACTCCAGACGAGCCGGCGGCAGTATTTTGCTGTGGCTGATGCCGGAAGCACGGAAAGCATGCAGATCCTCATGGCATTTTGTGCGCCACTCATGGAATTTCTGCAATAAATTGGCGGCTCGCGAAACTACATGAGTGATCATGTTGAAGCCGGGGGGGAAGGGTGCTAATGTCAAAATCGACCATGAAACAGGCCAACGTTCGGTTCAATTACCAGGACTACCTTCGGCTCCCGGAGGACAGACGCTACGAAATCCTCGATGGAGAGCTCTACTTGGTTCCCGCTCCAAATATTAAACATCAACGCGTGGCAATCAGGCTGCAAAACGCACTTTTTATGTACGTCCAAAGCCATGACCTCGGCGAGCTGCTGGCAGCCCCGTGCGATGTGCTCCTCTCTGACGAAAATGTGGTTCAGCCGGACATTCTTTTTATATCCAAAGGGCGGCTCGACGTCATGGGGAGTGCGTATGTATCCGCAGGGCCAGACCTGGTAGTCGAAATATTATCGCCGGGCACGTGGCAAAAGGATCTCGAACTCAAGCGGAAAATCTACGCGCGGTTCGAGGTCCGCGAATACTGGATCGTCGATCCGGATGCCGATACGGTGGAAATCCTGATCCGGCAGGAGGGGGACTACATCTCCGCGGCAACCTGCCACAAATCGGATAGCCTCTCTTCTCCATTGCTGCCCGGCCTTGATCTGCGCTTGAGCGAAGTTTTCCCTTGAAAAGCTTCAGAATACGAATTTCACGTTGCGGACAAGGAAGATGGCGCACCCGGCCCGACTCGAACGGGCGGCCTGCGGATTCGAAGTCCCGCCAAGGCGGGCCTCGCAAGTCATGCGATTCTGACGAATTACGCGAATACCCGCATCATTACAGGCTCCAAATAGGATCTGAGATCGTCCACCTATTCCACCGGAGATCACAGTTCCCACGTAATTTCCTACACTGTTCCTACAGGGTGCGCCTCAGCAGAAAAAGATGCCGACTTGGGGGTGGATGATGACTGAGGGGAGGAGGGAGGTCCGACCCTCGGTCAGGGCAGGGGTCAATTAATGAGTCTCAGTCCCTCCCGGCAGAAGCGGAGTTTTTTCATTCGTAATTCCCGCGCCCATCCGACCGTCACCTGCCATTTCTGAACCGCGCATGGACCCATGCGCGTACTTCGGCCTATCGGTGTCTCGGTTCGATCCACTGACGCACCTGCTTGAGGCGATCTACGATTACCTGCTCAAGGTGGCCAGGGTCCGGTTCCTGTTGGCCGACGACGCAGGGCAGGTAGGACCATCATGGCGAGCACGCAACAAATCCGGTTCCATGAATGTCGCCACACATTCGCGTCCCTGCTCATCCAAAACGGGGAGTCCCAGACCTACGTCAAGGAACAGCTCGGGCATTCCAGCATCAAGATCACAGTGGACACTTATGGGCATCTGGTGCCTGGGGCGAATCGACAAGCAGTAAATCGTTTGCCCACCATAGGTACCGGACGAGAAAAGAAACTTGCATCGAAATCCCATACCCCGTAAACCGCTTATCGGCGTGGATCGAAATGCTGATCCTGATCGAAATAGATTGCTGATTCGAAGCCAAAGCTCTGCCAGAGTCTGTCGAGCATCTTCTTAGCTGCGCGGTCAGGCTCCGATAGGTTCGCTATCTGTATCTCGGGTAGAATCAAGTGCCGTTCTGGCCAAGCACGGGGGCCATAGTACTCACTCACGTCTCTTTCATTGGAATATCGACGAAGGCCCCAGCCGTGAGCGTCGATCAAATCCCAAGTAAGAAGCAGTGGATCGGTTATGCCAACCTTCTCCGCGAATGCCTTGTAGAACCGAAACACGCTAACGGTGTACTCAACTATCGCAAGGCTGTAGAGGACGTTGACGCTTGAACTCTGGGACAACTGGACGCTCTTATAAAGAGAATCAACCTCCACGACCACAGAAAATTGGATATGGCCGTTGCGGTATGCCTCAAGTAACCTCCAGTCCTCGGAACCTATTTGTAGCCCGAGCATCGTAGGAGTCGCGTTCGCTTCTTCTGCCCAGTTTAAGACCCAACCGTTTTGCCGCATATTGGGGGGTGACTTCATCAATGTGCGTATGTCCTGTCGGTCAATATCAAACCGATCCACGCTAACCTCAAGCGGGGTAACTGCGATTCGAAGAAAGGCACGCGATGGCCTAGAAATTGTTCCTGTCCTCTTTGCAACAAACCGCTGTCTCTGGTTCTGCAGGAAGGTCTCAGCCTTCATAGCTAGGTTCTCGACCTTGAGGCAAGCCTCCCGAATCTCAGCGACCGACATCCGCATTTTTTGTTTGCCGTGCCTGATCCAGAATCGGTCGTCCTGCTGGAATGTAACCATGTGCGGCATCCGCATGCTGCGAGGTATGGAAATAGCCAAAACACAGCGACCGTTGGCGAGGGGAATCGGACGAGCATCAAGTCCTGCTATGCGCTCATGAATGCCAGCCAGGCACGAAGACAAGATCCGTTCTGCATGAAGATCACCGTCATCTATTCCGACGATTTCGGCTGCGGCTTCGTTTTCTTCCCTGACGCCAATGAGAATGTGACCGCCTCGACCGTTTGCGAATGCTGACACATCGCGGAGCATTTCCCTCCTGTCACCATCCCCAGTACCGTACATCTGAACCTTGTAATCAAGCGTTTCGCTCTCTTCCACCGCATTGGTTACGAGCATCTGCAGATCCGACTCGGTTAAAGATGCCAGTGGTTTTTGTATGATCATTGCCATGTGCGCGGAACCCGATGATGACATCGCAATTGTTGCAGGGGCATTTGATGTAACCGTCCTCCGTGTTGGATTATCCGCGTTGCGAAACGGCTAACGCCATCTGTTTCACAGCCAAGTTCAGCGTGGAACCAACACCGGTTCTCGAAGTATGAAACAACTCTTGGAGGCCGGATTTGCTCGTGAACAACACCGCCTCGTACAAAACAATCGGAATCTCTCGATTGTCGTTGAAGCGTCTGTCTGGCCCCCCCTTCTTGTTTAAGTATCTCCAAGTTCTATCCACCACCTTGGTATCGCTTGGAACACCATCATTTTCAATGAACCTCTGCTCGCCAGAGATTACGTCGAGTTGTTCGAAGCCAACCGCCCCAACTCCGTTCGTATTCCAAACAAGAATTCTGTCAGGTAGGAAATAAAGATGCTTTCGCCCAGCGGGAAGAACAGGAATCGAAACGTTACACTGAAAATACGGGGGCGAACCTGCATGGGGAGTGATTGCCTTTCGTTTCACAAGGGAACTCGCTCCCGCATTTACCTTCCAGTCGTATGTTGTCGTGACTTCGCCCCTTGATTCGATATGCCACATTCGAGAACAGGCCCGCAATGAATTAAAGGCATTGTGGAGATTCTGAAACGCCTCCTCAATGTGTGGCTCTAGCTCGTAAAACAGTACGACGGTTTTTCGTAATTTGTCGGCGTGAACCGCCCAGGCCAAACCTCCCACGCATAGAGGAACAAGCAAACAGTAAATCCAAACAGGCGAGTTTGCGGCGGCGAGAACAACGAGTAGGCAAATGCTGAAACCTAAGACCCAAGACCAAATGACCGGCTTTTTGGACTTGGAACTGATTTCATCGAGCAACGCGGCTGATGACGAATCAGCCATTTGGCTGACACTCCCACTTCCAATCTCTTTGAAATCAATGCCCGACGATTTTTCTTCTGGAATTTCCCAAGGAATTCTGCGGTTGTCCAAACCTGGAAGCGTTTGACGGAAGTAGAGTCCACTACGCCCCATGTGAACATAGTTTCCTCGCGGTCCGGTTCCAATCCTGAATCCTTTAATCCCAGTGGATAGACCCATTCCAGATTTGTTGAGATTAAATCTGAACGGACCGACGCTCAGGCTCTTGCGAAGATAGAAACCCATGACAGTTTCATATCACTCTAATTGGTTTGATTGCAATTGATTTCGGTCTAATCCTGCATTCAGGAACAGTGGCATGTGGCGTTTGAAGCTGTTATCCCAGCCCGGTTTCGACACGCCTGCGAAAAAAACCAGCAGGCACAGGATTGTTTGTTTCCGCATCGGGATAGTTAGCGAATAGCCGGAACAACGGTTTTTAGCGCGCAGGCTTTTTCTCGGCTATGAGAAGCTTGACCGGTATTCCGAGCAATGCTGGCCAGTGCTGATGACCTGCGAACCTTCACGGATGAGAACAAACATAAGCTGAAACTGAGGCCACGCGCTGGGGAATAAAATGCGCAAATTTTAGGCCGGGATTACACCCCCTACCCGAGGGGCTGGACCCTTGTATGCCGGGTATCGAAATATGGGTGCCCAGTCCTGGGATCTGGACTGCCATGAATAACGCTCCCAATTCCTAACCCGGACAAGCCGGAACCAAAAAGGTATAAAGTTGGACGTTCGCAAAATCTCAGGAAACCCAATAACCATGAGGGTTCCCTGAGGCAGGCAGCTAAATTGAGTGTCCTAAAACACTCAATTTATCTGGTAAGGTACTAATGCCTGGAACCGACCCCAAACGCCGCCCTTAAATTCAAATGCCTTGTACCAAGGATAGGTACAATGCCAACCCTTCGAGGACGGCTGGCATTGTCACAACCAGATCAAACCCTGAAAAGATAAGGATTTACATCCCAATTGCATCCTGACAAAGGGCAGCATCATGGCAATGCACCATTCAGGTGGCCACGACCGGGGGCCACAACATCATAATGTCGTAACTGGTTTAATGTCAGATAATGCGATGTGGACATCATGAATGCGGTCTGCTTTGCCACGTCGTTCCGTCCAGCTCGTATAGAGCATCAACTTTGTCTCGCAGCCCAGGATGCAAACCGCATGAAAAGGAAGATAAAAACACCTGCACCCCAAGACGAAGCACCTCTTCTATGAGTGGAATGTAGTCGCCATCTCCAGTAAGCAACAGGATTGCGTCAACGTTTTTCCGATGAACCTGACCAAGGACATCCACGCACAACTGAATGTCGATTCCCTTAGAATGGCGGGTGTCACTTTTTCGTTTGACGACGAAAGGCGTTAGGTAATTGGGCAGAAATGACGACCGATGCTTGTTGAATTGCAGTCCATTTATCTTTCGCCCAAGCGCAGCGATTTGCTCATAGCTGCCTGCCATCGAGGTGTAATAGGTGACGCGCAGTATTTCGTGAAATGAGGCCAAGTGGGTGAATGATGGGTGCCACACCAGTACATCGCGCTCATGAGTTATGTCATCTCGCGGAACGAGGCCTTCTTTCTCAAGCGTATTTTGATATCGACAGACAAGATTTTCTCCATCGGCAAAGCCCATGAGTCTGCTCGTTGGCTTAGCCAAGTAGATTTGCATTGTTGGATCCGAATGAGCGATGACCATGACGATTTCTCAGACTTCTTGTCGTTTGACGAATTGGACGAGCAAGTGCGAACCGGCTCCGCAAAGGCTCATTTTACCACAAATAGCGAGCGTGATGGCCTAGCAGCGAGCTTGTCTAGTCTTGCTTTGGGGTGGGCATCCAGAACCTTAATCTGCCCATCGGCCAGAAACAGCCGCCGCCGTTCGCCGGAACTGAAGAATAGGACGGGGAAACGCGAATGCACGTCATCTGATCAGGGCAGAACTGCGGGGTGTTCAGGCCTGCCCCTCGGCTCCCAGAGAGCAGCAACGGTCCGTGCAACCACGTAGTTTGGCTAGCGGCCAGGATATTTCGGGGAAGGCGCAAAATAGTTGCCCGGGGGGGAATAACCGGTTGGACTGAAAAGCGCATCTTGTGGGCGGAGATGATATCGTACCCCCTGGGGGGGGTGGTCCGAGGATTGCCACCCCACCGTTCTTCCATATGGGACCCGACTCACATCCGCACAAGCCCAATTTTTTTGGTTCCTATTCCGTGCCTCCGATGATCGGTCCGAGAAGGGACGCAGGCATGGACTCGTTCTCCCATATTGCTTCTGGAAGGCGCGATACTCGGACTCACATTTGGGAATCCATCTGTGGCTGGAGCATCTTAAAAGCCCCATCTGCGAGCCGTTTAAGCTCCTTGGCGCACTGTCTTGCACCATCGGAGTCCACCAAGTCCGTCCCGACGAAAGACTTGATGTCGAAAGCGCATTCTGTTCGATGGGAGCGTTTATCCTGGCTCTTGAAGCAGCAGGTTACATATATCACGGCATCGCCGATTGCCTTGCTGAGTCCACCGCACTGCCCCCAGACGAGTCTGCGCGAATCCCCTGGCCCGAGAGCAGGGATGCCATGAACTAACGGCCCAGATTTCATTGTTTCGGCGGTTTGTGCTGACTGTACATCGATGCCGAAAGCCCTGTTGGGGATTGCCAGAGAGGATTCGAACCGGATATCTCTGGCGAGACCCTTACCGATATTCTCGACGACAATCAGCAGTGTTGAAGGCCTCGATTCGTCGTGGCGCACATAGGCGATGACACATGGATCAGTTTGAGATCGCAGTAACCTGTGGGTCAGCCAGACGTAAACTCCTGTAAGAACAGAAAGCAATGCAGTAAAACCCAGCATTCCAAATTGAGTCCAATCCACTGATTGATTCATTCTGAACCTCCGTGAGCCAATTTGCGAAATACTTCAGGGCGATGACATTCCCAGGTTCCAACAGTATGCGCCCGTAACTTGGATTTCAATGACGGTAAGCGGCAAACCGATTCCTGTTGAAGGACACAGGTCAGTGCGAGTAAGCTGGTAACCTCTCTGGCGCAAAGCGGTTACGCTTGTGCGGAGATCCAGGCAGATTGAGTCTCGCCAAATGCCGAGAGTTGCGCCACGAGGTCCTTGATCCCCCCAAGGACTCTGGCTGGATTTTGTGTAAGGCGTTAGATTGGAAATGCTTCCCGGCTCTGACCGGCAGTCTTTTTGAGCGGATTGCTGGGTAGCCAATCAGATTCGTCCACGGGCGCAGATTGGAAGCCAAAGAGGACACGGCAGATGTCTAATCATGAACCCATCCGCGAGGGGCAGATCCTCACCGGTGCTTTGTTCAGCGAGCCGATGAGGGTCGAAACGGTCAGGCCGAACGGCCCCGACTCCTGGCGGCTCGGACTGGTTGGCACGCACTCTGAGAAGTTCCGCAACGTCACGCTATCCGCTTCTAACCTGGGCTCCCTAACGATTCTCGATCCAACCGCAACCTATGACGGTGATCCAAACCTCTTGCGGCTGGGGCTGCAAGCCTATTCCCTCGGCATTGCTTACGAGTTCGATCCATACTTCGGCCTCTCGATCTCGCGGATTGATCCGCTGCCGCACCAGCTCGAAGCCGTTTACGACTACCTCCTCAAGGTTGCCCGAGTTCGGTTCCTTTTGGCAGACGACGCAGGCGCAGGAAAAAGTGTGATGGCAGGCTTGCTTGTCCGCGAACTCAAGCTGCGCGGCCTGGTCGATCGAATCCTGATCGTGGCCCCGGCAAACCTGGCCTTCCAGTGGCAACGGGAACTCAAAGAAAAGTTTGACGAGAAATTCCTGGTTATCAAGGGGAGCGACATCCGCGACCAGTTCGGCGTGAACCAGTGGCTTGAGCAGAAGCAGCTCATCACGTCCTTGGATCTTGCCAAGCGGTCAGACATCCTCCCTGGTTTGCGCCAAGCGCACTGGGACATGGTGATCGTGGATGAAGCCCATCGGATGTCGGCGTCCGATGAGACCCATAAGAGTCTCCGATACAAGCTGGGTGAGCTGTTGCGGGATACGTCGGATCACCTGTTGCTTCTGACCGCAACGCCGCACCGAGGCGATCCCGCGAATTTTTGCTTGTTTCTGCAACTGCTGGACCCCGACATTTACGCTGACGTTAAGTCAATCCGAGAGGCGATGCAACGCCGCCACGCCCCGTTTTATCTGCGGCGCACCAAGGAAGCGATGGTCTATTTCCCCGAGCGGCAGGCTGATGGGGCATGGGTGGCGCAGAAAATTTTCACCAAGCGCATCCCGCGCACGGTGGACTTCCAGATCGATGGCGCTGAATTTGATCTCTATCGAGCCGTTACGCGCTTTGTAAAGCAACAGAGTGTACGTGCTGCCGCCCAGGGCGACGATCCAAGAGCGCGGGCTGTCGGATTCCTGATGGCACTCTATCAACGGCGGCTTGCCTCCAGCACTCGCTCAATGCGCCGGTCGCTTGAGAACCGAGCACGAAGGCTGGATACCGGCCTGAAGAAGGCGCAGGACCTAGCACGGCTGGCCCCACCGGATATTCCTGACCCTGAAGAACTCGAAGAGATGGAAGAAGGCGAGCGGGAGCGCCTCGAAGAAATGCTCGAAGCGATTACCCTTGCTGGGAATGCCGAGGATGTGCGCCGTGAAATCTCAGAATTACGCAAGCTGGCCGAGGATGCTGTAAAGGTCGAAGAGGCTGGTTCTGAGGCCAAGCTCTCCCGGCTCAAGGATCTCCTGCACGAACAGGGATTCTTCGATCATCCCGACAAGCTGCTTCTGATCTTCACCGAGTTCAAGGACACAATGGATTATTTGGTGGAACGCCTGTCGAGCTGGGGCTTTCGCATCGGAGTCATCCACGGCGGAATGAAGCCTGGATCACGCGATGATCCAGGCACGCGCATCTACGTTGAGCAACAGTTCCGCGATAGCGTCATCCAGATTCTCGTGGCGACAGAAGCTGCTGGGGAGGGCATCAATCTACAATGCTGTCATGTAATGTTTAACTACGACATTCCATGGAATCCGAACCGCCTGGAACAGCGGATGGGCCGCATTCACCGGTACGGTCAGCGGAAGGACTGCCTGATCTTTAACTTCGTTGCCACAAACACAATCGAGGGACGTGTTCTCCAGCGTCTACTGGAAAAACTCCAGGAGATTCGGAACGCCCTTGATGATGATGCGGTGTTCAACGTTGTCGGCGAGGTACTCCCCGCTGCCCAGATCGAACGCGTGTTGCGGGATTACTACGCGGGAAAGCTTGGCGATGCCGATCTTGAGGACCGGCTGCTTCACAACGTGGACGAGGATCGGTTTCGTGCCATTTGCCAGAACGCTTTGGAAGGACTTGCCTCGAAAAAGCTCAACCTAGAGATGCTGATTGAGCGGCGGGCGCGAGCGCAGGAGCGGCGCATGGTACCGGAAACAATCGCCCGCTTCCTGAGCGAGGCTGCTGCCTACCCCTCGTTCACCCTCAAACCGGTCCCAAAGCTCCAACACACATTTGACCCCTCCAGGACACCAACCGTCCTGCGCCGGTACGAACAGGAGCCCGACTGGCGACTCCCAGCCGTGGCCAACAAATACCCTCGCCTGTCAACAGATCGTGATACCGCAGAGGATAACAACCTGGAATGGGTGACCCCAGGCCACTCCCTGTTTGAGGCGCTGCGCCGCCATGTTCTTGCGTTGGCACAGGAGAGTTTCAAGACTGGAGCCTGTTTCTACTCCCTCCAGCACGAAACGGCTTCACGGCTAGACTTCTATCGGGCTCGGATTGTCGATGGCTTGGGTCAGGTGATCCACGAGCGCCTGTTTGTCGTGGAAACAGACGACAAGGGAGAACTGAGCCTGAAGGAGCCCATCCTGCTTGGAAATTACTCTCCTGGAGAAACGCCTGAGAATCTGCCGCCGGTGACCGGATTACCCGATGTCTCCGCATGGCTACACGAAAACTGCCTCAAAGGATTCCTCGACGAAGTGCGCTCCGAGCGGGTTGCTGAAATGGAACGGGTAGCCGAACACGTTGAACTGTCCCTTACCGAACTTCTCCAGAAGGCCGACGATGAAATAGGCCGCGCTGCGGCGGAAGTCGAATCGGGGGTGCAGGGCGCAGAGGGCCGACTGGCCCAAGCCGAATCCCGTCATGCGGAGTTGCTGGCCCGGCGTGATCGACGCCGACAAGAAATGGAACGGCAGCGATCACTGACTCTTCAAGGCGTGGAGAGGATCGCCAGCGTTCTGGTTCTCCCACACCCTGCGCGGGAGGCTCCCGAGGTACGACGATTGCGGCCCAGCGCGGAAACCGAGGCCATTGCCATGCAGGTTGTTATGGAGCACGAGCGGGGCCGTGGGTGTCAGGTCGATGACGTTCACGAAAAGGACCTGGGATACGACATCACCAGCCTCGATCTCACCTCGGGTGAACTGCGCCTTATCGAGATAAAGGGCTTGGCAGGATCAACGGGAACGGTGCTGCTCACGCCAAACGAACGTCGGGTTGCCGAGGATCGGCGGGACTGCTACTGGCTTTATGTGGTTACCGATTGTGGCAGCACGGCAAAACTGCAAGAGCCGGTAAACGATCCCGCAAGGCTGGACTGGCATGAGGTTACAAAAATTGCCCACTATTACCTATCGGTAGATGCCATCACGCAACCAATACAAATCAGCGAACCCCCTTTTGAATACGGTAACCCTCAGAGCCCTGGAGATAAATAGCGATGCGGATCTGCCAAATCGGAATACGCGGCTTTCGTGGAATCCGTAACGGGTTAATTAATTTCTCTTCCCATACAGCTCTCCTCGGAGCCAACAACGCGGGTAAATCGACCATCGCGGAAGCACTTGCACTTCTGTTTGCCCGTGAGCGCATGGTTCGTCCAATTTCCGACTGGGATTTCTTTGGCGGATTTCCGAAGCCAGATTCGCGCTTTTATATCATTGCCACCGTGACCGACTTCGGCGAGACCGATGATCCAACCCACTACCCCGACTGGTTTATCGGCCAAAGTGTAGCCACCCCGATTTGGTGGATTGAGGAATCAGCCACTGTTGCGTTCGACACTGAACAACCCGATGGGAGCAAACTGGCTGCGCAGATCGCAATAGCTGGTCGTTATGAAGAAGAAACATGCGAATACGAAACAGTTAGATACTTCTATCACGGAGAATCCGATCCTTTCACGGATGGTTGCGAATCGATTCCGCCGCGATTGCTACGCGAAGTTGGAGTGTTTCTGCTTTCAAGCAACCGCGACTGGGACAAGCTCCTGTCGTTTGGGTCGTCCACGCTGCTTAAGGTGGTACGTGAATATGAGGCCCTTCCAGGTGCAGCAATTGAAACTCTTAAAAATCAGCTTAGGACGGAAGTTATAAAGATTGAGGAGTCGTCCCCTCTTTCGGAAATCCTCGATGCAGCGAGTAAAGAGCTTCAGTCGTTCTTACTTTTGGACAAGACGAGTAGGCTGGCGTATAGGCCAACGTCCCTCGATGCGTTGTCCGTGCTTCAAAGCCTGGTGGCACACATAAAAAAAGATGATGACACTCTCTTACCCGTCGCCCGCCAGGGCGCTGGAATGATTTCACTGCAAGCGTTCTTGCTCCTCCTGGCTTTCGCCGAACAACGACGTCGATTGGGGCGGAACTTTATCCTTGTCGCAGAAGAGCCAGAACTCCATCTGCATCCATCCCTACATCACCGGCTCGTGAACCGTATTCGCGCTGCAAGTGCGCAGTCCATTGTGACGACACAGTCGCCGATTGTCGCGGCTGGATATCAACCGAGCGAGGTCATCTTCGTCCGTAACAGCTTGGGTGACATGACGGCAACCAGACTTAGGACAGGGCCGGTGAAGCAGATAACCACCAATAGTGTCCGAAAGCTGTACCTCGCGCATCGAAGTGCTTTCTATGAAGCTCTCATGGGTGGAGTCATCGTTGTGCCTGAAGGAATCTACGATTTCGAATGGCTCTCTCTCTGGCAACGTCTGGCACAATCGTCCCAAGATCAGATTAGCGTCTACAACCTGCGACCCATCACAATCGTGCCCACGCAAGATTCTCTGGTCGAAACCTACGAGGAAATCGTCCGCTTTCGACCTGATGCAATTCCGTTAATCGACGGTGACGAAGCTGGGGAGATGTATCTCACGACAATTCGAGGCAGAACGCCGACGCCACCACGCAAGATCATCCGTTATGGTCCAGGAGCCGCTGTTGAGTGTTTAGCCGCTTGGATCTTGGAACCTGCCCTGGCAGCGCCTGGTGATGCTCTGGAGGGCCTTCAATCAAAAACGGGATGTAAGTCACTCAAGGAACTACAGGGTGCCTTGTTCGGCGAAAAGAAGGAGCGCGAATTTCGGGAGAATGTCGTTTGGGAATCGATTGCCAACACTGAGTGCTGTCGCAGGGCCTGTGAGTTTTTCCACGATATTGCGGCAATCGCTTTTGACGAATCCCCACTTAACTCCCAGTGGTCAACAACCATTCATCCCGAGAACGTGACCGTTTTTACGGCGGGCCATATCGGAAGGGTCTGACGCATGAGCTGCATCATGGTTGTTACAGGCCAAGCTGGCACGGGGAAAACGACCTGGCTTATGCGTAAGGCGAACGAGTGCGCCCCAGGATTGCTGCGTGAGCCGTACCAGAAAGTATTGGTGGTAACACGAATGCACGGAGCCCGACGCCGCCTGGAGAGATTAATCCAAGAGGGTTGCCCTAACATTCCGTCCGTTATCATGACCATAGATAGCCTTGCCCTGTCCATTCTTAATCGATGGCGAATGGCACTTGGCCACCAGAAGCCCATAACAGCAGTATCGGGGAGTACGGATTTCGCTGACTCGATGTTCTCACTTGAAGCTGACTTTGATCGGATTCTAAGTGAGGCAGGGAGATTGCTCGGCAGTCCAACGGTTGGAAAAATCATCGGCAGCACCTATCCTCTTATCCTTGTGGATGAGTTTCAGGACTGTCATGGTCCCCTCTTGAGGTTCGTTCAATCCTTATCCTCCAACTCAGACATGCTTCTCGCTGCGGATGAATTCCAACTACTGGACACTGTCATCGAGGGGTGCCCAGCGATGGAATGGGCCAAGACAATTAGCGCGAATGGCGCAGCCACGCTTGAGGAATTAACGTTCTGCCACCGCACATCGTCCGGAGCTATCCTCGAAGCGGCGCGTTGTCTGCGGGAAAATGTTCGATCAACCACAAATACCATACCCGTTGTCTGTTGTCCTAATCACGCTCCCGTAGCCTGGAAAATTTTGGAAAAGTTGGTTTTCGGCTCTTCAGCTACCAGGTGGAGCGGCACCAGTGCTTTGATCTGTCCCAGCCACGATCCAGTTTTGCAGGGCGTAATCGATTCATGTACTTCTCAGCTACAGAAGAGAGGGATGCATCCAATTCGATGGAATAAGGAAACGACCTTGGCTCAAGAGCAAGTTGAAATAATGCAGAACCTCGGGATTACGGATGCACAGGACGAATCAGACACGGAGTGGAGCATACCTGCAACGATAGTCGATCCCCTCGCAATTCGTGTTGCCCATCGTGTTAAGCACATGGCCAAGCTGCGAGGGTTGAAGGGAATCCCAACCAAACTCTGTGTCAGGCAAGTCGAAACCCTTGTCCATGATAGGAGAGCATATCTACCGTCGGCAGCGCTTAGAACGGTTACGACCGTTCACGGTGCGAAAAATAGGGAGTTTGATAATGTTTTCGTGTTATGGGCATACAAGATGCCTCCTTCACAAGATCAGCAAAGGAAATTGCTATACAACGCGATCACTCGCAGCAGGAAGAACTGCATGGTTCTTGTTTATGGCGACACGACCCGTGTGGAGAATGACCCAGTTTTGAGTTTGTTGGGTGTACCAGAACCGGCATTTCCAGCCAAGAAGAGAGCACGGATAGAGCGCCGTAAAGCGAGGGCAAGAAGTTGATGAGGATGCAATGATCCCGAAAGAATGCACACGACTCGCGGAAGTCGATTTCCCCATCGCTGTGGTATCGAAGCACGCGGCTCGGGAAAAATCAATTCGGCACGGGCATCCTTCCACATTGCATTTGTGGTGGGCGAGGCGACCGCTGGCAGCGTGCCGGGCGATGCTGCTTGGATTGTTACTACCCGATCCATGCGATCAGCACTGCCCTGCGGATTTCAAGGAGAGAGCGAGAAGACTTTTGGAGAAGGTTCAAGGGCGACCGGGCGGGACCGACGACGAACTGCGAAAGCACCTGCTCCGGTTCATAGGTGACTTTGCCAATTGGGATTTGGCTGCAAGTGCTCAATATATGGAAGTATCACGGGGATTGGTAAAAGCTGCCCACGGTGATGAGATCCCTCTGGTGGTCGATCCCTTCGCGGGTGGTGGGTCCATACCTCTTGAGGCGTTGAGGCTCGGATGCGACACATTCGCAAGTGATCTGAATCCCGTTGCCTGTTTGATTCTCAAGGTGGTATTGGAAGACATTCCGCGTTATGGACCGGAGCTGGCCACAGAGTTACGCGAGGCGGGGAACGAGATCAGAGAAGCTGCGGAAAGAGGACTTCGAGAACTGTATCCTCTAGATTCAGACGGTGCCAAACCGATTACATACCTTTGGGCACGTACTGTACGTTGCGAGTCACCAAACTGCGGGGCGGAAATTCCCCTCCTGCGCTCTTTTTGGCTCTGCAAGAAGGCGAGCCGCAAATGGGCTCTCAAGCCCAGTGTTCGGCGTCCGAAGGGGGGAACCCCGCAGATCGATTACGAAATATACGAGCCATCAGACGAGCGCGAAGTGCAATCGGGAACTGTTAGCAGAGCTAAAGCAAGGTGCTTGTGTTGCAACGCTGTGCTGCCTCCTGGTCGCGTCAGGGCGCAGCTTACCACTCAACAGGGTGGGGCTGATGTGGTCTTCGATAGAAATGGACGGCGCACTGGTGGGGCTCGGTTGACAGCGATTGTCACGCTCAAGAATGGGGCGCAAGGCCGAAACTACCGCCCGCCTACAGAGCGCGATTACGATGCGGTATACAAGGCGGTAAAACGGTTGGAGCAGCTTACGCTTCAGGCGGCTCGGGCGAACAAAACAAGCCCAGTTCCGAACGAGCGAATACCTCGGACAGAATTGCGACGTATCTCTGTGCCGCTATATGGAATAGAGCTATTTTGTAATCTGTTCACTGCTAGGCAAGGGTTATGCCTCGCAAAACTCGCCGAGAATTCGTGCATTTTGGACAAGGCGGTAATCAACCGCCTCGTGGTGCTGAGTCTCGATAAGACCGCTGATTTAAACAACGCTAACACACGTTGGAAACCGGATGCAGAGTGCCCTGTCCAGACGCTTGCTCGGCATGATCTGCCAATGGCATGGGATTTCGCGGAGGCTGCTCCTCTCGGAACCACCAGCGGATCTTTTTTGAGCGCCGTTGAGAGAACGGCGGACTCGATCGGCCCAACGTATTGTGCGAGCATTTCATCCGCAGCCACTCAAGAAGCTGATGCCTGTTCGCATCCCCTTCCAGATGATAGCGCTAAAGTCTGGTTTACCGATCCACCTTACTATGATTCCGTTCCTTATGCCCACCTCAGCGATTTCTTTTTCGTGTGGGAAAAAAGGGCCCTGGTATCGTTCGATAAATTCAAAACCGATGAACTTACTCCTAAATTACAGGAATGTGTCGTCGACCGACCACACAGCCTCATACCTGAAGCGAAAACAGCAGACCACTTCGAAGAGCGAATCCGAACCGCAATGCAGGAAGGAGTTCGGATTACAGAGAGAGATGGCATCGCGTGTGTGGTTTTCGCGCATAAGACAACTGAAGGATGGGAAGCTTTGCTCTCGGGGATGATCAAGGCCGGATGGGTGATCAAGGCATCATGGCCAATCGTTACCGAGATGCAGTCACGACTAAATGCCAGAGATAACGCTTCCCTCGCTGCCAGCGTCCACCTTGTGTGCCGCCCCCGCTCGGAGAATGCCCTCATAGGTGACTGGACGGATGTTCTCCGTGAGTTGCCAAATCGTGTGAGCGATTGGATGAATCGGCTGCAAGATGAAGGGATTCGAGGAGCGGACCTTGTGTTTGCTTGCATCGGCCCCGCCCTTGAAATCTTCAGCCGGTATTCAAAGGTCGAAACCGCAGAAGGCGGCGAAGTGAAGCTGGCGGAATTCCTGGAGAAGGTATGGGAGTTGGTAGGCAAGATAGCCCTTGCACAGGTGTTGGGTCCCTCTGAGGGAAAAGCTGAAACTGGAGCAGAAGGGGCACTGGAGGAGGACGCTCGACTAACCGCACTGTTTCTCTGGACCTTGCAGAGTTCAAACGGAGGTAATGCCGATAGCTCCGGTGATGAAGAAACTGGGGAGTCAGACAATGCAGAGGAAGATGACGATACTCCCCAAGGTAAGACCAAAGGCTTCAGCCTGATCTTCGACGTAGCTCGGCGCTTCGCACAGCCTCTCGGCATCCACTTGCCAGATTGGGAAGGACGCATCATCGAAACCGAAAAAGGCGTTGTGCGCCTCTTGCCGGTTTCCGAAAGAACGAAACAGTTATTTGGCGAGGAAGGTGCAGATATCGTCGCGGATCAACTGGAACGAGGGTCCAAAACCGCGCCACAACTCAACCTCTTCCCTGATCGGGAAGAAAATGTAACGGTTAAAGGTCGAGGCCGTTCCAAGGCCAAAGCGAGCACGATATCCGATGAATCTCTCCAAACCCGACGTGAGGCAACGACGCTCGATCGAGTCCATGCAGCGATGCTTCTACAAAAGGGGGGCAGGGCCAGCGCTCTTCGAACACTCTTGAAAGCGGAACAGGATCGCAGTCCCGATTTTCTGCGCCTTGCCAACGCCCTCTCCGCCCTGTATCCAAAGGACAGCGAGGAAAAGCGGTTACTCGATGCAATGCTCCTGGCGGTCCCGAGGTGATGACATGCCGCTGAAGGTATTTTCAAAACGCCACTCCGAGGCAGCAAAGAACGCATACCTCACAGCGCCCGCCCGACAGCGCATTTGGTATCTCTTTGAGGAATCTGATCCCGTTTTTGATCCAAGTAATTCTGGATGGGATCTCTGCTATGAAGCACTTACAGACCGCCTGATGAAAGAACATGGCTGGACGGAGCTTCGTTCATATGCGTCTCGGGATGAGTGGGAGAAGGTAAACGCCAGAAATTTCATCCTCAAGGGTGTTCCTCGATTCGTGCTGGATGCGACTGAGCTTTTTTGTGACCTGCTTGTTGAGCACAAAAGCAGTGGATATCGCACTCCACCAGATCCAATTAGGTATCAGTCAAAGCTGAACGCCATTTTCGAAGACGCCAATTTGCCTTGGAGGATGCTAGAAGGTCGTGTCCTGCGGATGGATTCGAAATGGCTGGAAGAAGAGATTCATTCTAAAGCAGGCGAGCTTCTCTCTGTGCGTGGATTTGAAGGAGCTTTGGCCGAGTTTCAACAAGCGCGATCTGACCTTTCTAGCGGCGACTGCAAGGGAGCCATACATTGTGCCAATTTGGCTCTGGAAAGTACGATGAAGGGCATTCTTGGAATCGAACACGCAAAACCTGGGGCACTGATTCGCAAGGTTATCGAAAGCAAAATCGTTCCCGATTATCACGAGGGCTTTCTCAAGGCTTTTGAAGAGCAAATTTTGAGGTCTGTTCCGACGACACGCAACCTGGAGAAGGGTGTAGGACACGGGCAGGGTACCGGAGTAAACGAACCACCAAATAGCCTTGCTGAATTAGCCGTTAATCTGACCGGCGTACTGATCCTCTACTTGTTGAAGCGGCATCTTGAACTTCATTCAAGTGAGGCGGGCACCGAAACCGTGACGAAAAAAGACGATGATGATTTTCCATTTTGAGAGAGAAGGTGGCCACTGATGGAACCCTGGTACAAAGTAGTAACGCCGCGCAAGGAAGTCCGAGAAGGCAGGTCCTTCAACCCTGATGAGTTTGCCATTGCCCTGGAGCAGGTGATCGCAGGTACCGCCCCCGAGGATTATAGGGTACCTAAGCAGTTCTTTGCGCGAACCTGTTTTACCAGGGCGCTACGAGAGCACGCTGGCATGACTCTCCGCCGCCTTGCCGGGAAGACAGAGAATGCCGCGCCCGTGATGGCGTTGATCACGCAGTTTGGTGGCGGCAAGACCCATACGCTGACGGCTCTTTACCATCTTGCGAAATCGCCGTCTGAATCGGCAAAGAACGATGGCGTAGCCGCCTTACTCTCAGAAGCCCAGCTTGACAAGATTCCCAAGACCCGCGTTGCGGTTTTTGTTGGAAACTCCTGGGACCCCTCCGATGGCAACGAAAACCCTTGGATCGATGTGGCACGTCAACTTGCTGGCGATGAGGGCATTTGTGCGCTTGGTCCCGAGGCAAGATCCAAGGTTCCAGGCACATCCAACATCCAGAAGCTGTTCGATGCGGCTGGCGGTTCAGCCCTCGTCCTTTGCGATGAAGTCCTGAACTACCTGAGCCGTCATCGGGACCGTGCTGAGGCTTTCAAGGACTTTCTGGCAAATCTCGTTCGATCGATGACCGGCACGACGAAATGCGCGGCGGTAATCAGCCTGCCGCAAAGTAAGCCCGAGATGAGCGATTGGGATTTGCGCTGGCAGGACCTCATCTCGAAGGAGGTCGGCAGAGTCGCCAAACAGCTCATCGTTAACGACGAATCGGAGATCAGCGAGGTTGTGCGCCGCCGCCTTTTCGAGAACCTCGGAAGTGACCGTGTTCGTAGAGGCGTTGCCAAGGCATACGCCGACTGGGCTTTTGAGCGCCGCGCTCAGTTGCCGCCCGCCTGGATGGCCGTCGATACCACGGCTACAGAGAAGAAAGCCCGCGAGTTGCTCCAGAGCCGGTTTGAAGGCTGCTATCCGTTCCATCCCGCAACGCTGTCCGTGTTCCAGCAGAAGTGGCAGGCTCTTCCACAATATCAGCAGACGCGGGGCACGCTGGCCATGCTGGCTCAATGGGTGTCATGGGCATACCGCGAATCCTTTACCCAGGCACGTTCTGAGCCGCTCATCACCCTGGGCTCCGCTCCGCTCGAAGTGCCCGAATTTCGTGGCATCGTGCTAAGCCAGCTCGGAGAACCCCGCCTGCTTGCCGCTATCGAAGCCGATATTGCGGGAGCGAACTCTCATGCTCGTGCCTTGGACGCAGACACGTCGGGGACGTTACGGAATATCCACCGACGAGTTGGCACCACCGTGTTATTTGAATCCACCGGCGGGCAATCCGATAAAGTGGCCCACCTCCCTGAGTTGCGGTTTGCCCTGTGTGAACCGGACGTGGATACGACATCGGTAGATACCGCGATCATAACATTGGAAACCAAGGCATTCTTCATCCGCAAGATTGGATCTGACGGTTTCCAGATACGGCATCAGCCGACACTGAAGAAGGTCGTCAACGACCGGCGTGCCTCCTTGGACGAGGAGAGCGAGGTAAAGCCGACCATGCGAATCCTGGTTCAGAAGGAGTTTGAACGGGGGGCTTCGATCCCTTTGATTAAGCTGCCAAAGGATGGCACCGAGATACAAGATTCCCCTCGGCTGGCACTCGTTGTGATGGACCCGGCACTGGAATGGACGGGGGAGGGTAAGATCCGAGAGCAGATTGCTGAGTGGACAAAGCAACGCGGGAAATCGCCACGCCTATACCCTGGTTCACTAGTCTGGTGCCTGCGAAAGCCGGGACGGGACCTACGGGATAAGGTTGAGCATCTTCTCGCATGGCGGCGGGTCCAGCGGGAGATTGCGGAAGGAGTCTTAGGCTCAGACTTCGACCGGGCAGACCGGGCGGAGATCCAGGCGATGGTTAGCGATGCTGAAGAGGCGGCAAAGGACGAGGTGTGGGCTGGATACCGTTTCATCTTGATCTCGGATGGCCAGGAAGCAGACGGTCTGAAGGTAATCGACCTTGGAGCCGGGCATTCCAGCAGCACAGAAACCTTGTGCGGCAGGGTGATCGCGGCACTCAAGGCAGAGGGATTGCTGAGCGAGTCGGTCGGAGCTACATATATTGACCGGCACTGGCCACCGGCGTTCGTCGAATCTGGAGCCTGGCCCCTGACCAGCCTCAGACAGAGCTTCCTGAATGGGATGCTCACGCGCCTCTTGGACCCTGACGCAATTTTGCGCGGCAAGCTGGCTGAACTCGTAGGGCGGGGCGACTTCGGCCTTGGCTCAGGTCCGAAGCCCGATGGAACCTATGAACGAGTCTGGTACAAAGAACTTCTCCCACCGGACGAGGTGACATTCGAAACCGGCATTGTGCTGCTCAAGAAGGTTCGGGCAGAGGCTTTGAAAAGGGGCGTGGTTCCGACTCCGCAACCAAAGCCGGGTCCAGGTGCCGAGCCCGTGTCTCCGCCATCACCGGAGCCAGAACCGGCACCGACACCAGCTCCTATACCTGGGCCGCAGACCAAGACCCTCAGACTGAGCGGCACCCTGCCTCCAGAGCTATGGAACCGCCTCGGCACCAAGATCCTGCCAAAGCTCAAAGCTGGCGCTGATCTGAGCGTTGGAGTGGAGTTCTCAGTTGTGGTGAAGAGCGAGGCTGCGAAGGCCCTGGAGACTGAGCTGCGCCAGATTCTGGACGATCTCGGACTGATGGGCAAGTTTCGCATTGAATAGGTCCCCACTGATCGATACTGCGGACTCGGGAGACTGGAATGGTGACTAGATATCTCCTATGACATCCAACGAACGCAAACAAAAACGCCTTGAGTGGTTCACTGCACAATTCCCGCAATTCCTGGATGCATTCGCGCGTTACTGCCCGTTCACCAAGTATGGTCAACTGGAATTCCACGTTGAGACAATCCAGCGCCGCCGCGAACTCGGCTCCGCCGAGGCTGCGGTGCGGGATGCAACCTTCCAGCGCAAGCTGTACGAAACACTTCGGGCATGGGGCATTGGGTCGAGGCGATCACAGCTTCGTCCGTTCGCCGACTTTATTGACGCTCTTGTTAGTAAAGAGAAAGAAATCGCGCAGCTTGACGGGATAGCAATCGACCAAACATCCCTCCAGCTTGAATCGGTGACGCAAACACTCTGGAACCTCATCGATTCCTTGGCAATTGTCACAAACGAAGCCCCTTTGGTAGCAGGTTCAAAAGCCCTGCATCATATTCTTCCTGATTTGGTCGTGCCGATTGATCGTGGCTACACTCAAAAGCTCTTCGGCTGGGGAAACCCGCAATTCCAGTATCACCAGGAACGGCGTTTTGCAGAGGTCTTCGAATTTCTTGCTGCTGCGGCGCGGGCTACGAATCCTGGGCAATACGTCGGTAAGAAGAGGTGGAATACGTCCGCGACAAAGGTGCTCGATAATGCCGTAGTTGGAGCTGTTTGTCTGATGAAGCATCATCTAGTGAATGAGAATTTATAGCCAGCGTAGTTCGTTCTCAAATGGAGGGGACACTATGACTATCAATTACCCACTGAGTGACGCCGAATGCCTGGAAATGTGTCGTGAGCATGTCGCCTATGAAGTCCAGATGCTCAATTACTGCGTTCTCCGAATCGACGGAAGCAAATCTCAACAGCAAAATCTGTATGCCGAGGGATTTGCCCTCCATCTTCGAAACTTGCTGGAGTTCCTTTACAAGCCCATTCCGAAAGAACCGAAGTTTGACGATCTTCGGGCGCTACACTTCATCAACTCAGACACATGGCTGAATATACGAGGTGAGATGAGCCCCATTCTCCAAGATGCTGAAAATCGTGCCAACAAACAGTTGGCTCACCTTACTCTCTCCCGTCAGCGGAAGGAGCCGTGGGAATACATGACAATTCTGAAGACACTTGTCCCTGTATTAAAGCGCCTTGTTTCCCACGCCCGACAGGAACTCCTTCACGAAGCACTCCGCTCCGAGATAGAAAGCTTGGAAAAGACAATAGCCACGGCAAGGGTTGCGATAACCTGCACGACTACCTCCACCAGTTTTGCATCAACCAGCTTTGGCCGCAGCTCTATTTTCAATTCAGAGAAAGGAACAAAATGACCTTTCACTCAGATACTGGACGGTCGCAAGGGTCTGTGCTCATTTAATCTTTGTATCGCAAGTACTTGCTGGCCGAAGCTCAAACCGGCGCTAATCCAGGCCGAAGTACCCGCACAAGTTCGGTTGCGCAAAAATCTGAAGGCCCCCCCGCCAGACGGAGTTTGAAGTTGACTGTATGCCGTGGAACGTGGAGAATGATAATAGCATCAGGAGCGGGTTCGCAGTAAGCGAGCCCCAGCAACCGGGATTTTGGAGAAGCTACGGTGCTTGAGCGGCCCTGCCGCTCGATGCGCGGAACCGGAGTTCCGAAGCAAAATCTCCAGCGGAATGAGATAGCCGCCTGATGCTGGGCGGCATTTCCATTTCTGCCCTCCTGGTGCGTGAAACTCGAAATTTATGGAGACACGCGCCATGAAAGCGATTCACCACGCAAGACCTTCTGCACCCCCATTGTTCACGGGCTTCCCTTACATCCTGACACATTTCGCCGGGTGCTTGTACCACGTTATCCTGCTACCCCAGGCAAACGGGCAAGGGGGCTCGCATCACATCGAAACCGCCCGCCATCAAGCTCAGGCCAATAGCTTACCAACATGGCTGGTCCTTTCCGAGAACAAGGCCCTTTTCTTTGATGTCGGGGTCGTCCGCCTTCCAGTGCCCGTCCCCGTACCGCGACCGCGATCTATTGTATTCGGAAAGCTGATTACCCAGGAAGTGCTTCCCGAAGAGAGGGAGATCATAATCCGATACTTCAGTCTCGCCCTCCACGCAGATTTCTTACATGGCGCTGGCCCGGCACTTTATGTCGGCGATCTGACCAAAGGGGGCCGTCCTGCCAGCGATGCCGAAATTGATCAGTTCAGTGGTCGCCAGCTCAACGGTGTTCCCAAGGGGCTGACGCAGTGCGCCGTTTGCCATGGGTGGCATGGCACTTGCTTGGATACAACCATCCCTCAACTGCTTGTCAGCATTCACTGCCGCTGCCAGAACAACAACCGCTTAGAATACCATGGGGGCGCTTATCGCCCATGTATCCAATACAGCACAAAACTCACCGCATAAAAGAACCCACTACATGTCAGAAATGTCAGAAGCGTTACACCTGCGTTCCACCATCTGTCTTCCTGTTTTGCAGATTTAAAACCGATCGCCATCAGTACTCCAATAACAAGGAGCATCGCCAACGCGCTTATGATTCCGTTAATCATAAGCAAGGTGCGCGGCTGCGCAATATACATGGTTCCCGCAGTTAGCCCAGTAAGCAAAATCACCGCAGAAACATAGTATTTGTGCTGGTCAAAAACAGTAGTCCGCCGCCTGAGATTGACCCAGAAATCGACATGTGCGCGCGCCACACTGTCGGTCGTGGCCACCCATGTATCAGCGAGAAAGAAAAATGCCATGAGCAAGAACAAGTAGGGTCCCACAATCGGAATCCAACTAAACATTTCCTTCTGGACCACCACAAGCCGCCATCCAGAAGGAATCTCGCCATAGTTCGTCAAAAAGCTGTATGCCAAAATGCAAATTAGAACCGTAGTTATGAAGTTTCCAACGACTCCGATAGCGACATCGCAATGTATCCTCTTCCTTAGTTGTGACAGCCACTTCGAATCGACACCAGAGGGAGATTCGAATGTTTCATCAAAGCGGAACTCACTTCCTGATTGGGCGTTCCGCCCCACACCTTCGGCCTTTACCATATAACTGTAAAGAACATTCCAAAATCCACCCAACCCTGTGAACAACAATCCGCTTATCAATATAGGCCAGTCCCTAGGTTGCCAGTTATTGGGTAAACGAATGCCGCCAGATGGGAATAGGGCTCCAAGAACAGGCAGCGCACAAGATCGGACTGAGCGTGAAGCAAAGGACAGGAGCAAAATCGCGGTAACTGCAACTGCCGCAAAGGACAGGACCCTTTGCACATTGACCCATACCGTTCTTTTAACTGTCAAAAATGGAAGGCATGCAACCACTATCAAAGAGGCCACCATCAATGAGAGGGCTTGATCACTAGCCACATTCCCTGCTCCCATTTCCTTGATAATTTCAGCGCCTGCGGTCCCTGCGGAGGTTGCATATGCACCGAACCAAATGAAGGATAGAGCAAAGAGCATCCATATGAAGCATGCTACTCTTTTATCCAGTTCGGCGAGGAGACGAAAGAATCCTTTCCCACTAGCGGCAGTATAGTAACCGAGAGCATAATTAATTGGATACTGAGCGACAGCGGCTATAGGCAGAATCCAAAGAAAAGAGAGCCCATACTTTGCTACAAGGTATGGCCACCATATTAGCTCGCCAGCCCCTTGCGAAAGTGCCATAAGAACCAAGCCAGGCCGTTGAAAAAAGCGGAATGGCCGATGTTGTGGGAAAACGGATTGATCAATAGCTACTTTGCTTTTCATTTTGAGGGTACCTTTTCACGGGGGAAAAGAACCTGGTCAATGTAGTAATGAGGTCTTGATCTATCCAGGTTGTGTTCCCTAATCTCGTATCCGTCTCTGGAAGCTTGCAATCGTAGTGAAGTATTTGAGCTGAAGAGGTCAAGCGAATTAAAGATGAAGTATCCATTTGAGTCAGAGGTAGCTTTCCTCATAATTTCCACGCCATCGGCACTCATGCCAACCAGTTCCAACTTGCATCCTGACACTGGTTTTCCACCAGGATCACGAACATACCCATTCAAAACATTGCCAGCTTGGACCGTCGGGTCGGTTGTCACAGCCTTTAGTATTAGCCTTGGAATGGTAGAGCCGAGGATTGTTATCGAGGTAGCAACAATGACATATATGATGATGTTCTTAAAGCCGATCGCTTTCGCAGTATTTTCAATCGCCCTATCGCCATCATTAAGCAGTTTTTTGGGGTCCATCTGTGAAAGGTCTGGCGACTTAAGCGAGTCTGCATCATCAACCATATTAGACTCCACAAACGAGGTCCTCTACAAGCGAACGTCGTAGATCAATTCATGTTTGTTCCACGCATCAAGTGCAACACGTAATTCAGGAGAAGGTTTCGAACGTTTTGAGGCGGGCAGAACACTCTCCTCTGCCGCCTCCCTTAACGCGATTGCGCCTGCTTGCGGGCCCATCGGGTGGCCCACGATGGCTGCTCCTGCCGCGACAATGATGTGAAATCCGAACTCAGAAACTAGGCGATCCACATGAGCTGGATGTAGGCCACCAGCAAAAGCTGGATATGTTGTCCAACAGATTCTGGGATCACTAAGATGTTCAAATATGGAGTGTGTTCGTCCCCACCCCATGCGGAACTTTCCATCGGGTGCGAAAATCATGACAATGGACGCTCCTGCTAGGCGTGGCAAGAGACCAACGACGAGGCGCGCCGACAATTTGGCGACTTTGCCCGAATACCAAATACCAGAAGAACTCGGGTGCGACTCTATAGGCAACGGAAGATTGTGGGAAACATAATTTTGAAGATCGTATCCATAAGAATACGGGCTAAACAAAAATCCATCTGCACCAGCGTGCTGGAGGGAGTACGCACGCTGGAGAAGATCGCCTACCGGACCGGAAAGCTGCACAAAATAAAGAGGACGATGGGGAGCAGATCGGCAACTTCGAACAATCGTCTCCTTGATTAAGGTGACTCTACGCAGTTGAGCAGCGATTGACCCGTGAGCAGCCAGTTCGTCATCTTTAATGAGATCGACTCCACCAAGGCAGATTTGGGACACGAGGTCCAATGTCTGGTCGTCGCTTAAGCCGAAGCAGGGTTTTATGATTGCTTGAATGAGGGGCCGAGATTGGCGATTTATAAGCGAATCGAGATGAGGATCTCTGCGCGGACGGTTTCCCGATAGCAAATCGCAATGGCATTTTGGAATATCAAGCTTAAGCAGCTTTAAACACCGCAGTGCGGAGACTGCACCCATGGTGAATTCCAAAAGTTCGCCAATGGAAGAACCTAGCACGGAACATGGAAAATGCAGTTGGAATCTGTACAACTGCTGCGAGGAGTGGAGCTTTGCGGTATGGCCGACGATTATTCCTAGCGGTCCCTGCGCGCTGGCACTTTCTTCAAAAGGGAGGGGCAACCAGGAACCGACGCCACACTCACGGACGAGAGAAGAGATTTTACGTTCGATCGTGCGGCGATGGCCTTGGGTTATGTATTCGGCGATAAGGAATTCGTTGCCTTCGCTGCCAGTGGCCATAAATGGATTTCCCCTCTGGCTCCGGCGGTATCTTCGTGCGAGATTCAGGACCGCCACCTGGAAAGAATGTACCGTATGAGGAGTCATTCTCCTCAGAAGAATTTAGCTTGTCAATACATAAATAAATGATGCCTAATTTTACGCCTATTTGCGCAGCGTCAGGAGACCATAAGGGGGCCTTTGGTTTCAGGGGCTCATCCCCGGCATCATAAGCACCCCCGATGGCGGTGCCGCTGACAAGCCTGGTGCCAGCATCATTCCCTTAGCCGCGTAACAGCCCGTGAACATGACGGCCCCGAGAAAACTTGTCCGGTTTGTTCTTTGCCCTGCTGCCTCCCGTGATGGAATGTGGCGGAAGCGCAATAATTTTGTCTAACCTCCTGGACGGCAACCTTCCTGGTGATAACCGGAGGTGGGGGAAATTCCTCCGCGCTGAAGCACTGGAGGGGGGCTACCCAGGGACATCTCGCTTGCCCTCGACCAGGGGTATTGACGCCGATCAGCGATAATAGGAAGAGGCGGTAAGAAGCCGACGAGATCATTCCCTATGGGATGTGGAGCGTAAAACAGGGCAGGCAGATAAACTTTCTGCCCACAGTCTAAGTGGTGGTGAACATGGAAAACTTGGTTGTGTCGCGTATAGATCGAGGAATCAATGACGGTGTGAAGCTGGGGCGGATTAGCAGGAAGAAGCAGAGCCGCATCGTCAGGCGGGTTGACAGAACCGGCAAGCCCAGGCTGATCGAGATCATGCGGGACCTGGAACCGGGGCTGACACGGCGAGCGGCTGCGCTTGCGTACGACCGGGTGACAGCGGCAATCAATGGCTGGCTGCGAGGCTACACGCGGGATTTTCCGAAGGGCATCCACGCGAAACTGCTTCTGACGAACTGCTTCAGCGTAAACCTCTGCTGGATCGATGGGAGGCATCGCGGGGCCTTCGATGCCCCGGCGCTTTGGATTCAGACCAGCGGCAAAGTGCGAGCGAACATCCGCAGAATGAGGCTGCGCTCGTTTGCGGAATGGAAAGCTGGGCGGGAGAACAGTACCAGGGCGACTGCTTAGCCTACCCTCCTGGCACAGGTTTGGGCCTTCTGCGGCCCGTACAGCCCCTCTCAAGGGCCTTTCCTGGGCTTCCGTGGAGGTCAATGGTACCCGCAGAGCCCAGCGGTAGAGGGCTCACGGGCACTCTCGTGCGCTAAAGTCTACATTCTCCCTGGGCCACCCGAGTGCCTGCCCGCGTGCTGGGATTTCCTGATTGCCAGCGCCGGATGCGACGTGGCAGGGTTGGCATCGCTTACGCCTTGCCAGATTTCTTCCGGTAATGCTTCCGCGACCTGTGTTGGTCACGGCACCTAGATGAACAAAAACGCTGATTGCCTCGCTTTGGCACGAATACGCGACCACAGCCATTCTCACAGTCCCGCTGCGACCATCCCATCGTAACATCACCAAAGGTCATCCACCACATTGCCGAGAGCATGTCCCTGACGTGGTAATGCATTCGACTTCCCACAAGGTCTTTGGCCTGTGAACGTGGATCTATATCGTAGACAGCTTCAAAACAGATGAATGGCGGATGAAGCGAAAATGGACTAGCAAGGTTCATCCCGAAGGACCTTGCCAATGCGGCTTGGGCGCAGACTATTTCATCACCCAATTTCAGGTCCAGCGCAGATTTGGCAGCAGCCCGATATTTGAGGGAAAGAGTTGTCGGCTGCGACATAAGTTTCTCTATGCTGTGGTTATTTGCTGCCATCCACGCATCCAGTGCTTCCCTGATGTCCTCTGGCTCAGTGTCGCGGAAAGCCTTCCAAAGATTGAGCATGGCTCGAAGCCGCGAATGTTCTCCATAAAGTTGTTTGAGATCGATTGAAAAGCGGGCAGTTCTCAGCAGTTTGATGTTCCGGTGCAGAGGATGACTGAGCGATATGACCGTGGGAAAAAGGGATGGATTTTTTTCAATTGCGCCGTGGTCAGGCACTCCCCACATCTTAACGAAAGCGAGCATCGACTCTGGTTGAGCGTCCAGTTTCGCAAAGCTAAGATGAGGGGCCTTTTCCCAGTGCTCCGCATAAATC
>Ga0315277_10000151_pt1 | contig 116259 bp, 89 predicted proteins | sample YL17G05_15_MG_FD_203695 | JGI IMG/M metagenome (GOLD analysis project Ga0315277, IMG submission 203695) | Sediment microbial communities from Yellowstone Lake, YNP, Wyoming, USA - YL17G05_15 | ecosystem: Environmental > Aquatic > Freshwater > Lake > Sediment | place: USA: Wyoming | collected...
CGAGACGGAACTTGAGGCGCCATATGGCGAGTACCTTCCGTGTCGGGAGGTTTTTTGTTTCATGCTTGAGGAGGAGGAAACGGAGATGGATCTTAAAAAGACCACCATCCAGACATTTCAGCGCAAGAAGGAGCACGGCGAGAAAATCGCCATGCTCACCGCATATGATTACCCCATAGCCAATTTGCTCGACGCAGCGGGAATCGACGGCATCCTTATCGGCGACAGCCTCGGCCAGGTCGTGCAAGGGCGCGGCGACACATTGGCTGTGAATGTGGATGACATCATCTATCACGCGAAGGCGGTTGGACGCGGCGCGGAGCAGTGCCTTATTGTGGGGGATATGCCGTTCATGTCGTACCAGGCGTCGGATGAGGACGGGCTGCATAACGCCGGGCGGATTATGAAGGAAGGCGGATGCCACGCGGTCAAGCTCGAAGGTGCCGGGCGGTTCTGCGGGCTTATCGAGAAGCTGGTGGAGTCGGGCATACCGGTGATGGGGCACTTGGGGCTTACGCCGCAGTCGATTCACATTTTTGGCGGGTACCATGTAAGGGGCAAAATCGCCGAGGAAGCGAAGAAGCTGTACGAGCAGGCGAAGTCGTTGGAGGATGCGGGATGCTTCGCTGTGGTGCTGGAGTGCATACCGAGGGAGATAGCGGCGGAGATTACGCATAACCTTGCAATACCGACAATCGGCATAGGCGCGGGGCCGGATTGTGATGGGCAAATTTTGGTCATAAACGATTTGGTCAACCTCTATCCAGGTTTCTGCCCGAAATTCGTGAGGCGCTACGCCGATGTGGGCGGCATCATCCAGGAGGCAGTGAGCAAGTATATCGAGGATGTGCGCTCATCATCGTTCCCGGCGGATGCGGAGTCGTTCAGCATGAAGCCGTCGGAGTTGGAAAAGGCGGTCGAGTTTCTGAACAGCAAGCGGGAGAAGATGGAGAAGAAGGGATAGTTGGGTTTCGGGACAAGGGTGTCCCGAAACATCGGAGCAAAACTGTTCTTTCATTCTTATGGTTCAATTAAGAAGAATATTGGTTCTTTTATTATTAGGGTTAATTACAGTTACTCTAACCATTTCTTGTTATCTCCATTTTATCAAAAAGGCCGATAAACAACCTCAAGAATATAACAAGGGGCGAGTTTATTTTTGGGAAGATTTATTTGATAAACCTTACTGGTCGCCTACAAACGAGGATATTCAACTCGCGGAAGCTCTTTTGGACAGTGATGATGCTACACGAACTAAGGCTTTTAATACAGTAGTTGACCTTGGCTTGAATGCTTATCCTGTATTATATTCACTATATAATTTTACATCCCCATTTATTTGGGCGCCTCCTTCAAGTGATGATTATGACCCAGATATAGAATATGTCAGCCATTGGGCTTCCCTCCGGGAAAAATACCGGGATAAGAGCGAAGATATTGCCAAAGTCAATGAGGGTATTATCAAGGGTTTAGGGAAAATAATTATTCCGGCCCTCAATGAAGCTATAGTTAGTAAAAACCCTTGTGACCGCGCCTTTGGATATTGGGCAATAGAAAAAATAATACCTGAAGCTGCTGACGCTATACCAGCACTAATCAGGTCACTTCCGCTAAGTGACCCTTTCTCAACCTGCGCCCCATCTCCTCACACTGTATCCCAAATCCTATCACAATTCCCAGTTGAAATAGTACTCAACCCTTTGATTGAAGTAGCAACAAGCCAAGACGACGTTTATATCCGGGCTGGGGCAGTAAATGCAATAGGTATTATGGGCTCTCAAGCCCAAGAGGCTCTCCCCACACTCATCAAAGCCCTGGATGATAAAGAGCAGTTTTTGCGGGAAAAATTGATCACGGCGATTTTCCAGGTTAGCCCTGATGGCCAAGTTGCAATCCCTGTTTTCACCAAATTGCTGAAGGATAATGACCGCGATATAAGCATTCAAGCTGCAAGGTATTTAGGGGAATACGGAGACAAAGCAGAAAAAGCACTCCCAGATATAATCGAATTATATAAGAACTCCGGTTATTATGAAGACCTTGCTGGAGTTATCGGGAAGTTTGGCTCTGCAGCTAAGGCTGCGGTACCAGCTTTGATACTTGCGCTTAGTGACGCCGATTCGACAAAACGCCTTGGTGCCCTTTCTGCTCTTACGAAAATTGGTCCGGCGCCAGGGGTTGTTCCTGCACTGCTTAAAATATTTAAAGATGAGCATGACTACAACCGGTTAGAAGTCACAAGGAGTATTTCCAAGTTCGGTCCACAGCCGGGGGTTGTTGATGCGTTGATTAGTGCGCTTGATGATAAAAGTAATAATGTCCGAGGGGCCGCTTACAAGGCACTTGCTGATTTGGGGCCTGCTTCAAAGAAGGCAATTCCGAGACTTTTGGAAATACTCAGGAATGACGTAGGCAAGAACGATAATGTCGGAGATACAATCGGGGCAATTGGAATAACGCCCGGCTTAGTTGATTCTCTTGTTAGCCTATTTGAGAATAAGAACTATTTTGTCAGAAGAAATTCTGCCTATGTCCTTGGCAAATTAGGCCGGACGGCAGAGAAAGCAATCCCTTCTCTAAAGGGATTATTGACAGACCAGGAACCGTATGTCAGATTGCACGCCGCGATAGCGTTATCAGAAATCGTACCCGGCTCGCAGGATGCTGTTGATACATTGATCAAACTGCTGGATGTCTGGCCTGTTCCGGAGCGTTCTTACGCAATTAAAAGGCTCGGCGAAATGGGCTCCTTTGCTGAGAAGGCGTTGCAAAGGCTGAAGGAGATGGAGACGAGCAATTTCGGTCAGTGGACATCTCTTACTCATCGTTTAGCTGAAGAAGCCATAGCTAAAATTGAAGGAACTTGGGTCGAAGGCGAACAAGAAGAAGTGATGGTTCCTTTTGGGTCATGAATTGAAGCCTATGCTATTAGCAAGGGACATAAAACAAACAAAAAGATATACGATTGATTTTAAGCGCAACGGCACCCTTGGTCTCGTCCCCACGATGGGTTATTTGCACGAGGGGCATGTATCGTTGATAAAAAAATCAGTTGAGGAGTGCAAACATACGGCGGTAAGCATCTTCGTGAACCCGACGCAATTTGCGCCGACAGAGGATTTGGCGGCGTATCCCAAGGATGAGGAGGGCGACCTTCGGAAGTGCAGGGATGCCGGGGTCGATTTGGTGTTTATGCCAACGGTCGAGGAGATGTATCCCGAGGGCTCGACGGTTTATGTGAGTGAAGATGTCATCAGCAGGCAATTATGCGGGCGCGACCGCCCGGGGCATTTCCGTGGGGTGCTTACGGTTGTAGCGAAGTTGCTCAATATAATTCAGCCCGATGCGGCATATTTCGGCGCGAAGGATTTCCAGCAGGCTGTGCTTATAAAGCGCATGGTTCGCGACCTCGATTTCCCGTTGAAAATAAAAGTCCTGCCGACATACCGCGAACCTGATGGGCTTGCGATGTCGAGCCGAAATAAATATTTAACCGCTGAGGAGCGCAAGCAGGCGGTTGTTTTGAATCAGTCGCTGAAGTTGGCTGAGAGGGTTTATAAAGATGGGAAAAGAGATGTTGGGAAAATACAGAAGGCTGTTAATAGCCACATTTCAAAAGCATCCCTTGGGGAAATAGTATATGTTGGAATATTGGATGCCTATGATTTAAGCCCGATTGAGAATATCAGCCGTCCTGCTGTAGTTGCATTGGCAGTACGGTTCGGCAAAGCAAGGCTTATAGATAATACGGTACTTGGAGATTTTTCGTGGGAGGATTAACTGAATGTTCCGGCAATTTCTAAGAAGCAAGCTGCATCATATCAGGGTTACGGAAGCCAATGTAGAATATACAGGCAGTCTTAGCCTTGATAGTGCCATCATGGATGCTGCGGGGATAGCGCCGTGGGAGAAATTGCTTATCGCCGATGTCGAGAATGGTGCAAGGCTTGAAACCTACGCCATCCCTGCACCGGCAGGCAGCAAAGAGGTGGGGCTCAACGGCGCTGCCGCACGGCTTGGTGCGGTTGGCGACCGGCTTATCATCATGACATTCGGAATTTATGCCGAAGGGGAAAAGCTGACGCCCAAGGTTCTTGTCTTTGACGCCGATAACAACATTGTCAGGGTCATAGAGGATTGATTGAAATGACCGAAGAAAAAATCATAGAGCGTATCAAGCAACTCAAGAAGGAACGGAATGCCGTCATATTGGCGCATAATTACCAACTGCCGGAAGTGCAGGATATCGCCGACTATACCGGCGACAGCCTTGAGCTATCGCGCATAGCGGCTAAGGTTGATGCAGATGTCATCCTCTTCTGCGGGGTCGATTTCATGGCTGAGACGGCGAAGATCCTCGCGCCTGACAAGACGGTGCTGGTTCCCGACTTGGGGGCGATATGCCCCATGGCGAAGATGATAGAACCCGAGGACCTGGAAAAATTGAGGGGGGAACATCCCGGGGTACCGGTTATGTGTTATGTCAACTCCTCCGCAGCGATTAAGGCGATGAGCGACATCGCGTGCACATCGGCCAATTCCATCGGTTTGGCGAAGCTTATCGATTCGGACGAGGTGATTTTCGTGCCGGATAAATCATTGGGCGGATACACCGGGGCACAGACGGGGAAGAGATTCATACTGTATGATGGTTTCTGCCCTACTCATCATCGCATTCTTGCTGAGGATGTTCGCAAGACCAAGGCGGCGCATCCGGATGCGGTTGTGTTGGCGCATCCCGAATGCACTGAGGATGTCAGGGCGCTTTCGGATTATATCGAATCGACATCGGGGATACTCAGGCGTGCCAGGGAGCTTCCCGATAAGGAATTCATCATATGCACCGAGCAGGGGCTTATGCACAGGCTTTGCAAGGAGAACCCCGACAAGACATTCTATACCCCTTCGGACTTGAATATATGCCCGAACATGAAGAAGAACAACCTGTTGAAAATAATGGAATCACTTGAGAAGATGCAATATGAGATTGAAGTTGACGAGGAAACCCGTGTGAAAGCATTGGGGGCTATTGAAAAGATGGTCGCGACATTGGGGAAATGATTTCGTTATATTGTTTCTAACATTGGAGCACATTGCAGGATGAAAATTTCTCCAGACGGCAAAGTAAGAGTGGGGATTATCGGTTTAGGGGCAATCGGTTCATTCCTGATGGCTGAGTTGAAGGGTGAGAAATATCTTGAGGTAATTGCCGCTGCTGATTTGGACGGGGCCAAGCGAAAGCAGATTGGGGAAGCATATCCGGGAGTGTATATCACTGATGATTACAGGACATTCCCGCGGGAAGTTGATGTTTATGTCGAGTGCGCGGTTGCCGCTGTTGCCGACGAAATTGCGAAGTACGCCATTGAGAAAGGGAAAGTGGCGGTGATAGCATCGGTCGGGGGATTGAGCGATATACGCCCTCTGCGCCGGTTGGCCAGGGAAACCGGCGGTCATTTGTATATCCCGTCAGGGGCCATAGGCGGACTCGATGCGCTCAAGGCTATACCATCGGAAAGCATAAGAGAAGTAAGGCTAACCACAACCAAAAATCCTGCAAATTTTAAGAATAACCCGTATGTAAAAGAGAAGGGGATTAATCTTGAAAGCATCACGAAGCCGGTGGTTATTTTCGACGGCAACGCAGGTGACGCCGTCAAGGCGTTCCCGAAGAACATCAATGTCAGCGCGATTCTGTCATATGCCGGCATCGGGCGCGACAACACCCACGTGGTAATCATAGCTGACCCGTACATCAAGGTGAACCGGCATGAAGTATATATCAAATCGGAGCATGGGGAGATAAAGGTCGAAGTAAACAATGTGCCGTTCGAGTTGAACCCGAGCACATCGAAGCTCGCGGCGTTCAGCATATTGGCCGCGGTGAAATCGTTGGTTTATACGATAAGCATTGGATGACGGCGATGATGAATTACGCTTTGAATACACTGTACATCGAGCACCTCATTGAGAGAGCGCTTGAGGAGGATATTGGCACGGGTGATGTCACCTCAGCGTGCATATTCGGCTCATCCGGCGGGCGGGCATCGGCGAAGTTGGTTGCCCGCCAGGACGGGGTGTTGTGCGGCATCGAAATTTTCGAGAGGACAATACGCCGGCTCGACGGCACAGCCCTTTTTGAAGGGGATGCAAAGGACGGCGACTGTTTCTACAAAGGGGATGTTTTACGCAATGTGGACGCCGAGGTTTGCCGCCTTCTCAGCGCCGAAAGGACGGCGCTCAATTTTCTCCAGCATCTTTCCGGAATCGCCACACTTACATCGAAGTATGTCAAAGCCGTTGAGGGAACCCGGGTGAAAATCACCGATACGCGCAAGACCATTCCCGGGTTGAGGCCCTTGGAGAAGTATGCGGTACGATGCGGCGGGGGGCATAATCATCGGCAGACTCTGGCCGATATGGTGCTTATCAAGGATAACCATATCGCCTATGCAGGCGGCATCAAGCCTGCGGTAGAGCTTGTCAAGAGGAATTCATCGCATGCATTGAAAATTGAAATCGAGGTGAGCAGTTTAGCGCAAGTACGCGATGCCTTGGAAAGTCAGGTCGATGTGATAATGTTGGATAATATGAATATAGAGGAAATGTGCTCGGCGGCACGGTTAGTGGGTGGTAAGACACTGGTTGAAGCAAGCGGCAATGTAACCCTTGATAATGTACGTAAAATCGCCGAATGCGGCGTGGATATCATCTCAATCGGGCGCCTTACCCATTCCGCAGCAAGTGCTGATATCTCGCTTGATTTTGAGGAAGGATAATCGCCAAATGGGGACGGGCCTGATTTACTTTACATTGGATCCGGGCTTCAAGGTCATGTGTATCAGGCCCGTCCCCGATTTGGCGTTCAAGGAGGAATTATGTTGGAATGCGAAAATTTGACGGACCAGGAACAGATATCGTTTCTGGAGGATTTCATAAAGGAAATAAACCGCAGGATTGATGAGCTTACGAACGGCCGTGATTTCGTACGCGAAATAAAAGCTCTCAAACTGCGGATCCATGTGCTTGAGTGCGAGGAGCCTGACAAATTCAGGGAGGCAATCGCACAGTTCAAGGAAAAACTCGCGGGGCTCGAGAAGCTCTGGGCCGAGAAGGAGCCCCTCATCAAACTGCTTCAAGATGAACGGTCATTATACCGGACCGTCTTAAATAAGATTTAAGCTGTGATATTGGCTATAGACATAGGGAACACGAATATTGTCCTCGGTCTTTTCGACGGAGAGGAACTCATCGACCAGACGCGTATCTCCACGGAGATAAAGAAGACGGCTGATGAATACGGCATACTTATTTTCTCGATACTCAAGCTTCGCGCCGAGGTTCGCACACGTATAAAGGGGGTAATCATCTCGTCGGTCGTACCGCCGCTGGCACCGATTTTCAATGAGATGACGAGGAAATATTTTGACCTTGAACCGATAATCGTCGGCCCGGGGTTGAAAACAGGGCTTTCAATCGGATATGATGACCCGCGGCAGGTTGGGGCTGACAGGGTCGTCAACGCAGTTGCGGCGGAGCGTATTTATGGCACTCCGTGCATAATAGTTGACTTCGGCACCGCGGTGACATTCTGCGCGGTTGACAAGAACAAGCGTTACCTCGGCGGGGCGATTTTCCCTGGGATAAAGACCGCTTATGACGCGCTGGCCGACAAGGCTGCAAGGCTGCCGCGTATAGGCCTTGCCAAACCGGGGAAAGCAATCGGGCGTACGACCGAGGAAAGCATGGTCAGCGGGGCGATATACGGTTACGCGGGAATGACCGATTCGTTAGTCCGGCGTTTCAAGATGGAGCTTGGGGGAGAAGCCAAGGTCATTGCAACGGGAGGTATGATAGAATATATATCGCCTTTTGCGGAGACCATAGATATTGTGGATCGTGATTTGACATTGAAAGGTTTGCTTATGCTGTACGCGATGAACCAGGCAAATGTTATGGAGATGTCCGGCCTGCAGGCGGAAAAGCCCCCACCGGGATAGGCCTGTGAGCATTCGTTTAACCGGTGGGATGGACATGGTTCCATCCTTTTTTATTTGATTGCTTTGATATGTTTTTTAACGGGTGGCACCCTTTTGTCTTCAAAAGGGTGGCGATGGAGGGACACGGGTAAGCTCGAAGACTTGCTTATCCGCAGCACCCGATATATGGGGGAACGGGACATAAGGATTATGGTTATTGGCAATAGACATATTTCAGCATGGCCGCCGACATTGGGTGAAGCGCTGCGCATGGGATTGAAGCCCGTAGTACCCGCCCCGCTCGCCGGTTACACCGACGCGATATATCGCCGTATCCTGCGGGAGAATGGCGCGCGCTATCTCACCTACCCGCTTCTCAGCGCGCATGCTACGCTTTGCAGCAAGCCGGAAACACATAAGATACTCACTGAGATAAAAACGGAGGGGGATCTTATGGTCCAGCTTTTCGCCGGTGACCCGGAGAAGATTGAGCAAGCGGCAAAAGTGATTGCTGACCATGGGGCGGTTGGAATCGATTTCAATCTCGGATGCGCCGTGAGGAAAATCGCCAAGTCCGGGGGCGGGGCGATTTTGCTTAAAGACCTGCCGCTTGCCCGACAATGCTTAGAAGCCTTACGCAGGGCGGTTGACCTGCCGCTAAGCATCAAGACGCGGATTGGATATGCCGAAGCCGATAAGCAAAGCGGGTTGGAAATACTGAAGATGGCCCAGGACTTGGGATTCAGCCACGCCATAATACATGGACGGACATTTAAACAGGGGTTCAAGGGGAAGGCCGACTGGGATTTCAATGCAAAATTCAAAGAGAAAGCATCGATTCCAGTTATTGGGAACGGTGATGTGACCGATTACAAAACATGTTTGGAAATGTTTGATAAAACCCACGCTGATGGGGTTATGATTGGTCGCGCAATGATTGGCAATCCATATGTCGTAGCTGATTGCCAGAAGTTCATATCTGATGGCGAAATACCGCCGGTACGTACGGGCAAGACGCTTCTTTTCGCCGCGTTGCACCACTACCGCATTGCGGTTGAGGCATACGGCCCGGAGCGCGGTAACAACGAGATGCGCAAGCATCTGGCGAAATACATCCATGGGATAAGAGGCGCGACGGCATTGCGGATAAGGCTTAACGCTACGGGGAATCCCGCAGAAGTCACAAGGTTGCTGGAGGAAGCGGCGGAGCTTCAGCCTGCTGTTGGAGAAATAGATTAACGAGCAAGAATTTCGCAATTAATTCATGCGATGCGGAGGATAAAATAATGGCTGAGAAAAAATTAGTTGGATTTACCACACCACTCTACTACGTAAACGCGAGGCCGCACTTGGGCCACCTTTACACAACCTTAGTGACCGATACAATGGCGCGATGGCATCGTATGATGGGGGATGAAGTATATTTTATTACCGGCTCCGACGAGCATGGCCAGAAGGTGCTCGAGGCGGCTCATAAGCAGGACAAGAAGCCCATCGAGTGGGCCGATGAAATTGTGGCGTACACAAAGGAGTTGTGGGTTAAGTTCGGCATACGCTTCGACCGTTTTGTTCGCACCACGGAGCCGCAGCACTATGAGGATGTAAAACACTTCTTCAAGCGAGTGCTTGACAACGGGTATATATACAAGGGGCATTATGAGGGGCCGTATTGCGTCCCATGCGAGACATTCTGGACCGAAGCTGAACTTGTCGAAGGCAACTGCCCGCAATGCAGCCGCCCGACGCAAGTTATGAAAGAAGCGAGTTACTTCTTCAAATTGAGCGAATTCAGGGATTGGCTGATTGAGCGTATCGAGAAGCACCCCAGCGCCATAAGGCCGGAATCGAGACGGAATGAGATTCTCAGCCGTCTGAAAAAAGAGGAGCTGCGGGATTTGTCGGTAAGCCGTTCGCGTATGCCCTGGGGTGTGCCGCTCGATTTCCTCGAGAAGGGACACGTATGTTATGTATGGTTCGACGCCCTGTTGGGCTACAGCACAGCGGCGAAATACGGCACCGACCCGAAGTATTTCAGCAAAGTCTGGCCCAATACGCTTCATATTATCGGGAAAGATATCCTCTGGCATCACACCGTCATCTGGCCCGCGATGCAGAAGGCCGCCGGTTTCGCCGACAATGAAATTTCAATTGGAAGTTTCGCCCACGGCTTCTGGATAAAGGGTGGCGAGAAGATGAGCAAGTCGAAAGGGAATATTGTCAATCCCCTGCCCTTGCTCGATATTTTTACGCCGGATATGCTTCGCTTCTATCTACTCAGGGAAGTGACATTCGGCCTTGATGGGAATATTACCGCCGAGGGAATAATAGGCCGCGCAAATTCCGATTTGGCGAATGATATAGGGAATTTGCTGCACAGGTCACTTTCGATGCTTGAGAGATACAACTCTGGCCTGGTTCCTGAAAGCAACGGAGTTGGGGAGCATGTCAAGTCGTGGATTGAAGAGACATATGATGTTGCCACGCGAGAGATGCCCAATTTGGGGTTTAAGGAATCCATTGAGGCGATATGGGTCCTTGTCAACAAGGTCAATAAATATATCGAGGATTCTAAGCCCTGGGATCTCGCGAAGGAAGCCGATAAGAAGAAGCTCCATACATTTCTATATGAATTGATCGATACGATACGCGCCATCGCCATATTGGCGCATCCGTTCATACCGCAGATTACATCGGATATGTGGAAGCAGTTGGGGTATAACTCCAATTTAGATGACATTCCATACCAGGATGGCGGCAAAGCGGGTCTGATGAATGTTGGGCACAGGATAGCGAAAGGGGAGCCGGTTGTGCCGAGAATCGATGTCGATGAATTCAACAGGCGATGGGACGAGCTTTTCGGGGCTGATGTCAAAGAGGAAGCGTCTAAAGCTCCTCCTGTTGAGCCGCCGAAAGAGCCGATACCGTTCGAGTTATTCGAAAAGATGGATTTGCGTACGGCAAAAATCCTCTCAGCGGAGCGGGTGCCTAAGACCGACAAATTGCTTAAATTGGAAATCGATTTGGGATTCGAGAAGCGTACTATTGTTGCGGGAATCGCGGAACATTATTCGCCGGAGAAGATTGTCGGGAAGACGATTGTTGTGCTTGCCAACCTTGAGCCCCGCAAACTGCGCGGCATCGAGAGCAAGGGTATGCTCCTCGCAGCGCACGCGGAGGGGGGCGCAATCCCGCTGGTGATTATCGATGGCGACGCAAGACCGGGCAGCGTGATTAGTTGAAAAATGGGGACGGGGGATATTCTTCTGTTACAAATTTCACAAGCCGCACCACAAGCGGGATATAGAGGACGAAAAATATCCCCCGTCCCTGATTTTATGTTCCTTTATAAATCATGGTAAAATATTGTTTAATATGGTCTTAAGGAGGCTACGTTCATGGCAGGGAAGGCGTCTGTGATACTCATATTCCTCGTGATTGTTGTTGCTCTTGCAGGCTGCAGCGGCAGCGTAAAACTCACCCCTACCGCGCCTAGCGAGATAGGGGTAATAAGGGACATCCTTTCCGATATCCCCTCCGGCCAGAACCTGAGCCTTATTGCCTTCAGCCGGGCTTATGAAATCGACCCCTTTTATTTCCAGCGGGACATCTTCGTGATGTTCCCCGATGGGAGCAAGGAATTCAGCATTATCAAAGACCCAGCCGATGATGATTATGCGGCATTTTCCCCAAATGGACGCTCCATATCATTCGTATCCAACCGTTCAAGTTCATGGTATGCCAACCACGACGTTTTCAAATATTCGCCGTGGGGCGGAGTGAAGCAGCTTACCGATACGGCGTGGGAGTGGGATTCAAGCGTGACAGACTGGGGGCCGGGATATATCCTCGCGGCGCAGTTGAACACCGTCATCGGGGCACCGTTCGATGTCGTACGAATCCACGCGATGGACCCGTGGGGAGCATGGCACAAGTTCCTCGACACCGGTTATGTTGCCAGCTACGACCCTTGTGTGAACAGCGCGGGCACGATGCTGGTCTTCTGCGCGCGGCCATCTGGGCCGGGATATTTCGGCAGTATGGAGCTCTACCTGTGGCGCAAGGGAGATGCCGCACCGTACCAGCTCACATATTTCGAACACGACCCGGCAACTCCGGTTTATACGCGGCATCCTGCGTTCGGAACCGGTGTCGCGGAGAATTGTATTGTTTTCCAGACGACATACTGGGATGGGCAGTGGGACCTCGGTTATCTCCCCCTTAACGATCCCGGCAATCCACATCCCGAATTCAAAGAGCCGTGGGTGGTGGAAGGGTCGGAAAGTACCGCCGATGATTTGGAACCTTGTATCGACCCAACAGGGCTGTGGATTGCGTTCTCCACAAACCGCGACGGCAATTTCGAGATATACAAGACGTGGAATTATTACAACCCGCTCGATATGATGCCGCCGGTGCCAGATACGATACGTCTGACCAAGACGACAGAAGATGAGCATAACCCCGACTGGTCGCCATATTATTAAAAATATAACCCGGCATTCAGATGCCGGGATTTTTTTTATATGAACATTTTCCACGGCAAAGGAGATGCCCGGCTACGTGACTTAGAACGCACATTTTTGTTACAACACATCCGAAGGAGACCGAAACATGCCCAAAGCAGATGAAGTCATCGCAGGCAAGATCAGACTGATTCAAGAAATAGGTTCCGGGGGCCAAGGTTCTGTATGGTCTGGAATAGATTATACTGATGAGATCCAACTCCTTAGTAATGTGACTGATATATTTCATCCCTCAGCCAAAACTAAAGGTGGCAAAGCTTATGTTACTAGAAACATAATCGAGCAAGTTCTCCGAAAGAAAAACCCCCCAAACGATATTAATTGTGTTATCAAATTCCTTAACCGGCGTGGTCCAGAGGCGAAGATACGGTTTAATGATGAATTTAAGGCTTCCGTAATGCTGAATGATCGTAGTATCGTTAAAGTAATCGACTATGATACGGATGACAAAACAAAACCTGGAGTTGGACCTTGGATTCACATGGAATATTTACCTGGTGGTAATTTAAAGAATACGATCAAAGAGAGGAGTGAGCCTTTTAGCCCTTCAGAAGCTCTTGTATTATTCAGGCGTATCGTCAGAGGAGTCTACATAGCTCACAAAAATGATCCTGTAATAATTCATAGAGATCTTAAACCTGAAAATATCCTGTTCCGAGATGAACAAACGCCTGTGATTTCCGATTTCGGCCTTTGCCTTATTCTCGAAGAAGATCGCGAGACAATCACTGGAGCATCAGAGGATGTTGGGCCGCGCCATTTTATGGCTCCAGAACTTGAGGGCAGTTTTAAGACAAAAGCAACCCCTGCTTCTGATATCTATTCACTCGGCAAGGTTTTATATTATATGATCTCTGCAGGCGTTATCGTAACGAGAGAGGACCATGAATCCATAAACTATGACTTACGAAACAGTCATGATTTTTCACCTCAAGTTGAATACATTTATGATCATTTATTCAAATATTCAATACAAAGAAAACCTGAAGATAGGTTTCAATCATGCACCGATCTGTTGGAATCCATTGAGAAATTAGTGATTTTAACTGGGGAGCATTATTATCCCGTGAAAGAGGGCCGGAAGTGCATTGTTTGTGGTGAAGGTGTCTATTCAAGAAAACCTTGGATCCCCAATAAGAAGATAGGCCATAAAATGATCTGCAATAAATGCGGAAATATTCAATATTTTTTAGATCCTAATCGATAATCCCGCAACTTGGCAATTCTTTGGTGGGTAAATATATTTATCATAAAATAAGTTGTAGCCGGGATTTATTATATTTGAACAATTAACTAGTTGTAGTCCGGCAACTCACTTGCCGGGATTCTTAATTAAGATATATTTAACCCGGCATCAGAATGCCGGGCTACATATCAAAAGATATTCACCCCATCCACTTCTTTATCCGGTTCCATCCCCAATAAAGTCAATGCGCTGGGGAGAATATCGATTATACGCGGCTTGTGGGATTTTATCGGGATGGAGGAGAGGAGGATGCCAACGGTGATGGATGGGTCGAAGGAGCAATGGTCGCCGGACCATTTGCGTGCGTTGTCCTCAAAGATGTCGACGGGTACTCCGCCCAACGCCGTTTGCCAGCTTGTACGATAACCATTGTTGAAGCCCACAACGATATCCGGCGCCTGGCTCATAGTCTGCTGGGGGCCGGTGTATATTTCATTGCCATAGTACACACCCAGTATCACCGGATAGTCAGGCCCTGAATATTCGATATCGCGCAAGTTGAGCAACCCGGTGCGGACTGCATCCATTATCGCCTTCTTCTCAGTACCGTCGGCAACGATTCCTTGAGATTCCCTCCCGTCGAGGTTGATATAAACCTGGCCCAGGCCGAGCGCATAGGCCTTCGTCTTCGACCAGTCGACATTCTGCCAGAATTGCCCCTGCCCGAATAAATCCTCGAGGTTCTTGGCCTCGTTTTGCCCGATAAGGGTCATGAAGCCATTTTTGACGAGCCACGTATTGAGATTCACGGCGCGTCGGAACGAGTTGAAGCCGTGGTCGGAGTTGACGATGAGGACGGCGTCGTTGCCGATTATCTTCTGCACCTGCCCGACGATTTCATCGGCCTGCTGGTAGCTCCATAAAATCATATCGCGCCACTTCTCGGCGAGTTCGGGCCGATACGCCGGGTGCGTCTCTTCACCCTCAAGGAGATGCCACGCCATATGCTGCACACGGTCGGTGTTCTGGTACATGACGAAGAACAGGTTCCAGTCGTCTTTCGCCAATTCGCCGTAGGTTACCTTGGCTTCCCAATCCATCACAAACTTGACATCGTCCCAGAATTCCTGCTCTGAAAGGACCTCCTCGTTCAACCCCCAGGTTTCATAGCCCCACCCCTCCGTTTTCCATAAGCCATATTCCTCGGCAAAATCTTCGGACAACCAGTCGGGGTAACTCAGTGATACCATCGGCTTTAGCGGGTGAAAATCTATGGGCGTGAAGTAAAGCTCAAAATGCGGCTCTAAACCTATGAGGAAGGCCCTGAATACACCCCTCGATTTGATGAGGAAATTGAATTCAAAAACAATTTCCATCCAATCGGACCATTTCCCGACTTTAACGGTATATTGCCTTCCCTGGTACGATAATTCCGCTCCCGATTTGTCGGGCAAAACGGCAATATGAAAATCGTTGACCGTAACTTCATCCTTCCCGCCGGTAATGAAATTGCGCGGCCCGGTGATATATGTGTCGATGGAGCCATCGCGGTTTTTATCAATCTCGATAACCTTCCCGCCCATCTCGGTATCCTTCCCCCGTGTGGCGGACTTGGTTTTCATGTAGGCGTAATCGAGGTCGTCGACGTAGTATGAATATGTGCCCTGTGTGCCGCGGATATCAGGGGTTCCGAAACCCGCGAGCAGTTTGTTGCCGGGTACTTCATCGGGCGGAAATGCACCGGGGGCGCGCAGATATTTGCCCCGTATTCGATTCTCGCTGGTATATCCCCAAATCGGCTTGCCGCCTCGCAGGTTGAGTATCTTCGGTTTCTTGATGGGTATTGCATCGAAGAGGAACCTTCCGGGAATCTTCGTCACGCCTGTCAGAAAGGGATAATATGTCTTCAAATCGCGGTTGAGGAAATCATAGATGCCGGTTTTGCCGGGGTTGCATCCGGTTACGAAAGCCGCCCAGCTTACAGGCGATTCGGCAGGATTGGTTGACATGAGCGCGCTGAAGCTCCCCCTTTCAGCCAATGCCTTCAAGTTCGGGAGTAAACCCTGATCCATCCATTTTTGTGTAAGCCTGACATCCATGCCGTCGAAGCCGAGCAGGACGACCTTCTGCTTAAGGTTTTTCATATTCGGATGTTCTTCAATGTATTTATGCAGTTTGATGCCGCCATAGGCGCCGCCTGCGACGGCAATACCGGCAAGCCCCAAATATTTGAGAAACTGCTTACGGGAGACTTTCATTAAATATATCCTCCGCTCCGGGTGGCCCGGGACCTTTTCAGCTTCAATATGAAAAACAGATTGCCTCAGAACATGCTGATTTCAGGCGGCGTACATCTGTGATGTGCATTAAGAGCGGTTTATAAATTGTTTAGCGCACATTAAAGTGTGCGGCACCCTTTTTCCATCCAATTGTGAGACAACCTTAGTAATCTTCAGTCTACCCCCCTGCCCGTTCCGCTTTCTTCGCGGCACGCCTTTTAGCCTTTTTCAAGCGGTTATTGAACACGACCTTAACCGCCTGGCGAGCCAAGCTCAGTTTCATTTCCTTGGCGCGGTATTTATTCCTGTTCTCAAGGAAATATCGCCCCTCCATGGGCTGCAGCACAATGGATATCTGCAAGTTAGGCGCGATGCCCATCGGGATGTCGTGCTCCATGCATGCCTCATACATGTGGGCGAATATCGGTACCAAGTCTTCTGCTTTGGGTGATGGATAGTCGCCATAATTGGTGCCAGGGATAGGCCGGAAGACGCATACCGTTGGGAAGGCCCCGACCGATGTAATCCAGTCTATAGCTTTATGCGTGCTCTCATAAGGTTCGAGCCCGGCGATTATCTCACCAGAGATATGCCCTTTGCCGAAGGGGTCCCTACACCATAAATCTGAAGTGTAAATAATCGCGTCAAAATATCTCTGCTGGCTGATATACTTCTCTTTACCAGGGCAGATTTCCTTGAAGAACTTCGGGTCGTGGATTTCATAGCAGAAGCTAAGGTGGTCGCACCCGGCTTCCTTCAGCCTGTCATAAATCTTGAAATCCCTCGCCGGAGGGCATTGTACACCGACCAGCAAGCCAAGTTCTTCAACTACTGCTTCCACAAAGGGCAAGACGCTCTCAACACCGGTGCCCTCGAAGTAACCGGTATTGAAATGCACAAAGGTTATGCCTTCCTCCTTACGTGCTGCAGCGGCGGCTTCGATGACATCGCGGACCGTCTTCTCCTCTTCTTCCTGCAGGCCGATATTCAAGCCTGTAGAGCAGAAGCGGCAGTTGTGGCCCTCATATTTTGTCCAGAATGAACATGGGCCGGAGGAGTAGATGCCTAAATAAGTCCCCTGGAGCTGGCCGATACGTCGCATCAGCTTGCCGGACGATGTTTTTTGATCATAGAAAGCAGGGCGGTGGGGCATCTTGACATCGGTTATTCTCTGACCATCACGCCAGATGGAATAGTTGCCATTTTCACGCTTGAACAGATAGGGGCTATCCTTGGCAAAATGCTCGAGTACGGGGACATTGACCCAGAGTTTTTCAGGGATCTCGACTTCCAAGCCTGAGCCCAAGCCGGCACGCAGGCGCATGATATGCCTGCCGTCTTCATCCAGGCGGCAGGATTCATCTATCCTAATGCCCTTGCAAAACAGGTCCAACTTCAACATACCAGGGTTAAGCTTGCCCTTTTCGAAAAGACGCAACTCCATAGAATCCTCCAAATATTTGTCCTGGCTGATTATAGCATCATAACGCGTATAGCGGCAATTGTGATTCCCCCCCCTTTAGTCCCTCCCCCGCAAGCGGGGGGGAAAGTGGGACATCACCTTTAACCGCCTGAAAATCAATAACGAGACACACAGATTACATCAGGCTTGTAAGACCCCGGCATAAATTCGGGTTAGAATCCCTTAAATCATATTAAGGTTTATAAAATCCCTGCCGATCATATTAAGTTGGGCTAATGTAAGCCCCTGTAAACCTATTGTGCAAGATATTAATAAAGGTTTATCGGATTTAATAAGATTGAATTATTCTTAATCTGATGCTATGATTTTCTTACTTTGTATATCGGTTACGGGTGAATAGGAAGGAGGAGCATCTATAGATGCCTTTTGAACCCGATAGCGAATGGTGTGGCATTGAGGAAGTCGAAAGAGTTCTCGCAGAAGAAAAATCCGACCGCTATGTGTGGTTCGATTGAAGGTGATTAGGAATGCGTAAACTCATTATTCTCTTTTTGCTTGCATGCATCATCTCATTCGTCGGATGTTCAGCACCATCCGACTTGACAAGCCCCGCGGACCGGGCAGCTCAACTTGTTTCATCGGGACACAGCCCGGCGTTGGCCTTCCAGCTTAATGCTTTTTTGGCGCTGGGCGGCCCTCCGCGCAACCGTCTGGTACCTCTGGATATGCCACTTCGTGGATTAGGACTTACCAAAGCCAAAGCCCTTAGCATCCTTTCCAGGGGGTCACTGGTGAATGCCGCCTGTGCTCCCGAGGATGTCGATGTCCCGGAGTGGGATGAATGGTTGTTAGCTACCACGATGGACGTGGATGTCCCCGAATGGGATGAATGGCTGCTGGGATATACAGTGGATGTTGATGTCCCCGAATGGGACGAGTGGCTGTTTCGCTTTGACGGCATGACGAAATACCGCTCAACAAACTGGATGGATTGGGCTGTTTACGGCCCGATAAAGATCGTGGATGTCGATGTCCCGGAGTGGGATGAATGGCTCCTCAACTTGACTCTCAGGCGGATTGCCACGAGTTACGACGCCTGGTGGCGGATGCTCCCTCAATAGGCTTGATAAAACGAATAAGTTGAAACGAAAAAAAGCCCGTAGGGGCTTTTTTTTCAACCGGAAATCAAGCCGGTTAACTCAGGATAATATTGAAGAAAAGCGATGAACATGAAGCAATTAGAATACGTGGTTGTTAAAGCCTTGGAAGACGGGGTGAATATTTCATCCGTAATTTCCGATGATGGGGTTCCCGTCCTGAATGAAAGGCTTGATGAAGGTGAAATATTTCTGCTGATTATCTCCGAGAATTACCTTGGGGTGCGTATCCGGGGTAAAGCTGAAGTCGATACGGCTCTTGGTAAGGTCATAGGGGAAAGCAGGATTTTATTCCGTTAACGCGAGACGCAATCGCTTGAAATCCGCTTCCGATGGGATATAATCTTTTTCTGCGCCGGAGTGGCGGAATTGGCAGACGCAGTAGACTCAAAATCTACCGTGGTTCAACCCACGTGCCGGTTCGAGTCCGGCCTTCGGCATATAGATTGACGTCTCAGTGATTAGTTAAAAATGGGTATCGCAGGTCTAAGACCCGCGATACCTGTTTATACCCTTTATCTATAATACGAAACACCCACAAACTCGAAGATGAGCCTTCGCCAAGGCTACGGCTCATATACTCGTTTGTGGGCGCCACAAGGATTTGTTATATTTTAAATAATTAACTTCTATACGATTATGTAAATTATTGAAATAATGTAACCCACGAATCCCATTTCGTGGGTTACCATCCATGTTCCAGACCACCCTTATTCCATACGAAATCCCTACCCAATCAATTTCATATTCGCCGCGTACAGTTCCTCATCCATCTTGTTATGACCTCCTGCAACTTCCTCCAATGGAGCGGCAGTGATTTGTCCGCCATGTATGGCAGTCATGACTCCATATTGACTGTCGAGGATGAACTCAACCGATGCAACTCCCATACGCGTGGCCAAAATTGCGTCTTGGGCTGTCGGGCTGCCGCCGCGCTGTACGTGGCCAAGTACGACAACCGTCGGTTTGAAGCCAAGGCGTTTTTCAATTTCAGCGGCAACGACATAGCCCGATGCGATATCCTCCCTGTCGTGATGAATCTTGGCCAATCCCTCAGCCACAACGAGTATGGAATGCTTCTTCCCCTTCGTCATACCCTTGTCAAGCTCGTCGCAGATGGCGTCATAATCCGGCGGAAATTCGGGGACGAGTATCGCCTCGGCTCCACCCGCGATGCCGGTGTAAAGCGCTATCCACCCCGATTCGCGTCCCATCACTTCCATTATGAATGTGCGCTTGTGAGCGCCTGCGGTGTCGCGTAGCCGCCGTAAGCTTTCAAGGGCTGTATTAACCGCGGTATCGAAGCCTATGCACAACTCGGTGCCGTGTACATCGTTGTCTATCGTAGCCGGTATGCCGATGACTTTATGCCCGCGCTTTACCAATTCCATAGCGCCACGGAAAGTGCCGTCACCGCCGATGGCGATTATGCAGTCCAACTCCCAGCGATGGATATTTTTTATAGCCTTCTGCAAACCTTCGTCGGTTTGAAATTCCGGTGAACGGGCGGTGCCAATAATAGTGCCGCCACGGGTAAGGATATCGCCGACCGACCGGTTGGTCATCTCCTCGATGCGCCCTTCTATGAGCCCCTGGAAACCGTCCGCTATGCCGAACACGCGCTGGTCGCTCTGAATGGCAAAGCGAACTACGGCTCGCAGCGCGGCATTCATGCCCGGGGCGTCGCCGCCCGATGTGAGTATCCCTATTGATCGAATATCCATTCTCGTAGCCTCCAAGTCCAGACAGCAGAATTATATCAGAATAGAAGCCACGCATTGCGGCGGCAAATTATCAGCCTCTAATAAAATCAGCGAATATTGCTTCCCCGGTTCCATGAAAATGGGGACGGGCCTGATACAAGTAACCTTGAAGCCCGCTCCAACGCCAAGTAAATCAGGCCCGTCCCCATCATGGCTAAATCGGCCCTAACCCCCCTGCCGCCCTTCCGACAGCAATGGCCTTGATTATCACGTTGCCGTAGAAGACCCATATGTAAAGGAAATTGAGGATGAAATAGATGACCCACATAATTAATGCACTATATAGCTCAACTTCATAAACGCGTCTGAGGATAAATACCGCGATTATGGCCCAGATGAAGAGCACGACCCACATGGGATAAGTGAGACCAAAAAAGAACAGCAACGGTGCGACAATGATGTGGCCGAGGACATATAATATCAATGCGGCAATGAAAGCCGCGCCGAATCCCCTGTCGGAAGGGCCGATGATTACCGCCGTGAAATGGATTGCAACTGCCGAGAGGGTTATCCCAGCAATCGTGCCCGCCAACCAGAGTAAGTACACCATTCTATTGCCTCCGTGAAAATATCAAGATATACCAATAGACTCATTTATCCCAGTACTGGCCCTGACTTCGGTTAGATGGGATATGTCTTATTACTACCTCCTGCCATTTCCAGGAAAGCAGTGATATTTACAACATTGCGCAAATCATGTCCACCTTCGAAGATGTTAGTCTTCAGGTATGGCCGACTTGAAACCTCAACCATCGAGACGTCAGAATGAACTCTTGAAACTTGTAGAGTGATTATTTCACCCCATGATGCTTTTGTTACCCCTGTTTTGGCTTCAATAATCCCTTTGGAACTGTCTTCCTTTCGGATTCGATTTTTACGGATTGCTTTCAACGACTCCCTGCATAGGGTGAATGCTTTTTCATACGGTAATTTCAACTCGATCTTTCGGGTGTGCCGAGCGCCCAAATAATCTCTATATTCGCTACCCACAATCGCCTTCACATTTTCGGCTTGCCTGCTGAATATACGGTCGGTCAAAAGGTAACTGAGGAGAACGCTACCTGAAAACAACACCACCAGTTTAAAGACTACATTTCCAGAAAAAAGCAGTGATTCTGGAAACCCGAAAGCCCGATGAAATATCTCGGCGGTGATAATAAAACAAACGAACCACAAGAGGGCAAAGGACCAAAGAAATATCCAATATAATTTAGGCATGGACTTTCCAATGTTTTAGACTTCGCAAATAATAACAAATTCCTTATGCCAAGATAACAAGACTCCAGCCTCTGCTATTCCCCAAACTTGATGCCCTGCGCCAGAGGCAACTCTTTCCCCCAGTTGATGGTGTTTGTCTGGCGGCGCATGTAAGCTTTCCAGGAATCGGAACCGGCCTCGCGTCCCCCGCCGGTCTCCTTCTCGCCGCCGAATGCCCCGCCGATTTCCGCACCTGATGTCCCTATGTTGATATTCGCAATGCCGCAATCGGAGCCGCGATGCGAGAGGAATGTCTCGGCGGCGATTAGGTTGCAGGTGAACATCGAGCTGGATAAGCCCTGCGGCACATCGTCCTGCTTATCGATGGCGTCCTCGTAGTCCTTCACTTTGATTGCGTAGAGAATCGGTGCGAATGTTTCCTCCTGAACAATTTCCCAGTCGTTTTCAGCTTCCACGATGCACGGGGTGACATAGAAGCCGCCCTTGTAGCCGGGGACGGTAATTCGTTCGCCGCCATAGAGAATCTTGCCGCCTGCCTTTTTAATACGCTCGATCGCGGCCATCATTATTTCCACCGCAGCTTCGTTAACCAGCGGCCCCATGAGGATGTCCTTCTCAAGCGGGTTGCCGATAGGTATGGATTTATAAGCCTGCACGAGTTTATTCAAAAATTCCTTGTAGATATTTTCGTGTAAAAGAATACGTCGGGTCGATGTGCATCGCTGCCCCGATGTGCCCACTGCGCCAAAGAGGATAGCGCGAAGGGCAAGCTGGAGGTCTGCGTCGTCCATAACGATAACCGCGTTGTTACCGCCCAATTCGAGGATGGTGCGTCCGAGCCGCTTGCCGACGACCTCGCCGATACGGTACCCCATCTCGCACGAGCCGGTCGCTGATATCAGCGGGATGCGCCGGTCGTGCAGCAGCATCTCGCCGACGGTCGAGCCACGTCCGATGACAAGGTTGAATATGCCTTCGAGTCCGAATTCCTTCATCACATCGTTGCATACATTCTGCACTGCAATCGCGGTGAGCGGCGTCTCGGAGGACGGTTTCCAGAGCATCGTGTCGCCGCATACCGCGGCAATAGCGGCGTTCCAGGACCATACCGCGACGGGGAAGTTGAACGCGCTGATTATGCCGACGACGCCGAGCGGATGCCATTGTTCATACATACGATGCTGCGGTCGCTCGCTGTGCATCGTGAGGCCGTAGAGCTGGCGGGAGAGGCCGACGGCGAAGTCGCATATATCAATCATCTCCTGCACTTCGCCCTCGCCCTCGGGAAGTATTTTGCCCATCTCGAGCGAGACCAATGCACCGAGCGGTTTTTTGATTTCGCGCAGGCGGTTACCAAGTATGCGCACAACTTCGCCGCGTTTCGGCGCGGGGAGCATACGCCATGTTTTGAATGCAGCGTCGGCTTTTTTCATCACCTTTTCGTAATCATCAGCCCCGGCCATAAGCACCGTAGCGATGGGCTTGCCGTCGATGGGGCTTATGCTGACCAGTTCACCGCCTGATGGTTTCTTGATATATTCGCCGTAGCAGGCGCCGGAGTTGATTTCTTTGACGCCGAGAGGGTCGAGTATGTCTTTATGTGGATTAGGCATTTTGTTTCTCCTTTTTCTGGGAACGCCGACTTTCAAGTCGGCATGCCGGTCTGAAGACCGGCGTTCCCAACCGTCCCGAAACGGCTAATTACTAAAAATATAATATTAAAATCTTTCGCACACGGTCTTCGCCTGCATAAACAAGAACAAGTAGTCACGGCCGCCGGCTTTGCTGTCGGTGCCGGACATATTGAACCCGCCGAACGGTTGTACATCGACAAGCGCACCTGTGCATTTGCGGTTAAGGTACATATTGCCGACATGGAAATTTTTGCGCGCATATTCAAGATTCTCGCGGTTGTTCGTGAATGCAGCGCCCGTCAAGCCGTAGATTGAATCATTGGCCTTGGCGATGCCGTCGGCGAAATTGTCGCACTTGATGACGGAAAGCACCGGGCCGAAAATTTCCTCCTGGCTTATACGCGCCTTGATATCCACTTCGGTGAAAATAGTCGGCTCGATGAAATAGCCCACAGAATCGTCGCAGCCACCGCCAACGACGAGCTTGGCTTCACGCTTGCCGACCTCGATATATTCCTTAATGGTCTTAAACGCCTGCGCGGAGCTTACAGGGCCGAGATAAATGTTTTTGTCTGCGGGATGTCCTATGCGGCCGTCGAGTATCCACTTTGCCTTCTCGACCACTCCCGCGACAACCTTATCGTGAATATCCTTGTGCAATATCGCCCTGCTGCACGCGGAGCATTTCTGGCCCTGGAAACCGAATGCGCTCACGAAAATGGCATCGATAGCGTTCTGAATATTGCAGTCTTTATCAACGACAATGCAGTCCTTGCCACCCATCTCGGCGATGACGCGTTTAATCCATATTTGCCTCGGCTGAGGTTTCGCGGCCAATTCATTAATGCGCAGGCCGATTTCCATCGAACCGGTAAACGCGATGAGCCTTGTTTTCGGATGGGTGACAATAGTGTCCCCAACCTTCGAACCCGCGCCTGGAAGGAACTGCAACACACCTTCGGGAAGGCTGGCTTCTTCGAGGATCTCAGTGACAAGCGCTCCCAAAACCGGGGTAACCGATGCAGGCTTCAATACGACTGTGTTCCCGGCTGCAAGGGGTGCGGTCGTCAAGCCTGTGAGTATTGCCACGGGGAAATTCCAAGGTGGTATTGCCACACAGGGGCCGATGGGAATGTATGTGACCTCGTTCTCCTCGCCGGGACACGGGGTGACATCCTGAACTTGCGAATAGCGAAATATTTCACGGCCATAGAAATCCAGGAAATCAATTGCCTCCGACGTATCACCGTCCGCTTCGAGCCAGTTTTTCCCGGCCTCGAGAACCATCGTGGCGTTGACTTCATGCTTGCGACGACGCATTATCGCGGCTGCTTTCAGGAGAATACGTCCCCTCGCCTTAGGGCAGAAGTGCTTCCACCAGTCGAATTTTTCGTATGCAGAATCAACCGCCTTGACTGCAAGTTCTTTGGTCGCAGCGGCTACGCGTCCCACGACCTTCTTGTGGTCGGCGGGGTCAACCGATGTTATCCAATCCCCCGTGGTAATCCGCTCTCCGGCGACGATGATGGGGTATTCAGCGCCAAATTGCGCCCGCGCGGCGGCTATCGCGGCTTCCATCGCGGCGACATTCTTAGGGTCGCTGTAATCGGTAAATGTCTCATTCTTGAAAGTGGCTAATGCAGGCATGTTATAGGACCTCCTGAAAGCTTCGAATATTCGTACGATACTCATTCCCCCGCGTAAGGGGCAAGTGAGGATTATAGGAATTAATCGGACATAGGGCAAGGGATGGGGTGTGGTTTCCAATCATAAATCAACCTTAATATTCCATATAATCCATAATGTATGCTAAATTTATGGGCCTTTATGTTAGAGTGAGGATATTATGAAATCGACGGAAGTCCGTACATCGTTTGAGGAATTTTTCAAGGGGCATGACCATCTCCACATGCCCTCCTTTTCGCTCATTCCCAGGGACGACCCTACCCTGCTTCTGATAAACGCCGGTATGGCCCCGTTCAAGGTCTTCTTCGAGGGGAAGGTTATGCCGCCCCATGCGAGGGTGACCACAATCCAGAAATGCTTCCGCACCGTTGATATCGATGAGGTCGGGCGTACGCCGCGCCATAACACATTCTTCGAGATGCTGGGCAATTTCAGCTTCGGGGATTATTTCAAGAAAGAGATTATCCCCTGGTCATGGGATTACCTGGCGAACTGGTTGAAGATACCCGCTGAGAAGCTGTATGTAAGCGTATATGAAGAGGATGATGAGGCATACGATATCTGGAATAAGGATATCGGCCTGCCGGAGTCGAAGATATCGCGTCTCGGCAAGAAAGATAATTTTTGGTTCATGGCCGAGACGGGGCCGTGTGGGCCGGATTCGGAAATATTTTATGACTTAGGGGAAAAGTTCGGATGCGGCAAGCCCGATTGCAAACCCGGATGCGACTGCGAGCGCTGGCCGGAAATATGGAACCTTGTATTCACGCAGTTCAACCGCCACACGGACGGCACGTTGGAGCAGTTGCCGAAGAAGAATGTCGATACCGGCATGGGTATGGAACGCCTGTGCATGGTTCTCCAGGGTGTGGACTCGGTATTCGAGACCGACCTATTCGCAGAATTGCTCAAATTCACCAAGTCGATAACCAACTCGCTGGTTCTGCAGGAGAAAAGATATATCACCGCCGGTGTCAACAGCATATATGTATTCTGCGACCATATCAGGGCTGCGGCATTTCTTCTCGCCGATGGCGTCTATCCGTCCAATGAAGGGCGGGGCTATGTGCTCAGGAGAATCATCAGGCGATGCCTTATCCACCTGAGGAAACTTGAAACAGAGGGGCTTATATTGGCTAAGGCGTTGGAGCCGATAATAGGCAAATACGGCGAAATATACCCCAACCTTGTCGAGAAGCAGAGTTTCATTTCGGAGTTGCTTAATATTGAGGAAGAAAATTTCGAGAAGTTAATCGAAAGGAATTACGAGGAGCTTACAAGAACAATAAAAGAAGCAGGCCCGTCATTGCCCGGCGATGAGACGTTCTATTTCTACGACACGCTTGGCGTGCCCGTAGAATTAATACGCGATATGGCGCACTCTTTGGGCAGGGGGGTTGACGAGGAAGGATTCAACAAGCTGCTCGAAGAGCAGAAGGAGCGGGCGCGTAAGGCCACCGCCGCGCACAGGAAGGAGGACAAGTTCCTCTACGAAGGGGTCGAAATCCCACAGGGGATTCAACCGACCCAACGTATGCACCATGAGTGCGACCAGTCCAAATCGAAAGTGCTTTATGCGGACAAGGGCACGGGAATTGTCATCCTCGACAAAACCCCATTCTACGCCGAATCGGGGGGGCAAGTCGGCGATAAGGGGTTGTTGATTTTCGATGGGAAGGAAATAGGGATTGCTGATGTACAATTGCTCGAAGGCGGAATTGTACTGCATAAAATCGAAGAGGCATCGAAGCCGCTGCTTGATGGTCTGACCGGGCAGGAAGCCATAGCAGTTGTGGACTCCCCAAGCCGCAAGGGTATAAAACGCGCCCATACCGGGACACATTTGCTGCATGCCGCACTAAGGCATGTGCTTGGCGACCATGTGGTGCAGTCGGGGTCGAAAGTCGAGGACGACGAATTCCGGTTTGACTTCACCCACTTCCGCGCGATGACCAAAGAAGAACTGGATGAAGTCTCCGACATCGTCAATAAATGGGTACTTGAGGATCATAAGGTGAGCGTTATTTCCACGACATTACGGGAAGCGCGTGACATGAAAGCGATGGCCCTTTTCGAGGGGAAATACGATGAGGATGTGCGGATGATTGAAATCGGATATCCGCAAGAGGTCATTTCGCGCGAACTGTGCGGCGGGTCGCATCTATCCAATACAACGGAGGTTGGGCTGTTTATAATCACCGCCGAAATAGGCATCGCTGCCGGGGTACGCAGGATATTCGCGATAACAGGGCAAAAAGCATATAAGGAATATATCCGCTTACACCACGCCTTCGATGAAGCGTGCCACGATTTAAGCTGCGACAGCACTTCTTTCAATATTTACCTCCGCAGGCTGATAGAAGACCACGAGGAAAAGGTCAGGGAGTTAAAGAAGCTGAAGCGTGAGGTAAGCAAGGATACGGCAGACGATATAATCACCCTTGGCGATTACATAAAAGGCATAAATGTGATTACCGCAAATGTGAAGGGAGTTACGATTGAGGAACTAAGGGACCTTGGCGACCGGATCAGGAATAAATCAGGTGAGAAGGCCGCGATTTGCCTTACCCACTCCACCGACGACAAGCTGCAGCTTCTTGTTATGCTTACCGACGATATGGTAAGCAGAGGTCTCAGCGCCGTTGAATTGTTGAACCTTATCGCACCGATAGCGGGCGGCAAAGGAGGAGGCAAAGCATCGATGGCCCAGGGCGGCGGGAACCTGCCGGCAAAAGTCCCCGAAGTATTCGATGCATTCAAGAAGGCAATTGCGGAGAGGCTCGGTTGATGCATAAAATATTGGGAATTGATTACGGGGAAAAGCGAATAGGGTTGGCGGTTGCCGACATGACGCTGAAAATCGCGCATCCGCATTCCGTTATTGCATCGGGTGACAATGCGGCGGATGAAATAGCGCGACTTATCAAGGAAGAAGGGATTAAAATCGCCGTATTGGGATTGCCGAGAAGCCTTAGCGGTGAGGAGGGCCCTCAAGCGGCCATAGTAAGGCGATTCGCTGAAGTGCTCATGAAAGCTACCGGCATAGAAATAATATTTCAGGATGAACGTTTTTCATCTAAAACAACGGAAGGCATTTTGATTAGAATGGATAAAAGCCGCAGCAAGCGCAGGGAGATTGCCGATGCGCACCAGGCAGCGATTATCCTGCAGACTTACCTCGATTCACTGGGAGATGGTTGATAGCGATTGGGTTTTCTGAAACCAAAGCTGCACGTGCGGAGCATCTACTCGCTTGACCTGGACAAGCTCTGGGATGAGGGCTTCCGGGGTATCCTTCTCGATTTGGATAATACATTCGTCCCCTATGGTGAGTATAAGCCAATTCCCGAAGAATCCATGAGATGGTTGCAACGGGCGAGGGATAAGGGTTTCAAAGTGGCCCTTTATTCCAACGCGTCGCGATGGAAAGTCGAGGTCATACACGAACAGACGGGTATGTTCTGCGTACATAAAGCCATCAAGCCCTTCCCCCTCAAGTTGGGAGCCTGCTTGAACAGCCTTGGAATGGACCGCAAGCAAGTCGTCACCATCGGCGACCAACTTTTCACGGATATACTCGGCGGAAACCTCTTCGGTATCTATACAATCCTCGTTGACCCCACCCACGACCGGGACTTCTGGGGTACAAAGGTGTTAAGGTTCATGGAGAGGTTGGCGGGGAGGAAACGGCTTGTAAAGTAACCCGGCATTCTGATGCCGGGAATAAATCTTTTGCGGTGCAAATATTAACCCGGCATCAGAATGCCGGGCTATATCCTACCTCTATTATGCTAAGCTGCGTATCATTCTCCATATTCGTCCGCTTCGATACTGCGTTTGGCAGCTCTCTTTCCCGTCTTTTCGTCCTTCTTGTACATCGGGTTAACGAACGATGTGTATTTGCATTCGGGATAACGGGAGCAGGCATAGAACAGCTTGCGATTATGAGACCGGCGTTCGATGATATCACCATCACATCCCGGCTCAGGACATTTCATGCCAATCTTGTATGGAATCGTCCCCGTGCATTCGGGATATTTCTCGCAGCCGTAGAACCGCCCCATATTCGAACGCCTCAGCACGGTACGTCCGCCGCATTTGGGGCACGCTTCAGGGCCATACTCCGTCTCACGCTTCTCGGTCGCATCGCTTTCCTTTGGAACACTGCGCGTGTATTTACACTCCGGAAAGCCGGAGCAGGCAAAGAATTTGCCGTAACGCCCCGTCTTCATCTTGAGCGACTTGCCGCATTCCGGGCATTGTTCATTGACCTCTTCCTCTTCCCCCTTGACTATCGACTGCCGGAAATCGCATCCCGGGTATGCCGAGCAGGCGAAAAATGAACCGAACCGCCCGGACTTAATTTCGATATCCGACCCGCACTTGGGGCATTTATCGCCCAATGCACGCTGGAATGAGTCTTTGAAAGGTTCATAAAATTCCTTTATCGCGACGACCCAATCCTTCGTGCCATCCTGAATGCTGTCGAGGTCTTCCTCCATGTGCGCGGTGAAATTCTCGTTGATGACATCGGAGAATTTCTCGACCACCAGCTTGTTGACCTGCCTGCCCAATTCCGACGGATGGAAGGAGCCATTTTCCCTTGAGACATATTCCCGGTCCTGAATAGTGGCTATCGTGGGGGCGTATGTTGACGGCCTTCCCACGCCCAAGTCCTCGAGGGCTTTTACAAGGCTCGCGGTTGTGTAACGCGGGGGCGGTTTCGTGAAGTGCTGCTCATCGATGAGCTTTTCGAGCGAGACCACTTCGCCCTCGGACACCTCCGGGATGTATTTATGATTGTTCTCCGACTCCTTGATATCCTGGTACACTTGGCGGTAACCGTCGAAACGCACCGTCGTTACTGCGCCACGGAAGGTGAACCGGCCCGCCGTTACCTCAACCGTGCGCTGGTCATCAATGCCCGGGTTCATCTGCGACGCCACGAATCTCTGCCATATAAGCTGGTAAAGTTTGAATTGGTCGTCGTTGAGATACGGGCGGACTTCCTCCGGTGATATGGTGACATCGGTGGGACGTATCGCCTCGTGGGCGTCCTGAACTCTTTTCGTCGTTTTATAGATATTTTTTGTCGGGGGGAGATAATCAGGCCCGTATTTTTCCTTTATATGAGCGCGTACCTGGGCAATCGCCTCATCGGCTATTCGGAATGAGTCCGTTCGCATATATGTGATAAGTCCCGTCGTGCCGTGTTTGCCTATCTCGAGCCCTTCATAAAGTTGCTGGGCTACCTGCATTGTACGCTTCGCGGGGAATCGCAACCTCTTTGAGCCTTCGATTTGAAGGGACGAAGTAATGAATGGCGGCAACGGCCTTTTCTTGACTTCTTTGCTCTGAACCGATGAAACTACATAATTCGCCCCTTCAAGCGCTTTCAGGCGTTTTTGACATTCGTCCTTATCGGGGATTTCAGCCTTGTCACCATTTTCCTTGGCGAGCAGCAGGTTGAAAGTACGGTCATCGCCCTGCTTGCGTAGCTCAGCAGTAATGGTCCAATATTCCTTTGACACAAAAGCGTCGATCTCATCTTCCCTGTCGCATATAAGCTTCAGCGCAACGGATTGGACACGTCCCGCCGACAGGCCCGATTTTATTTCACGCCACAGGAAGGGACTGAGGTTGTAGCCGACTATCCTGTCGAGGATCCTCCTCGCCTGCTGCGCGTTAACCCTTAGCTGGTCTATCTCCCTCGGATGGTTGATGGCTTCCTTGACGGCCCTGCGTGTTATCTCATTGAATTCAATCCGCTTGACATCTTTATTCTTCAAAATATACGCGATATGCCAAGCAATGGCCTCGCCCTCGCGGTCAGGGTCTGTGGCGATAAGCACTTCATCCGATTTCTTCGCAGCATCTTTTATATCCTGGACGATTTCCTTCCGCTGGTTGCTTATCTGGTAAGACGGCTTGAAGTCGTTTTTCACATCGACGCCGAATGACCATTTGGGGAGGTCCCTTATGTGCCCCAAGCAAGCCTTGACAGAATAATTCTTGCCCAAGTATCTGCTAATGGTCTTAGCCTTTGCTTTGGATTCCACGATAACCAACGATTTGCTCATCATATCACCATATTAAGATTCGATGTTTCAAGAATTTTCCAATCACCAAACCTATTCCTAATATACGTAAATCACCCGAAAAATTTACCCCAACCCTATAGTTCTCACATAACTTTTGCCCGGCATTTCTTTTATAAGGCCCTTTAATTGAAGGGAAATCAGCGGTTCTATTATCTCGACAACATTTTTCCCCATGCGACGCGAGATATCATCGACAAGCATCGGTTCAAGGTCCACCACCTTAAGGACTTCGCGCTCCTCCTTGGTCAACGATGCATAGTCAACATTTTTAACATGTGCCGGACGTTCAGCCAAAGTCAGCCCGAAACGCTCGAGGATATCGGACAAACCAAGCACAAGGTAAGCGCCGTCGCGTATTAACTTGTTCGCACCGCGCGAGCCCATATCACCTGGACGTCCGGGTACGGCGAAAACATCGCGGCCAATCTCAAGCGCATGTTCGGCGGTAATGAGAGCGCCCGACCGGTCGCCGGCTTCGATAACCAATGTGCCCAGCGATAAAGCTGCAATAATGCGGTTCCTTATCGGGAAGTTATATTTTTCCGGCGGTGCCCCCAATGGGAACTCGGAGATAACCGCCCCGGATTCCACGATGCTTTCAAATAACGCCTGGTTTTCGGGGGGGTACGGTATGTCCAAACCACAAGCCATCACAGCGATGGTCTTTCCCCCGCCCTCCAACGCCCCGCGATGTGCCTGGGAATCAATACCCCTCGCACCGCCTGATATTATGCAGAATCCCGCTGCCCCAAGCTCATACGCCAGTTTCCCCGTTATGGTAACCCCATGCGGGGAAGTAGTCCGCGAACCCACTATCGACAGGCTTTTTTTATATTCGAAATCAATGTCGCCACGCACATATAAAACCGGCGGCGGCTGATGCAAATCGTTAAGCTGCTTGGGATATTTTTCATCGAAGCATGTCACTATACCCAACCCGGCTTTGGTCACAAGCTTGAGTTCGGCTCCAGGTTCAATAAGCGGCAGTTGCTCCGCTAATACTGCCGCGGAACGCCTGGGGAGTTCCGTAACCGCCATAAGCCGCTTCCGTCCGGATGCCGCGAGTTCCGAGAACGAGCTGAAATCATCTCTCAATAATTTAAACTGGGAGCGGAATGAGCTTATTTTATTCAGCTCAAGAAGCAGGGGTAATTCATCTTTGCCGATATTATCGATCATCTAAAAACGCTGCCGCATATAAGACCCATTCAATCGAGCCGGAATAATTAAGGAAAAAAATGGATTTGTCAAACCGAAGGGCTAAAATTTCGAAACCATCATCTCAATATCATAGGCCTCACGCCGCACTTTCAGGTCATAAAAAAATATCGTCTGCCCGAGGATTAAAACCGGCGTTGTAAAGACCTGAACCACTGTTAACCCCGTTGCGAAAGCAGCATGGCCGAGGATCTCATAGTTCGGATTTATGGCGAGTATCAACCCGTTAAGCCCTGAAAAGGCCAATTTGGAAAATTCGTAAATGAGGCTGTTAATAATTTGAATGGAAATATAAATCCCCAACGCGCGCCACCAGTTGCCGCGTATAAGCCTCACTGACCGGACCAACGCTTCGATAGGACCATGCCCTTCGATAACTACGGCCTGTGCGTAGAGGCTGAAGATGATAAGTATGTAAACGAATGCCGAAACGACAGGAACCGCGATAACCAAGAATAGCAGGCAGACCAAACCGATAGCCATGCTCGCAAAACCCAAGGTTAATACCACCGGTATTACGAGGAAGGAAAAAACGACTGCAAACAATAAATTCACAATGATGAAACTTATGAAAAGATTCAAGTACTTTGCCCGGCCGATTTTGAAAGCATCACGGAAACCGCACCCTGCGCCAAGGGCATGGCGATGCATCGCAGATATCAACGGCCCCTGGGAGAGGGGTACGGCTATCAAGAACAATATACTCGCGGGTAAGGTATACAACGCAAGCCCCTGTAGTTTCTGCAACCTCTCAACATCGAAACCGGCTCCCCCAGCGGGAAAGGCCTTCAAAAAATCCGGCAAGTTGCCGAAAAAGGCCTCAGCCCCGACGAAATATATGTTGATAATCTCCTGGGCGAAAAAAGGTACGGCGAAGAAAATGACGGCTATCCAGAACAGGAGGCTGAAATTGCGCCGGTATATGCGAAAGACGGCATCGAGTAGTGCGATGAAACTATATGGCTTTAAATTAAGTTGGCCCATTCAACAGCACCGATATCGGCTGGTAATGTAGCATAACACCAATCCATTTAAAACCGATTTGTGAAGTTGTTTGTACGCTGGAAGGGGACTGTGAGGCTGTTGAAAAAGTACCTTAGTCCGGGTAGCGCGCATCCATTGATGCGCGCGTTGCTTGAAAACCGCATATCACGGCATACGCCGCCCCCGCTACGCGTGGGATAGATATGCGGCACCCATTCGGCCCCGCTTTTACAACAACCCCACTGTCCCCGGTCCCTGCGTCCGTCGCCATTCCATACTAACGTTCAAAAATTCTCTATCATCATTTCGAGGTCATAAGCTTCCTTTCTTGTTTTCATCTCGAGGAAGAGAAGTGTAATGGCTATAAATAGAAGCGGACGGGTAAACAGAAGTACAAGGGTCAATCCCGTCGCGGAGAATACTGTGCTGAAGACCTCGAGGTCGGTATTCCATGCAACGAGCTGCCTGCTTAGAGCGGAAAATGACAACTGTGCAGACAATACGAGCACCGCTTGAATTATGGCCACCCCCGCGAGCAACCTGAATGCAAACCACCACATACCCCTTGTCAACATCACCGAGCGCCGTATCGATTCCCGCGATGCGGCCCCCTCCAGCACAATTGCAGGCATATAGAGGCCGCATAACACCGCCGCATATATTGTCACCGGCGCCGCGACACATGCTGTTCCGCAACTGGCTGTAACGAGAATAAGCAGGATCAACAACGAATAACCGATTGTCGCTATCACGAGAGTGTAATATTTGCTGCGCCCGATCCTGAATGTCTCCCATAACGGGATGTCCTTGCCGAACGCTTTATAGCTTGTCAATGTGATTACAGGCCCCGCATAAAGCGCCATCACAAGAGTATCGACGACCCCGATGCATAGATACACCACCATGATTTTCAACAATGTATATGGGAACTCGCTGCTGGGAGAGAAGGGTGATGCCGTTGGATAGCTGCCGAAGAATCCTGCCGTCAGGGCCGGAAACGCCCACCGCATATCCACTATTTCCTTCACGAAAATCGGAATGACAAAGAATATGGCTGTTATTTTGAAATACAGTCCGAAATTATGCTTATACAGGCTGAAGATTTTGTCAACAAGTCCGGTGTATCTGCGGCCTATTAAATCCCTTTTCTCCATTGAGAGCTCTTTGAATCGCTATCAATTTAGCACAGGTTGGGGTTATATCAATGAGAAAATGCATTTCGAGGTCCGGGTTATACTTGAAGTATAAATATTTGCTTTCGATAATCGATATAATGTATCTTTCACCTCACTTTTATGGGCGAAGAGGATAAACTCACAACTAAGGAAAGGGTTGTCTATGGCTCAGGTTACTTGGGCGTAAGCCTTAGCACGTTCGCGATAACCACATGGTTGGCCACGTATTACCTCCCGCCTGAGGGCGGTAAAACCATCATCCCGGATATGGTTTTCTTCGGCAAGGTGGTCGTAGCGGCCTATCTTTTCGGGTTGGCGCAATCGGTGGGGCGTTTCCTGAACGCCATCGCCGACCCGCTAATCGGCTACTTAAGCGACAACACACGCTCACCGTTGGGACGCAGGCGGCCATATATACTTTTCGGGACCCCGATTTTAGTCATCCTTTTTCTCCTCGTTTTCCGCCCCACGTTCCCTGCAGGAAGTCCCGGTAATTTCTACCATCTTCTCATCACCATCAACTTCTTCTATATTTTTTACGCCTTAGTCATAACACCATACCTTGCAATGCTGCCCGATATCGCCCGTACAACGGCGGAACGCCTTAAATTGAGCGGATGGCAGACCATCTTCAATGTCGCCGGCGTGGCATGTGCTGTAATTTTGGGTGATATCGTACGCCACTACGGCGGTTACTGGGCGATGGCCCTTTTCTTCGCGGCCCTTATTTTCGCATCGTTTTTCCTCCCCGGGGTTAAAGTGAAAGAAAGGACTGTTGTCCATTCAGGACCGAGCATAGGTTTCTGGAACGCGCTCGGCATCACTTTGAAAAATCGGCCCTTCATCATATTCCTCGTCGGACAGACCTTTGTCTGGTTCGGGTTCTCTTTAATACAAGGAGCCCTGAGACATGTCGTCGTTGCTTTGATGGGCCTTCAGACTGTGGGTATGGCGAAATGTCTCTTCTTATCATTGCTGGTAGCGGTATTCTGCATGCCTTTGGTTTTCAAACTTGCCCATAAATTAGGGAAAAAGAGAGCATATATAATAATGGTCTCGGCGTTCGTTCCCCTCTTAGCTGTGATATATCTCTTGAGATCCCCCTTGGTTGGGAATTTCACAATACCGTTGGGGTACATAATATTTGCGCTGATGGGCATCCCTATTTCCGCGTTCTTTATTATCCCCAACTCCATATTGGGGGAGATCATCGACTACGATGAGAAGCATACGAGGCTACGTCGCGAGGCGATTTATTTCAGCACGCAGTCGCTCATAAATAAAACCGGCTTGGCAATCTCAAGCATGCTCATGGGCATCCTTCTCAGCTTCGGATATACAATCGATAATCCATTTGGGGTACGCCTGTTAGGGCCGGTAGCGGCCGCGTTTGTGTTGGTTGGGCTGGTGGTCTTCTCATTTTACCCATTGGAAGATGCTGCATATATGAGAACGCACAGCAGGAATTGAACTTCAAAATTGGGGACGGGCCTGATTTAAGATCAGGACCGTCCCCGATTTTGACTTGACGCCGATAGAGGGGGCTTGTATATTCCTCTTGCTTAATCCGGGCGCGGAGAGATGGCCGAGCGGATGAAGGCGCACGCCTGGAGAGCGTGTTGGCGGCGCAAGTCGCCACCCGGGTTCGAATCCCGGTCTCTCCGTAGATTTTAGCTGAAGGAAGACATTGGCAGACATTCGTGTCATTTATCGAGTTCATGCCCTTCAAAGGATGTTTGAGCGTAAAATATCTCCTGAAGATGTGCATCACATTATCAACACAGGTGAAGTCATTGAAAATTACCCGGAAGATAAACCATATCCAAGCCGCTTGATCCTTGGATCAGTCAGTTCGCGCCCGGTTCACATCGTTGTTGCTAATAATCGAGATATGCATGAGATTATGGTCATTACAGTATATGAACCTGACCCGACCTGTTGGGACTCTACACTTAAGAGGAGGAAGGGCAAATGAAATGCGTTATCTGCAAACAGGGAAAAACCCATAAGGGCACCGCAACCGTTACATTGGAACGTGAAGGCACAACTTTCATTGTGAAATCCGTCCCCGCCCAAGTCTGCGAAATCTGCGGCGAAGAATATATTGAAGAGAAAGTAATGGTTAGGGTAATGCAGCAAGCGGAGGAGGCGGTCAGGTGCGGTGTGCAGGTCGGGATTCGTGAATATGCTGCTATTTGAGATTTCAGAAAGCTGATATCAGGAAAAGAGGGGAGCGTGTTGGCGGCGCAAGTCGCCACCCGGGTTCGAATCCCGGTCTCTCCGTGATAGATTTTCTGACTCCCTCGCTTAAATTAATGTAAAGCTGGTTTGTGGCGCCCACAAGCGGCGTCTTCGACGCTTGTGGGTGCTTCTAATTATGTTTCACTCTTAACAATATACTAATATACATTCAATCGATAATATGAATCGCCCACAAACTCGCGGACTTGTTTGTGGGCGCCACAGGTCTCTTTTCCCTTTTGCCTGCAGTCTACAGCCTACAGTCTCCAGCCTCCAGCCTCTCTCATTTGACATTTCATCCTCCGATGTTATGCTTAAAAATTGTGTTGATTTTTGCTTGGTGGGTCACATTTGGCCAAGGCTTATAAAATACTTCTCATATTCGGCACGAGGCCCGACAGCATCAAGCTTGCGCCCGTATATCACGCCCTGCGCAGGGCTTTCGGAGTGAAGGCCGTGAAGGGGGTTGCCACGGCGCAACATCGGGAAATGCTCGATACCGTGCTCGATATTTTCGATATAGAAGTCGACCACGACCTTGATATTATGAAACCCCGCCAAACCCTTGAGGATATTTCATCGGCGATATTCCAGAAGATGCCTGAAATCCTTGATGCTGAGAAGCCGAACCTGGTGCTGGTTCACGGCGACACCACAACGGCTTGCATAACGGCGTTGGCGTGCTTCTATCGTGAAATCCCCGTGGGGCATGTCGAAGCGGGATTGCGCACCCCCGACAAGTGGATACCCTACCCCGAGGAAATGAACCGCCGCGTTATAGACACCGTCGCGGATGAATTGTTCGCGCCAACATCAAAAGCCGCGAAAGCCTTGGCGCGCGAGGGCATCAAGGAGAATGTGTACATCACCGGCAACACAGTCATCGATGCCCTCTTCGAGGCAAGGCGCAAGATACGCCAAGGCGCGAAAATCTCGAAAATCATCAAAGACCTTCCCCATAAGCATACAATCCTCGTAACCGCGCATCGCCGGGAATCGTGGGGGCATGATTTGGAGGAAATAGCCAAGGCGCTAAAGGATATAGCCGGGGCATTCCCGGATTACATTATATATTTCCCCATACACCTCAACCCCGTAGTGCGCGAGAATATGATGCCGGTCCTACGAGGCCCGGCTAATATCGTCATCTCCGACCCTGTGGGTTACCTCGATTTCGTAGCGGCCATGGATCGCAGCAAGCTCATCCTTACCGATTCCGGCGGGATACAGGAAGAAGCGCCGAGCCTCGGTGTACCGGTGCTCGTCATGCGCGAGGTGACTGAGCGTAGGGAGGGGTTAAGAGCCGGTTGCCTGAAATTGGTCGGCCCGAAAAGGGACAAGATATTTCAATGGGCAAAGAAACTTTTGACTGATAAGGATTTATACGAGAATATGTCCAAAGTAAGCAATCCCTACGGCGACGGTTATGCCGCCCGGCGGATCGCCAATATCATCAAAGTCAAAGCCTTGGGCAGGCATCCGGATAAGGGGAATGACTTCGCCTTTGATGAAGCGGTACAATCGAGCCGGGCCCCTGGATGGTTATAAAGGCAATCCGATGCATCACAATTACGTTGAAATATTCTTGGCATTGGTTTTTATAATCGCCGCAGCAAAATTGGCGGGTGTACTCAGCCAGCGTCTTGGCCAGCCGGCAGTCCTTGGGGAAATCGCCGCTGGGCTTATCCTCGGCCCCACATTGCTCGCTATCGCGTACTGGCCGATTTTCCCGGAGTCGGCACACCAGCACAGGCAAAACGCAGCTATCGAGGAGACCATCAGGAAAATTGCCGATAATCCCGACGCCCTTGAAGAGAAGGTTGAGGAATTCAGCATCGAAGCCGGAAAGGCGGTTGAACAAAGCGGGAGCCTTTCAACCTTGTCGGATGAAGACCGCTCTGTAATCGGCGGCGACGTGGAGGAGCATATTCACGGCTACGCCTATGAACAACCTACGTTTTTGGAAGACATAATCAAAGTACTCGCGAACCTGGGTGTTCTGTTCCTTATGTTTCTCGCCGGGCTTGAAACCGACCTTAAGCAGATGATGCGCGTCGGCAAGGCAGCAACATTCGCAGCAGCGGGCGGGGTGATTTTGCCGATGATCTTGGGGCTTGGTGTTACGCTTCTTCTTATTCCGCACACCGGGTTCTACACCGCACTATTCGCAGGAACTATCCTGTGCGCGACATCGGTAAGCATCAGCGCACAAACCCTGAAGGAACTCGGCAAGCTTCAATCCAAGGAAGGCTCCACGATTCTCGGGGCGGCGGTCATTGATGATGTCATAGGGATAATCATCCTAAGCCTCGTCATAGCTTTCAATCCGGTTAAAATCATCGGCGGGGAAATCGGGCTTAAGCAATATGAGATCTGGCAGAATTGGCTAACGCATTTGCTCAACCTTTCGGAAGCCTCATCGAAAGTTGTTGGAATCGTTACGCTCATCTTAGCGATTTGCCTTTTTTTCAGTATATTTTTTATCTTCGGGTTGAAATATTTCCAAAAGCTGATGGACTTTTTCGCGAGGCTGCCTACGAGCCAGGGCGTGCTTGCGTTTGCATTGGCACTGGCTTTATTCTACGCCTGGGCGGCGGAGTACATCGGCGCCGTAGCCGCAATCACGGGGACATATTTAGCCGGTGTGATTTTAGCGCAGACGACATATCATCACGAAATCGACGAGAAATTGGGCATCATCACCTATTCGTTCTTCGTGCCCATATTTTTCATTAATATAGGCCTTGAGGCCAACGCGCGAACCCTTGAAGGCAACCTGCTCTGGTACACGATACTTATTGCCATTGTCGCCGTACTGGGAAAGGTAATCGGGTGTTATTTCGGCGCTAAATGGGGCGGCTTCAGCAAGGTGGAGTCGTATCGCGTCGGTATGGGCATGGTCAGCCGGGGCGAAGTCGGGCTGATTGTGGCTTCGGTGGGGTTGAGTTCCGGAATAATTGGAAGGGATATATTCAGTTCCATGGTAATCATGGTTCTTGTTACTACGCTGGTCACTCCAGCGCTTCTAAAAATCTCCTTCCGTCCGGCCCATTCTATGAAGCCTGTAAAATAGGCAAGTCATTGAACTCCATTTCACTTCCATGGAGGTTGAAAGATGGTAAAAGCTGAATCGTATTTTCTACTGGTTATCCACCTGGACAATATCGGCAAGATACAGGAAATCATCGAGGTGTTCACGGCTAACGGCATAACCGGTTGCACTATTTTCGAAACAACCGGTGTGGGCCACACCACTTTCCTGACCTCGGACGCCCCGGTAATCGCTACGATGCAACGCCTTTTCGGCGCCAATAAACAATACAACAAGACGATATTCTCGGTAATTGAAAGCGAGGACCTTCTGAATAAAACCATGGACGACATCGAGAAGGTGGTGGGTGATTTCTGCAAACCAAACAAGGGCCTGATGTATGCTTTCCCGGTCGCTAAAGTGAGAGGGTATCGTGTTGATCTCAGCGATGAAAGCACATGTAAGACTTAAATATGCCGCCTGACGATAAAAAGCCCCGCTATGGCCCGTTGCGCCGTTTTACACGTGCGAGGGGTAGAAGCCTCACTGCCTTATCCATCCCATATATAATGTTGGGGTACCCCGTCGCCGGATACGGCATCGGTTGGTTCATACACCACACATTCGGCGGGCCGGAATGGGTGATTTACCTTATTATGATGTTAGCGCTTGTGGAGGCTTTCCGCGAAGTCATTCGCATAGCGACACGCATAGCCGTTGATGACGACAGTGAAAATAACGATTCGTGATATGCCTCACTATGGCAGGCTGGAAAGCCCGCCCCGCATCATGGTCGATGAAGATAAGGAGGATGATGATGTATGACATCCATACCTGGATTTGACCTCGATTTCATCCGGCGGATATACATCACTTCCGGTATAGCAGGAGTATTAATCGGCCTTATGCTGTTCCCATACAATCCCATCGCGGCTTACAGCCTCATGGCCGGGTTGGTTTTCGGCGTTGCCAACTTCTGGGCATGGGCCAAATTCATCCCATCGGTACTTAAAGTAGGCGAAATCAACCCCCGTGAAGCCGTGTTGACATTCATCATCAAGTTTCCTATCATCCTTGTGCTGTTCTTTCTTGTTTTAGTATATGGAAGGGTCGAACCGGTATGGTACGTAGCGGGATTTTCGCTGACGTACGCGGTTATTTTGTTAAAGGTTCTCGCCATCATCTTCTTTAAACCCGGTGTGAAGCCACCCAGGAGTACGGTGACACCAGGAGGAACCGGCGGTGATGGCGATTCGATTTAGTATTCAGGAACCTTAACAGAATGGACTTCAACATGTATGGTGGAAAATCGAGCGGACAAAAGGGACAGCCCTGGGACTGTCCCAAGGGTTGTCGCCGTAATTGAAGCTAAACGACCGAGGTTAGGTTAATTTTATTGCTGGACAGGTTGCTCAATGGCTCGACCCAATTGATATTGCGCGTCTCTTCCGAGTCAGGGGGGCACGGTGAAGGCGAAGCTGGCATCGCCACCCATTTGGACAACATCGGAAGCATCCTCGATAAAGCCCTCGGGAAAAACATATTCTTCACAGCGGAACACAAGGGCAGTTGGGTCGACCCCCTATACTTCTGGCTTATCGCGATTGGCCTGGTCCTCTTAGCTATCGCAGGATACAGCAAACGGAGCAGGATCCCATCCACAAAGCTGCAGTGTTTCCTTGAAATAGTGGTTGATAGTTTCACCAATATGACCACAGACATCCTTGGGCCGCGGGGGAAAATTTTCACCGCTTACATCGGCACACTCTTTATCTTTATATTCATAATGAATTTGTTCGGCATGGTTCCCTTAGGACATTCGCCGACCACATCGCTTAATGTCACCATAGCTATGGCGATATGCACGTTCCTGCTTGTGCAATACCACGGGCTGCGGCAGAACGGCTTCATAGGCTATATAAAGCATCTTATGGGTGAACCGTCTTGGCTTTTCTTCCTCAACCTGCCTCTGCACATCATCGGTGAGTTGGCCAAGCCTTTCAGCCTGAGTATTCGTCTCTTCGGGAACATCACGGGCGAGGATACATTGATTGCCGTAATGGTTGCGCTTTCGGCCATTATTTTCCAAACGATTCATATACCGGTCCCGTTACAATTCCCGTTTTATTTCTTGGGTATATTGGGCAGCCTCATCCAGGCCCTTGTATTTTCGATACTTTCCGCGGTGTATATCGCGCTTATGATGGCTCATACTCCTGAGGAGGAGCATTAGTGTAATACCAAATAAACGGGACAAGTTTTCTAAAGGCTTAAACAGAATGAAGTTCAACATACATACTGAAAAAATCGACAGACAAAAGGGACGGCCCCGGGACTGTCCCAAGGGCTGTCCCATCTTTAGTAGGGGCGACCCGGCGGGTCGCCCTGGGCGATGCACCGCGTCGCCCCTACAGCTACAGGTTCTTACTAACTTCCGATTTATTTGGATTTATCGATAAATGACAACAACAGAACCAAATAGGAGGATAAACAACAGATGGATCCAGGAACAGCTCTTGGCTTTGCTCTTCCGATAGGTGTGGGGTTGGCGGCGATAGGCAGCGGCATCGGCCTCGGCCGCGCAATCGACGGCGCCACGACAGCCATGGGAAGGCAACCCCAGGCGGCGGGTAAAATCCAGACTGCGATGATCATCGGCGCAGCCATGATCGAAGCGTTGACCATCTATGCCCTGGTAGTCGTCTTCGTATTGATGGGCAAGATAGCCTGAGCCCGAGGTTATACAGTTAAAGCTCTTGCTTAGCTAAAAAGAAGCCATAAGGAGTTTCGGCAGGCATGGAAATTTTCGCAACTTTAGGTATCCATTGGCAACAGCTTCTTGTCAATATCATCGGCTTCCTTCTGCTCTACTGGTTGCTGCGCAAGTTCCTATGGGGCCCCTTCACCAAGCTGCTGGACGACAGGCGCGATGATATACAAAAAGCCTACGACGGCATCGAGCAGAAAGAGGCCGAGATATCCGCCCTCAAGGCGGAATACGAGGAGCACCTTTCCCATATCCAGGAAGAAGCCCACCAGCGGTTGCAGGAAGCAATCCGCGAGGGCCAGCTTTTAGCGAGAAAAATCGAGGAAGATGGAAGGGCCAAAGCCGACCGGATAGTCCAAAAAGGATACGATGAGGTCAGGGCGGAGTACACAAAGGCGAAGGTCGAGCTGAGGGACTTCATCGTGGAAACCTCAGTTAAAGCGGCGGAGAAGGTTATCAAGCAGACGCTTGACGAGCCCAAACACCGTAAGCTTGTCGAGGAATACATAGAGGAACTGGCGGATGTTGGATAAAGGGATAGCCGACAGATATGCCAGGGCCTTAGCCGCCGTGGCAACATCGCGGGAAGCGGTGGACAAATTCGACGCGGAGCTCGATGCGATTATCGCCTTCGACCAGCGCGACCCATCCCTGCTCAAATTTTTATCACACCCCAAGATCGAAATCCCCAAGAAAAAAGAAGTTGTGCGCCAAACCCTTGGCCCATACTGCTCCACACCTGTACTTTCCCTGTTGCTTCTTATGATAGACAAGAAGCGAGGCGGCTTAATCATTGAGGCTGCCCGCCGTTTCAGTCAATTGGCCGATGAAATACGCGGCGTGGAAAAGGGCGTCCTCATTACCGCCGTGCCCATATCCGATGACCTCTTCACCCGCCTGCAATCGAATGTGCAACGTCACTCCCAGCGCAAGATAATTCTCGAACGCAAAATCGATGGTTCCATTATCGGGGGGGCGATAGTAAAACTTGGCAATTTGGTTATAGACGGCAGCATCCGGCACCGGCTGCAGCATTTCCGGGAGGAAATGCTCAAAGTGCGGATTCCGGGAGCATAAGCAGATATTTCAACCGGCTTACCGGTCAGAGGTGAAAAGATGACCCTCAAGCCTGATGAGGTAAGTTCAGTACTAAAGCTTGAAATCGAGAAGTATGGCGAGGCATTGGCCATGGAATCCGTGGGCACAATCCTGCAGATTGGAGACGGGATCGCGCGAATCTATGGCCTTGAAGACGCCATGATGGGGGAGCTTCTGCAATACCCCAGCCTTCCTGACGGAACTGAGGTTTTCGGCCTCATCCTGAACCTTGAGGAAAACAATGTGGCTTCCGCCATTCTCGGTAAAAACCGGCATATAAAAGAAGGGGACGAAGTTAAGCGCACCGGGCGAATCGCTGAAATCCCCGTCGGCGAAGCAATGTTCGGCCGGGTTATCAACGCTGTAGGCCAGCCATTGGACGGCAAAGGGCCGATCGTGACCACAAGAACCCGCCCGCTTGAATCGATCGCGCCGAATGTTGTCCAGCGGCAACCTGTGAAAGAGCCATTGCAGACGGGCCTCAAGGCAATTGACTCCATGGTCCCCATCGGACGCGGCCAGCGTGAACTCATCATCGGTGATCGCCAGACCGGCAAGACAGCCCTTATGCTCGACACAATAATTAACCAGCGTGACACTGATGTCTACTGCATTTATGTGGCCATAGGGCAAAAGCAATCGACGGTCGCCCAGATAATCACCACCCTCGAAAAATACGGGGCGATGCAATATACGGTTGTCGTTGTGGCCGCGGCATCCGACCCGGCACCGATGCAATACATCGCGCCGTATACAGGCTGCGCCATCGGCGAAGACCTTATGTATAATAAAAAACACGGTGTCGTTTTCTACGACGATTTAAGCAAGCACGCGGTGGCATATAGAGAGCTGTCCCTTCTCGTAAGGCGCCCTCCAGGACGCGAGGCTTACCCGGGGGATGTTTTCTATCTCCATTCAAGGCTTCTTGAACGGGGTGCTAAATTGAACGACGCTTTAGGCGGCGGAAGCCTTACCAGCATTCCGGTCATCGAAACACAGGCGGGTGATGTGGCGGCATATATCCCAACTAATGTCATCTCCATCACGGACGGGCAGATTTACTTGGAGAGCGACCTCTTCTATGCTGGTCAGCGCCCCGCCATCAATGTCGGGCTTTCGGTAAGCCGGGTCGGCGGTAACGCCCAAACGAAGATGATGAAAAAAGTCGCCGGCATGCTTCGCCTTGACTTGGCGCAATACCGCGAGCTATTGGCGTTCGCCCAGTTCGGCTCCGACCTTGATAAAGCAACCCAGGCGCGACTTGTACGGGGTGAGAGGATGACCGAAACCCTCAAGCAACTCCAATATGTCCCCATGCCGGTTGAAAGGCAGGTCGCAATAATTTATGCGGGGATCAACGGTTACCTTGATGAAATGCCCCCTGACCAGGTCAGCGATTTTGAGCGCGAATTTCTCAGTTTCGTTGACGAGAAGCATCCTCAAATTTTTCATAAGTTGAACGAAACTAAGGACCTTCAACCTGATACTGAGGAGCTATTGAAGAAGGCAATACTTGAATTTAAGCGCCAGTTTATAGCTGCGCGTAAAACGGAAGAGCAAGCGCCAACGGAAGCGGAGGCGCCGAAAGAAGAAATAGCGTCGAAAGACGCCTAACCGAGGTGGTGCGAAATGAAGGGCCTGTGGCGTATACTGATTATAGGGGTAATACTTTTTGGCTTGGCCGCCGGCGCTTCCGGCACCGCCTCAGTGGAAAACCCAAACCCGTACCATTACGAAGGCGCGGTTGCTGAAGGCGGAAGCTGGGCCGCCGATGTACAATTTTCGAGCAGTTCGCTGATAACCGGGGATGAGCTTAAGGTTGATACGACTCTGCGCATCCAGAGCGCAGGGCTTGCATACAACCTTTCCAAAACGAGGGGAGTATATTGTCTCTTGACCGGCCGAAGGCTTTTTGACGGCTCAGGGCAATATGTCGGCGACGCGGGCACCCTCCTGTCAACCCACCTTACTCCCTCAGGCATGCCTATAGAATCAGAGGAGTTCCGCGTCCCCCACCCCATCTTCGGCTCCAAGCGCGTTTCGCCGATTACATCATATGTAAAACTCTCCCCAGGCGAGCTTCAAATAAACCAGGAAACCGGGGAAGTCATCGCGAATTTCGCCAGCATAATCCCCATCGAAAAAGAAATCCCACCCGGTTTCTATAAGATAAGGCTTGATTTTGGGATAGAGGTCACACCCACGATGCGGCTCACATTGAATGGGACGGACCCGGCATCAGTCGATGCATATGACCCAGGGCAATCCTACCTCGAAAGCCGTTTCGTGGATATAAACGCCGGTGCAAGTCCAAGGATGATATGGACGCTCTTCAGCCAATTCCATCCTGGCGGCGGCGCGCTTACCCTTGAGGATAAAGGGCTTGCGGCCTTGAGCAAGCGCAGGGGGTCTTTCGACCGCTGCCTGCTCCCATTGAAAGACCAGTTTGGCAGGCAAGTTCGCTACCTTCTCGAACCCGATTTTCCGGGCGAGATGAATCCGTTACTGAGGCGCAGCGTCCAGACACTCGACCTTGATTACAACAGCGGCTCAGTGAGCCTGCGCATACAAACCCCTTCAGGTATAGTTGTGGATTGCGGCACCGCCCCGTTCATAGGCCCTCGCGGGATGGGCGCTACCACCGGCAGCGAATCATTTTTCTTCTCCTTCAGCCAGTACGGCAAGCATCTCGTTGAATGCCGCGGATGGATTGCCGACAAATACGGCACCGTCTTCCAGGGTGGAGGTATCTATGAAATCTGGGTTGCACAGCCGATAATAATCGACCCTGCAACTCCCCCTGGCAGACCTGTAAAAGTGGGCGAACTATATGACACCGCGTTGCATCTCTATCCGCCTTTGCCGGCCAAAGTGCTATTAGACCAATGGCTTGAGCGTGGCGCGACTGGGAAACTTAGCCACGATTCAACTGACTTCAAGGTGACCCGTTTCGGGCAGTTTGTCCCCAATATCGGTGTAGCGAAGCATCGGTCTATAAGGTCGGGGGCGGTTTATTTCGACGAGCCCGGCCTTTACAGGCTGCGTTACCAGGCTGAATATATGGAGCCCGACGGCACCCTCTGGATGGGCCAGGTGGAATCATTCGGGGTGGTTTACGCCGAATCGGAAGGGGATGCAGGCGGCACAGTGGCTCCTGAGTTAGTGCTGCCCTTCCCGTCGACTGAAAAACCGGGTAACCAGGCTTTCAGGGTGGAATACCCCCTGAAGACCAGCGATATTATTTTCCTGCCGGAAAAGGATTTCTCCTTCTTCGACCCCTTGCTCACATTCAGACCGGCAAGCTATGGCCAAATATTCCGTGGCGATGAGGATGTGCTTATACCGATAGGCGAACTAAGGGGCTTATGTTCGGGAACAGGCGCAGCGGTGTCGCCAGTGAGCTACTATGAAAAAATAAACCGCATCGGGCTGCAATGCTTCTCGGCAGTACGTTCCGATGGTATCTGCCAGATGGGCTTGGCGGAATTATCCCCGGACAGCGTGACCCACCCGCATAACAACCCATTTAACGCGGGTGAGCTTCCACGGGATAAGCCGGGGGATTATTACATCCTCAATGGCGGCCTTTACTATAAGGACCTGCTGAACGCAGACAACCTGGAGCTGCCCTATGTCACGGGGGCGTATGTAAGCCCGGACTATGGCAGCCCCGTTTTCTACCAGGGCGGCGGGGTCGAAATAAACGACCAGCTCCTGCCGCGCGAGATGTTTACCGGCTTCCACGCCATACGTCCCGGGGATATCCTCTGCAAGGGCGACCCATTCGTTATCGATTCGGTTGCGTTCCCCAATGTTCCCGTGGATTTTGAAATCGCCATCACACAACCCGATGGCTCGGTGTTCCATAAGCGGGGTTCATCCAACCGTTTCGGATTCATAAACGACCCCGCCCAATGGCAGGAACTCGGGAAGGAAGGTATCTACTCGATTTCCTACATAATTTACAAGGGCGAAAAAAGCGGCTCGCCTATAGGGACATCGGTTGAGAAAGGGGCAATGTTCAATATTTATGTTATTGACGGCTCCAACAGCAACCGCGTCGATTTCAACCTGCCCCGCGTGACGGAACTTAATACCACCCAACCCGCTGAAATCAAAGGTGATACCAACGGCGCCGGGATTATCGGCGGGAGGGTATATATAACGGTATCGTTCCAGGGAGCGCTTGTGGAAGACATTGTAACGGATATTTCAAACGGAGAATTTACATACACCCTCGACCCGGTAAGAATCAACACGATGTTCCCCAATTACTCTATCAGCGACCCCAATGACCGGCTTGACCTGACTTTCTACATTATGGGCCTTACTGCGAACGGCAAGGTGAAGTATGCAGCCGACAGGCTCTATACATACGGTCCATATTTGCATGCTGTCCCATTGAAATATGAGGAAATCAGGGCCGAAGACAGAAGGGCACGGGAACAGAAACTGAAGCGGGAGGAAAAAGGCAAGGAACTGCGCAGCATACGCGGCGGCCACTGATAATTGCTGATAGCGAATGGATAACCTTCGTGCAATAAAGAGGCGTATCAAGAGCATCTCCGGCATAAGGCAGATTACCAAAGCCATGGAGATGGTCTCCGCCACGAAACTGAAACGCGCGCAGGCGCGTATCGAAAGTGCGCGCCTGTATATCGAGAAGTTGGATGAAATAATGCGCGACATCCTCGCCAGCGCCACGGCTGAGGAGCTTGAGCATCCATTCACTATTCAACCGGATGTTGTCAAAAGAGCCGCCCTCGTCGTCATAACATCGGATAAAGGCTTATGCGGGAGCTTCAACGCCAACCTGATTCGCCGGGCAACCTCAATGACAGATGAAGGCCGCAGGGCGGGCATTGAATACAGCTTAATCCCCATAGGCAAGAAAGGATTGCAGTTCTTCCGGCGTCGCAACGCTGATATCCTGCGTACCGACCTGATCAATATTGACCAGGACTTGCCTATTACCTTGATAAATAAATTGTATGACTATCTGGTTGGCCTTTATGCCGGAAGCAATCCCGATGGCACTGAAAAAACCGACACTTACGACCGTATCGAAATCCTATTTGCACTTTTTAAGAATGCGATGATCCATCGCGTCGAAAAAATGACCCTGCTTCCGCTCCCGGTGGGGATATATGCCGGTGAACCGGGCGGGTTCGGCCAAACCCAGGAATACATATTCGAGCCCACCCCTGTTGATGTTTTCAACGACTTGCTTCCGCAAATAGTAAAGATGCATATCTTCAGCGCCTTGGCAAATACAATCGCATCCGAGCATGGGACAAGGATGATAGCGATGCGTAACGCCACCGACAATGCGGGGGATTTGATTGACTGGCTGACCATGCAGCGTAATAAAGCAAGACAGGCATCAATCACCAAAGAACTGAGCGATATCGTCGGCGGCGCCGAAGCGCAAAAAGGATAAGGGTTTTCATGGGCCGTAATATCCGGCCCGGTTGATATATGTGAATTGACTGGAGCTATATTAGGAGAGAACATTGGCTACAGGAAAGGTATTACAAGTCATAGGACCGACAGTTGATTTGGAGTTCCCCCCAGGGCAGCTGCCGGAAATACTCAACGCCGTCACCATAATAGTCCCCGATAAAAAGATCAACATCGTAGTTGAAGTGGCCCTGCACTTAGGTGATGACGTAGTCCGTTGCATATCCATGAAGTCAACGGACGGGCTTGTCCGCGGGATGCCTGCAGAAGATACCGGCGGCCCCATCACCATCCCCGTGGGACGCGGATGCCTCGGGCGCATCTTCAACCTCCTTGGTGAGGCCATCGATTCGGATGAACCCGTGCACTACGAAAAGAGGTATCCCATCCATCGCCCGGCCCCGTCCCTCGAAGACCAGGCCACCGAAGTGGAGCAATTCGAAACCGGCCTTAAGGTTGTTGACCTGCTCGCGCCGTATATGAAAGGCGGAAAGGTCGGCATGTTCGGTGGCGCCGGGGTAGGCAAAACAGTCGTCATCGCTGAATTGATACATAACATCGCCCGTGAGCACGGAGGGCTTTCGGTTTTTTCCGGCGTAGGTGAGAGGACGCGCGAGGGGAACGATATGTGGTTGGATATGATACGCTATGGCGTCATCGATAAGACGGTTCTCGTTTACGGGCAGATGAACGAACCACCGGGGGCAAGGTTGCGCGTCGGTCTGAGCGGTTTGACGATGGCGGAATATTTCCGCGACGAGGAAGGGTCGGACATCCTCCTCTTCATCGACAACATTTTCCGGTTCGTCCAGGCCGGCTCAGAGGTATCAGCCTTGCTTGGACGTATGCCGAGCGCCGTAGGTTACCAGCCTACACTCGCCACGGAGATGGGCGCTTTGCAGGAGAGGATTACATCAACCAAAAAGGGCGCCATCACATCAATGCAGGCCATCTATGTTCCCGCCGACGACCTTACCGACCCCGCGGTCGCGACCACCTTCGCGCATCTTGACGCCACCACTGTACTTTCCAGGCAAATTGTTGAGCTCGGCATATACCCCGCTGTCGACCCGCTCGAATCGACCAGCCGTATCCTGGACCCCAAGATCGTGGGCGATGAGCATTACAGGGTGGCCAGGCAAGTGCAGGAAGTATTGCAGCATTATAAAGATTTGAAAGACATTATCGCCATATTGGGCATTGAGGAACTCAGCGAGGATGATAAACTTGTAGTGCATCGCGCGAGACGAATTGAGCGATTCCTTTCACAGCCGTTCTTCGTGGCGGAGCAATTTACAGGTACGGCCGGTCGCTACGTAAGGCTCGAGGACACAATACGGAGCTTCAAGGAAATTCTCGAAGGTAAACACGACGACCTGTCCGAAGCGGCCTTCCTTTATGTCGGGGCTATCGAAGAAGTGGTAGAGAAAGAGAAGAGGCTTAAGGAGGGAGCGGCAAGATAATTGGCGGACCCGGTATTTCATCTTGATGTCCTCACCCCGGAGGGGCTCGTCGCAAGCGAGGAGGTCACACATGTCCTCGCTCCCGGCAAGGAAGGTTACCTCGGGATCCTCGCCAACCATGCCCCGCTTGTAACCGCCCTCGATATTGGAGTTGTCAACTACTCACCCGCCGGTGCCCAGCAGGAAGAAGTCTTAGCTGTGGCAAACGGTTTTCTCGAGGTCAGCAGAAACAAGGTTACTATCCTCGCCGACACAGCTGAAAAATGGCAAGAAATAGATTTGGAGCGTGCCGAAGCAGCTCTTAAGCGAGCGCAGGAACGATTGGTGATAATGCCTGAGGGGGTCGATATCGAACGCGCCCAGGCCGCGTTGAAGAGGGCGCTCAATCGTATAAGAGTCAAGCAGAGGAGATTTACTTTTTAAATGGATATAATCCCGACATCGAGCTTTCAAGGAAGTATGAGCATAATATCCGCTGCAACGGAAAAAGGTTCTAAGGCCGCACATATTGAAATAGCAGGCGGCCGGAGGATACATGGCGAAGTGGTCGTCTCAGGTTCGAAGAACGCATCCCTCCCGATAATCGCCGCCTGCCTGCTAATCCAAAAACCGGTTCTCTTGAACAATGTGCCGAACCTTGACGATGTTAAAACATTGTCGGACCTGCTCATATCTCTCGGTGCGCACTGCTCAAGGTTTGAGGATGAAGGATTGTTGGTTGATGCTTCGGATGTCGCATCGCAATTCCCGCCCGCGGAGTTTGTCTCGAAGATGCGCGCCAGCGCCCTTGTAATGGGCCCGCTTTTGGCCCGGTTTCATCACGCGGTGATTCCCCTGCCCGGCGGATGCAAGCTCGGCCCGAGGCCGATCGATATTCATCTCGACGGCCTATCCAAGCTCGGATGCTCCTTCACTTTGAGCGGCGACACGGTTTATGTCAGTTGCGATAAGCTGGTTGCGGCTGATATACCTTTGCGTTTCCCGTCGGTTGGGGCGACGGAAAATATAATGATGGCCGCGTGCTTAGCCCAGGGTGAAACAACAATAATCGGCGCAGCCAAGGAACCCGAGGTTACAGCGCTTGCCGATTTCCTTAATGCCTTGGGGGGGCGGGTTAAAGGGGCAGGAAACGACATCATCACAATCGAGGGCGTCAAAGGACTATCAGGCGGCGAATTCACCATAATCCCGGACAGGGTCGAATGCGGAACTTACCTGATAGCCGGGGCATGCGCCGCCGGCGATATCGTATGCCGCCGGGCAAACCATGAGCATCTCACATCGCTATTGGCCATCCTCGAGGAAGCCGGATGCAAAACAGATGTAAATGAAAACGATATCCACCTTGTCGCCCCACCGAGGACGAAAGCGATTGATGTACGTACCCAACCTTACCCCGGCTTTTCCACCGACCTTCAACCGCAGATGATGGCCCTGAACGCTGGAGCGAAGGGTGAAGCCATAATCGTTGAGAAAATATTCCAGCAGAGATTTCTTGTTAAAGACGAATTATCCAAAATGGGGGCCAAGATAAGGCAGGTCGAGAACGCCGCGCTAACCATCGGCCAGGCCAAGTTACACGGTGCGGACGTCAGCGCCACCGATATCCGCGCATCAGCAGCGCTTATATGCGCCGCCTTGCGCGCAGAGGGTACTACACGCATCTTCAACCTGGAGCATCTGTTCAGGGGATATGAAAATCCGCTGGATAAATTAACCGGGCTCGGTGCCGAGGTGGTTTTACGTTCGTGAAGTATTTGCGCCCTAACCAGGGGCCAATCAGTAAGAGAGCGGCTTTAGCCTTGATTATGATTATAGCCGCTTTTATTATTTCCTTTCCCCGCAATGCCTACCCGTTCGAAACGAATGTATTTTCCTTGGAGGAATCGACCTACCAAATCGAATGGCTGACACTGCCCGAAGGCTGGGAATCGGTGTCAGGCATCAAGGCCGGAATAGGGAATGACTACTTTATCATCCAATGCCCCAATGATAAAAGGGACCCTGCGGAAATCGATGTCCTCGACTGGCCGGCGAGGGTATCAATACGCTTCCCCGCAAGCCACGGCCAGAGCCCTGAAATCAAAGATGAGAAATTCTACCCCAGAATATCCGCACTCTTCGACTACCTCTCGCTGAAATTTGTTGATAACACTTGGAATTTCACATTGTATATGAACGATACGCTCCCTTATAAGATCGAAGACGGGCGGGATTGGCAAAGGATCTACATCCAATTTCAGGGGACTATATGGCATCGCCTTGAAGAAGGCCCCGGCTGGCGCCTTTGGCAAATCGAACGTTTTAATATCATGGGAATACAGCGTGCTTTCATCGTTCAGCTTAACCCAGGCCATAAGAGTATGGGCGTACGCGTGGGGTACGCCGGATCGGTGGGTCTCAATGTCGCCACGGTAAGGGACTTCGTCCGGTTTACAGGCAGTCTTGGGGGGATAAACGGCGGATATTTTTCCAACAAACAGCCCTTGGGATTGCTTATTGTCGATGGCAAAATCATCTCCCCTCCCATGTTCTCGCGCCCATGCATCGCCTTCAAGAGCGACGGAACGCCGTACATCGGCCCCATCAAATCAACCTGCCGGGCGGTATTAGGCCATAAGGGAACCCTTGAGATTGACGAGATAAATGATTTCCCGAATCATGGGGCTGTGCTTCTGACGCCAGGTCATCCGGAGAGGATAAGGGGTGATTTCAAAGGCCTGAAATTAATTATCGAGGATACCGTCGTCGTGGATATAACCGATGGGCCCGTAAAAGACCTTACTGGTAAAACCATTATCTGGGACCCCTACGGAACCGTATCCCTGCTTAAAGAAATCCAGGTCGGGGAAAGGGTGGAACTCAAATATTCTTTCCATGGTCTGCCATTTGAACCATCATGGCTAATCCAGGCCGGCCCATTATTGGTAAGGGGTGGGAATGTTGCGGAAAACTTCAGCATAGGGTCGTTCAAAAATGACATTATCAGCGGACGCTCACCAAGGACGGCGGCAGCCACTACGGCAAACGGCGAGCTTCTTCTATTTATGGGCGAAGGACGGCAATCCATTCACTCCATCGGGTTTGCGCTCGAGGAGGCGGCAAGTCTGCTTGTGGAAGCGGGGGCGGTTACCGCAATCAACCTTGACGGCGGCAGCTCAAGCTCGCTTTTTGTAAATGGACGTTACTGCGGCTATCCTTCGGCGGAAGCATGGAAAGCAGTTCCGGATGTCATCTTCTTCGGCAACCAGAACTGGGGCGGGGAAAATATCGCGTTCTAAAACACTCTAACAAAATCATTTTTAACACATCATGGGAAGCATTAATCATTTTTAACCATAGTGTCGTATGGCACGGCCTGCCCGGGTCCGCGAGGGCTGGCCGTGGTCTTAATGTAACCCTGCAATGCTTTACAGTAAATGCAAGAACCACGGCCAGGTCGCGAAGACGCAACCAGGCCGTGCCATCCATCATATAGCTAAAAATGATTAATACCTCCTATAGAAGTCAAAATATCATCAAGCCGGTTGAATCACAGGGGGAAAATCAATTCACGTTGATACTATAATCCTTACCCTCTTCCTCAAAGTGGCTACGGGCAAAGAGTACCTCGGCGACAACCGCTAAGCAATCAGGGCATATCCGTATATGGAACAGCAAAGCGTCCTCTTCTTCGACGGAGAGTTCGTGATCGAGCATCTTGACGATCAACCCCTGCTTATCGATATCCTGACAGTTGTAGTCATCCAAAGGCAATTTGCGCATTGTAGGTTTCCTCCCCGGTTTACGGAAGGCTCATGATTTTTGATGCAGTTGGTTCAAAAATAATTAAAAGAAGGCGTTTATCTCCTAAACAGGAGAGTGCATCCACGATTTGATTTTACAAACCTTTTTGTAGGGGCGACGCGGTGCGTCGCCCTGGGCGACCCGGCGGGTCGCCCCTACAAGATTCGCGCATCAATAGATGTGGCCAAGCCAGAGTATATCGTGTAGCTAAAATAAGTCCGCAGATGTACCAAACAGGACACATTCCGTACGACCGGTGATATAATAATTTATTCTCCGGGCATAGTTAAGGAGGCAATAATGCCGGGACAATATTTCGGACGTATCATTTTTATATCAATCACCATCCTCATATTCCTGTTCGCCCTTTCCTTCTTCGCTGCAGCCGAAGGCGAAGATGAAACTCAGGAAGGCACAGTCGAGAAAGAGCGTATTGAAACCGGTGACCCCGATGCATTCAACATCAAGGAAATTGCGGGTGAAACCGGCGAGGATACAACTCCGCTCGGCATCGTTGATTCAATTGAAATCGACGGCAAGTACTGGGTTAAGAAAACCGTTATCCTGCGCCAGCTCACATTTGATATCGGTGAGGAAATAACCCAGGCTGACCTTGACCTGAGCAAGCGACGCCTTCTCCAGATGAACGGTCTGTTCTGGTATGCTGAATTCAATGTCGAACCCTCGGAGACGGAAGGGCACATCAAAATCAAGCTGACCATCAACTCGCGCCGCACATGGTACCTTACCCCCGCCCAATCCGGCTTAGCCGCCGGCGACCGCAATTTCTTCGGCACCGGCAAAGGGGTAAGCGCCGGTTTTTTCAGCATCGGCGATACGACCTATGCGTTCATGTATTACACCGACCCGCAATTCAACGGCGGACACCAGCAAATGACCTATGAGGGGCATCTTATCGAAGGCGATATCGTCACGCGTACCGACCTCGATTTCTCATCGGGGGAAGAATACCTCTTCGAAAAACGCGGCGGTTATCTGCGCTATGGCACCCGCTGGAACGAAGATATTTTCGTGAGCGCCGCCCTTAAGGTTGAGAATATATCCACCGAGGTGAAAACCGACCCGTTCCCCGACAAATTCAAGGACGATAAATTTTACCTTTCCGACGCGTGGATTCCCGATGGGAACCTTATCACATGGAGCTTAGCCCTTGGAAAAGGGCGCTATAACAGTGCTTTCTTCCCCACGGAAGGTTATACGCTATGGTTCAACTCGGATCACTCCTATGATTTCCTCGGCAGTGACTTCAACTTCTCCCGCTACACCTTCCGCGCCACAAAATATTACGGCATCGGCCCATCGAACAAGCACTCGTTGGCATTCAAGGGCGAATACAGCTTCGCCACAGGGGCCAACATACCGAACTATGAGCTTCCCGTGGTGGATTATCAAATCCGCGGCATGGGCGGGGCAAGCGACAGGGGGAAGAGCTATGTCGCCCTCAGCGGCGAGTACCGGTTTTACATCTGGCCAAACATCCTGCAAGGCGCATTATTCCTTGACTCCGGTCGCGCATGGGACGATGTAAAATTCGGGTTCGATGATTATGAAACAACCTACGGCGTCGGATTGCGTTACCAGGCATACGAGCACTTCGGGTTCAATATTCTGGTCAGGGTCGATTATTCACTGGGGCCGTATGACCAATTGTGGTACATAGGATTGGGCCAGGCATATTGAGGTTTCATAGATCTACAAAATAAAAAATTATAAGGGTGCCACGGACAAGCCGTCTTCGGTTTGCCCGTGTCTTCAAGCTACTTGGTCCGAAGCCCGACCTGAATCACGTACAAAACACACCATATCTTTCTTGATGATAATTCACGCTGATAACTTTAAATGATATAATTCTATTTTATGGTTGAAACATACGACACACGATGCCCCAAATGTTCCGCGGTACTCCCCATGGGGGCGACATACTGCGTTGAATGCGGTTATGGCAAGGCCAGCGGCATCAGGAATACCTGCCCCACCTGCGGCGGTGAGCTGGATTTTGTCACGAGACGATGCCCTAATTGCGACCGCCAAAAGGAGATGCAGGTTGAAACGGGACGATGCCCGAAATGCGGCAGCGAGGTACAATCGGGCTTGTTTGTATGCTGGAATTGCGGGGCGACTCTGCCGGACGAGATGATAGCATCGCGGACCGAACCTGCGGCGCCTTCAATGTGTCCCAATTGTGGCGCGGCATCGAAGCCGGAACACATTTTCTGCATCTACTGCGGCGCCAAGCAACCCGCAGGGGAACGTATCCCGGTCTTTTGTCCCCGCTGCGGAAGCCGCCGAACCAGGAAGGGCACTAAATGTCCGGTATGTGGGGAAGCCTGGTAAACTCCCAAAGCTATGGAAAGTTCAGACGCTCTTTATATCCCCCCTGCATTTGAATACACCGACAAGAACGGTGCAATACGTCTCGGCATAAGCCTTTTCAACCGCTTTTCCCTCGCCGGGTCTCCGGGGGAAAATTTTGTGCTCTTCGAAGTGACCAGCCTTCAGCCAAAGAGCGCCGCGCGCGAATCGACCATCAATATGTGCCTCCTTCTGGATAAAAGCCACTCGATGTTCGGCGGCCCATTCCGCGAAGTCATCCGCGCTGCGCAGGTCATTGTCGACCAGCTCGAGGAACGCGACTATCTCGCAGTCATCGGGTTCGACCACGATGTCGAAATTGTGCAGGCATCGTCGCGTAAAACCGACCCGGTGAAACTTAAACGCAGGCTGGAGGCGATGGATGTCGAGGGCGGCTCGACCGACATAGGCAAGGCGCTTGAATCGGGCCTTGCTGAAGTCCAAAAACATATTTCATCCGAGACAATCGACAAGATAGTGCTTCTTACTGACGGAAGGCCCAACCAGGGATTGACGAGGGACGATGAATTCTACCCGTTGGCCGAGCGTATTCGTGCGGCAGGTGTGACTCTCTCATCCGTCGGTATGGGGCCGGAATACAATGAGGAGCTGTTGGCGTCACTCGCACGGCTTACGGGCGGCGGCTTCTATCATTCATCACGTCCGCGCGAAGTCAAGGCCATATTCAAAAAAGAAATCGCAAGGTCTTTGAATGTTTCACACAGGGGAATAACTCTAAAAATAACACCAAAACGCTGGGTCAAGCTTAAGGAAGTTGTCGGGTTCCCCGCGAAATTCGATGAAGGTTCGCATTATATCGAGCTGCCGGACTTGGAGCGTTCCGACAGGGTCGGCATTATTGTGAATATAAGTCTCGAGGATCATCCACCGGGAATATTCCGCATCCTCGATTGCGAATTATCCTATCGCCCAGCCACCCGCGGTATGCGCGGCTCATTGGACGGCAACGCCAATCTCAAATTCGTAGATGACCCCACCCTGCTTAAGGAGGGGAAGAATCCGAGGGTTGACAAGGCGCTGCTGATGCTCAATGTACGCTCCGACCTTATCTCAACATTAAAGGGCATCAAAACGCAGACCATAAGCGCTAAGCAGGCGGAAGCGGAGCTCAAGGAATATCAGCGTACACTTGTCCTGAGCGGCCAAACCGAAGCCGCCAAGGAAATTGAGAAGGCCATAGAAACCCTCAGGGCAAACCAGCCCGAGGACGCCGGTAAGATTCTCACGCAATCGGCATTCGACATGGAAAAGGGCTTCTCGAGCGAAGATACTAAAGATTCGCCTGAGGAAGAAGAATAGGAATTGATTTCAACCGAAAAAACATGCCCCGTATGCGGCTATCTCCCCTCCAAGGACGATGAATTCTGCCCCGAATGCGGATGGCTCCTCTCCCAGCAATTTTCCGGCGCCAAGGCAAGCCAGGAATCCGACCTGCAGAATGAGTTGGGCTTCCGCCCGTTCGTGGAATTGCCCACGCGCGGCACATTCTCCCTTACACGTTTGAGGACAGTCATCGGACGCGAATTCGGCGACATCCTCCTCCGTGAAGACCTGAACGTAAGCCGCATCCATATGGCATTGATAGCCGAAGGGCGCAACTTATACCTCGAGGACCTTGGCTCATCCAACGGGACATTCCTTAATGGCACCCGCATCCAGCCGCAGAAGCGCTACCCGTTGTCCGACGGCGACACCGTTCATCTCGGCGACACAAAAATCAAGGTGACATTCAAGGGGCTGAAAAAAGACGAGGACGAGAGCACGGGAGTATTCCTTACCAGCGGGTCTGCAAAATATCGCCTGCGCCGTGGAGAGAACACCATAGGCCGTTTGCCGACCAACAATATACGTATCGAGGACGACCCCTATCTCGCCCGCGAGCATGCATCCGTCTTCCTTGAGGAAAGCCCCGCCGGTGACGATTTCGTTTACGTGCTCGACAAGCATTCATCCAACGGGACATTTATCAACGAGAAGAAAATCGCATCAGGTGCACGAATAAGGATAAAGCCCGGAGACGTGCTCAAAATGGGGGAGAGGGAATATAGGCTGGAACTTGGCCACCTTTAGAGATTCGAACGAGATGCCCGTCTCCCTATCTCGCATAAAACCCAAGGAATAAAAAATCTTGTGGCACACTCAAACTTGTTTGAGGGTGCTCTTGATCAAGACACTCCCGGGACTGTCTTCCCCCCCCTTTATAGAGTTCCCTGTGCTATAATTTTCTCATCAGAATATTTTCCGGCCACCGAGTCGCCGGGCTATGAAGAAGGCCATTAATAGGGATTCATGGATTCTAAGCGGGTTATAATCTTGCTCATTCTTTTACTTGCGTTAGCCCTCGGCTTGCGACTATTTATGGCCCGTTTTGAGAACGACATCGGCGTCGATTCCTACCATTACGCCCTTATGGGGCACAATATCCTCGAAGGGAAATTCGACACGTTCGACCCGAACGGGCGCCGATGGACGCTGCCGCCCGTCTTCCCATTGCTCGTAGCCCTTTTCAATCTATTCATCCCGAACATCGAAACTGCGGGACGCTCGGCAAGCATATTCGCCGGTGTCCTTACATGCCTGAGCATCTTTCTTATCACACGGCATCTTTTCGGCGACAAAGCGGCGATTGTCGCGGGGTTCCTTTGCGCAATAACCCCAATACTCACTGACTATTCTGAGCTCGTCCTCACGGAGACGACATTCGCATTCCTCTACGGCCTCGCCCTGCTCTTCTCTTACCTGACTTTCTGCAAGCCTGATAGGTGGTACTACCCATTGCTTACCGGCATGATGTGCGCCCTGATGTATCAGACCAAGGCTTATGGGCTGGTCTTCATCCTTTTCGCTATGCTTGTTATCGCAATCGGAAATAAATACAAATTCAAACTCGGAGCTAAATTCCTGCGCAATTCCATTCTCCTGACACTCTTGGGCTGGGTTATATTGGTTATCCCATATTGGATATTCCTCTATAATTATTACGGCAAATTTGTCCTCGACGGGAAAGCGGTCGGGCAACTAAGCAGGATGTTTGCCTATGACATCCCCGAAGAGCGTGTCGACCCGCGCTACGAAGGCACACTCATTCAAACGAATGATGGCAAACTTGATTATGCCATCTATTATAATAACTACATCAAGCCCCCTAAACCCCTTGATTTCGCCAAGTGGTTCGTAAATAAATACATAAAAAAACTTATCCAAATATTCTGGGATTTCCCGACTACCCTCTCCTATCCCGACAACATCTCTCTCTTGAATCTCCTCAGCATTATCCTTATTGGCCTCGGCCTGTTTACCATACCGCTTAATGCCAAGCACAATTTCGCCTCAATATTCGTCCTCTTGTGGATCCTGCCTTATTTCACCATCCTGCCTATGGTATTCATCGAAGTACGTTATTACATCCCCCTTGTAGCAGTTTTGAATATCTTCGCTGCACTTGGCGCATTGAAATCATCTGATTGGCTCCGCTCATGCTTCCCCATGTTCGACAAACACTCAATTTACCGCCGTCACGCATTGATTATCATATGCCTCGTCATATTCATATTCTTTCTCCCCAAAAATACACTCAAAGCCACCCATGCAAGTGAACCGGATATTTTCTACAATGAATACCGCGTTGCTGCCTCTTGGATAAAGGCCCATTACAACCCGCCCCCCTCACCCATTATAGAGTATGCCCACTCCGTAAGCTTCTATTCCGGTGCCCAATCACTTCAGCTCCCCCGCGCCGATCCCCCCACACTGCTACGCTTTGCCCGCGAAAGAGGTGTCAAGTTGCTCGTGCTGGATGATAAGTTCACTATAAGGCGAAGAAAGCGCCCTGAACTTAATATCCTTTTCGAACCCCAAAGGTTCTCTCAGGAAATCAGCGACTTGGGATTGAAATTGGTTTATCACGACACCAAGTATTATGACCATAGGTTACTAATATACGAATTATTATAACTACACTTCTTGGAGGGACACATGGATAAAAAAGATAAGCGCGATTACCCACTCTGGCTTAAATTGCTGGCTTTAGCCTGGATGGTTGTTGTATATATTACTTTTTATCATAATTATCTTTTCCAATTAAGAGGGCTTTAATAACTGAGCATTATAGCATTCATCGCAATCATGTTCTCCTCGCATCTCTTTGGCAGGATACTTCTCAAGCCATTCCGCCTTGCGCTTGATACCGAACCCTTGCGTTCATTTCTTCTCTCCATCGCTCTTGGTTATATTTTCCTTAGCGCCTTTGTATTCATACTCCTCGCACTCAAAATCGGCTACGCTATTACATTTGCATCATTCGTATATTTAACAGGTTCACTCGGTCTTTTAATGACTTACAAGCAATTTCTATCCGCTTTCAGGCATGTAGTTGAAATCTCTGTTACAAAAGGCAACTCATTAAGACGGCTTCTTGCATTCTCGCTTCTTTTCTTTCTCATTATCACCTTTTATATCACACTTGCGCCAACGACTGCTTGGGATGGCCTTGCCTACCATTATCCCTTGCCTTATCTATGGCTTAAATCCCATTCCTTCTATAATATCCCAACAATCATCTATTCTAATTTTCCCTCGTCCGCTGAATTGATATTTCTCTTAGGCTTTGCAGCAAATTCTGATATTGCCGCCAACCATCTCACCTGGTTTGCAGGCTTCCTTTGCATATTATATCTCTTTTATTTTGGCAATCGTTATTTCACTCCCGAAACAGCCCTTGCCGCCGGCATTATCTTCTATAGCTACCCTATAATATATGTAGAGGAACTCCAAGGCGGTTATATAGACCTTTTCCAGGTGTTTTATATATTCGCAGCCTTAGACTTGCTATATGAGTGGATCTCAACCCGAACGCGATTCAGTATCCTTCTTGCCGCCGCATTCATGGGTTTCACCCTTTGCATTAAACATTCCGGTTACTTCACTTTTATATTCTTTCTTTCTTATCTTATTGTAATTCTCATTAAATCCAAATTGAACAGGGCCCATTCTATCATAGACCTGATTCTATTTATTATAATACCACTTCTTTTTCCGCTTGGGTGGTATATCAAGAGTTACATTTACACGGGCAACCCGATATATCCCTTCCTTTACCATGCTTTTGGAGGCACATGCTCTACTGCTCCGGACATCATGTATTGGGCCAACCCTAAAGTCACCATGGGTTTTTTCCAAACTATATTCTACCCCTTTTTCGCTTCTCTTAAAGTATCGATGGTTCAGTTTCCTTTCCGTCTTTTACCACCTTCACTGATAGCTCTGATCCCGTTTATTATCCTCAGGTTCAAGCGTAATTCATTCACACTGTTGATACTGAGTTATTCAATATTTTTCATTGTTCTGATTTCAATAATCGAGCCCGGCGAGCCACGCTATAACCTTGCAGCCTGGGCTTTCCTTTGTTTGCCGGCTGTTGATTCAGCTATGGGGTTTGGCGCAACTGCTAAATGGTTTAGAAAACTCATCCTTCCATTTTTCATCATATTCCCTCTTGCCTTTGGTTCAATTTATATTTCAATGCGATATTTGAACTATCGCCATTGTTTTATTTGGTCAAACCAAGATGTCAAGGCATATTATTCAGGCAGTAAACGGTATCGCCCGATCGATTATTATCCAATCATCAAGTGGCTTAATAACAACCTAAATGATTCTCATGGCAGGCTATTATTTGCCGAATCCAGGGTATTCTTACTTAATAATCAGATTGACTATATTGTTGCCTACCCTTTTCAAACTGATGATCTATGGGATTGGGATACGGTTTCAATCAATGATATTCCTGCAATTTTGAAGCAGTATCGAATAAAATACATAGCCTTCGATTATGGGCCTAATTACCGTGCTATATGCGAGGCTTGGTTTATCATTCATGATAAGCGGGAAGTTAGGGGCGATGACCCCCAAGTCCTTCATGATGTTTATGGGATAGGTATGGGGAACGAGCATTTCATGCTGTTGGCGGGTTATTCGAATCCGCATATCAAGTATATTAAGGAACACGATATATCAAGCACCCTTGTTTATGATGGCAGATTTCGAAATATAGATGAACTGTTTGCTTCGAAAGGAAATGTGGACGCCAAGTTAATTGCATCCATAATGTGGTGCTCTGAAAACGGCGTTATACGCAAGGTGTTTGACGACAAGGCTGGCGCCATATTCGAGGTAGTCAAATAATTGCTTAAGCTGGTAACCTTCATATGTTTTGTTTTATGCGTCCTTGCTTTTTATGGTTTGGGCAAGCGCATATTATTGATATGCCGCCTTACTTACAATAGCCTAATTGCGGATTTTGTCTTCTCAACTGCAATTGGCGCTATTATTATTGCCAACCTTGTAATGATTGCCGGGTTCATTCACCTCCTATACCTCCCTGTTTTTTGGGTATTTATAATTGCTTTCATCGTTCTCAACTATAGATTGATTTTAAAATATATTAAATCTGTTGGCGCCAGCGCTAATTATCATGTATGGGAATACTTCGATCCCTGGGAAAGGATTCTTATAGTTTTAATTCTGTTTTATATGATAATCAGGTTAGCAAACACTTTCGCGCCTCCTATTACATGGGACGCTACAACACATCATTACCTTGTTCCTGCAATGTATCTAAAGAGAGGGTATATTTATGATTTACCGCACGTTGTGTTTTCATATTACCCCTCACTCATCGAAATGCTCTACTTGCTTGGTATGGGCCTCGTCAATTCCGACCTGCTGTCAAGCCATATAGGCTGGCTTTTCGGCCCTTTAACTGCCGGCGCGGTCTACGTATTTGGTGCTAAATACTTTTCCAGGCGTGTCGGTCTAATAGCTACCGCCATACTTCTGAGCCTTGGTGGAATAGGCGTAGAAATGGATGGAGGTTATGTGGATTTGCCCCAGGGCTTCTTCTGCCTTCTATGCCTTTACAAGCTTCTCGATTGGAGAAATTCTTTATCCTGGACAGATTTTGTTCTTGCTGCATTTCTATTTTCCGCGAGCTTGGCAACAAAACATTTAGGATTCGCGTTCATGATACCCGTAATACTTTTCATAATCTACGTATCAGCTTATGAGAAAAGGCAAGGTGGGGGCAAGCTTATCAAAACCATTTTAATATTCACTGCAATTGCCCTTGTGCTCCCTTTACCATGGTATCTCCGCGCCTATATCTTGAGAGGCAACCCATTTTTTCCCTTTCCTGTTTTCGGCTTTCCCACTCTACGCTATCCCCCATTAGACGTAACCACCTGGGTTAACCCCGGTTTTAAGAAAAATATTATTTCCCTGATTACGTATCTATGGTATCTCACCACTGATCCGCATATGGACGATGCTTTGGGAAAGCGGTTTACGCCGTACTTTCTCTGTATGCTCCCCTTTTTCTGGGTCGCTTTCAGGAAGGGGGCATTTATTTCTAAATTGCTCTTTTGGGTATCTCTCTATTTTATGGGCTTCGTATTCTTCTTTTCGCCAACCAGCACCCGCTACATGCTTATATTTATTCCTTTCATGTGCCTCTTAGCTTCTGATATCATCAATACGTTACTCCTGAAACCAGTATTGAATAAAGATATTGTTTCGATTTATGTGATTCCAACTATACTGCCAATCCTTCTTTTGTGGGAAGCCGTCAATTACTTCTCCTACGGACCCGCTGTAATCATTGTCGATTTTGTATTGAAAATTGCCCTTCCCTCGGTTTTCGTAATACTTTTGGGTCTTGATACATTGCGCTTATGTAAATCAAAAATACATCCTATTCACGGAATAGTATCAATCATAGTTATCTCACTTATTATGCTCCCTCTTCTCACCAGGATCACTGAAACAACTGCATATATGAAAGACCATACTATAAAAGTAATACTCGGCATATGGGATAAGGACCGCTACTTACTTCGCGAAAGCCCGCGTAACTGGGGAGCCATCTATTGGATGAACCAAAATCTTACCAAGGATGCGAAAATATTGGCTGTAGAGACCCGTATGTACGGCCTTAATTGTGAATGGATAACCTGGTTGGGCCTTGAGGATGAGCCGATACCGACATCGCCTGAGGACAATGTATACCTGTGGAAAAAATACGGTTTCACGCATTTATGGATCGGCGATGATGCTACAACAAAAACATTGATGTTTTACAATATTTATCATCTTCCAGGCGAAGGAGATGAAGTTATCTTTAAATTGGAGGATCTTTGGACCAATTTCTTTGGCAAGCCCTTTTCCCGTAGTATTATAAATTACCACCTTCGCGAAGGTTGGCTGCCAAGGGAATTGAAATATGAAGGATATGAATGGTTCGAAAATGGTAAACGCATGACAGATGAAAACGGGCATCCCTTATATAAGGCCAAACGCTCATCCATTGCGAATGATAAACGTAAAATCGCACAAGTCCAATTCGTTGAATCTATACGAGAACTGGTTAATACTGGAGGTTTGCATATAGTCTATCCACCCCCGGATGGTAAAATAAAGGAAGAGCTCACCTTTATCCTTAAGACCGATTATGATACATACAAGAAGTCACATGACCAGGTCCAGCCAATTGGCGGCTGATGCATTCAGCAGTACCCTCAAGGACATTCTTCCTCCTCATTCCCATTTTAATAAGTAAACCATCCCTAATGGCGTTTCCAAATCCATTTTTACCGTCAACCCATCAATTCTGATCCCCTTTATATTAAACGACGTTTTATCAGTTACAATTCTCTTGTTCTCCCGTATATCCCATCTCAATTCAACCAAAGCCTGCCCTGTAACCCAAATATATTGTTTACTCAATTCCCCTGATGGGAATACATCCCTATTTTTTCGTAATCTGATAGTCTCCATATTTGCACAGTACGCACTTCGCCGAAACAAACTTAAATAATTCTCCCTCGCAAAACCGGTCGAACCAGATTCCACAATTGCAGGTACGCTACCATAACTGGTCTCATTTATCATATTAGCCTCAACAATATATGGATTATTATTTCTATCAGCCCAATGCAATGGGCCAGCAATTAAATTATGCCCCCATAAACCGACCACAATCATTATCAAAGATACCATCCTCAAGCCCTTGCATCTATTAACTGAAATATCAGCATAAATACCCAGTATCAACCACCACATCACTGCCCAGGCAAATAACCTGTAATGCGAATGATATGCAACGTAAAATGAACTGAATATAGCTAAAACCAACCATATGATGAAAAGGCCAAATAGTTTGCCACGCATCCGTTCTTTCCTCGAAATATCACGCGATTTAATCCATCCGCCTAAACAACTGATTATAAACACTACAAACCCGAACATTCCAATAATACAACCGGTTGCTTCCAGAAGGACCCATATTCGATTCCATCCCGGTTGGTTTAATTGTTCCAAAATACCAAGGCCCCATTCGCTGCTAAAAAACCCCAGGAATAAGACTTTCACATTTCCAATATACGAAGCATTTAGTTGTAATAATATATTAAACGGTCCCCAGAAATTCCGGTTAATGCCGTAGGAAGATGATACCCAACTTGAAAAACCACCTGAACCGGTTAAATGCCTGTATTCAAGGGCACCTAATCCCCAGACAATCAATATAGCAGTCAAAAACCCAGTTAAGAAGGTAATTAAGCGAATGATACCTCCCCACCTCCTGCATAGAATCGCGAAGAAACCAGGCAACGCAAGTATTGTCAACAAATGAAAGGAAGCTGATAATCCCAGCATCAATCCCCCAGCATAATATCTTATTAACCTGTTCTTACCGTCCTTCGTATCTCCGATATGCTTTAATTCTTCACCTGCTATTATCAAGAAGCCAATTAACATAAGCGAGATTCCAGGTATATAACAAGCCCACTGGTTTGAGAAATAGGCCCAGGCTCCAATACCCCCTAAAGCCATAGCTCCCAACAATGACTCAAAAATACTTAAACGTAATATCCGTCCCCATCTGTATGTCGCCCATAAACCTAAACCGCTAAATATCGATATTGCCATTGCGCCAGCCCTCAGCAGGCTTTCAGGCTTTTGCATGACATCATTTACCGACCACATGATCATCCACAAGCCTGGGAATATAGGATGATAGGGATGAATCAACAGGTGGGCATAATTAGGATTATAGAAACTCCTAAGGTAACTAACAGCATCTATAAAGTATTCGTAACTTGGTATAAACGCCCATATTAACCCTAAGCAAAATGCAAGGAGGGAATATAATATATCATTAAGAGATTTTCCCATAGTCAGGTGGTATACAACGAAATAAACCCTTGCTCCCGATTGGACCATCTCGGGCTCTTGTATATTTGATTGGTAATGATCATACAATAATAAATAATATAATAAAATACTAACATTAAATAATTAGTTGCTATAAGCATACAGGAAATTGGCGTCCCATTCTCCCGGCGGCACAACATCCCACTGGCAATACAGATCCCATCCGACTTCGTAAAGGACATCAATCATTGCCTGCCATACATCCATAACACTACCGGCCACCTCATCCGGGTCCGCGCTCAGGATATCGTTCTTATATGAATCGGCCTCTTCGTCGGTCAAACCGACTATACGCGCCGCGGCCAACTCATCATCGTTGAACCCCTGGGTACGAAGTCTGTTCTGATAATCGCGGAAACTATCCGCCGTAACGATTATGTCATCAACACCTTCGGAACGAAGTTCGCTCAGCAACCCATCGAGCGCATCGGCCACATCATACATATAAACACCCGAAAGCCGCTTGTAATAAACCACGGCCTCAGCCTGCCGTATTATCCATTCCGAATCCCCGGCCTCTATAGCACCGCCGTGACGGTCGAGCGACTTAACTGCCGCGCGCATAGACGCGTTCAGATTCAGACACGCTCTGGCGAAGGCATTGAATACATCAGCCCTTGCCTGGGGAACATCGTCGGAACTCTCAACCGGCGTGTAATCGGCCACCTCAAGCTCTGCGATTTCATCATAATTGGGGTCAGGCGGATCCTGGCTGATTGCATCGGTGCATTGCGTCCAGATATCAGTGGACATACCAATCATATATGTCGATAGCGCCATGGGTATTGCGAAGCCCGATATACCTGCACTGGCGCCCGGTCCGACAGCTGGCCCCCCAACCGTATTAGCGCCGCTTACGCCGTACTTGAATTTATTCATCGTACTTTTTGCATTGTTGTAACTTGGCGGCTTGGGACCGTTGTCGCCGTTGTTCTCGTCATCATCGTCACTTTTCGGACGGTCCCCCAAGGCAAGGCGCTGGCGTCCCCTGTTGCCGGGCGTCGCGGCTTTTTTCGTGGGCTGAAATTCCTTGAGCTGACGTCTTTCCCTTGCTTTACGTTTCCGCTCCTCCCACTGTTTCTCCCTCTCCCTCATCCTGCGCATATTCTCAAGGTTATCGAAAGTAGGAAGCTCATGTCCCTTCGCAAGCCATATGATGAACGCTTCCGGGTTAGGGAACGCTGATATACCGGGATATGTCCCGCCAAACGCATCATACGATGCGTCCCCCGACGCATCACCGATAAGCTCACCCAAAGACGCTTCACCCGCCACCGCCAACAACTCGCATACCGCATCTTGCCACGCCTGCTTGACCAGCAAAACCGCGCTGTCACCTGCATCGCCGCTTACTACAGAGCCCAATAGATATGCCAAACGACCGTATTCCATAATCTCACTTATATCAGCCTTGTTCCCGCACAGCTTCCCGACTTGCTTCTCATGCTCCTTTGCCCATTTCGCCATCCCAGCGGGTTCCGCACTCGAAGCAGTCCACGCCCCGTTCACCTTCACATTCGGCTTATGGGGTTGGGGGCCGGTGAATGTGTATGTCGTAGTCCCAGCAGCATATCCAATCTCAAGCGAATTCCCCCACGCATCACCGATTGCCGTGATACGATTCTGCGCATCTCTCTCGACCATGCACAAATCCGGTACCGATACCTGCACAAGGGTCTCGCTGTAACCCGACGGATAGAAGCGAATGAAATAGCCGTCCGGACTGAACGACCATCGCCCCTGAGGCACTTCGCGGCTGTCCTTGCTGAGCGGCACATTCCCGTAAACAGGCACGGCTATGCTCTCCAACTCCGCATATGTCCCCCCACCGCTTGAAAGCATGCTACGAAGATTCGCCTCCGCTTCCATCACTTGCCGCACCGCAGGCGGGAGCTTCCCGAAATACCTGCCCATCAACTCATTCTTGACCAAATCGAGGGCGCTGCCGTTTAACTCGACAATTTCCTTGGTTGTAAGAAGCCGCGCGGCGGTAGCCTGCATATTTGGATTCATATCGCTGATTTTAGTGCGCGCGAGAATCGCCCATATAAGCACCTGGATATCATGCTGCGGTACATCCCGATTCTTGGCCGAGTTAAGCAGGATATGCTCTATGATTGATGCCCGAGGGCCCTTCAGCGGGGCTAAAAGGTAGCCATCACCTCCGCCCGGCCCGGCAACACCCGCGTGCAAGCAGAAGCTCTCAAGCCTGATTTCATAACATCCGGGCATAAGCAGGAAACTCCCCCCCGGCCCGCGCGGAAGTTCACCCATCGGAAGGAAATATTTCGGGTTATAGTCATCCAAGAATGGTACTTCCGTCATCGCGTCATCAAGGCTCGTAGTGATGGGCTCCTCTTCGTCAAGGCCGAGATTAAGGCTGGGAAGTTCACCCAATATATCCCCTAATTTCGGTTTGGGTATGCCGAAGCCATAGGCGGGTATGATGACCCCCAGCATTATCAAAAGCTGTGCAATCCGGACAAGAATGGCGGCCATAGGATGTTACCTCCAAAAAACAGCTCAATCCCCTTTTATAGGAAATCATATCTTTAAGCCAGGTCATAATACCACATCTAAAATTAGGGACGGGGGCTATTTTCCCCCCTAAATTGATGCGGGTTACAGAGGGGCAAATCCGATAATTCACCCCCGTCCCCAATTATATCGTCTTATATCAATTGGAAGAGGAACGGCACTCGCTTAGTCCAATACCAAGGACCGTCCCCCGGTTAAGCTAATCAACCTTCACAATTTCCACGCGACGGTTCATCGTCCTGCCCTCTTCGGTATCATTCGACGCGACAGGCTGCGATTCGCCATAACCAGCTGTCCGGATACGCTCGCCGCTTATGCCGTAAAGCACCAGGAAATCCTTGACGGTCTTCGCGCGTTTTTCCGAAAGTGTTTGGTTGGAAGCATCATCACCTACATTATCCGTATGCCCCTGCACTTCAATCTTCAACCCCGTGTTGCTCTTCATCAACTTGACTATCTCGACGAGTTGCGTCTCAGCCCCGGCCTGCAAATCAGCCTTGCCGGATTCGAACGTAATACCGTAGATGGCAATATGCCCCGTCTTATCAAGCTCGGCCTTAATCTCATCCACCCCGAAATGCAGCTTCTGCTTGAGCCCCTCTTCCTTGACAATATAGAGCGAATACCACCCATCACCAGCTTCAAGATAAACCCAGTATGTATCCCCGACGGACGTCGGCATCGTGAAATTAAGGATATCCCCCGCATCGTACAGAATCTTCCCGCCTTTCTCCAAGGCGGCGTTCTTGTAGTTTTCGGCTGATTCTAAGCCGGACTTCGTTTCATCCCTGTCGCCGGATTCATCCAGGAATTCATATTGGAGCTCCCAGTATTCCCCCTTCACAACCTTTTTCTCTATCCCCTCTTCATCCTGGACATTAAGCTCCAGCGAGCTGTAGGTCTTGTGGACATAGTAATCCTCCAGAAGCGTGGAACCGGGTATCGGCTTGATAACCGGATGGTCCTGCGCCTGGGCGAATGCGACCCCGTTTCCCAATATCCCTATGCATGCAATCATGAGAATCAGTAGCAAAAATCGTGCTCTCATTTTTTTACCTCCATTCTTATTTGTCCATATAACATCAAGCGCGATGGGATTTTATATATTATCTAAACCGAAATCAAGGCCGCCTCACAAACCCAACCCATCCCCTACGGCATAAAACAATATATCCTCGCTAAAAATAGGGACGGGGCATATTTTTCCCCCTGAATTGACGCGGGTTACAGAGGAGCGATTCCGACAATTCACCCCCGTCCCCAATTATAAACTACCCTTCCAGCCCCAGCCGCCGCCACCGGGGGTTTCGATGCGCAGGATATCCCCCGCCTCCACAGGAAATGACCCCTTTGACGGAAGCGGAAGCTCCTCCTCTGTCCCATCCCCTCGGATAAGCAGATTTCTCCCCCGTTCACCATCTTCCCCCATATTACCCCCAGGGGGTGATGTCAGCCGCCTTTCCCCAAGCAGATGCACCACCGTCGGCTCCAGAAAACGGTACTCACGAATTACACCATCTCCCCCTCTATGCCTTCCTCCTCCCCCGCTACCCTCCCGCACGGCATAACGCTCAATTCGGAGTGGATAAATCTCCTCGAGCGCTTCAATCGGAGTATTGAGCGAATTCGTCATGTGGCTATGCGTCGCATCCGCACCATCACCCTGCAGCCCCGCGCCGTATCCCCCCGCGATGGTCTCATAGTAATTCAGGCTCCCCCACCCCATCGAAATGTTATTCATCGTACCCTGCCCCGCGGCAGGAAGGTCCGCCCCCGCTGCATCGAGCATATCGAAGAAAAGCTCCACTAACCGCTGGCTCGTCTCCACATTACCCCCCGCGCACGCCGCAGGCATACGCGCATCCACAACCGTGCCGGGACGCGTGATTAGCTCGATACATCGCAGCAAACCGGCATTGGGCCTTATATTCCCACCAGCTGCGACGGTTATGGCATATAAAAGGGCCGACATCGTAACCGCACGCGGTGCGTTGATTCCCCCCCGCGTCTGGTCAGCGGATGATGTCAAGTCCACAATAAGCTTCTCTTCGTCCACAATCAGCTGACCCTTCAACGGAACCATGGAGGAATCATAACCATCATTTTCCATAAAAGTTTCACTATAAAATGTTCCCAACGTAAGCGTTGATATAAACCCCTTCGCAAGATTCTCAGCAAAATCGAGCTGCTCCGCAAATCCACGCTTAAGTTCATCTATTCCCCATCGTCCAGCCAGGCTCACAAGCCGCTCAACTCCAGTCACGCACGACGCTATCTGCGCCTGTATATCCGCCCTGCGCTCATCGGGGTCGCGTACATTCGCCAAAATAAGTTCGAGGACATCGCCCCGCACCTTCCCTCTCTCGACAAGCAAAACCGGCGGGATGCGCAAACCCTCGGCATATATCGAATCAGTAAGCGGCATAGAACCATGCGCGATTCCACCGACATCTGCGTGATGCGCTCTCACCGCGACAAACCCAACTCTCTCATCATCCACGAATGCCGGCGCGACCATTGTGATATCAGGCAGATGCGTCCCGCCGCGGTACGGGTCATTCAGAATCACAATATCCCCAGCCACGGGGTCTTTCTCGACAGCCGCTTCAACCGCCGACGGCATCGCGCCCAAATGCACCGGCAGATGCGTCCCCATACCGACCATGCATCCGCCCGCATCGAAAATCGCAGCGGAGAAATCGCGCCTGTCTTTGATGTTAGCAGCCAACGCGGAAAATTGCAGCACGCTACCCATCTCCTCGCATATCCCATCGATGATTCCCGCGATAAGGCTTATACGTACCGGGTCGAGCTTGCTCATCGTGAAACCTCCATACGCAGGTTGCCCATATCATCAACCTCGGCGGCATAACCGCGAGGTATCCACGCGCTTGCATCGCGTCCCACTATCGCCATCGGGCCATCAACTCTCGCGCCGACCTCAAGCTCGCTCCACGCCAAGGCACCGTTCGGTACAGGGTAATCAGCTTTCACCGGTGTATAATTTGATGGCGTAATATCCGGCTTCGGCCCAAGGATACTTGCTATGACAGTCACTACTTCCACCGGTGTATCAGGCCGCGATATGCTGAACCTACGTTGATGCTCATCATCAAACCTGCCGTGTAAATCCGGACCGAACGGTATTTCGAGGAAAAACCTCTGCCCGGGATATCGGCACCGGGCGGTAAGCGCAATTTCCCCATCCCCATCATCCTTCCCAACTAGAGCTTTCACTTTTTCGCAAATATTTTTTCCATCCTTACCCCGTTCCCATCTCAGCCCTATATGATGCAGCCTATCCCGGCGCGGCCTGCTGAGCGCCATCCCGAGCGCGCTGAATACTCCCGCTTCCCTCGGAAAAATGATGCGCCGCACTCCAACCTCCAACGCCAGGTCGACCGCGTGAAGCCCTCCCGCTCCGCCGAATGCAACGAGCGTGAATTCCGACGGGTCCGCCCCCCTGTCGCGAGCGGCCTTGCGCACCGCCCCGGCCATAACTGCCGCCGCAACCCTCAACGCCCCCTCCGCAAACGCGTGCCGATGCATCACACCCCCTGCAACTTTATTCAATGCCGCTTCCGCCGCCGTTTCATCAAGCGCCAACGAACCGGCAAGCAATATCCCTTTCGGCAACCGGCCCGTTAGCAAATTGCAGTCCGTCAATGTAAGCGGCCCCCCACGGCCATAACAGGCAGGCCCCGGGTCTGCTCCCGCCGATTGTGGCCCGACCTTCAACGCTCCACCGGCCCCTATCTCAACTATCGAACCTCCCCCAGCGCCCACCGTGTTGATATCAAGCGACGGACACCGCACCGGTAGCCCTGCTAACACCAACTGCTGCCGCATCGGCGGCGAACCGTCATACACAGCCACATCAGTCGATGTACCCCCCATATCAAAGCCGATAAGCTTCCGCTCCCCAATCCATTTCGCAAGCAAATCAAGCCCCATCACCCCTCCCGCGGGGCCGGATAGAAGCAAATTTATCGGCCTATTCACCGCATCGCATGCCTGTACGACGCCACCGCTGGATTGCATCAACAGCAGCTCTGCTCCCGCTGCCACCCCCAATTTTTCCAGGTGCGGCTTTAATATCGGCATCAGCCCCGCGTTAATCGCCGTCGTCGCGAACCTTTCATATTCATACGGATTCGGGTCTATATCGCTGGAGAGGCATACATCAAAACCCGCGCGCCTTAAATCCCCCGCCACCATACGCTCAACCCGTGGATTGCTGTACGAATGCAAAAAGCCTACAGCAACCGACGCCGGATCCATATCGTCGAGATGCACTATCAGGTCGGCAATATCCGCTGTCGTCGGTTCATGCTCAACCGAGCCGTCGGCATACTGCCGGGCATCGAAACCGACAACCATCTCACGCGGAATCGGCACTGGACGATTACACGGCACAGCCGCATATAAATCTTCGGCGGCACGGTTCTGCCGTCCAAGCCGGAATATATCCTCGAATCCCGCGTTTGTCACAAAACAAGTCCGTGCGAGCTTCCCCTCAAGCAGTGCGTTAGTGGCTATTGTCGAGCCGTAAATAATCGCCGTCGCCTTCTCCCCCGGATAAAACGCAACGACCATATCAAGCGCCTGCCTGAAAGCAATCGACGGCTCTCGCGGTGTCGAAGGAACCTTAAATTGACGTATGCCGCCATCGTGAACAACAACGACATCAGTGAACGTCCCCCCGGTATCTATCCCGATAATCATCTATATAGGCCTCATAAAAAGACCAAGCTTAGAAAGTGCAACATCTTTTTTCAAGTGGGGAATCAATTTTTCGCCGATGGGTGTAAACTTATGATATCGAAAACCGACCGAAGGGGCAGCCCTGGGACTGTCCCAAAGGCTGTACTGGACATATATGCATGAACTTAGCCACGAAATAGGAATCCACGGCAATACCGACTTGCTCAATAACCCTTTAGCGGTTGCCCTCAACTCCCGCCAATCAAAGACACCTTTTGGCAACGACCCGTGGGTAAAGAACACCGTCGCAGCGGTGCAAGCCGCATCCGATGCCGGTTTCACGCTAATATGTTCCCTCGGTATGAACACCTGGGAACTATCCCTCTGGGCTGCTGCGGAAAAAAAATGCAAGCTGATTATCCTCATCCCATCCGAAAAACGAAAATCACAACCTGCATATGCTCAAGAAATTGCGGAGGATTTCAATATTGATCCTGCCAACTGCCTGTGGCTCTCCCTCCCCCCTACCCCCGGCTCAAGGGGCGCAAAAGGCTGGTGGGAGCAACGGGACAGTATCGCATTCAGCTTGGCTCATCGTCTCTACCCCATCTGCATCCGCCCCGGCGGTAACTGGGACTCGCTCCTCCACTCACCGGAAGCGGCGGCGAAAGAAATAATGGACGAGTACAAAGCACCATATCCAAAAGCCCCAAAATCAATCCCCATCCTTCCCAAGGATTTCAAAGTGCCCGAAATACGCCCGTGGACATATCTCACCCACTGGACTCGCCGCTGCTACGGCCCCTGGCCAGGTGAGACATCATCCGATTACTACCGAGCCTTGGCAGCAAGCGGCGACGATTATCCCCGTTCGGCATACGCCACATTAATCCGTATCCTGCGCGAGCTTCGCATACGAGGGTCATCCGCACGGATAAGAGGTGGGGCCGATGTTGTTGCATTTACTGCAATCCCTCTCGACGAAGCTCTCGGCTTAATGAAATGGCGCGGGCGATTCGCACGTCCCACATTCGAGCCTTATGGCATCTGCGTCGACCGCAAAGCCGCCTATGCAGCGGGAATCAAGCCCGTGGAATACCTGCCCCAAGGGCTCGCGAGCAGCACCGTTCCAGAGGCCCTGCAGCAGGGATTCGGTCGTGGCTTCTGGCCTGCGGAGGCGGAATGGCGCGCAGTCGGGGATGTCAACCTCGCTGAAATCGATGCCCAATTCATCCGCATCATCGTCCCCACTGAAGCCGAAGTGTTGAAAATCTCCCACCTCTCTTCGTTCAAAATCCTCCCGATTGAAAAATTATATTTGTTTATGCCTGATTAAGGTTTAATTATGTCTAAAAGTCCGTTATAATGGAATCTGCGGGGAGAATATCCGGGGCATAACCCTTGATGGTACCCGTGTTTTTTGTTATATTATTTTGAAAATAGTTATACAGCTTGGCCATTGAACGGTTACTGCGTAAAATTACCGGCGATAGAATTTGAAGGTCCGCTCGACCTGTTGCTTTACCTCATCCGGAAAAACGAAATTAATATCTACGACATCCCCAAAGCATTCATCCTGCGGGAGTATCTGGTTTATCTTCAGGCGCTTAAAGATATCGATGTACAAGTTTCAAGCGAATTCCTTGCCATGGCAGGTAAGCTTATTTATATCAAAAGCAAGATGCTGCTTCCCTCGCAATGGCTTGATGAGGACCCCGACGACCCGTGGCTCAAGCAATTCGATGACCCAAGGGCTGAGCTTGTAAGGCAACTCGAAAACCGCGCGCGGTTGATTGCCATCCGGGACTCCCTCGACCATTTAAGGGGGCGGGAGTTGCAGGCGATTTACACTTTTCGCAGGAATTCCGACCCATCCGAGACCTTTCCTCCGCCCGAAGGGGCCGATTTCGGCGAATTGGCCTTGACCGACCTTCTCGGCTACTATGAAGGAGTATTATCCCGGAACAAAGACAAAGCTCCTATCGATGTAAAGATTGACACATTGAATATTAAAGAGTTAATCAAAAATATCATGAGCAACCTGAAACGCGGTGTAAGGACTTTATTCAACACGCTGATGGGCACGAAACCCTCAATACGGAAAATTGTCCTGTCGTTCGTAGCCCTGCTAGATTTATGCAAGGAAGGCAAAATAATCCTGCATCAGGAAAATTACGAAGCTCCTCTCGAGGTGGAAAGAATTTGACCTGGGAAATTTCCAAAGCGGTTAAATTGGGCGCGGACTTTGAGAACTTCAAACGCGTCCAGGACTTGGTTGAGGCTGTGCTCTTCCTTTCCGATTGCCCGATAAAAGAGCGAAGTCTTGCCGAAGGCCTTAACCTGGACCAGCAGATAGTCAGCGAGGCTTTAAAGGTGCTGGCGAAAGAATATGAATCACGCGGCATCCTTCTCAAAGACGGGCCATCAGGTTGGGAACTGGTAACAAACCCGCAAATCGGCCCGCAGTTGGCCGCGTTCTTTGAGTTCCAGCGCAAAAGACGCCTCTCGCAATCGGCCTTGGAAACATTGGCCGTGATTGCATACCACCAGCCGGTGACCCGTCGCGAGATCGACGACATACGCGGCGTTGATTCATGGCATACAATAAAAGCCCTCCAGGAAAAAGGCCTGGTTAAAATCGCGGGCCAACGGCGTACACCGGGCATGCCCTATGAATTAGCCGTAAGCGATGCATTCCTGCACCACTTCGGGCTCGAATCCGTACGCGACCTTCCACCGCTTGAAATCGATATGGACCGCGAAGAAGTTGTTGATGAACCGTTAACCATCGAAGCTGCCGAATTAGGAATCGGGCGGGCTGAAGTACTCCAGCACGAGCCAAGCTCTTAACAGAGTAGCTCTGGGACAGCCCTGGGACTATCCCATGGGCTGCCCAATTATGTTTTGAAATGTCAAGGGCCATACGATATTTCATCACCGCTCTGTTGATATGCACCTGCCTGACCTTCCAGGTTGGGTTAGCACATGCCGCACCGTATTATAATGAACTCCCAGCATATTTACTGATGGACTTGAATACCGGTGAAATGCTCCTCGGCAACAATATCCATGACCAACGCGCCCCCGCAAGCCTTACCAAGATAATGACCGCCGTACTTGCCCTTGAGAAGGGCAATATCAACGACATCGTCACCATCAGCCGTAATGCCGCCCGTTCGAACGGGCACCAACTCGGCCTTTCACAAGGCGAACGGATTGAACTTGGCAAGCTGTTGACGGCCACATTGATAAACTCCGGGAATGACGGCGCGAAGGCCATAGCCGAGCATATCGGCGGCAGCGTCAGGGGATTCGTCGATATGATGAACGCAAAGGCGAAGGAATTGGGGATGGATGAAACTCACTTCATGAATCCATCCGGCTTGCCTGAAGATAACCATTACTCGTCCGCTAAGGATTTGGCCGTGTTGGCATCCTACGCGATGCAGGATGAATATTTCAGGAATATTGTCAAGACCAAAAAAATTTACTTCCCAACCTTCGGAAACCGTATGGATATAATCCTCGAATCGACCAACAAGCTGCTCATTGATTACCCCCTCTGCGACGGTGTTAAAACGGGTTACACTGACGACGCGAAATATTGCGTCATCGCAAGCGCGACATATAAGAACCATCGTATGCTTGCCGTCGTCCTCGGCGCTGAAAAAAATTGCCGGTGGCCGGCAGCCAAGGAACTCCTCGAATGGGGTTTCGGTAAAGTCGACCCGGAGTACACTATCTATGCCAACTTCATTGACCCTGACCGGTGAGGTGAGCGTTGCATAACAGCGGCCAAAGGGAAGGTTATGCAGTACTCATCATCGGCTATATCCTCCTTGCCGCTACAATCCTCGGCTTCGCGATTTTCCTTCTGTCTGCGCCAAAAATAGCCGCCTACCCATTCGGCCTCGATTTTGGCGAGGGGTATCTCCTTGAGCACGCGCGCCGCTTGGGCAACGCGGAAAACATCTATGGCGACATCAGCCATTATCCATACACCGTATGCAACTACCCCATCCTCTATCCCCTCCTCATCGGCCTGATAATGAAAGCCACGGGCGTGACACTCGCCGCCGGACGCTGGGTCTCTATCATTGCTACGCTTGCATCGTGCTGGCTTGTTGTATTCATACTTCTAAGGCTTACCCGCAACCAGTTGATAAGCGTCATCTGCGGCCTTATGTTCGTATGCGTCCCCGCCGCTTTCCGATGGGGGCAGGTGTTCCGGGTCGATGCGCTTGCCGTTGCATTATCGTTAACCGGGTTAGCAATATTCATCGCCGCCGGCAACGACAAGCGGCGGCTATGGTCCATCCCCTTCTTCATCGCCGCATTTCTAACCAAGCAATCGATGTTAGCGGCATTCGCAGCGGTGCTTCTTCACACCCTCTATATCAATCGCCGCTCCGGGCTTCTCTATGCCGCACTCGCCTTAATCGGCGGAGCCGTTGTTTATATGCTTATTGATTACGCCACCGCAGGAGGGATGTTCCGGCACAATTTCTTATTCACCGCGAACGCCTTTTTCCCTGAGAGATTAGCTGCCGGATTGAAGACATATCTTTTATACACCGGCCCCCTCATTCTTATAGCTCTATTTCATCTCGGCTATGGCAAGCCAATCCTGCGCGACAACCCATTGCCGCTCTATTTCCTTTTCGCCAACGCAACAATGCTGACCTACGGCTATGAGGGCAGCGACTCAAATTATTTCATCGAACCGTTGGCGGCGGATTTGCTTATCGCGGGAGTCGCATTATCAGCCTGGGTTCCCAGGATCGGTAAATCCGAAAATAATCTGAAATTGAATTGGGCAGGCGTGCTATTGGTGGTCATCCTCTTGGCGCAATTTTTAATGGTAAGGGGATTTTATAACAATGAATTCCAAGTGGCGTATATTGGGGAACGTGATATTGAAAACGGAAAACTCCTGGTCAACCTGATAAAAAATACCCCCGGCGATGTCGTCAGCGAGGATGCATCATTCCAAGTGTCGGCAGGCAAGCCTGTTCTATTCGAGCCGTATATAATGACACTATTGGCCGAACAGGGAAAATGGGACCAGACCGACTTTGTGAATGATTTGCGAAACGCCCACTTCGGCCTGGTAATCCTCCGCTTCAATGTCTTCGACCCGAACAACCCCGACCGTTATGAGAACCTCCCTTACCGCATCGCGGGCTTCAACCGCTTCTCAGACGAGATGGAGCAGGCAATTGCCGAGGGGTACGAGTTGGATAAGAACCTTATCTTCCACTCGCACGGAACCTGGTTTGCATACAATCCGAGAGGGAATTAGAGTAATTCCATCAGGAAAATATTTATTGGTAAAGGGCGGGTGGCGCCCACAGCCGAGCCTGTGAGCCGTAGCCTTGGCGAAGGCTCATCCGCGAGGATGTGGGTGATATTTGCATGAACTGGGTGCACTGGGAACGCCGGTCTTCAGACCGGCATGCCGACTGAAAAGGAGTTGTTGAAAAAATTCAGGAAAAGGGGTGCCACGGACAAAATGAATGGCGTATGTCTCTTATACGCCGTTCATTTTGCCCGTGATTGCCTTGAATAGGCCCACACAGACACGGGTAAGCCCGAAGACGGGCTTATCCGTGGCACCCATCCTTTTAAAGTAGTAAATTCACCTTTTCCAACAGCCCCTTTAAAGTCTGTAGCGCGGCAACTCATTTCACGGAAACCTTTATATATCATATATATATTTAGTCAACCCGGCCGCGTGGCACGGCCTGCCTGAGTCCGCGAAGGTTGGCAATGGTATTAATATAACCTGCAGGGCTCTGCAATTAATACAAAAACCAAAGAAAACACCTGAACAATATGTTACAATAGATTATTCTCATCTAAATAATATACCTGACACCAACTGAACGGGTATTCGGGAAGGGAGAATCGGAAGTGAAAGACTTAATATGCATCCTAACACTATCCATTATATCCATTATGCTGTTAGCATTTTCCAGGTGTTCTGAAACAACTACCGCACCTGCCCCAATCAGTAACGACGCAGGAAAATGTTCCATTTCAGATACAAATGAAACACACCATATTATTTGGGGAATTTGGAACATCACCTTCGACCCATCATCCAACTCAGTCACCATACTTCCCTCCCGCAATCTCGAAGCCCATTATAACTTGACCAAATATGTCACTCCGCCTGAATGCGACGATTGCCTTGGCATTACCGTGACGGGCTTTAATCCCGACGGGTGGGTATACGATGTTAAAGTCAGCCTGCGAAACCCAACGCAGATTGCCGCATACGATGTCAGGGGAACGCTCCTTATAGGTGCGCCAACAGACAAACGGCGGCTGGTGAACGCGGATGAGTTCACCGAGTTATTCGATGACTCGGACCCACCCGACAGAAACCCCTTCAAAGCGTTTGCGACCGACCAACCGGGGCGTAAATTCCTGCCCGGTGCAATTCACGAAGTCCTATATCAAGTCAGCATTCCCCCGCCGCCCAACTTCAATGTTAAATTTGTCATCGACGGCTCCTGGCCCAAGAACCAGAAGGAACCGTACCGGATTTACAACCAGGAAGCAACCGGCGAACTTAACGAAAATGGGGAGGGTATAGCGGAAGTCGTAACCTATGTCAGCGATTGGCAGGGCGATGTTGAGTCGGTTAAGCTCGACATTTCCCCGTTAGGGGCTCCCGGTGCAATTGATTTGGAGCATATAGCTGGGGATAAATGGAGCGGGCAAATCACCAATGAATATCACGCCCCGGCAGGTGAATATGAGCTTTGGCTTGAGGCCAAAAGCACAGGTTGTACAATCATCACTTATGATAAACTCCTTCTCACCATCACTCCTTATATCAACACTCCTCCTGAATGGGATGATACAATCGGCATTGTTTCGGCGGCCCCAGGGAACAACAAGGTTTTAATAACCTACGGGAAGGCATCCGATCCCGATGCACCGGTTACATACAATGTTTATTGCTCGGAGGCAACCCCTGTAGACTTTGCCTCAATTCCACCTAAGAACGATCCCGATGGTTCGCCATATATATATGACTCACTTGAGAACGGCAAAACATATTATTTTGCCGTCCGCGCGATGGACGGGTTGGGCTTGGAGGATGATAACACAAACGAATTGCCGGCCACGCCGCAGTACGAAAATCAACCGCCCACTTGGGACGGGCCCATAGGCGTTCAATCGCTCAAACCACTGTCCCAAGCCATGGAAGTCGGTTTCGGTACCGCATCCGACCCGGACTCACCGGTGACATACAATGTCTATTACTCCGAAACCTCCCCCATTGATTTTGACACATCTCCGTTCATCAATGCCCAGGAGTCACCAGGGGTCGTCAGCAGTCTTCAAAACGGTTTGATATATCATTTCGCCGTACGGGCAATTGACTCCCTTGGTTTGCAGGATGATAACATCGTTGAGCTTGCCGGCGACCCGAACCTTCCGCCTGAGTGGGACGACACAATCGGCATCGTATCAGCAACTCCCGGCGACGGTAAAGTGACGGTTGATTTCGGGACGGCATCGGACCCTGATGCCCCGGTTACATATAATGTATATTATTCGATGGAATCACCGATTGATTTTGGAACCGCGTCTAAAATGAATTTCGCCGGTGCCCCGGCTGTCATTGAGCCATTGCCCAACGGGGTGGAATTTTTCTTCGCCGTAAGGGCAATGGATGCTCTGTTACTCGAAGATACCAATACCTATGAAATCAGCGCTACTCCTCAAGAACCGCAATACGAAGGATGGGGGGTTAATTGGGGAAGCGATTCCTTGGGGGTTATCGGCTATGGTATGGGCTTAGATAATGAAGGTGATATATATGTTTCAGGGCAATTCACCGGAACAGTTGATTTCGACCCCGACCCCATGGGTGAAGATATACATACTGCAGTCAATTACGATGCTTTTCTAAGTAAATTCGCCCCAAATGGCGATTTCCTCTGGGTACATACATGGGGAGGTGGCTGTGCCGGTTGGGATCTTGCTGCCGATTTTTTGGGCAATGTGTATGTTACGGGGTACTTTGCCGGAGATAACGATTTCGACCCGGGACCGGCAGTTGATCAGCATCATCAGGACGAAGGTTCGCTATATGGGGCATTTCTCAGCAAATTCGATGTCAATGGAAACTACCAATGGGTACGGACATGGGGCGGGACTAATGACATTATCGGTATTTATGACGGTTATTATTCGGTCGCAACCGATGGATTCGGGGATATATATGTCACAGGGCATTATGTACAGACCACTGATTTCGACCCGGGTCCCGGGGAAGACTGGCATACCCCGGTTTATGGCCTTGACATTTTCCTGACCAAATTCAATTCTGATGGCGACTTCCAATGGGCCCGAACTTGGGGCGGACTCTACAGCAATATGGCGAACTTGAGTACTGTCGAGGGTGGATTCGGAGTTGCGGTTGATAGTGCCGACAATGTATATGTTGCCGGTACTTTCGGCAAGACTGTGGACTTCGACCCTGACCCTGTCGGAGTGGACGAACATACATCAGCCGGTTCGTATGCAGCATTCCTGAGCAAATTTGACTCGACTGGCGATTTTCAGTGGGCCAGAACCTGGGACTGGTACGCTACGGGAATTGCGGTCGATGGTGATGATATGATTTATGTCGCAGGCAGGGAGCCTGGAGGCTGTGGATTCCGGAAATACAATTCGAATGGAGATTTCATATGGTCCCGCGAATGGACAGCATATGCCGCTGCATTCAACATCGATACTGATCTCGATGGTAATGCTTCCATTGTCGGCTATTTTACCAATACAGTCGATTTCAACCCCGACCCTGGCGAGGTTGAAGAACATACCACCAACAGCATGGCCGACATTTATATAAGCAGATTCGACCCCATTGGTGATTTCCTGTGGGTAAGAACATGGGGTGGTTTTCAAGACGACGAGGGTTATGCGGTAGCAATGGATAATTCCGGTGTGACTTATCTCACCGGAGCATTTATAAGTGACGAGTTTGATTTTGACCCGGGTCCGGGTGTCGAGATTCATAGTAAGATAAGCTATTATGGCCCGGATACATTCCTCTTTAAACTCTTGCAGGATGGCTATTGGTAGCAAAATCGTAATGAAAAAGGACCCCGTGCCACCGGGGTCCTTTCTTTAGGTAAGCTTGGAATAATAATCTATGCAAATTCTTCAAGAAAACGCGACTTCAAATCAGCTATTTTCACGCGTACCTGCCCCATAGTATCCCTGTCGCGCACAGTTACCGCCTTATCCTCAAGCGTATCAAAATCCACCGTCAAACAATATGGCGTGCCTATCTCATCCTGCCTGCGATACCGTCGCCCTATATTCCCCGACTGGTCATAGAAACAATTCATGAACCCGCGCAATTCATTGTATATATTCTGCGCAATCCCTATCAGCTTCTCATCGCGCTGCAGCGGAAACACCGCCACCTTCACCGGCGCGATATTTTTGTCGAACCCGAGCACTACCCGCTGCTCCCCTTCGACAACTTCCTCGCGGTATGCATCGAGAAGCACCACTAAGAACGTACGGTCGATTCCACCCGATGTTTCGATGACATACGGGATGAATTTCTCCTTCGTATCATCATCGAAGTAGCTCAAATCCTTGCGCGAATGCTCAATATGCGACTTCAAATCGAAATCGCTCCTGTTCGCAATCCCCTCAAGCTCGCCCCATCCGAAGGGAAATTCATATTCGACATCGGTGCAGCACAATGCATAATGCGCAAGCTCTTCCTTCGCATGCGGACGTAGTCGCAGCTTATCGGGATTTATGCCGAGGCTTTTGTACCACATAAACCGCGCATCAACCCAATGCTCGAACCATTGTTGGTCGGTACCCGGCTTGACGAAGAACTCCATCTCCATCTGCTCGAATTCCCGCGAGCGGAATATGAACGACTTCGTGGTCACTTCGTTGCGGAAGCTCTTCCCGATTTGCGCTATGCCGAACGGCACCTTGAGCCGACTCGTCTTCTGTATCAGCTTGAAGTCCGCGAAAATACCCTGCGCCGTCTCGGGGCGCAAATACACATCGAGCGCAGTGGCCTCCGACGCCCCCGCCCTCGTTTTGAACATCAACTGGAACTTCTGCGGCTCAGTAAATTCCTTCCCGCCGCATGTCGGGCATTTGCCGCCCTCGATATGGTCGACCCTGAACCGCCCCTTGCACCCAAGGCAATCGACAAGCATATCGTGGAACGCCCCCACGTGGCCCGACGCAACCCACACATCGGGATGCATCAGGATCGATGTATCCACGCCGACAACATCATCGCGTAGCCGCACCACCGCGCGCCACCACGCGTCCTTGATGTTGTTCTTGAGCTCGACGCCGAGGGGGCCGTAATCCCAGCAGCTTGCCAACCCGCCGTATATTTCACTCGACTGGTATATAAACCCGCGCCTTCCGCACAGGGAGGCTATTTCCTTCATCATATCCTTAGCCATCACACAACGCCCTTCCCTACCCGCTCAGGTGAGAGGGGATGATAACAGAGGGGCTGGGGATAGTCAAATTGCGAAGGGGGGACGGTCCTACTGTGGTCGGGAGAAGTCTTGTAGCCCAGCATCTCCTTTACCGGGGTTTTATGACGGAAATATATTTTCCGGTATGAATAATTAATTAGTTAGATGGTCAAGGGTGTTGCAGAGCCAAGTATATACGATATATAATTAGCCCCAGCAAAGGAAATGCCGGGTTATGAGACTCAATACAAAAATACAAACCGCACCAGTGCCTAGCCAAAACCACAACCCCGACTGGCATTTATGCTGCCCTTTATTGCCAGCCAGTTAACGATTCGCTATATGGCACTAATTAGTCGGTTCAGCGAATTGTAATGATTCTAAATAGAGCACGAAGACCATGGACTTTGAAGTCGTAGAGGTGAAATAATGCCAGAAAATAATAAACCGAAAATTAGATGCTATCTGATAATTCCCTCTGACAAAGAACTCCATCCAATTAGGGATGCTATTCGAGCGACATGCAAGGAGGTTGGGGCCAGATTAACCATCTCAGGAGAAACACCTACTGGATCTATGGCAGCTACGAACCGGACCTACGCGGATATCGCAAGGTGTGACTTAATCATTGCCGACGTCTCGCGTTCCCATCTAAATATCTTCTATGAAATTGGCATCAGTCATGCCTTGGGAAAACCTGTCATCCTCATTAGCCAAGAAACGACAAGCGATATACCCCTGGATTTTAGATATTACCCTTTTCTACAATATGCCGTGACACAAAAAGGGCTTGTTAAGTTTCAGGGTCTATTTCGCAAGCTTATAGAGGATTTTATACGAACGCCTAGAAGTTACCGTCCGTTTTTGCCTTTGCCAGCAAGAATCATTCAGCCACCATATATCGTTGACTTAGAAAAGCTCGAATCCCGCGAGTTCGAGAATCTTTGTTTTGAGCTAATCGCTCAAATGGGCTTCCGCAGGGTTCAATGGGGAAAAGAATTCAGAGAGATTGATGTCGTAGCTACATTGCCTAAAAAAGACCCAGATGGATATGAGTACCAGGAGCTTTGGCTTATATCAATGGGGAACCGAGCCCCAGCCGAGATGTTTCTCGAAATGGCCGTGCTGGACCCTGAGCATCTATTTAGTCGTCTGCTCCGACATCCTGAAGGAGTTGAGGAATTATTCTCCAGATATAAAATACCCTATGATGTCCCAATAACTATATTGGTCATTTTACGTCAAGAATCACCACAACCAGAATTCTTCCAGCACGAATTAAGAAGAGTGGAAAGGCGTTTAAAAGAACGGCCCTATCTCTTCACTTTTCGGGTTAGGTGGTGGGACCAGTCCTACTTGACAAATCTGATTCAGCAATATCCGCAAATAGCTTTAAAATATTTCTCCGATGAAGCACGAATCAAGTCAAAATATCGTAAAGCACCCGCCGAGTTGTATAACGAAAATGTTATGCTAAACGAACGTCTCCAAATTGCACTAAACACCCTTGAAGAAGAAAAAAAGAGAAGATTCATTGCTGAAAGAGATGCTGCATGGAAAGATGTCGCTTTCAAGGCAGCCCATAAATTAGGCAATCCTATAGATGCGGTTGACACCTTTCTTCAAAGTTTGAAAGGAAGACTAACGAACAACAAGTATGATGAGGCTCTTCAGATAGCAAATGATATGGATACTTCTATCGAGGAATCAAAAACAGTAATTGCGCAATTCAAGTCGCTCACCAAAGCACAAGAGATTACCCCGCGTCCCATTGACTTGCTCCCAATAATACAGCATGCTTGTAAGACTGCCGAAGAAAATGGTGTAGTTGTTGATGTCCAAACGATAGATAATTGCCCACAAGTTCGAGTTGACGCCGACAGAATCACCGAGTGCTTTAATGAGTTAGTCGCCAATGCGCTTCATTGGTTCGATAAACCAAATAGGAGGATTGCAGTAGATATACTTAAAACATCAAAGAAAGAGCTGCCAGAAATTTTGGATAAGACGGATTCATATTTGAAAATTCATTTCGAGGATAATGGAATTGGTATCGCATTAGAAAATAAGGAAAGAGTATTTGCACCATTCTTTACGACATATCCGCATGGAACAGGCCTTGGACTTTCGTTAGTTAAAACGATTGTTGAAGGTCATGGAGGTTATATTTGTGAAAGCGGAAAACCCAATGAAGGGGCCTCTTTCGAGATGTATCTCCCCATTGCAAAGAAGAAAAGGAGAGAATAGATATGGCAAACATACTCATTGTTGATGACAAAGAAGACAATTTAAATGCCTATAAGTTGGCACTCGAAGATGCTAACCTTGGCTGGAATATTCTGACAGCGCAGAATGAAAATGACGCCAAGAAGATCCTTGCCAAGACTCAACCAATTGATGTAATAATAACCGACCTTGTCATGCTTTCTGAACAAAGTGGCATAGAGGTTCTTCGCCTGGCGAAGCAATTTGATCCCTTGGTTATGGTCATTATTTTAACGGCTTTTGAGAAGAAGCTTGACCGATTCAAAGCATTTGAAATGGGTGCGTTTGATTGTCTTTCAAAAGGAGTCCCAGGTGTGAAAACGGGACAGGAAATTATCGTCAAAACTAAAACTGCCCTCAGCTTTAGAGAGTTAGCTATCAGTCAGATTGAGTATCAAAAGAAGGTTGCTTTCTTGAAACGATATTTTGACCCTAAAGTATTCGGGGCAATTGATAGGAATCCTGAGTTACTTAATCTCCAGAGTAAGATTTTGACTATGGTATTTTGGGACATTCGCAGTTTTTCTGCTCTTTCGGAGATTCTTAAAGCACATCCGACTCTCATCGCTGGTTTTCTCCGGGAATACTTTGACGCGGCATCAGAGGTAATTTTTAGACACGAAGGAGTACTAGATAAGTTTGTTGGAGATGGCGTAGTAGCACTATTTGGAGCCATAAATGGCAGCGATACAGAAGGTCGCCAAGATGCCATTTCTGCCTGTAATGCGGCTCTCGAAATGAAAGAGTGCTTTGAACAAGTGTTGAAAAACTGGATGGAACAGTGGGTGTTGTACACTCCACAGACTATTGATATTGGTCTTGGATGCGGAATCCATACAGGCGAAACGTTGGTCGGAAATGTCGGGACAGAGAATCGCGACCACTTTACAGCCCTTGGACCTCATGTGAATTTTGCCCAGAGAATAGAAAACAGAGCAGGCAAGGGACAAATCCTTATCTCGGCAAGCACAAAAGCCCGAATTTCTGATCATTTCGAACTGAACAAGATAGACACGATGAGTGATGTGAAGAATATACTGGGGAGTTTCGATATTTTTGAAATAGTGAACACTAAGTGCAATGGGCTGCCATAGTGTTTCCAACTGAGACCGGTCCTACTCCCTGACCGCAAATCAGGCCCCTCCCCACCTCTTAACTCCCAACCAGCACAACATGCCCCGTACGCGTCACTATTGCCACGTTGCCGTCGTTGTTCAGTGCGGGGCTTGCCCAGATTTCGGCAGCTAAATCAACCTGGAAAACAATGTCGTATCCATCATTCGCCACGTTCGGCTTGATGCAATAGAAGTAGCCATCCTCCCCCCCGAAGTAAACCTTGCCGGCCTTATCAATCGACGGCGAGCAGCGCACCCGCCCCGACAGTGTCTGGTAATACCACTTCGTCGAGCCGTCCGAAGGGCTTATCGCGTAAAGCCGGCCGTCATCCGACCCGATATACAGATTCCCGTCCGCCCCCGGCCCCTGCCCCAGGCACGAATAAAATGCGTGATTCCCAGGCGCGGGGTATGTCTTAAACCAGATTGACACGCCGCTCGACTTGTTGATTTTATATAGATACCCCGTCTCCCCCCACCATTTTTGAGCGCAGCTCACATAAAGCTGATCATCATTGCCGATTATAACCGACTTGAACCAACCCGGCTCGCCCCCCGAAATCGACGCCAAGCTCAGGTTCATGAATTGCGAGCCGGACGATGTCACCCCGTGCAGGTAGCCGTTCGCGTCGACGAAAAATATATTCCCCTTATCATCAATCGCCGGCGGGCAGGTGACATCGTTCGATGCATCCACGCCCCATACCTCCGCGCCATCCGATGCCCACCTCGCCTGGAAGCGATAGGACGACTGATTGCCGGTATAAACCACGCTCTTATCTTCGTTAAACCCCGGCGCTGATTCCTCGTCCCAGTAAGCCCCATACATCTCCCCGCTCGTCTTCGACCAGATAACACTGCCGTCGGTTATGTCGAATTTGATGAACTTGCATCCGCCGCCAAAGCCGCCAATATAAAACGCTCCCTCGCTATCCAGCGCGCCAGGCGCCAATTCAAGGCTGCCCGCGTCATACGACCAATTCAAGCCGCCTCCCACATCAAAGCTGTAAACATATTGGTCCCACGAACCGAAATATATATTTCCGTCGATGTCAACGACGGGGGCGCTTGTAATATCACCCCCGACCGTTTTATCCCATTTTGCGAAGCCTGTTGAAGTGCCAGTGATATTATCATTCCGCCCATTACGCTGCGCGTTCTGCCTGAACAACGGCCATGGGTCTGCTTTGGGGGGAATATATTCTTCCACTTTTACATCAAATAAATAATATGCCCCCATAAGGCCGAAATTCGGGTCGGCCTGCGTATCGGTAACCGTCACCAGCCCCTTGTAGGTCCCCTGCCCGGCGTTCAGCTCATCCTTGACCGAGCCCGTATATGTGTACACCGGTTCATTCGATGCGGCATAGCTGAAACCAACCGCACCGGGCCATACATCCGGACATTCCATCTCAACCTTTCCAATTGTATCGACCCCCTGCCAGTCATAGACATATATCGTCGCAGTGACCGGCAACCCGTCGGTGAAAATAGTCACCGGTGCTACGCTGATATGAAAAGCTTCGCGGCAGTTGGCCCCCGGGCCAAAGTCACCGGGAACCTGCGGCGGGACTTTTGACGGGAATTGCCACGATGCGTCCACGGCATAATTGAAAATCAACCCCTGGGGCCCAAGGTGGATGATATAATGCCGCACATTTTTATTCCCCGCCGAAAAATACCCCCGGTCCACGAAATCAAGCCCCGCTATATCCTCATCGGCATCGAGGCCATCGGCGAAATATTTATACCCGTTAAGTGTGCATGAATAGCCGCCTATGCTATATGGCGTCCCCAGAAGGCCGTCCTTGTAGCCCTTTATGGGATTGGCGGCGTTATATGGAAACTCGGTCGGGTTGAAAAGCCACGTCCAGCCATCCGCATTGACAAGCATTGTCTCATCATCACCGGCATAAACCAATTCCGGATCGTTGAAGGGTGCCTGCGTTCCATCCGTGATGAGAATCCCCCTCACATCAAAACCGGTGAATTCATCCATGCCTAAAAAGGGATGCCTCAGGCCGATATCAACCTCAAGATTGTCACCAATAAACTTGACGGGGCTCTCAAGGGTAAGGTTTACAAACGGCGGAGGTTCAAGAAACGGAAGCACATTGAGATGCATATCAGCACCGCGTAACGGCGCCACTTCAAGCGTACCCGCTGCGGGGTCAGCCAAGAAGCGCCAGATACCCCAACAGGAGTGACTCCCGCTATTGATTGCTCCTTCCGAACGGGTTCCGGATGGATCACTCATTGGCTCAGACAATCCTGAACACCCGCTTATGGAGATAAACACGAGCAGCAAAACAAAACAAAGAGATGTATTCCGCATAACCTTACTCCTAATGGCGATTCTCTACTTTATTTGATGACAACCATCTCGTTTTTTATCAATAGTAATACCAGATATTTGCATATTCCGACGGGTTCTCCCCAAGGGCTTCCATCCGCTTTAGATAGTCGTAGATGGAAACATCGGTGTAAACATAAGTATCCACGAGGCTGATATTCTTTTCCCATGGAAGGAACTCATAAACCCTGCAACCGTCAGGCCTTATCATTATAAGGCGATTATCCTGGCCCTGGCTAAGGTAATTCTTGCCCAAGCGGGGGATATTGAACACAATCGAATCAGTCCTCGTAAGCCCCGGAAGCAGCCGGGCTTCCTCTTTACGCTCCATCATCAGCCTCGCGACGGGCACACGGAAATCGGATGTCTCCGCCTTCCCCTTGGCGTTAAATGTGTAGTACGGGTCAACTCCTATCAGCCTTAAAAGCCTCCGCAGGGCGGCAGCCTCAAACCGCCTTGAGTTGAAGGTCGTGAAAACCAACTGGTTATACAGGCTAAGGCCCTCTGATTTCAGCTTCCTTACGGCATCCCGGCTTTCCGGTGTAACCTCGTACACATGTTCGTAATGGGTCACTACACATACTTCGCGTTTTCCGGGGATATGATATTTGAGCAGCATATCCCTGAAGGCATCCGTTATTCGCATCGGCAATACAACCGGCGTCCGCGTACCCAACCTTATGCGCTCCACATGCTCAATCGATGCGACTGCTTTGAATACCGCATCCAAAGCCGCATCAGCCATGATGCCCGGGTCACCACCGGTTACGAGGACCTCTGTTATATTCGGGTTATCCCTGATCCAATCAATGGCCTGCTTGAGCTCGTCCTTCGATGCCTTGGCCCGGGGGGCAAGTACCTGTTTGATCTCCCAGTTGCGCTGGCAATACACGCATATTTGCGCACACGTGTTGAAGGGCTTGAGGATGACTATCTGCGGGTAACGGCGTGTAATCAGGTCAATAGGTGATGTATCCCTTTCCATCATAAAATCAAAACTGTGCAAGCACCCACGCTTATATTCCTCCATTCCTCTAACGTAAGTTATACCCGGTATGACCTGGGCGCGGATAGCCCTGTCCCTTTCCCCGCCGGCTTTCCGATCCATGAGAGATGCATAATACGGCGTAATCCCAAACGGGGTCTGATTTCGTACCGCCCTCTCGATGCACCACCGTTCATCGCCGGTCAGCTCTATTATTTCCCCCAGGGTCTCCGCATCCCGTATTACATGCTTGAGCTGCCACCGCCAATCATTCCAATCGGATTCATCCGCCCCGAAAAAACGCCTGATGCGCGCGATATTCCCCTTGCGCAACTCAATGATGTCCGGTTCAAGGCCGGTCGTGTATGCAGACATTTTTCGCCGGGCATCTATCGACAGCTCATCGAGCACCTTCCCCCTCCTGACCGCGGCTGAGCGGCCTGAGAGCTTATCGAAATTTTCATCGATTACCTCATCAGCGTACATTTCGCTCCGACCTTTAATCGCGAGAAAAAGATGCCGTAACTCCTCGATAAAACCAGGGCGTATTTCCTTTAGCAGATTATCGGGCCCCCTGCGGGCCAATGCTTGCATATATAAAAGCGAACTTATCCCGCCTGATTTGCTTTCGTTGCGACGGCGAATAATATGCTTTAGTACCCTCAGCGCACTCAGAAGCAGTATGTGCTCAAGCGGATGGTATTCCTGCGGCTCCTTATCGAGACCGATTTCAATCCGCAGCAACAACCCATAGAATTTATTCCGGGCCAATTCCAACCCCTCGAAGCTCAAAGTGTCCTTAGCTTCAGGCCATATCTCCCAAAGTACTTCAGCGGCGGCAAGGGGGGCAAACCCGTTATCCTGCTTGGAATTCGCTTTCCCGGCTGAAGTGTTTTTTGAACCGACCTCGGCCTCGGTCCTCAATCCCTCTTTTTTCTTATTTTGAGACATGCTCCAACCCTCCAGCTTGAGATGCCCCCTTTGGTTCCATCATAAGGCCAACTTTTGATTAAAACTGAAATCATGATGGAAATCAACCTTATACCGTGAGCGGGTGTGTTTCGTTCGTGATTTTGGTCGGACTTAATGGGGACGGTCCTACTCTGTCTGGAGGAGGCAGGACCGTCCCCAAATATATATACAAAAGAAAAACCCGCTGTATAGGCGGGTCTGGAGTTTCAGGGATAACTGATTCGCAGGTGGCCCAACATCATTACAGCCGCCACCAGAAAGCGAAAGTATTCAAACTATCGAGGGTCCTTATAACCTTGTCCCAATTTGCTCGGCCTATTTCAGGCACGACAATGATGTCGTCCTTGAAAATCATCGGATTCTGGCTGATGTCGCCATCTCTCTGGTATGAAAGCAGATTGTATATCCTGCCATCGAACAATCCCCGCTCATTGATTCTCATGATGAGGATGTTTTTAATATCGCACCGCTCGTCAAACCCGCCCGCAATGCCGATTAAATCATACAGCCTCTGCCCTTCTTCATAAGGATATTCCCCGGCGCGCTTTACCTTGCCGAGCACTGAGGCCTTGGGAAGTATCCTCGTCGGGAGTACGATATAATCCCCCGGCTCAAGCTCGTAATTCAGCCAGACTTTACCGTCATACAATGCCTTCAAATCAATCGGGAAAACCTTATCCCCCCGTATCAATTTCACCTTGCTTATATCGACTTCTGTTTCGTCGTAGTGACCGACAAGGTCCAAGACCGTCAAGCCGGGCTTATACGGATACGGCCCCGCATCGAATGCCTTCCCAAGCAAATATACCTTCTCCGGCGTGAACTCGGTCACGATGACATTTACCATGATGTCATAGTTGTAATATGGCTGCAGCGCACGTTTGAGCGCATGCCTCACTTCATCAGCCGTTTTCCCTTCGACATAAATATCCCCGACAATCGGGAAGCTTATAAATCCATCGGGACGCACCTGCACCGTCATATCGAGTTCCGGTTCCCCCGCTACACCGAGGGCGAGTTTGTCGCCCATCTGGAGCCGGTATTCGGGGCGCGCCATGGCCTTCGCGGCAGGTTGCATGTCACCTGTCGAGAAATCTGAACTCGCTGTTCCTTCACCCTTGGCGCCCGTATCGTCCCCTTTCTTCTTGGAAAAATAAGAGCGGATTATGCTTTCCGATTCAGGAGTAAGATGGAGCGCGGCTTTATCCAGGGAAAAGAAATTCTCAAATTTGGCGGCTTCGGGAAGCGCAGGCTCAATCTTCGGTAGCGGATATTTGAAATATATCTCGGATGTCGCTTCTGTTTCTAATGCAATCCGTGTATATGAAACCGTCACCGTTCCGCCATTACCGACACCAACATCTATCGCGAGCCCTTCGATAGGGTAAGCGATGAAAGCGAGGTTATCGCGCGTATGGTCATAGAGAAATTCTATCCTCTCCACACCCATGGAGCCGTCGGACAAAATATCCTGGTAAATCACGCCTTCACTGAATCTATCGGAAACGGTCGCGGGTGATACGCTCACGATATAACGCTTCGGGTAATCGACCCCCTTGACCCTCACATCATCGATTGATGGCGTGCCGGTGAAATTAAGCCGCATCGTAAGCTTGCCCGGTGATGATGCGAAATCCATATTCGCCAAAACCGGCCCTTGACCCGTTTGCGCAAGCAATGCCGCGAAGGGGAAAATTACAGTGCATATCATCAACACTGAAATGATTATTCCTCTCGTTATCATCGTTATCACCCGACTTCTGATGCAATATTCCGGAAATTTAACCGTAAATGAATTATCTGTCTGCACCTAACCATTACCGCGCATCAAGCCTTGGAAGACGGGCCTGACGCTGTCGTGCCGGCAGGTTTGGCGCTGACATATTCAGCTATGAAAGCCAACACGAGCCCGATAAATACCCCGCCGATAACCGACAACAGGATCCTGAACTGCGGTTTGAACCATAATTCCTGTCGCGCCTCGGCCCTGCTGGCGCGCTCGATAATATCCACGCTGTAACTCTGCTTTGCCTTGTTCTCCTCGTGAATCGATTCCGCGAGCGATGTCTTCACCCGGCCATATATATCCTGGGCGATTTGCATATCCTGTATGATGTTGTTGTACTCAATACGGGCCTCGGCGAATTTATCCGTCGATTGTATCAAATCCGATATACCTGCATCGAACGAACCCAATTGGCTCACTTTCTCGCGCTTCTGGGCCTTATAGACCTTAAGCTCCTCTTCCATCAATATTATTACTTCGTCCCTTATCGCCGCCTTGGTAGCGTTTATCTCACTATCCAGTTTCTGTACAACCGGATGTTTCTCGGAATATCGCCCCAAGGCCTGCGCCCTGTCAAACTGCAATGAAAGCACCTTGTCCTGAAGAGTACTAAGGTTCTCGTTCATCTTGACGGCTGGGGGGATATTTGCGGTGTTGCCCGCACGGTATTCCGCCAAATCATCCGTCGTTATTTTTATCTTCGTATCCAACCCCTGGATTTCAGCAGCCAAGTTGGATTGGCTGTAATCCAACTGAACCTTCCTCGTAGCTATGGACTGGTCATCGGCAGTCTGCCCGAAGCCCGGATGAGACGTAAGGAAATCCCTTAATCTCTGTTCGCTATTTTTTATCTCCGCTTCATATACCGCAACCTGGCCCTCAAGGAACTTGCGGTTCTCGGTGACCGATTTAGTAAGTATTTCCTGGAAAAGCTCCGTCGCCGCATCGGTTACGCCATTGACCAACTTTACAGCCAAATCGCCGTCGCTATGCCTGCACACTACTTCGATGAAGCTTGTGCGTTCATCTTCGCCCCCGATTTTTACAACCTGCACGCTGGCGACAATCGCCTTCGATGCCTCATAAGGGGTGATATCAGCCTGGGCCCTTTTAATACCGTCTTCGATGACTTCATCGGTGCTGAACAAAGCCACAAAATCGAACGCGTTCTGCTCGGGGGGAATGCGAAACCGGAAGTCCGGCTTCTGAACATCCACTTCATACGGGAGTGAAAAGTTGAAATGCAGAATGTCACGCGCTTCTTTGGGTACTTTTGCCGACCGCGCTGAAGCGAATGACGCAATGAAAGCAATAACGATAACGGCTATGATTAGCCATTTCCGTTTGCCTATGATCCCTAAAAAATTATATAGCTCCATCAGGCCCTCAACCAGTTCACAAGCCTGAATTGATAAGCAGAAACAATAAACTTATACCCCAAAAACCGGTTCAATATAGACTATTTGCCATATCAAGTCAAACTAAGCCGTATTAACCTTCCCTATATTATATCCACATTTAAAGGGATAAATTTGTATAAATAGATGTTATAATCCATCCCTGATTAACCGGGTAAGCGATGCATACGGTGGAACAAAATAAGAATATGTCATCTGCCTTACGAATACTACTAATTGTTCTCTTCCTTCTCCTTTCTACCCACCTCCCATCTTTTTCCATGCAATTTAATCGACCGTTCGAATTGACTCCTTTAATCTATGACGACCCATCAACGCTAATCATCCCGGCGGCTCTGTTTGTGATGCCCGATGGCGAATTCACCATCATCGATGCAGGCTCGAATTCAAGCAGGTTGAAAATATATTCCCCGGAAGGGGTTTTTGTAAAAGGGGAAATCCCCTCATATTCCACCGAAGGACAGACGGCACAACCCTCACCCAGCTTCAACCCATTCGGGCCGGCCCCCTGGATTGAAAGGACTGGGAAAATTTATCTCCTGGAGGCGCGTGAATCCGGCCAGACACTCAAAGTCATATCAGATTCCAGCGGATACGAAGTGGACCTTCCTCCCAAGTATTCATTCCATCTCATAGACAGTCCCTCTAAGGCTGTTCTCTTCAATAGTAACGGCCTTGCCGATTCGGAGGGTGAAATCACGTTGCCCTTGAATCTGGAAGGATATGACAAGGTAACAATAGATAAGGAAGGAAACATATACGCCCTTTCTCTTGAAGGGCTTGGGAAATTTAACCAATATGGCATCCCCCAATGGAACCGTTTATTCCCGGAAAAACCCGAAGGGCAATTCATTCCCGTTTCATTTGCCGCGATTGAGGGAAATATTCTCGTCGCCGGTATCCTTCTCCCGTCGGGCGTAAAGGCGTCCAAATTCCGCTCGGACTACGAGGCTATGCTTTCAGCCAACCCATCGCTGCCGCCGGAGGAAATACGTCACCTGCTCGGAAATCTCCAAAGAACAAGCACTCCATTACTTATAAGCTACTCCGCTCGCGCTGGGAAAGCCGGTTCTGGCCTGGAGCTTGGCGGGATACCAATCTGGGTCGAGACGAATGCCGACGATGATGTGTTCGTACTTTCATACAAAGACGGAAAAACTATTGTCTCGCGCATCGCACCCGGTTTATCCGAGGAATTGCCGCTTTTCACGGTAGAACTCGGGGAAAGGGTATTAAAAGGAACAACTGAGATCGCAGCATCATCCGGAAGTCTTTATTACGACTGTACCGAAATAAGCTACGATGAGAATGGCGAATACCAGGAGAAACTCACCATCGAACGCAGGCAGTCGGATGGAAAAGGAAGCCCTGAGAAGTTTGCAGCATATTCAATTTACAGCGGCGGCTATTTGGTCGCCGGGCTTGCGGCAAACGCAAATGGGAATATATATTGCGCCGGCTCGAAATTCTCGTTTTCACCCGACGGCAAAATCATCCCCGGGGGAGTATTCCTCGATTCCTATGACCCCTCAGGAACTCGCCTGCTCGACTGCCTCTCCGGAAGCGAACAAACTTTAATACCCAACGCGTTAGCTATAACTCCTGAAGGGGATATCATAATAGCTATGGCCTACGAAACCCAATCCCTCTCAAGACCCTGGGCTATGCGCTTCTCACCCGATGGGCATCTGTTGAAGGAATTTTCATATTTGGATAAAGCAGGCATCAGTGAAATAAACATGGTCGCCGGCGGAACAATCGCCGTTGGGACAGACGGGGTTATTTACCAGTGTGACAACATACGCCCCCCCGATCCGGGGAAGGCATACATGCGCTTATTCGACATGGATGGCAACTATTCAGCCGATTTGACCAAATTCTCGCTTATCAGCTCGGGCCTTTTGGGGATAGCCGGAGATGAGGCCATCCTTTCCTGGCAGGAGCGTTACCTGCTGCATATCAAATCCGAGGTGATAATTTCCCAGGCCGACCTTGGCCCTCACTTTGCCGATGCTGATGTCCTCGGGGTCACATCCGCAAGCGAGTCCATGTATATGCTGTCTTCCAATGGTGTAATCTATGAGCTACCAATAGATGAGGAATGGGACAAAAAAAGCTATCCGTCTGATGATGTCGAAGTAGCCGCTGACGAGTTGCGTAATATCGTGATGGATTATATCAACACCTATGGTTTCCCGCCGGAGAAGCTCGATTACAAATTTCTGTCCGAGCAAAAGAAGGAAGCCGAGCTTGATGGACTCCTCGAGGTCTTCTTCGGGCCCGGCCCATTCGATTATCAAGACTTGGGTCAAGGCGAATTTTCCTTCCTCCTTTTAGGGCGCGACCCATATCAATCGCTATTGCGTGTGACCCGTACCGGCGTCAAACCTGTGCTGTGAAGAACGATGCGCAAACCGAATGGGGAATAAAACTGAAGGCTGAATGGCCCTTTGTGCTGGGGCTTATCCTTACGGCGGTACTTGCCTTAGCCGATTTCACAATCCTGGGTCACGATTTCGGCACGGACGCCTGGAAAAGCGAATATCCCTGGGCCGAGTCCTACCCGACATCAGCCGTGCGCACCATCGATTATGACACCGTCTTAGAGCATCTCCCCTGGCTCGAATTCGCGCGCGAGGAATTGCTGGCTGGACGCTTGCCACTCTGGAACCCATATTCATTCATGGGCATCCCATTATATGCCAATCATCTATGCCCGGTATTCTATCCCCCGCTTACCCTATGCCTCTTCCTCTTCGATGGCAGCGACATCATCGGATGGTTGGCCGTATTGCACCTGATAATCTTCGGCATATCGTTGTATGCCTTCCTGCGTACCCTATCTATAAGTCCCCTTCCGGCATTTGTTACGGCATGCGCGGGGCAGTTTACCGGGATATGTTTCGTGCTATGGTATCCATGGGCGGCTCCGGTGGCATGGACACCGGCGATTTTAGCCCTCTATGAATGTTTCCGCCATACCCGTTCGCGGCGCTACATCGCCTTCGCCGCGCTGGTTTATGGCATGGTTCTAATCGCCGCGTTCCCGGTAATAGTTGTCCACTTCACGTATTTTTTGTTTATTTACATTGTCATACGTGAAATATCGGGGCCCGGACGCAAACCGGCGCTCGCAATCCCCACATTTTTCACCATAGTCATCCTGGGCTTACTGATATCAGGGGTGCAAAATATACCGACATTGGTTTATTCATCCGATACATACCGCTCGGTGGTATACGAACATTCTATGGCTTTCCTCGACGCCCCGCCCCCCGCTGAAGCCATGCAGCCGGAGAAGCAGGATGTACCCGCCATCCAAAGGGTTATACTCGCCAAAGGCAGATTTGTATCACCCGTGGCCATTTTGCACATCCTCGACAACCGTCATTTCATCGGGGCTCCATTGTTGTTATTCGTTGTCATAGGCCTGTTCGTGCTACCCCTTGGCCGTCGCCACTGGCTGTTGCTTATCCTTCTATTTTTTGCCTTGTCCTTCATAGATGCCCTGTATCTGAAAGCCATGAAATATCTCCCTCTCTGGAACCTGAGGGCTTATGAACCGCGTGAAATGTGGCACCTTTGCGCCTTAGTATGCGCCGGCTACGGCCTGCAGGGCCTTTTCGACGGTAAAGCGGCTAAGCTCTTCACCATCCTGAAAATCCCCATCGCGATATTCGCCATCCTGCTTGTTTTATTTGTCGGTATTGTAATGGTCCTCGAATCAAGGACACCGGCAGGTTTTCTCCCCATTAACCCATCGTGGCTCACCGGCGTATGCATCTTCTATTTGATTTGCCTCTCTGCTGTTGCGCTCATCTGTCTCATTGGGCTTTTCCGCGGGTGGTCGCGCTCTTGGTTATTTGCAGCCATCTTGTTGACCGCCATTATCGCGGGAGGGACACCATCCCGACTCCTCGCCCTGCCCTACACTTCCGATACACCGCTATTCACACCGAGCAGTGATAATTTCATCGCGGCAATTGAGAAGGCTAAAGGCCCGGAAGGACGCGTGGCACGGATTACAGACCGGGCTTACCACTTGAATCTCTACCGCCGCACAAAAGTCCCATTTTTGGCAAACCTGACAACCTCTTACAACCTGAAAGATGTCTCCGGCTATGACTCCCTCATCCCGCGAAGGGTGGTCGATTACCTGAACTTGATTGAGGACAAGAGCGTGAAAAGCTTGCACATCCTTATCTCCTTCAACAACCCGGAAATCATGAACCGCGATTTATTCCGTGCTATGGGAGTCGGATGCGTTATCAGCGACATGCCGGCCTTGCCTGTGGAAACAGAGTCCACGCAATTAGGTGGTGTCTATATTCACCGGTTACCGCCCCCTTCCCCCCGATACTACCTCGCCCGCGAAATCATAACCCTCGATAATGCCGACAGCGTAAAGCCTTTGTTGATACGCAACGGCTGGCTGGATAAAGGCATAGCATATATCGATGGTTCAAAGCTGAGCGATAACGAAAAGGGAAAGCTGAATATCACGAAACCCTCTGATGAATTCCTTGGCACAGTTGTCAAGACCGCTGAAACCCCGGGAAGGATAACATTCAAGGTTGATTCGGTCGGCCCCGGGCTCTTAGTCCTAAATGATACTTACGCCCCAGGATGGGTTGCTGCGATTGATGGCGTCAAAACGCGCTGCCTTAGCGCCAATTACTTGTTCAGGGCGGCGTATGTCCCGCGCGGGGATCATACCGTGGAGTTCGTCTACCGCCCGGTTTATATGATTTGGGGATGGCTCACATCATTAATCGGGCTGCTGCTTTTTATCAAAATAATTTCAAGGGCAAAACAACATAACAAGGATTACTAATAATTATTTTCCCAGTCGTAGCCCGGCGATTCATTCGCCGGAACCCGGCTACAAACTGGGTTCTGGGATAGCTCATCCACAAAGTGTGATATAATCAATTCTGGTGAAGCAAGATGTCACTTAAAGCTATCGACTTGAACAATATAGCAATCATAATTCGTGAGCTTAAACAGGTCGTGGATAAGCTCTCCCCGGAGGAATTGGAGACCCTTGAGATCCTCTTAGACGATGAGGCAATGGCTGTACTCGAATTGCCAAGCGATAAATTGAATTTCAGTGATTTTGATGATGTGAGGGGCCAACTTGAAGATTCAGATTAGTGACCGTGCATTCAAGCAACTGAAGAAAATCCCCCCGCCTCACCGGGAAAACTTGATTAAGGCCGTTAATTCGTTAGCTGAAGCCCCGAATAAAGGTAAAGCCCTATCGGGCAAGTTGAGCGGTTATCGCTCATTACATGTCGGGGATTATCGGATTGTATATTCTGTCGCTAAGCAGACAATTCGGGTAGTTGTTCTCGGCCATCGTAGCCACATCTATGAAATCATTAAATGGTTTTTGGATTTCCTTTTCGGTCTATAATTAACCGCAGTTGCCCGGCATTTCCTTTGCCGGGATTCTTAACTCAAATATATTTAACCCGGCAAAGGAAATGCCGTGCTACGCGACAACGTGATTCACCTCCATCTGCATTAAACAGATGCTTTTCCATTCGCCTCGTTGTAGTATATTAAAAATAGGATTGCCATAAATTATGCCCGTAACAAGCGCATCTGAAATAATCATCTCACACCCCGGAGCCGATTTCGACAGCCTCGCGTCGATGTTCGCCGCATCGAAACTCTACCCCAATGCGAAGGTCGTGCTCATCGCCGGCATGGATATAGGCGTCCGCGAATTTTATGCACTTTACCGCGACTATTTCCCACTGCTTCCGCTAAGGCAGCTTGACAGGAATTCGGTGAAGCGTGTCATCGTCACCGATACTTCCAAACTCAGCCGCCTGCGAGATATAAAAGAGATTCTTGACAGGCAAGACGTTGAAATCCACCTCTATGACCACCACATCGAGGAAGAGGGCGAACTGAAGGCGGATTTCAGCTACTGCCTGCCATACGGCTCCACGACAACGATTCTCGTAGAGCAGATAATAAACCGCGATATAAAATTGAGCCCGGAGGAAGCAACCCTCTTCTGCCTCGGGATATACGAAGATACCGGGAACCTTACGTTCTCATCAACAACCTCCCATGACCTCGAAGCCATCAAATTCCTGCTCTCCTCGGGGGCGAATTTGGCCGTAGTCCGTCGATACATAAGCCACCAGATGGGCCCGGAGCAGAAAGCCCTCATGCAGAAGCTCATCCTCAACACAAGGGATATGGTTATCAATGGCATACGCGTGTTCTTCTCCACCGCCAAAATCACCGAATATGTCGATGAAATCGCGTTCATCACCGGCAAGATCCAGGAATTCGAAAACGCCGATTGCATTTTTTCATTGGTAGAGGTCCGTGAGCATGTATATATAATCGGCCGCAGCCGCATAGCCCCGGTCAATATCGCCCATATCCTGGGCCACTTCGGAGGCGGAGGTCACCCGTCTGCCGGAAGCGCCATGGTCAAGGGAACCGAGTATTATCGCGTGCTCCAGGAACTCATATCAGTCCTGCGCGAGGAGCTTCGCCCATTCGTCGCGGCAAGGGACATCATGAGCAAGCCGGTACGAACGGTCTCCCCCGAAACCACCATCGAGGAATGCAGGGAAATGATGATCCACCTCGGCCATTCGGGGTTTGTTGTCGTCAACAGCGATGATGAGATGGTCGGGATAATTTCGAGGCGCGATGTCGACAGGGCGATCATGTCGGGATTGTCACAAGCCCCCGTTAAGGGTTACATGCGACGTGATGTCGTCACCGCCGATCTGGATACCGGCCTGCATCAACTCGAAAAATTAATTATCCGTCACAATGTCGGGCGGATACCCATCATGTCCGGCGGACATTTGACCGGGATTGTCACCCGCTCGGACATCATACAAGCGCTTCATCGCATATCACCTATCGGGGACGAAGAAATCGAAGAGCTTCCCCTGAAGGGGGCACTTATGCAAGAGGATATTTTCCACAGCCTGCCAAGGCAGATTCTGAATATTCTTATAATCTCAGGACGCGTGGCCGACCAGAAGAAGCTTCCGGTTTACCTCGTGGGGGGCGCAGTGCGTGATATCCTCCTTGGACATCCCTGCGAGGACGTCGACATGGTCATTGAGGGCAACAGCTCGATTTTCGCTGAAGCCTTGGGATATGCTCTGGAACTGCGGGTTGATATAAACCAGCGATTCGGTACAGCCAAAGTCCATCTTAAACCATCGGGCACGATCGATATCGCCGGGACTCGTAAAGAAAAATATGAAGAGCCGGGCGCGCTTCCCCAAGTCGAACCGGGGACTATCGAGGATGACCTCAAGCGCCGCGACTTTACAATCAACTCCATCGCAGTACGCATCAATCACTCATCATTCGGCGAATTCCTCGACCCGCACAACGGCCGGCAGGATTTGAAGGACGGTCTTATACGCATACTTCACCCCAATTCCTTCATCGATGACCCCACGCGCATATTCCGGGCGATGCGCTTCGCGTCGCGGTTCGGCTTCAAAATCGAAGAGGGCACTCTCAAGCTGATGTCATCAGCCCTTGAAGCCGGAATGCTTGAACGTATAACTAAGCAGCGAATACGCGAGGAGTTGTGGCTCATCCTCCAGGATACCAACCCCGTCGAGGCGTTGAAGATGCTCGATGAAACCGGCATAATGGCGCGGATTCATCCTCGCTTGTGCATACCCGAGGCCATCAGAAACACTCCGAACCCGGTACATCTTATCCTGGATGAATATAAGACTTGGGGATTGTCCTATACAGTTGAAGCTTACAAAATTTACCTCTCCTTATTGATGTGGGAATTTACCCGGGACGAAGTTGACGCCTTTGCGGTCGATTTCCAGCTCTCAAGCAACGATGCAGAGACCATCCACGGTATCCCCGGCTTCCGGCGGGAGATGAGCGCCCTTGCAAAGAGTGAACAACCGCCGCAGCCAAGCGAAGTCTATGACCATCTCCATTGGGTGCACGTTGAGACTTGCCTTGCTTACCTTGTCCTCGGCGAATCACGGCAGCTTAAAGAGATCACCCGCAAATTCCTCAGGGAAATTAAACCCACCAAATTGGAAATAAACGGGGAGGATTTTAAGGACCTCGGCTTCCCGCCGTCGCCGGCATACAAAACGGCCTTCAATGCGGTTTACAGGGCCAAATTGGACGGCAAAATCAAAACCCGGCAGGAGGAATTGGAATTGGCCCGGGAAATACTCCGCAAACAATCCGCTGAACCCGACGAAATATAACCAGCACTCTATACCCCCACTGGGGACGCCCACTGGGGACGCCCACTGGGAACGCCGGTCTTCAGACCGGCATGTCGACTTGAAAGTCGGCGCTCCCAGTTAAACCTAATCTATTAACGATACTCTTATCTCAATTGCTGAATGCTGGTATAATGGCAACGAGGAGATACGAGCTGATTATGGACAATATGTTATTCAGGCTTGGGGTTTTTGTACCTATCTTACTCCTTTCGGTTACGTTTCATGAAGTAAGTCATGGTTACGCCGCCTACCTTTTGGGTGACCCGACAGCCAAGAATGCGGGCAGGCTCACATTAAACCCCATCGCCCACCTCGACCCGACAGGCCTGATTGTAATGGTCATTACTTCCTTCCTCGGCTTCGGCATAGGCTGGGCAAAGCCTGTACCCGTCAACCCCGTCTATTTCCGCGACCCGTGGAAGGGCATGATGATAACCGGTTTCGCAGGGCCCTTGGCGAATATAACCATAGCGTTTGTTTTCAACTTGGTTATCAGACTGATAATCGCTCTTGGAGTGACAATCCCCACCGGAATCCTCAATCTGCTTCTTGCAATCGTATTTCTGAATCTCCTTCTTGCCGCATTTAACCTGGTACCAATCCCCCCGCTTGACGGTTCCCGCATTGTTGCCGGGATTCTCCCGCGCAAGTACAGGCACCAGTATTATGCCCTTGAGCCGTACGGTTTTATCATCATTATTGGATTAGCCTACCTCCGCATCCTGTGGTGGTTTATAGCCCCGATAGCATATGTCCTGGGGCATTTGTTATGGATTCATCCTGACATACTCCAAATCTTCAGCTCAATCTGGGGCGGGTAATCGGGCCAAATGGGGACGGGCCTGATATAGGCAGCCTTGAAACCCGCATCCAACGCCAGGTGAATCAGGCCCGCCACAATTTGGCGCTGATGCTGAATCCGGAGGATGGTCAAGGCATTTCATTGCTAAATATTGAGCTGTTATCTATAATGGAAGCATAATTAATCCGAGATTTTTATTTCGCGCGTAGTTTCGGCGGAATAGGTTTTAGGTTTGGCGAAATTATAGACCCTCAGAGGTAAATTTTATGCGCAGTTCTCTTTTGCTTCTGGCAGTTCTTTTCCTCGCTCTGTTAATCATCATAGGTTGCTCCGGCGGAAAGAATATCGACCCCATTAGACCGGGGGACCATCCGGTCAATGCCCTCAGCGGGGTGATTATCCACAACAGTGAATTAAACGATATCCGCCTCGACGGTGAATCCATCATTAATGTCGCTTATATTAACCTTACCCGTGGTAGGGATACTATCCCCCTGGAAATCACTGGCGAAGATGCCGGCACGATATCCGCCACCATTGAAAACGGCTCGTTTATTCTGCCCGACAACACAAGGGAAAACACTTATGAAGGACCGGGAATTCCCCTCACCATAGCGCCTGAAATCGAAGTCGGCTTGGTGGAACTCATAATCACGTACCACAATACCACCGACCACGTACGGCGTTTCTGGTTAGCAGCAGGGCTGGAGGACCATTTCCCGACCCCGCCTTTCCAGGAAGCTACGGTTATCTCACCTTCGGGTGATAGAATGGATGTCGGCCGCGATGAAATGCTCGTCGCCCTTCTCCCCTCAACCCCCACCGGTAGCTTCTATCAACTGCTGAATGCGCTCGATATGCAAATCTTTGAGCGTATAGTGGATAGCGATGTTTATCGCGTCGGCTATGCGCCCGGGATGGATTTATTCGAAGCTATTAAACTTGTCGAATCGAGCCCTATCGTGGATTTTGCCGAGCCCAACTACATCAGGCGTGCCTCTATCACACCCAACGACTCTGGTTGGAACCAGAAGTGGGACCTTCAAAAAATGCAGGGGCCTGCGGGATGGGATATTTACACCGGTGACCCCACTTTGATTGTGGGTGTCATCGACTCGGGCATCGACCGCGACCATCCTGACTTAAGTGCTAAAGTTGTTAACGGTGAGGACTTCATATCAGGGGGAGATGGCCTTGGGGGCGAGACCCCCGGTGACGGGATTGATAACAATGGCGACTATGTTGTTGACGGAAATGTGGGTCACGGAACCCATTGTTCAGGCATCATCGGGGCCATGACCAATAACAGCATTGGTTCAGCCGGTGTCAATTGGCAGACTAAACTGATGGGGCTGCGCGTATTCCCCGCCGATGGCGATAGCGGCTGCGAATCCTCCGCCCTCCAGCAGGCATGGTCATACGCCAAAACCACACCTAACATGGTTGCCGTCAGTATGTCCCTCGGCGGGCCGTACAAATCAACCACGGAGCAGAATGCTCTAAACTCATTATGGAACGCCGGGGTGATAATCTGTGCCGCCGCTGGGAACGGCGGTTCGAGCTACTATGAATATCCAGCCAGTTATGACCATGTCGTCAGTGTCGCCGCCACAAACTCGAACGATGTAAAAGCCAGTTTCTCAACATATAACGATAAAGTCGATGTCAGCGCACCTGGGGTTAATATTTACTCAACCTATTACAACAACACTTACGCCATCGCCTCCGGGACATCAATGGCTTGCCCCGAAGTCACCGGCCTTATGAGTTTAGTGCGCGGTTATTTCCCAACCTATACAGCCCAGGAAATAGTTGACCAGGTCACCTATACGACTGATTATATCTATGATAAGAATCCCTCCTATGTCGGAAAGCTTGGCACAGGCCGCATAAATATCTATAAGGCCCTTTACCAGAAGCTTAGTCCCGAATACACTATTGTCGGGGTTCATTATGACGACGATATGACAGGCCTTACGGATGGCAACAGGGATGGTTTCTTCAATCCCGGCGAAGTTATCGGCATAGGGCTGTCAGTGCGTAATGACGGCATCAAGGATGCTGTATCCCCCCAAGGGTTGTTGAGCATAGATGACCCTTATGTCCATGTTATAAAGGGTGAAATCAGTTTCCCGAATATCGCGAAGACCGAAAGAAAAGATTCCAACGATGAATTCCTCATCTCCATCGATAACAACTGCCCCGATGGATACGAGGTAAGCTACGTAATTGATTTCGATGATGAGGGACATACTGGGCCGCACGAAAAACCCGGAACTTGGAAGGTCTTCAAGGACAAAAGGATATTGGATTACGTGTACCTTACGGGAACCGATTTGCCTGAAGGGGGGAGGATTTCCAAGGGTATCCCCAACCAGGCAATTATGCGGGTTGATATTTACTGCGACCTGAATTACTGCACTATTGATGAATTGACGTTATACAAATTCGGTTCGATAGACACCGGTGCCGTCACAGGGGTAAGGTTATACCATGACTCGGATGGCGACGGCGTATTTGATGCCGACGGCACGGATAAACAGCTCGCAACATCCGGTTATTATAATCCCACTTATGCCGGCAACTTTGATAACCTCAATGACCCCAACAGCGGCAACCCCAATGGCCCCATCGATATCCCGCACCCCGATGGCACCTTTAACAGCCAGAGTAAAATAACATTCTATGATATCTATCTTCCCGCGACTATAACCAAAACGAATTCCTTCTTTATTGTTGTTGACCTTGCACTTAAGGCCGTTTCAGGGTCAACCTTACAGGTAGGGATAATAAACGCGTCCGACATCAAGCTACGTGTCCCTGACACCCTTGATCCAAGCTGCCTGCCGGTTTTGAGCGCGGAATTTGTCGTCTCTTCAACATGGGAGACCGACAGGCAAATTACCTTTGGGGATTCCGGCCACTCATGGCGTCCCGAAGGGGCCTGCGATTCGAAGGGGAATATATTTATTGTCTTTGACGATGACAGAGAAGGCGATTTTGAGATTTACCTTAAAAAATCCACCACCGTGGGAGATGATTTCGAAGACGACAAACCCATCACCGATGAATCATCCAACGAGTTTTACCCTTCAATAGCGGTCGATAAAAACGATATCCTTCATGTCGTCTACTACACTAACAAGCATGGGAACAATAACCGTGAAATTTATTACCTGCGTTCTTCAAATGCCGGTGAAAACTGGGACGCTCCTGTACGCTTGACAAATGCCAATGGCGATAGCCGTACACCGGATATTGCGGTTGGTCCCGACAACACGCTGCATGTCGTATGGTTCGACGAACGCTCCTCTGGTACCGGGATTTACTACAAGCATTCAACCGATGGCGGGGACAATTGGTCAACGGATTTAAAAATTGCCGATAACACTTATTATAATGACTACCCACCCCCCGCGATTGCCGTCGGCGGTGATGGTGTCATCCATGTAGTCTGGGAATATTGGGATGTCCAAGGGTATTATCTGTACGGAATCGATATCAGGTACAGCAGGTCCGAGAATAACGGGGCAAGCTTCAGCTCATATGTAAACCTTACTCCAAGCTCCGGTGGTTTCGATTATGCGGTACGTATTGCCGCCGACCTGGACGGCAACCCTTATGTTGTTTATCACCATGACAATGGTTCGAGTTACGACATCCACTGCCGTTACTCAACCAACGGCGGCGGTTCATTTCTCACCAAGAACCTGACCTCGAGCGCCGGTGCAACATCGGCAAGGCCCGATATTTTCGTCAATCCTGATGGCTTCATTGATGTCGTATATAAAAATAACTTTGGCGGTACCAATAACGTCTATCACACATACAGCGAAACGGGAATAAATGGCTTCAACGACCCGGTGCAGATTTCCTTTGGGGGTTCCGTCGACACTAAAGATGAGTGGCCGAGGGTGATTCGCGGCCCGGAGAGGAACATCTACGCCTTCTGGGCTGACAAGCGTACAGGCAACTGGGAAATCTTCTTCAACCGTTACCTCTATTAACCGGGAGGATGCCGGTTCGCCGGCGGTTCATTTCTGCTCTACATAGGGAACATGGGCCAAAAGGCACAGTTTTACCCAGAGGGATGATATTAATTAAGGGTAAGCAAAAGCTATTGACTTGCGGGGCATCATAGGGTATATTTATAAAGTAGTTTTTGTTCCTGACCCCTTGTTTCCGATTCCATCCGATAACTCAGGTGATATGTCTCAGAGGAACTGATTGGTTAATTTTTTACTATTATGAATATCCCGATGCCATTTAAGATGCACCGGGAAAGCCCCCAAGAATAGACCGTTTATGCACTTTAAAAATATAAAATACCCTGTTTTTTCAAGCCAAAGTGGAGGGTTGTAATGAGCCCGCTTTTATCCGGGTACGACATTTTTGCCGATGCCGAGAAGCGTGTTTATGCCGTTGGTGCTTTCAACACCGTAAACCTCGAAATAAGCCGGGCGATTCACGAGGCCGCTAAAATCGAGAAAAGCCCATTCATTTTGGCTTCGACGGGCGGGGCGATTAAATACGCTGGCGCCGAGAATATCGCCTGCATCGCGCGGAACCTTAACGAGGAATACGGCACCAAAAATTCGCTCCATCTCGACCACGGGCCCGATTTTGCCACCGTCAAGGTCTGCAGGCAGGCGGGTTACACCTCCTTCATGTTCGACGGGAGCAAGCATCCTCTCGAGGAGAACATCAAGCTTACGAGGCAAGTAAGAGATTTCTTGGGAGTGGGAGCCTGGCAGCTCGAAGGCGAAATCGGAAGGCTTGTCGGTACCGAGGATGAAATAAGCGTGGCGGAGCGGGAGGCGTTCTTCACTGACCCCGACGAAGCCGTGCGTTTCGCCCGTGAAACCCGGGTTGACTCCTTGGCAATAAGCATAGGGAATGCCCATGGGCTGTATAAGGGTGAACCTAAACTCGACTTTGAGCGCCTTAAGGTGATAAAAAAGCGCACCAACCTGCCGATTGTCCTCCACGGGGCTTCGGGGTTGACAGATGACGATTTAAGGCAGGCAATCGAGTTAGGTGTAAGGAAAATAAATTTCGACACTGATTTGAGGGTTGCTTTTCGCGAGGGACTTGAATCATACCTTAAAGGAAACCCTGGTCAATTTGACATAAGGCATTATATGAAAGCCGCTATGGAAAAGGTGACGGAAACCGTCATTCATAAAATGAAGGTATTGGGGTCAAGCGGGAAAGCAGCGGGTTAAGGGAACAGGGAATACCGAAGTGGGTAGAGAATCTTATCCAAGTGCATTTGTTCGGTATCCCAGGTCTGAGACCTGCGGTAACCAAAGGCAACTTATAGGGTAGTTGAAGTCTATGGCTAATCGAAAAAAACAATCTGCAGGGAGTAACCCACTCCCGGAGGTTAAGGTAATGGAAATCGCCGACTTAGAGGAGATGACTCTTAACGATCTGCGCGACAAGGCCAAGGAGTTTGACCTGAAGAACGTCACGGGCCTGAAAAAGCACGATTTGGTGCTGAAAATAATCCAGGCCCAGACAGAGCGCACCGGGCTGATATTCGCGGAAGGGACCCTCGAGATACTCAGCGAGGGATATGGCTTCCTGCGACGGAACGGCTACACCCCGACGCATGATGACATCTACGTCTCCCTGTCCCAGATAAAACGTTTCGGGCTTCGTACCGGGGACTATATCGCCGGACAGGTACGCCCGCCCAAGGAGAACGAAAAATATTACGGCCTCCTCCGCATTGAGGCGATAAACGGCATCGACCCGGAAAATATGCACGAAAGGCCGGTATTTGAAAAACTCACCCCCGTATATCCCACCGACCGCTTGATCCTTGAGGTACACCCCAAGGAAATAAGCATGCGCCTGATAGACCTTCTGTCTCCCGTCGGGAAGGGGCAGCGTGGGCTTATCGTCTCACCCCCAAAAGCCGGTAAGACAATCCTCCTGAAAAAAATCGCCAACTCAATAACACAGAACCATCCCGAAATGATCCTCATTGCACTTCTGATAGATGAACGCCCCGAGGAGGTCACCGACTTCCAGCGAAACGTACAGGGCGAAGTCGTCGCGAGTTGTTTTGATGAAAAACCCGACCACCATATCACCGTTGCTGAGATGGTTCTCAACAAGAGTAAGCGCCTTGTGGAAGTGGGCAAGGATGTCATAATCCTCCTTGACTCAATCACCCGTCTGGCAAGAGCATATAACCTCGTCATGCCCTCATCCGGTAAAACCCTTTCCGGCGGCCTTGATCCCAACAGCCTTCACAAGCCCAAGCGGTTCCTTGGCGCGGCGCGTAATATTGAGGAAGGCGGCAGCCTTACCATCATCGCCAGCGCCTTGATTGAAACCGGCAGCCGGTTGGATGATGTCATCTTCGAGGAATTCAAGGGTACTGGTAACATGGAACTGGTTCTCGACAGGGCCTTGGCCAACAAGCGCATCTTCCCAGCTATCGACATTGTGCAATCCTCAACACGCCACGAAGAATTGCTCTACACACCCGAAGAGCTTGAGTCGGTACGTATGCTCCGCGTCATCCTCGACGCCTGGGGCAAGGATCGCGGCACCGAATTCGTCATCGACCGTATCAGCAACAAAGCTTTCCCGACAAACAAGGCGTTCGTTGAAGCCATCCCCGGCTGGTACAGCATATTCATGAAAAATGGCCAGAGTGGTAACGGCAAGAATTTCGATTGATAATCTACAAGGAAGGTTAAATAGAAAGCGACGGCTGCAATTGTGCAGCCGTTGCTTGTTTATAAGGATGTTAACCCACGAAATGGGATTCGTGGGTTATATTTTTTTGGAAATGGGATTCGTGGGTTATATTTTTTTTTATATTTTATTTGCTTATTGATTTTAGTCCATCATATTTGTTCGTTCTAATTATATTTATCACCTCGTGTGCCACGCCCATTCGAGTCTTCGAGAATGGGCGTGTCTGGGAACGCCGGTCTTCAGACCGGCATGCCGGCTTGGAGATCACCCTTACCAGCACAAAGAGGTGTTTGTGGGCGCCACAATAACCCTATATTATGACATCAACTATTTATTTTGACCCAACCCCGTATTATCATTCCATCAACGAATGCCCGATAGTGCAGCACATTACCGCCGCCCATGGTGGCTTGGGTTCATTGTATTCATCATTGTCCTTTCAGTTGATGTAAAACTCCTGTCCCCATGGGTGAGCTGGGAGCTTGAGTCTCAGGATTCAGGTGACCTGATATGCTCCGCCTACTTCCTCGGCATACCCCATCCCACCGGTTATCCCACCTATTGCATGCTGGCCAAGCTCGTTCAAACAATCGTGCCCATAAAATCAATCGCCTGGCGTACGAACCTCTTCAGCGCCCTGTCCGCCGCCGTATGCTGCGCCGTGGTAGCTTTGACAATGCATCGCTTGCTCTGGTCGGCAGGTCAATCCAACAAGAAGAGGGAACCATGGGTCGAGTGGGCGATTGCCGCGACCGTCGGGTTGGGGCTCGGTTTCTCCAGGACATTCCTTTCCCAGTCGGTCATAAGTGAGGTTTACGTCTTAAACGCCGCCTTTGTCGCCCTCGATATCACATTGATTGTTGAGATATTCTGCGCGGTCCATGAAAACCGCCCCGTGGGGCATATAAGGCGTAACCTTGCCACACTATCGGTCATCTATGGCATCACACTTACGAACCACCTTTCATCGGCGTTCATTTTCCCATTAGTATTAGCCGGATTCGTCTCGGCATATAAAACTTTAAATATTAAATTTATACTACGATGCCTTTTATATTTCATCATCGGCCTGACCCCCTATCTCTATCTCCCCATACGCTCGGCCGCCAATCCGCCGTTCGATTGGGGCAACCCTCAAACCTTGGGCAATTTCATCTGGGTTATCACCGGCAGCCAGTTCAAGCACCTTATGTTCGCCAGCTTCGACTACCAGGTCATCCACCGGCTGTTCAGCAAATTTGAACCGATGTTGGAGCTTGGCCCGGTATTTGCCCTTACGGTATTGTGGGGCGCATCGACAGTCGCAAGGGGAGGATTATTGTCACGGGTTGCCCTTATTGCTGTCGCTTTAATGGTGCTTAATTTGCTGCCGGTTATGAATTACCATATCGCCGATACCCAGAGCTTCCTGCTGCCGACATTTATAGGCACGGCCATGCTATTGGGGTTGGGGTTGTATGCTGTCCTGAAGAAAAGCACAAGATTTAAATCTCTGCCGGCCATACTGCTCAGCGCTTTGATTCTTGTTTCACTGCCTTCTTATGTGATGAACATCCGGCACGATGATTTATCAAGAAACCTGCGGCCGAAAGAATATGCCGAAAGGGTATATAATGAACTCCCTGACAAGGCAATACTTGTGGAGACCTTTTACGCACGGGCGTTCACGATGTGGTACGAGCAATTCATCGAAACGGGTAACCGGAAGCATATTGCCGTAATTTATGCCGAGCATCTGAGGTTCGATTGGGGTGTCGAAAATCTCAAAAGACTCTATCCCTGGGTTATTTTTCCTGAAGCGGACCCCGATGAAGGGGAGGCTATCGCCGCGTTTGTAGATGGAAATTTCAGTTCGGTCCCGGTATTCTTATCAAGGGAAGTCCCATCGTTAAAGGGAAAATACGAATTTATGCCATTCGGTGAAATTTTTCAACTGAAACAGGTTGAAAATAGCCGATAAAATACGATGATAATGGATGAAACCATCAATGGGGCAATGTGATTATGAGAGTTGAAACTCAGACAACCTCAGGGGTAGTGCTGTATAGGATCTCGGGAGACCTGACTTTCCTCAATTGGGAAGAGGTCTTAGTCGATATCAAGCGGCTGTATAACCTCGGGGATAAACAATTCATCCTGAACTGGAAAGGGGTGGGGATTGTCGATACAGCCGGCCTTCAGACCTTGGTTTCACTTTTCAAGACCAAGCGGAAAGACCCTGAATTCAATTTTGTCCTTGTAACCGATAACCCGAACCATCTCAAGGTCATTAAGATATGCGGATTCGACAAGATCATAAGCATCTTCCCCTCAGAAGAAGAAGGGCTGGCGTATTATACCGGTGTTGAATCAGCTTAAATCATAGTTCCAATTATCGGTTAAATATTTCCCTGTTATCAATCTTACTTTTTAAATCATTTCCATTAATAGATATTTCAGGCCAAGTTTATAACAAACATAGAGGAATGACCGGGTGTGTCTTTTTACCGGTTTTATCGTCCGGGTGGCGCACATCTATTGATGTGCGATGCGCGCACTTCTAAAAAAACGCACATCACGGCATACGCCGCCACCCCGCTATAGCGGGGTGGATAGATGTGCGCCACCCACCATAACCTCGAAATGCCGGGGTGTGTTCTCTGTGTTCGATGTCCAATTGGTATCATCGGGCATGGGTGGGTGCCGCCCATAGCCGAGTCTTCGAGGATATAGGTGATTGTCATGCAATAAAAGAATCCTTATTAATTCGAATTGGTCTTAGACCATAGCTTGGAATGAAATAACAACTATCTCTCAGCCACAACGACGGCCACGGCATTGTCCTCATTGCAGCTGAAGCTCGCGATGAGATTCCCGACACCCAACTGCTCGGCTTTCAAACGCATCTTGCCTGTGAGATGAACGCTGATGCCGTCGCTTGCGTCAACGGTGATTTCAAGGAACGACGCACCATCCCTCAAACCGAAACCAAGGGCTTTCATAACCGCCTCTTTGACTGCGAAAAATGCGGCGAAGCATGAATAGGGATCCCGATGAGCCCGGCATTGAGTCACTTCGTCAGGGCTGAAAATCTTGGCAAAAAAATCCTCCCCGAAGCGCTCATCCTCGCTGCGGAAGCGTTTGCAACTCGCGATATCAATACCGACCCCGATAATCAATCACCATCACTCCAAATAAAACCCCCGGCATGAGTGTCGGGGGTCAGGATAGCAGGTATTGCGATTTTGTGCATTGAGGGCAAATCAAACGGTTACAGGCCGTACTTCTCGATAATCTGGTCCTTGGTTTTGCCGAGGATGTCGTACTTCTTGCCGATTTTGGTGAAAGCAACGATGGCTTTATCGATGTGCTCCATCTCATGGCCTGCGGACAGCTGCACCCTTATACGCGCCAATCCCTTGGCCACAACCGGGAAGAAGAAGCCTATGACATAGATACCCTCATTATAGAGATCTCGTGAGAAATCCTGCGCGAGCTTGGCATTATAAAGCATAATCGGGACAATCGGATGGAAACCTTCCTTGATGCCAAAACCGGCTTCGGTCATCTTCTTACGGAAGTACTTGGTGTTCTTCTCGAGTTTGTCCCTGAGGTCGGTTGTAGTTGACAGGAGTTCCAAGACTTTCAAGCCGCCGGCTGCGATCATCGGAGGGACGGAATTCGAGAAAAGATAGGGACGTCCGCGCTGGCGAAGTAACTCAACAAGCTCTTTGCGGCCGGAAACAAATCCGCCTGACGCACCACCCATGGCTTTACCGAGGGTGGAGGTGATGGCGTCAACTTTGCCCATCACGTTGAAATGCTCGTGAGTACCGCGCCCGTGCTTGCCGATGAAGCCGGTGCAATGAGCGTCGTCAAACATGACCATCGCATCATATTTTTCAGCAAGCTCGACAACTTTGTCCATCGGCGTGACGTCGCCATCCATGGAGAACGCCCCGTCAGTGATAACCATCTTGAATCGGGCAGTCTCACTCGCTTCCTTGAGTTTCTCTTCCAGATGCTCAAAATCCAGGTGCTTGTAGTTGAACTGCTGGGCCTTGCACAAGCGGATGCCGTCAACCATAGATGCATGCACGAGCCTGTCTGCGATGGTTGCGTCCTTATCGGTAAGAACCCCCTCGAAGATGGCCGCGTTGGCATCGAGGCAGCTTGCGAAGAGGATTGTATCCTCTGTTTTGAGGAATTCGGTGATCTTCGCTTCAAGCTGCTTATGCAGGTCCTGCGTCCCGCAGATGAAGCGCACCGATGACATCCCGTAGCCACGTGAGTCGAGAGCCTTATGGGCTGCCTCGATGACTGCCGGGTGGCTGGAAAGGCCGAGGTAATTGTTGGCGCAGAAGTTGATAACCTTCTTCATCGGCGCCCCTGCAGGGTACTCGACTACGATATCCGCCGCCTGCGGGGAGTGGATGAAGCGCTCCTCCTTGTACAGGCCCTGCTCCCGAATGCTCTGTAGTTCATTGGCATAGTACTCTCTTGCTGCTGTGTAAGCCATTTATTTTCCTTTCCGGGCGCATGTATCAAGGCGCCCCGCTCTTACAAAATTGGGGAATCGATGCCCTTACCCCTTAACATGATTGTCCTATTTCAGCTTCTCAACCAAGTCTACAATCTTATTCACCGTCTCAAAATTCTCCACAGTACCCATTTCATCAGGTATACGCACGCCCGTCTTCTTCTCTAACCAGGATTTGAGCGAGACGATGGAGAACGAGTCGATGATTCCCCTCGCAAACAACGGGGTATCATCCTTGATTACCGTGTCATCCTCAACATATTCATTTGTGATGAATTTAATCAAATCTTCTTTCATAATACCGTCCTCTATTCTATGAGATGCAATATCAGCCACACCGGCAAATCGGGATCTCACCATCGAAACCCCAGCTGGCGAACGGTAAAAATACGAAAATATGGGGGGAAAGTCAATTGCTTAAATTGGGGTGTAGAACCAACGTGATAATGTCCCCTTTGCCCAAAGTAGAAATGTCCCCATGAGAGAGGGATGA
>Ga0315277_10000152_pt1 | contig 116008 bp, 119 predicted proteins | sample YL17G05_15_MG_FD_203695 | JGI IMG/M metagenome (GOLD analysis project Ga0315277, IMG submission 203695) | Sediment microbial communities from Yellowstone Lake, YNP, Wyoming, USA - YL17G05_15 | ecosystem: Environmental > Aquatic > Freshwater > Lake > Sediment | place: USA: Wyoming | collected...
GAAGTATGTGCAGGAACAAGGGAATGAAAAAGAGTACAAAGAGCTGCATAAGGAAATGCAACTTAAATTGTTTTAATCGGAGGAAGCTGTAAGATACCCCGCAGCTTGCTGCGGGGAGGCTTCATTCGATTAGCGGTTATATATTCAAAGAAGGAGAATGCACATGAGCGAGAAAATCGAATTCACAAAAAATTATTCTGACCTGAGCACAGACCAGGGTTTTCAATTCGAGTTCAATTGCGACCGCTGTAGCACCGGTTACCGCACCCGCTTCCAGGCTTCCACGTTGGGAATGGTTTCCGGCGCCCTGGATGCAGCCTCCAGCCTTTTCGGCGGTATTATGGGGCGGGCTGCCGACCTCGGCGAACGAGCGCGTTCAGCCACCTGGGAAAAGGCGCATGACGAGGCTTTCAACAATGCGATGCAGGAACTCAAGCCGGATTTCGTGCAGTGCCCGCGGTGTTCTTCCTGGGTCTGCCGCAAGAGCTGCTGGAATCCGAATAAGGGACTATGTAAAGAGTGCGCGCCTGATCTTGGTGTCGAAATGGCTGCAGCCCAAGCCAGCCGTACAGTGGAAGAGATCTGGGCTCATTCCAAAATGGCGGAAGGTGACCGGGAAATGCTGAAGGAGGAGTCCTGGCGGGCCGGGGTGCGCGCCACCTGCCCAAGCTGCAATGCTCCACTGGAGGCGAATGTCAAGTTCTGTCCAGAATGTGGCGCGAAGATCCAGCCAGAGGCGCACTGCACCCAATGCGGGGCGAACCTCAACCCCGGGGCGAAATTCTGCCCGGATTGCGGCGCAAAGGTTGGCGGTTCTGGTTGATTAGGTGGCGATCAGGATCGGATTTACCCCAGAATAGCCTAGCCAGTATTATCACAGCAGGATAATAGTGGTATTCACAAGTGGAGATGTGTCACCCATAACAAAAGGCACCTATCCGGTTTTGGGACCATTGGGGCTATTCACATTTTGACCAAAAGCCAATGCCCCGAGTTGACCGTATAGATGAGCGATAAAAAATAACGTGAAAATCGAAGATGCGATTAGAATGATATAACTTGCCAATGCCCCCAAAATAGGGATCCAGGTGATGAAGAAAGTTACAGGGATTATCGTCATACTAATACCCCATCCAACACCAAATGCGACCAGCCAGGTGGTGAAATAGGAAGCGGCATTATTCCGCATCAGCTGATAGATCTCCCTGAATTTGAAGCAGGATGAGAATTTTCTTTCGCGGGTGTACAGGATATCAACCGCGGGATAGAGCGTTGAAAGTACCATCGAATAGAGGAAAAAGAGACCCATGAGGGCAATGAACAACAAACCTGCGATTGGAAACAGGACAGCACCAGCATCTTGCAGGTTTTCATTCCCCGAAATGACAGCGGGAACGAGTAGAAAACTCAAAGGCAGACAGAAAAACAAAACCATCGGAAGAGAATATACCATCTTGGCAAGCGCAAGTTTAAATCCTTCGATGACCTTTTGACCGAGGTTATCCCACTCCGGCAGCGGGTCTGGTTTCCGGTTCATGACGTTCTCGATTATCCCGATCATGTAACCTGTCAGAGCGAAATTCAGGATTGGCACAAACATGATGAGGATGCCGATGCCAAGTTTGTTCATCCAGCGTTTATCTTTAAATATATAAGTAAATACATCGCCAATGTTCATGTTTTCCTCCAAGCGAACCATTTTATTAGTATATCAAATATCGCTACACAGAACGTGATGTTGAGTCGCCATTTAATTGCATTGAGGCATCTCCCTAACGACCGCGAGGAAATTCATCCAAGAAACTAACGAGAATCCGGTTTCTTTCAGATAAAAGAGCTCTGACAGTGTAGAGTTACACGGGGTGACAAGGGTGGATGACGATTGACGATGATGGAGGAGTGTCTTCAGCCTCGATAGCAGACAGGTGCGCAGCGGTAGCAAAGGAGGCTTCATGATACGGGTTACAAGTACTCATCCACGAGCAGGCTGGTTGGCTCCTCAATCAATCCCAAGCGGGCAGCAAGGATGTGGGCGATGGTGCGGGCTGCCTGCGGGCGGGCAGACTGGCGGCAGGCTTCGACCACGCGTGCGCGTTCCTCGGGATAATGGATCCAGTTGGTTAAGGCATCCAAGACCTGTCCCGGTGAGGGCGCCCATACACCGGCTCCCCTAGTGACCACAAAATTGACGTTACCATCCTCCTGCCCGGGCAATCGTGCGTAGAGAATGATCGGCAGGTGGGCATTAAGCGCCTCACTGATGGTGCCTGGCCCGGCTTTTGTGACCAGGACATCGGCGGCGCGCATGAGATCAGGCATATCGCGTGTAAAACCATATACGAAGGCAGGCACAGGCCAATCCAGGGAATCCAGATGTTTTTTCAAGCGGACGTTGCGACCGGTGACGATTGCCAGCGATACATCCAGACCGGAAGCAGCGATGGTACGTGCGGTCTTGCCCAGTGAGCCCATCCCCTCTCCGCCGCCGACCAGCAGGACAACCATCTTGTCAAACGGCCATCCGAGTTTTTTGCGCAGGGCTTGCTTATCTCCAAGAGGGGCTGAACAGCGGGCGGATACTGGCAAACCAACCACCCGCAATTTCTCCGCAGGCATGGTGTATTCAATGGCGCGCTGGCGTGCCATCTCGGTGGGGACCAGGATCAGGTCAGCCCGCTTGTCATACCACAGGGCATGGGTGCTGACCATATCGGTCACCACGATGACGAAGGGCGGCCGGTTTCGTCCCAAAGCCTTCAGGACCATGGTTGTAGCCACGGGATGGACGGTCACGATCATATCGCAGGGGTGTTTCCTGACCAGTGCGCGTGCCGCTCGGCTGGCATAAGGCCAGAGCCAGGCAGTGATCACCCGTGCACGGCGGCGTCCATCACTGGCTTTGAAACTCAAGCCCCACAACTGGGGTGCTTTCACCATGTCGGGGTACCAGTCGGGCATTTTGTTAAATGGCACCGGGGCGTAATCTTTGAAGAAATCAACCATCTCGGTGGTGATGGAACCTTTAAAATCTTGTTCTAGCGCCTCGACGATAGCTTCAGCGGCGCTGCGATGGCCTCCCCCTGTATCCGAGAACAGGATCAGGATGTGCGGTTTCTCAGCCTGCCCGGGCATCCTCACCTTTTACGACAACCCTTTTTAGCCGGCGAAGGAGGTCACGGCGTGTCAGCATCACCCGCCGGTTGCAGCCGCGACACACCAGACCGATATCGGCTCCCAGGCGGACGACGGTCCACTCATACGAGCCGCATGGATGAACCTTGCGCAGCTGGACGACATCGTCAAGTTTCAGGTCGGGGAGCATATTTTGATTATACCGTGAGAGATTATGACATTTCTCATGGTTCACTTAGTATATAATAAGCTGGATTTAAAGGAGAACCCTATGCCAGAGCGAGAAAAGTATGCCGTTGAGATCGCCGGTTTGAAACGCGAATTGACCTTGTTCGAGATCAAGCCTGGCTTGAAGATCGCCATCCTGAACATCCTGGGCGATACAGAACTGGTCCAGGCATGTGCCAGGACGCTGGGCGGGAAATTAAGCAACCTGGATTACGACATCCTGGTCACCGCCGAGGCAAAGAGCATTCCGCTGGCTTATGCGCTTTCAGCGGAGACGAAAAAACCCTTTGTCATCCTGCGCAAGGCATACAAACCATATATGGGGGACGCCCTGCAAGTGGAGACGCTTTCGATAACTACAGGGAAACCGCAAACACTTTTCCTGGACGAGAAGGACCGTGAGCTGGTGAAGAAAAAGAAAGTGGTCATCCTGGATGATGTCATCAGCACCGGTTCGACCCTGCAAGGGATGCGCCTGCTGATGGAAAAAGCCGGGGCGAAGGTCGTGGGCGAGGCAGCGATCATGACCGAGGGGGAGCGTGCCAAGTGGGCGCATATCATCTCGCTGGGACATTTGCCTCTATTCACGGATTGACCTTTTTACAAGATCATTAAGGGTAGGGGTCACGAGGCAACCTAACTCAACACTGGATTTAGACTTGTGGATAACTGTTATACTGCCCCATACCCCAGGATCGACTTGTAAGTTATTGTTTGAACGAAAAAAGCCCGGTTTCCAATGAGACGGCCTTTTGTGTGCAGTTCCGATATGATTTCATCTTTTCTTTTCGATTAGCGCCCTCTTCCCACCCCGCTTCATTGCCTTGATGGCTCTCTCCCGGCGCATGGCGGTGAGCTTATCGGGATGCTCCTCCACATAAACGAGTTTTACAGGTCTGCGGGCGCCGGTGTAACGCGCACCCCGACCAGCGTTGTGCAGGGCTGTGCGCAGCACAGGATCGGTCGTCCATCCGGTATAGTATGTGCCATCTGCACATTCGAGGATATAGCAGTAAAAGGGCACAGGTGTATGAAGGGCTACTTCTTGCTTGTTGGCGCGATGCGACTCCCCAGCATCCGTTCCCAGAAACCGGGGATGGCAGAGATATCGGGTTTGTTGGTTTCCAGCCATGCAGCGGTCTTACGTTCCTGCCACCAGCGCAAACGCCCTTCCTGTGCCTGAGCCAGGCGCGCCGAAAGGTCACCTCTGTCCCCGGCTGCGATACCATCCCGCAGATACTGCATGGAGGCGATCATGCCATCCAGCACACGCACGACATTCTCACGATTCAACAATGCAGCTTCGTCCAGGGCGTTGATCTCATCCTGGTTGATGATCGGAGCAGTGGCTGCCGCGTAAGCACGGCCGGCAAGTTTGCGCGACTCCAGCCAGCCAGGCTGATCTACCGTGATGTTCAGCAATGCGGCTGCAACTAACTGGGGCAGCAGATGGGTGGATGCCATCAAGCCATCCGCTTCTGCCGTGTCAGAAAAAAGGAAAGCTGCGCCCAGTAATGCGGACAGGTCCGCAGCCAGCTGGACAGCTCCGCCTGGAGTTCCTTGCAGTGGTGTGATCAGCATGAGACCGTCGTGGAAGAGGTCTGCATGTGCAGCCTCTATCCCTACTGCAGTCTCATGCAGATAGTCGGGATTGATGACAGGGACCAGTCCCACGTAGAAGCGACCTTCTGGGATCAGTTCCTTGATCCAGGTACCGATCGCTTTTTTGACCGGTGCTGTATCCATGATGACAGCACCCTCTTTGAGATCTGCGGCAATCACTTCCAGGATTCCACGGATTTCATTCAGAGGCAGACAGAGCAGGATGATATCAGACCCACGCACTGCGGATGGGAGGTTGTGTTTGATTTCATCCACCGCACTTTTCTTGTGAGCTTCCCTGGCAACAGCATGTTCCTTATCGTGCCCGATGCGCCGCACCTGAGTGGAGTGTTTTGCCAACGCCAAGCCGATGGAAGTGCCGATCTGACCGAGCCCGATGATGGTGATTTGAAGAGGCATAGCCGTCCTTTCCAGAGTATCACATATGTTTTGGGACAGCCAGGATTATAATGCCCTTCTTGGAGCAGGACAACAAAAGATATAATATGTTATTGGATTCCATTTCGGGATAAAACCCCCGATGATCGCTCTTTTCAGCTCCAGTGATATATTTGCCCTGGAATCGGGAGAGCCGGGTACGCCAGCCCCGGCCCTCTTTCTGAAAGGAGGAGAAGAGAAATCACCTTACCATCCAATCCTAGCATGGATGTTCGAATAATGCTTGACGCTTAACCTACGATTACTATACGATTGTCCGACAATTAACAGAGTTGTAAGGAGTTCAGTGTGGCTGACAAAACCCCATCCAGGAACAAATCCCCCCTCTACATAGGTTTGCTGCGGAAGACTCCGCTGGGGAATTTGTGGATCGCCGTTAGTGAGGCCGGTCTCACTGCGGTCACTTGGAGCCGGAACCAGGTAGAGTTTGGCGAATACTTGATTGGGCGTTTTAAACGCCCTGTCCAGCTGGATGCAGGCAGGACAGACCAGGCGATGAATGAGCTGCGAGAGTACCTAAAAGGGAAACTCTGCCAGTTCACTATCCCCATCGATTGGTCAGTGCTGAGACCTTTCCAATGCCAGGCGTTGCAGGCTACTTATGCCATCCCATACGGTCAGACGCGCACTTATGGCAATATTGCCGCCATGATCGGCCGGTCACAGGCGGCAAGAGCTGTTGGGAGGGCAGAAGCAACCAATCCAATGCCTCTGGTCATCCCCTGCCACCGGGTCATTGGTGCAGACGGCAAGCTGCACGGTTACGGCGGCGGGAATGGATTGCCAACAAAAGAGTGGCTATTGAAGATGGAGGGAGCTTTGATGGTTTAAAGGTGTGTACCTCACATCCAGGATGTTTATTCTCACTACAATGGTCACGATGGACTAAAAGGTGTAAAGTAAGATAAGAAAGCCCACGACCATTCGCCTGCCCAGGCAGGCGAAACCGGAGTTAAATCCGGTTCTGATCATCTTGTATATCTGGAGTTATGAAGGGCTCGAGTCTTATTGAACAAAGACTCAACCGCATCAACCCTTATTCTATCGCTACAATAGACTCAACAACAAATCAACAAACGAGATTCTATTGAAAACCAAAGATTGGATACTGTTTATTTTGCTAGGCGCCATCTGGAGCGCCTCGTTCCTGTGGATCAAGATCGCCATACGGGAGCTCGGGCCGTTCACAGTGGTGGCATTCCGGGTATTGTTTGGGATGCTGTTTGCGGGTGCGGTCACACTCTACCTGCGCTCGAAATGGCCTCGGGATGCCATGACCTGGGGTGTATTCGCCCTTCTGGGTGTGACCAGCATAGCCCTGCCATTCTCGTTGATCACATGGGGTGAACTGTCAATAGATTCGGCCGTGGCTTCCATATTGAATGCCACTGTTCCCCTCTTTACCATCATCATTGCTCACCTGTTCCTTAAAGACGACCGTATGACCGTACCCAGGGTTTTCGGGCTGCTGGTCGGTTTTTCCGGCGTGGTCATCCTGCTCAGCAAGGACCTGAGCGCCGGATCTCATAACTCAGTCATCGGACAGGCAGCCGTCATCCTGGCATCCTTCTTCTACGCTGCCAGTTCGGTCTATGCCCGGATCAAGACCGCGCACGTCCCGAGTTTGGTGCGAGGCGCTGCGCCGTTGCTCAGTGCCACCCTGGTAATGTGGATGATTGCACCAGTGGCAGAAAATCCATTCAATATCCCATCCATACCGCTGACATGGGTAGCCTTGCTCTGGTTGGGAGTGTTGGGCTCAGGGTTGGCGCTTATCCTGTGGTACTATCTACTCCATGAGATTGGTCCGACTCGTACCACGCTGGTCACATATATCTTCCCTTTGGGTGGCGTGATCCTGGGTGTGGTCTTTCTCGATGAGCCGCTCTCCTGGCAATTGCTGGTCGGTGCTGCATTGATCATCGTCAGCATCGCCGTGGTCAATTGGAAGCCGAGGCAAAGAACCACGGGTGAGCGCTGATAAAAAATGCCCCCTTTTCACATTATTGTTGAAAAATGGATGATTTTCGTTCCGGATTTGTTTCTGTGATCGGCCGTCCAAATGTCGGCAAGTCGACACTGATCAACACACTGCTACGGCAGAAGATCGCAGTAGTCTCGCCGCGGCCTCAGACCACGCGCCGTACACAGCTTGGCATCCTGACCATCGAAGGGGCGCAGATCGTGTTCGTGGATACGCCCGGACTGCACACTCCGCGCCATAAACTGGGCGAAGCGCTCAACCTGGCAGCCGAGGAAACGCTGGAAGGTGTTGACGAGATCCTCTGGATCGTGGATGCCTCCGACGAACCCAAGGATGAGGATCGGCAAATAGCCTCCTTACTTATGAGACTCAAACATCCATCCACTTTTATCCTGGGTCTGAATAAAATTGACCGGGTTTCTGAGGAGGTCCTGGCGAAGCGCAGGGCAGCTTTCATAGAGCTATTGCCTTCGACTCAGGCTGTTTTGTCCTTTTCAGCGACGCGCGGTGATGGATGTGCCGAACTGCTTACTGCCCTGTCAACCCATCTGCCTGTCCACCCCCCTGACTATCCAGAAGAGCAGGTCACTGACCTTCGTGAGCGTGACCTCGTCGCCGACCTGATCCGTGAGGCAGCATTGATCTACCTGAGGGACGAAGTACCCCACAGCTTGGCAGTCCGCGTTGATGAATTTACCGAACGCGGCCAGGCAGGTGCTTATATTGCTGCCACGTTATTTGTCGAACGCGACTCGCAGAAGGGGATCGTCATCGGCCAGGATGCCAGGATGCTCAAGAAGATCGGCTCTGCAGCCCGCAGGGAGATCGAGGTCATGAGCGGGCGTAAGGTCTTTTTACAGTTACGGGTCAAGGTGCTCAAGGAGTGGCGCAACGATGAAACCGCTCTCAAACGTTTGGGATATATTATTAGGAGAAAATAGTATGTGTACAACTCTGTTGTTAACCGGCACATTCGCTGCGGCTGTGATCGACTGGCTGGCTGTCGGGAAGGGATGGCGAAGAGTTGAGTTGGTTGCCAAACCGGTCACCATGATCGCCTTGTTCGGATATCTGATGAAATCCGGTGGTCTGGCTGGACCGCTCCTTTGGTTTGGGCTGGGTGTGCTCTTATCGCTGGCTGGCGATGTGTTCCTGCTCTTCTCAGAGCGCTGGTTCATTGGGGGACTGCTCACTTTTCTGCTGGCGCACGTGTTCTACATTCTCGGTTTTAATGCACCGCTCCCGCCTTTAACGATAATGGGATTGGGATTGGCTTTTGTTTATGCCATCATGGCGGCGCGGATCTATCGCCGCATTGCGACAGGTCTGGTGGAAAAAGGTAAGGCAGGCCTGCGCATGCCGGTGCTGGTCTATTCTATTGTTATTACCATCATGCTGCTATCTGCCACGCTTATCCTGTTCCGGGTGGATTGGACAACCGGCGCTGCAATGCTGGCTTTCACTGGTGCAGCGTTGTTCTTCATCTCAGACGTCATCCTGGCATTCAACCGCTTTGTCCAGCCGGTCAGGTATGGGCGCGTGATTAACATGGCAGCCTATCATCTGGGTCAGATTGCGCTGATAATGGGTGTTGTACTGCAATTCAAGGTTTAGGGAGAAACGTCCATCCTGTTATGTCCTAATAATAAGATCCCAAAGCCTAGTGTCCTTGGAGTCAACCCGGGGAAGATTGAGCAGGCATTCCCTACCTTAAATATTCAATTCGGAGTATACTTATCCATACCGATAACCGAGTAATTGCATGAATAAAATTAAACCCTCGGACTAATATAATATTCTCAAGGAGAATGAGTCATGGCAAAGCTGGAAGTAATCGAAGGCATCGGGACGAAATACCAGGCGATATTGAAAAAAGCCGGTATTCGTTCAATTGAGGCGCTTCTGAAAAAAGGCAGAACACCGAAAGGGCGCGCAGATCTCGAAGCTAAAACCGGGATCGGTGGTAAATTGATCCTCGAATGGGTCAATCACGCTGACCTCTTCCGCATCAAAGGAGTCGGCTCCGAGTATTCCGACCTGCTTGAAGAAGCCGGCGTGGATACCGTGGTCGAACTGGCACAGCGGAAAGGTGAGAGCCTCCACCAGGCGATGCTGGACACCAACGCCAAAAAGAAACTAGTCAGGCGGCCTCCATCCCTGAATAACGTCAAGGATTGGATCGCCCAGGCAAAAAAGTTGCCACGCCTGATCCAATACTAGATCCCGGCTCTCATAAAAACGGGACGGTTTGAACCGTCCCGTTTATGTTTAATGAAGAAACATATTACCAGCAGGTTGATTAACCCTTAGGCCTTATATATCGTCAAATTCTTTTGATCGGCTTAAAACCCTCGCCCAAAGCCTCATGCGCCTGACCAATGACCATGAAGGCTTGCGCATCTGCTTCGTGAACAATTACCTTTAGTTGAGCGATCTCCGAGCGGGTGACCACGCAGTACAGGATGGGACGTTCCACACCGGTGTATGCTCCGGTGCCGGGCAGGATGGTCACACCGCGTTCCAGAGTATCCAATATTTGCCGGGATACTACCTCGGGCTGGCTGGTCACGATCAACGCCGTACGCACCATTCCACCACCCTCGGTGACGGTCTCGGCGACGATACCGCTGAAGTATAGAGTGATCAACGCATACAGGGCTTCCTTCCAACCGAAGACCAGTCCTGCAGCGAGGATGACCAGAGAATCAACCATCAGGTAGCTTTGCGACATCGGGATTTCCCGCCAGTGATTCAGGATGCGAGCCAGAATATCGCTCCCGCCGCTGGTGCCCTGAGCCCGGTAGACCAGCCCGTAGCCGATCCCGCTGACCACGGCACCGTAGAGGGCGTTCAAAAAAATGTCGTCAGTCAGACCGTGGATAGGCAGGAACAATACCAGCCAATCGACAAAGAAGGAATATGTGAGCACTGCGACCGCAGTGCGAGCAGCAAAACGCCGACCACCCAGAAAACGTAAGCCGATGACAAAAAGGGGAATGTTGCCGATGAAGACCATCAGACCGATCGGCCAGGCGGTGTAATGATTGATCAATTGGGAAATTCCGCTCACGCCGCCGCTCGCCAGGCGGGCAGGGACAAGGAACAGCCTCAGGCTGACAGCCTGTAAGAATGCTCCAGTGATGATCAGCAGGTAGTCGCGCATAATTTGCCAGTTGCGTTTGAAGGTATTCATGTTACTTCCCGGGAAGTGTTGTCTCCAGCCTGACACCTGCGAGATTCTCTATCACGCCAATCACTGCTGAATTGTCCAGATCAGCCATGCCCAATTGAAGCATGGAATTAAATAGCCGCGCATTCTCTGTCGTTCCGGGTAATGGAATGCCACACTCGCGGGCTGTTTCCAGGACGATGTTCAGGTCCTTGGCTTGAAGATGGGCTTTAAAACCAGGTACTCGATTGCCAGCAAACAAGCGCTGAGGCTTGACATCCAGCGCCCAGCACTGGGCTGCGCCGGCTTTAATTGCCTGCACGACCTTTCGGGGGTCGGCGCCGGCTTTCTGGGCAAAGATCAGCAGTTCAGCCAGGGCAACCATCTGGGCTGCAACCATGATCTGGTTGGCGGCTTTGGCGATCTGCCCCGCCCCGCTCTCACCGACGTGGGTGATGTTCTTTCCAATGACCTGGAAGATGGGCATGACCTTTTCCAGCGCTTCAGCCGGGCCGCCGACCATGATGGTCAATGTGGCTTCACGAGCCCCAATGTCGCCTCCGCTGACCGGAGCATCCAGGCAGAGCACACCCTCCCCTGCCAGCCTGGCTGCTATTACCCGGCTGGTGATGGGTTTGATGGTAGAGTTATCCACAAATATCAAGCCGGCATGGGCACCCTGGAAGATGCTGTTCTGCCCGAGGCTGACCAGTTCAACATCCGGTGTGTCGGGCAGGTTGGTAAAGACAACGTCCACCTGCGCTGCGACCTCCGCCGGTGAGGCTGAGGCTTGGGCGCCCTCAGCGACCAATTCTACTACCGCAGGGCGGCTGCGATTGTGAACCACGAGCGGGAAGCCAGCCTTCAAGATATTGAAGGCGATGGATTTACCCATCAAGCCAAGACCGATGTAGCCGACCTTCAGCATGGGAACTCCTTTAATGCAACAAATGATCTGGCAAGATTATAGCCGATAAAAAAAGCCTCCCCTGTCAACGACAAGGAAGGCTGGGGAAAGAATAGGGAAACGTTATTTCAATTCATAGGCGAGGTTGACGGTCACTGTCAAGGTCAATTGACCGGGCTGGACTGGAACCGCGGCTTCCATGGCACCACCACCACCCTTGCCATAGGCATCCATATAGGGCATAGGCAGGCTGTCATAAAAGTTGATGCTCTGGATTTCACCCAACTCCACGCCGGCAACACCGGCCAGTTCCTGTGCCAGCTTCTGTGCGTTCTCGACCGCAGCCTTGCGTGCATCCGATAGAGCCTGGGTTTTGTCGGCAACATCGAACTGGATGCTATTGATGCTGTTGGCACCAGCCTGGATGGTTGTGTCCAGCAATTCGCCCAGTTTTGCCAGGTCACGCACGGTCACGTAAACAGAATTGTCCACAGCATAAGTTGTGGTGCCGGTCGGCTGACCCATTTGATCATACTTGGTCTGAGGCCAAATGCTGAAATTGGTGGTGCGGATATCTTCCTTGGCAACTCCAAATTCCAGCAGGGCATCGGTTACTTTCTGGGTAGCGGTTGTGTTCTCTGCGACCACCTCGGAAACACTTACCCCTTCCGTATGAACGCCGATGTAGATATAGGCAATATCCGGTTGCAGGAAGACCTGCCCGGTGCCGGTCACATTCATGCTGCGGACAGGGGGTTGCGGTTGTACAGTGAAGGCAGGACTGCACGCGCTTAAAATGGACGCAAGAATAAAAATGGATATTACGCTCAGGATTTTAGTACGCATGGTTATTTCTCCTTATAATGGTGTTATTCTACAAAGTTATTGACGCTGTGCCACATAATAAAGTTCCCAATCGGGCGGGCGTCCCTTGTATTCTAATCGATTTGCCATTAAAATAGTGGCACAAATGTTCTAGAGAATTTGGAGATGGCGATAGATTTTCAACAGATAGTCTGCAAGATACGTGAAATTGGCAAAGGAGCACAAGCGCACCAAAAAATCCTGGAGAAACAGCGCCAGGATGCCTTTGGTTTATTGAAGGCGCACGCGAACGATCTGGATCTTATTAAGATGAAGGTCAAGCGAGTGGTTGAAGCTTACGATCCCAATCTGCGCTGCGCCCTGCCGGCGAACGAACAGATGGATTCTCACATCCCTGTCCCAGGTGTACCTATGGCAGCCACATTGATCGCGATCGATGGTTCACAGATCGTCCCGGACCGGCACGCCGGAATGATATACGGGTTGGTCAACATTGGTGCGATCGTCATGCGGATCGGATCGGGAGAGGCGCCTCAGGTCTTCACCACGAGCGACCTCCTTTACGAGGATGAGTTGCGCAGCAACGAGGGCGTTTTTCTTAACGAGGGAGGGATCGCCCTGCGCCGCGATGCAGAAGAGCGTGCCAGGCTGCTGGAACTTGCAGCCCAGTATCCGCCTCCAGTAGTGGCTTTGACCGATGGTCCGGTTGAACTGTGGGGGGCAAAGGACCCAGAAAACTCCAGCAGTTACCGCAGGTATCTCCAGAAATATCTGGAAGATCTTAAAAAGCTTGAAAAGCTCAACATAACACTGGCTGGTTACGTGGATAAACCGGCGGCAGAACTGGCCATTCGCCTGCTGGAGGTGACAATAGCTGCCGATGACGATCTAAAGAATATTAAAGAGTATCATCGTCTGCGGGGAGTAAGCGACCGCTGGCTGTTTGGAAACCTGTTGCGTCCTGGTGAACGTTCAGCCATCTTTGCATTGCAATCAAGTTCGACCAGGTCCTACAAAGGGCAATCTGCTATTCATTTCTTTTACCTGAACGTGGGCAGCCCGCGACGCGCTGCCATATCCCGGATTGAGATCCCGCAGTGGGTGGTTGAGGACACTGATAAACTGAACCTGCTGCATGCGACGCTGATCCAGCAGAACCGGCTGCTTGGAGCGAAACCCTATCCTTACATCCTTCAGCGCGCCCATGAAACCGCCAAGGTCTCGAACGACGACAGAGAACAGGTAGAACTCATGCTCTCACTGGAATTACGAAACCAGGGTCTGGATATCGAAGGAGTGTCAGGCAAGCAATCCATAAAGAACTATTCGGAAAACAAGAAGAGGTATGGACGATGACCGCTATTGAGATAGGACGATTACTGCGTTCCGGCACGACCGGCTTTATCGCCGGCTGCAGCGTATCGCAAATGGAATCACCGGTCTTCGGTGCCATGGTACGCACCCCGCTTGGTGATGGTTATCAGGTCTATGGGTTGATTCATGACATTCACATCGATGATGACGGGCTGGTGCGGCAGCTGGTTACGGCTGGCAAAGTGAGCGAAGAAGTGATCGAGGACAACCGCACACGGCGCATTGTACCCGTGGAGATGTCGGTGCTGGCGATTGGATACGAGCGGGATGGGAAAATCTTCCATCTGCTCCCGCCCAAACCACCCCTCAGCCTGGATGTGATCTACCTTTGTGACGATATGAAGCTGCGGCGCTTCACCAGTGCGGGGCGATTTGGTTATTTCCGGCATATCCTGCGGGCTGAAGACATACCCGTAGGTGATCTGCTGGCGGCGCATCTCCAACAGGCAGAGTCTGCCCACAGCGCAGGAGGCAGCGCAGGCTGGATCCAGGCTGCCATGCAGGAATTGATCACCCTGCTGCGGGATGACTATCCCACGCTGATGTCCGTGCTGAACACGCTGGGTGAAGTCGTTTAAACACGAAGGACACAAAGGACACAACGTATGGAAAGGACACCACAGAAGCGTTTCTACCCGTCGATACCCGCGGAGACTGAGCAAGTCGGCAAGGTTATCCTGGATGCTGCTTACAAAGTCCATACGGCTCTAGGCCCTGGATTACTAGAGTCTGTCTATGTGGATTGCACTGCTCATGAAATCAAGAAGAGCAGAATGTTGGTAGAACTTGAAGTAGCATTACCTGTTATCTACGATGGTGTACGAGTCGATGCCGGTCTCAGGATGGATATGCTCGTTAATAAATGTGTCATTGTCGAGTTCAAGGCCGTCGAGACTATGAACCCAGTCTATGAGGCGCAACTGCTCACCTATCTACGACTTTCGGGCGTAAGGCTTGGTTTCCTGATTAACTTCAACGTGCCGCATCTCAAGGACGGTATCAAGCGAATCGTCGTTTAATCTCCTTCGTGACCTTCGTGTCCTTTGTGTTTAAATAAATGACCAAACGCAAAACCACTAAAACCTCCGCTTTCGGCACACACGGACGTGTCGGTCATGACTCATCTGCTTTCTACGCAGGAAAACTCTACGATGGCGCTCCGCAGGGACGGGATACCGTCTACGTCGAAAACCCCCACCCCAACGAATCGCTTGACCGCATCTTCTGCCTCCCTGCCGAAGCCATGACAGAGTTGCCGGATTGCTCCGTGCATCTGATGGTCACTTCGCCACCTAACAATGTTGGTAAAGAATACGACAAGGACTTAACCATCGACAAATATCTGTCCTTCCTCCAGCGAGTCTGGAAAGAAACGTGCCACGTACTCTTCCCCGGCGGGGGGATGTGCGTCAACATGACGAATTTGGGCAACAAGCCGTATATTCCGCTTCACGCCTACATCGCCGAGCAGGCTATTGACCTGAGCTTTCTGATGTGCGGCGAAATCATCTGGAACAAGGCTGCCAGCGCCTCCCCGTCCACAGCTTTGGGTTCGTGGAGATCAGCCGCCAATCCGACCCTGCGCGACGTGCACGAGTTCATCCTGGTCTTTTGCAGGGGCACTTTCAAGCGACCGAACCCCGCCAGGCGCACAAGCACAATCACACACGATGAGTTCCTGGAACTCAACAAGTCCGTGTGGAATTTCGCCGCCGAATCTGCACGTAGAGTAGGGCATCACGCCCCGTTCCCGGTCGAGTTGCCGAGGCGGTTGATAAACCTGTATACCTTCGAGAACGAAATTGTCTTATACCCCTTCATGGGCAGCGGGCAGACGGCGATTGCGGCGATGAGGTCGAAGCGGCGGTATGTTGGGTATGCGGTTGATGAGAATTATATTAACCTAGCAAACAAGCGTATCCAAGACGATAGCAATTGAACCTATGGAAACACGAAATGCGCTCAAGGCATCCCTCTTCAAAACCTTGAAATTACAGGTACGACACTGCTGGGCACCTCAAGATATGTGCAATAAGAACGCTATCAGAGCACATTCGCTACAGAAGGCCAATATTCTTGAACAACTTGTTATAAACGGGCATGTGATTATGGCAGAGGATAGGATTATTGAAAAAGGCGAAGCCTTCTCAGTAAAATTCAATGAGGTTGGGCAGAATGAAGCATCCACCTTCACAGGTTTATGTAAAGATCACGACAGAGAAATATTTTCTCCTATAGAAACCGCTGAAATTAATCTGCAAAGCGGACAACATCTATTTCTTTTAGCCTATCGCTCAGTTCTAAAAAAATTACATGCCATATCCCTGGAAGCAGTGAAACTTGAAAATATCTATGAAGAACAAGTTAAATTTGGAACAGCAACCCATAAACCTAACGATCCTATCCTTGATTTGGTTATGATGCGATTGATGAGGTCTTATAGCACATCTCTCTACAAACGCATTTTTGACATTGCATATCTTTCACAAAGATATAATGTTTTGAAACATGAGTTGTTTTCCTTTGAACAAGAGAGGGCAACGATTGCTGTTAGTGGGCTTTATTGGTTAGAAATAGAGAAAACAAGTGGCACGGATGGTACGGGTGTACCTCGTTTAATATTGAATGTATTCCCTGATAAGCACATGACCCATATAATCTTCTCTTACTTGGATGAGGATGCCCAATATGTTAGGCTTCATCTGGATGAATTATTGAATGCTTCATTAAGGCGACGGCTATGGTCAATTTCTAAAACCATCATCGAGTTTTGTGATAATTTTGTGATCTCCCCTATCTACTGGAATAATTTATCGCGAATTAGAAGAGATAAGATCGTAAGATACTATGGGGAAACCTGCATAAATAAAAAAGAATACGATGGCAATATTCAAGATCTTTGCCTTTTCGCACCCCGTTTTTCTCAAAGAAGAAATATGCAATATGAAGACAATTAGTTACGACAGCTGTTCAGAGTTCCCCTGCCTCGACACCTGCCAGGCAGTTCTCTCAAAATCCTTCGTGTTCTACCTGCCCCCGTTTTTTGGGGATTGTGTCCTTCGTGGTGAAAAATATGAATGATAACTTGAAACCCATTGGCTACATTGTTGGCGGCGGACTGAAAGAGTCTTTCCGCGCCCGCCTGACCGTCCCCTCGCAGGAAGTGCAGGAGGGGGGGTTCGTCGTCATCGAGAGCGGCGACTGGCTGTTCTACGGCCTGGTCACCGATCTGCAGCTTGGGGCAACGGATCCACGCTTTGCCGACGAGCAGACCGAATCGCGCCTGCCGCCCGACCTGGCAGGCTTGCTGCACGGGCAAACACTCTTCACCAACCTGGAAGTACTGCCGGCGTTGATGCTCGAGCGCGGTCCGGAACCTGGTACCCCTGAATATCTTGAATGGACCAATAAGATTGGCGAGAACAAGCCACGCCCGATCCCGGTCAAGACCGTGCCGCCCCATCATGCACCGGTTCGCATGGCAGGTGAGGGTGACATTGCCGAGATCTTCGGAAAAGAAGGAGAGGAAGGCAACTTCATTATTGGTTACACCCGCGAACAGGGACATCCGGTATGCATAAACCTGGACCAGTTCGTCCTGCGCTCGGCGGGCGTCTTCGGTGCAACCGGCACCGGCAAGTCCTTCCTGACCAGGATCGTACTGGCCGGGCTGATGTACAAGGATACGGCGTCAGTACTGGTATTTGACATGCACAATGAATATGGTTTCGATGACACAGCCTCCGACACCGGCATGCGTGTGATCGGGTTAAAAGGCAAATTCCATGGAAAAGTGCGTGTCGTTGGGCTGGGAGGGGGTGCCCGGATTAGAAATAATACTCCAGACTTCAACCTGGAGATAGCCATGAGCGATATCCAGCCGGAGGATATCGAACTGCTGACGCGGGAGTTAAACCTGAAAGAAACCACGCCCACCACCCTGGAGGCGCTGGTTTCCACTTTTGGAGCGAAGTCCTGGTTTTCAGCCTTCCGGGCAATGGAAAACGGGACAGTGATAGAGGATCCAGAGAACGGGAAGAAGATCCCAGCGCCGAACAGCGTCGCATTCTGGGCACGGCAAGCCGGGATCAACGAGATGGCTGCTGAGGGACTGCATTCCAAACTCGGACGATTGTTCAACAAGCCATATATCCTCGAGAAGCCAGCGGCTGATTCGGTTGGCGAGATTATTAAAGCCCTGGAAGCCGGTCAGCATGTCATTCTCTCCTTCGGCAAATTTGAGACTGATCTTGACTATCTCCTGGTCAGCAACCTGCTGACCCGCAAGATCCGCGAGGCCTGGGAAAGGCGCACCAACAGCTTTCGCTCCAGCGGCACGGATGAGCCCAGGCAGCTGGTGATCGTACTTGAGGAAGCCCATAAACTGCTTAACCGCGAGATGGCCGGGCAAACCACGTTCAGCACCATCGCCCGCGAAATGCGAAAGTATTACGTTACACTGCTGATCGTCGACCAACGCCCCTCGCAGATATATGACGAGGTCATGTCGCAGCTGGGGACACGCATATCCGGTTGGCTGGGAGATGATGACGACATCCACGCGGTGCTTTCGGGTCTTGCCGGGCGCGAAGCGCTGCGCGGTATGCTGGCGCGTTTGCAGCCAAAGGAGGAAGTATTACTGCTTGGCTGGGGTGTCCCGATGCCGCTGCCAGTCCGCTCGCGCCGTTACGACGATGAATTCTGGAAGGAGCTGCAGGGGGGAAAGACCAAGCGGAGCGCAAAACAGAAAATTGAAGAATTGGGATTTGATTCCAGAACAGGATAGGCCGATTCACTGGCGGGATGTTCAAGGACCGGTTGACCCAAACACAGGATAACAAGATGAGTGAAAAAACAAAGGCATTAAAAAATGAACTGATTTCGAACCTGGTCAATGTTCGTAAGAGCATTCTCGAAGAAGCAAGCGCAATCCCATCGGATAAACAGGACCGGGTTTGCCTCGGTGTCTGGTCGATCAAAGACCTGCTGGCGCACCTGGCTGGTTGGGACCACACCAACCTGGCTGCTGCCAAAGACATCCTGGCTGGAAAGCTTCCGGAGTTCTACGCCCACATTGACCGTGATTGGAAGACTTATAATGCTTCTTTGGTCGAAAAATTCAAGCGGGATGATATTTCCGATCTGCTCACCCTCGTCAGTTCTTCGCACCAGCAGCTTGTGGACTATCTGAAATCTCTCCCTGCGGATGTATTTTCTAAGGATACATGCGTGCGCTCCAGCGGCTATAAGGTCACCATTGCACGGCTTTTACAGGCGGAAACCAGGGATGAACAAGTCCATCTACAACAGATACATGAATTTTTGGACGAGGCAAGCCATGAAAATCCGCAAACTTGAACCAGGTGACTTCGATGAGTGGCTGCGCATGCGTCTTGCCCTCTGTCCGGAGCTCAGCGCTGAAATCCACCGCTCCGAGATGCAAGCGATTATGGTTGATCCAACCTGCCAGACCTTTGTGGCCGTTCGTCCTGACGGAAGCCTGGGCGGCTTCCTGGAGTTTGATCAACGCAAGTATGCTGACAACTGTAGAACCAGCCCGGTTGGGTATATTGAGGGATGGTACGTGGACATCAATCTGCAGCGCAGGGGGGTGGGGAAGGAACTGGTCGAAGAGGCTGAAAGTTGGGCATCCAAACAAGGATTGCACGAGATGGCTTCTGACTGTATGCTGGATAACGAGGTCAGCCTGAAGGCGCATCTTGCGCTGGGTTACGAGCAGGGTGACCGGTTGATCCATTTTCGCAAAAAATTGAATGATTGAATCCTGGAAAGCCCGCGCCCGCCTTCTCAAGATCGAGACGTACGCCCTCTACTTTGCCTACCGTGACCCGCGCACGCCCTGGTATGCAAAAGTGTGGACGGCAATTGTGGTGGGCTATGCATTCAGCCCGATCGACCTGATCCCTGATTTCATCCCTGTCCTGGGCTATCTGGATGACCTGGTGTTGATCCCGCTTGGTATCTGGCTGGCGACGAAGATGATCCCACCCCAGGTTTTGAACGAGAGTCGTTTACTTGCCCGGGAAAAGCTCAAAGATGGGAAACCTGTGAATTGGGCTGCCGCAGCCATTATTGTCTTCATCTGGCTGTTAGCGGTCGGTTTTATGATCTGGATGGTCATACGATCTCTCGGGGAACTTCCGAATTTTGGATTTTCGTGACATAATAAATATTGGAAATCGTTATGAGAAATCTGGATGTGTTATTTTGCACGACTGTCCTGGTGCTTGCCATCCAGTCCTGCAATCCACCGTCTATTGAAGCGGTATCAGGAGAATCTATATCACCTATTCCACAAGTCCTGCCACAACCTGAAAGCTCACTTCCCTCGGAACCAGCTACAGTAACGCCGCTTCCTGCTGCAATAATCACGGAGGAGAAAATGCCTTTTGAAATCACCAGTATCGCTTTTACTCACCAGGGAATCATCCCCCCGCTATATAGTTGCAAGGGAAGTGATATTTCCCCGCCGCTCACCTGGGGCGAACCTCCCGAAGGTACGCGCAGTTTCACCCTGATTATGGACGATCCTGATGGAGGCAATTGGATCCACTGGGTGATATATAACCTGCCGGCTGAAATACGCGGGTTGCCGGAAAACAAGCCTCAGAATGCCAGACTGCCTGATGGTAGTTTGCAGGGCACGAATAGCTGGGGCAGATTGGGATATGGTGGTCCGTGTCCTCCCTCTGGTACGCACCGCTACTTCTTCAGACTCCACGCTTTGGATTCCATGCTTGATCTGCCCTCCGGTGCCAGGGCGCCCGCTATTGTACAAGCCATGGCAGGTCACATCCTGGCTCAGGTCGAGCTGATGGGTTTCTTCAGTCATTGACCATTTCCTGCCAGGACTCACGCAATTTGAAAAAAAATCCAAAGAGCAAAGTGTTCACGAAAAAATCGATTTAAGATAAAACTTGGTGTCCTTTGTGCCCTTTGTGGTGAAATCTCTTGATACCCACCACAATTGCGTAAGTTCTATAAACAAAAAAATTAATGTCCAAAGGAGGTCCTTATGCAGGTGATCAAATCCGGGCATGGTGAACTTATCCAGCCCTTCGATCTGGATGAGTTCCGCGAGTGGAATCGTACCCAGAAGTCCCGGAAATTGGTGGATAAAGTGATGAGCGAGCAGGAAGCCATCGATAAATTCGTCTACGATGGCTGCTATATTGGAACCGAGTTGTATGGCACGGTACGCTGCCCGATGTCATTAGCGCGCGAGGTCGTCCGCCAGGGCAGGAAAAACCTGCGCGTCTGCGGTCAAGGAGTGCTCGAACTTGACCTGTGGCTGGCAGCCGGTATCGTTAAGAAACTTGATATCACCTACATCGGCCTGGAATTATATGGTACCTGCCCCAGCCTGCGGCGTGCGGTTGAATCTGGGCAGGTGGAGTCATGTGTCGAGTGGTCGAATGGCGCCATCACCTGGCGCATGAAGGCGGCAGCCATGGGCGTGCCCTTCCTGCCGACGCGTTCCATGCTTGGAACCGATACACTTGAATACAGCGCTGCTAAAGTGGTCGAAGACCCGTTCACCGGCATCAAGGTTGCCCTGATACCGGCACTGATTTTGGACGTGGCATTGATCCATGTCCACCGGGCTGACAGATATGGCAACTGCCAGATCGATGGCATCAGTGGCTTCGCCACCGAGATGTCACGCGCCTGCAAACGCCTGATCATCAGCACCGAAGAGATTGTACCGACCGAGGAGATCCGGAAATATCCTGACCGCACCATCATCCCCTACTTTTTAGTGGACGCAGTGGTGCATGCCCCGTTCGGGTCACACCCTGGCGAGATGGCTTATCTTTATGGGCGCGATGAACCCGCTATAAAGGAGTGGGTGAATATGAGCCAGACCGCAGATGGAGCCCAGGCGTATATAGATAAATACGTCCATAGTGTCAAGAATCACCAGGAATACCAGGACCTTATCGGTCAGGGGCAGCTGTCAGAATTGATCGATGCACGCGAAAGGAGGGAATGATGAGTGAGCAGACCTATTCCAAGACAGAGCTGATGATTTGTGTTGCATCGCGCCTGTTCGAGGATGGAACGACCTGCTTTATCGGTACCGGCATTCCCATGCTGGCTGCCATGCTGGCTGCCAAAACCACTGCGCCGAATCTGGTGCCGATATTCGAGTTTGGCGGGATGGGAGCGATCCTGGAAGACCTGCCGCGGGCGGTGGGTGAAGCCCGAACTTTCCACAAGGGTTTGTACGCAGCCGGCATCTGTGACGCGATGGAATCTGCCCAGCGCGGTTTTGTGGACTATGGCTTTTTAGGCGGGGCGCAGATCGATCCTTACGGCAACCTGAACAGCACCACCATCGGCGACCACGATCACCCGAAAGCCCGCCTGCCAGGCAGCGGCGGCGGGAACGATGTGGGCAGCCATTGCTGGCGGACGGTGGCGATCATGCAGCATGATACCCGCCGGTTTGTGCCCAAGGTGGACTTTTTGACCACACCGGGTTTCCTGAATGGTCCTGACGGGCGTGAGCAGGCTGGCCTGCCGAAAGGAACGAAACCAGCCTATGTGGTCTCGACCCTGGCCTTGATGGATTATGATACGGGACCGGGCGGTACGTACCGCATGCGCCTGAAATCAACCCATCCCGGCGTGACAAGCGAAGAGGTAATCGCTAATACCGGCTTCGAGTTGATCCTGCCTGAAAAGGTGGAAGTGAACGAGCCCCCCAGCGCTGAGGAATTACGCATCCTGCGTGATGAAATTGATCCCGAGCGGTTGTATATTTGAGCGATAGATACATCAAGGGATTAAATGGGATTTCCTATATCTAACCTGCTACAAGACTGTTCGGAAACCGTAATTCTCCTGCTCTTTGCTTTCCGACGTCGCAGAGTCGTTGATATTGAGTTAAGGAATTCGAGAGGGATGAATCTGAGCTGGTTTTGATAAACTGGAGGCCGAAATGTCATATACACGCGGCGGTTATGTAAAGAGGAAGCGGTTCACCTGGTTTCTGGACATCGATCCAGGAAAATTGATCATCGTCAAGGAGAATGGTCAAAAACTAAGCTACTCGCTTAGAGAGATCCAGAATATCCTGAAAGCATTAAAGACAAGATTTTCGACAGGTTATTTCCCATTGGCGGACAACGTGGAACTTCTGTCCAATGGAACCGAGCAGGCGGGTTTGGGTACGATTATTTTGAAACAGTACCCGCGAGATATCAACCGAGCTCAGGGCGCCAGTTACCTGGGCGTTGTGCTGGAAGAATGTGGTTATCTAAAGTGGAACCGAAGAAATAAGGGTATAGAATGGCGGATGATTGACGATAAATATGCAATCAGCGTACTTACAGATCGCCTTGCATATCTAAGTGAGCATTAAATTATCATTGTTTCTTTTTATCTCTGCCATTTGGTAAGAAATTTATAAGAAAACAGTTTGTTATAGTAACTTTCTATTATAATTAGACTATCTAGATAATATTACACCTATAAAGGAGAATAAAATGATCAACCATACTGTACAAGATGCCGTAAATGAGCAGATCAACAAGGAGTTATACTCTTCGTACCTGTATCTTTCAATGGCTGCCTATTTTGAAACAGCGAACCTCCCCGGTTTTGCCCATTGGATGCGCCTGCAGGCTGATGAGGAACTTGCACATGCCATGAAGTTTTTCGATTACCTGATCGAGCGCGGCGGGAGTGTGACCCTGAAGGCAATTGATGCTCCGATCAAGGAGTGGAAGACCTCACTGGCATGCTTCGAGCAGGTCCTGGCACATGAGCAGAAGGTGACAGCCTCGATCAATTCACTGTATGATCTGGCCCAAAAAGAAAGGGACTTCCCGACCCAGATCATGCTGCAATGGTTCATCACCGAGCAGGTGGAAGAGGAAAAGAACGCCACCGAGATTGTCGAGAGCTTGAAGTTGATCGATGCGCGCGGCACAGCGGTGTTTATGCTCGACCACCAACTGGCTAAGCGGGGCAAAGAATAATATACAGGTTGCAAGGGTCTGGCGAATCAGGCCCTTGTTCTTATTTACTTTGACTATTTATCCCATTTCTGCTGTCCGCACCCTGGCTTTGCATACCCAGGGTCTAACTGCTCCCAATAGTGCAGGATCAAAGCCATCGTTAGCTGACATTCAGCAGGTGGTCGAAAATATCGGCTGCGTCCAGATCGATACCCTGCAGATGGTGAGACGCAGTCATTACCTAGTGCCATGGAGCCGGCTTGGTTCATATGATCCGGCTGATTTCGACCGGCTGATATACGATCCTACTCACCGCCGGCTTTTCGAGGGTTGGCAGCATGCCGCATCCATCATACCCCTAAAGGAATGGCGTTATCAGTTACCTTACCAGCGCAGGTCACGTGAGCAGCCCGACGACTGGTATTCACGCTGGCTGTCCGAGATGCACACCGCCGAGCTTCTGCCGGTTGTGCTGGAGCGGATCCGCAGTGAGGGACCCTTGCGTGCAAGCGATTTTGAATATCACGGTCAAAAACGCGGTACGTGGTGGGATTGGAAGCCTGCCAAGTTCGCCCTGGAGTATCTATTTGCCTTCGGAGACCTGATGATAAGCGACCGCCTGAACTTCCAGCGTTCGTATGACTTGACCGAGCGGGTTTTACCTGGCTGGGTTGATCGCAGTGAACCAACCGTTGAGGCGCGCGATCGTTATTGGCTTGCACGCGGGGCGCATGCTCTGGGCATCTGTACACCATCACAGGTGGCAGATTACACCTGGATGAAGATGGGAAAAGCCAAACCAATGCTGGAGGAGCTGACCACCGAAGGTGTGCTCATGCCGGTTCAAGCTGAGTTGGTGGATGGCAAGGTATGCGAGCTGGTTATCCATAGCGATAACCTGCCTCTGCTCGAAAAAGCCGTTGATGAGGTGATCAAGCCTCAGCGAACGACCTTCCTCAGTCCATTCGACAACCTCTTCTGGGCGCGCGGCAGGGATCAAACGTTCTGGGGCTTTAAACAGGCGCTTGAAGCCTACAAACCGGCGGCACAGCGAGTCTGGGGTTACTTCTGTTTGCCGATCCTGCATAAAGATCGGTTGGTGGGGCGCTTCGACCCAAAGTTGGAGCGCAAGAACGGCAGCCTGCGCCTGAAAGCGCTCTATCTGGAGGCGGACATTGAACCCGAAGAGGAGTTAATCGCTGATGTGGCAGCAGCCATGCGTGATTTTATGCACTTCCACAACGCAAAAGACCTGGTCATCGAACGCAGCCAGCCGGAGGAATTTGGCAGGAAGCTGCTGGCAATCTTATGAGGTAGAGTGTCTTACCACGAGTTTGTTGTTGGACACAATTTCACAACCTGGCGCAATGACGTCTGGCGCGGGTTGGAAAAGCTCTTTGGCTAATTCGAAAGGTGGCAATGCACCGTTGGTAATAAATTATTTACCGGAAATGGTCTATGACACAGTATAATGAGAGCATATGTCCATCTTTACTGATAAACATATCCTGCTCGGTGTGACCGGATCAATTGCCGCCTACAAGTCAGCCGAGCTGGCATCCCGGCTAACCCAGGCTGAGGCGAAAGTCGATGTGATCCTGACCGCCGCAGCCGAGAAGTTTGTAACGCCGCTGACCTTTCAATCCGTAACTGGGCGAAAAGCCTACACCGAAGCCGAGCTGTGGGGGGGCGAGGCGCACGTGTTGCATGTTGGACTAGGTCAACAGGCGGATCTACTGGTCATCGCGCCCTGCACCGCAAATACACTGGCAAAGCTGGCGCACGGCCTGGCTGATAACCTGTTGACCATCACTGCCCTGGCGGCAATGTGCCCGCTGCTGGTCGCACCAGCCATGGATGGCAGCATGCTGGACCATCCTGCCACGCAGGAGAACATAAAGACATTGATCACCCGCGGCGTGTACCTGGCTGGACCGGCGGAAGGTTACCTGGCGTCGGGCATCAGCGGTCCAGGCCGCATGCTCGAACCAGCAGAACTGGCCGGTCATATCCGCCTGTTACTGGGACGGAACGGCAGGCTGGTTGGGAAGAAATTCTTGATAACCGCCGGCGGGACGCAGGAGCCCATCGACCCGGTCAGGGTTATCACCAACCGGTCTTCAGGCAAGCAAGGATATGCCCTGGCGCAGGCTGCTATTGATGCCGGCGCGTCTGTCACGCTGATCAGTGCACAAACCGGTCTCGTACCGCCAGTTGGAGCACGCCTTGTGTGGATAAACACGGCACAGGATATGCTGGATGCGGTCCTGGCTGAGTCTGGCGGGACTGAAGTACTGTTGATGGCAGCGGCAGTGGCTGACTTCCGCCCGGCTGAGCAGTTAAAAAACAAACTTAAGAAACGCGATGGGATCCCGGGATTCAAGCTGGAAGCCGCTCCGGATGTGCTGGCAACCCTTGCTGCCCGGAGGTCTGAAAAGGAACACCCGCGGCTTGTGGTTGGATTTGCCGCAGAGAGCCGCGACCTGATCGAGAACGCCAGGGAAAAAATGAGATCCAAAAACCTTGACATGATAGCCGCCAATGATATTTCCACTCCCGGCAGCGGATTTGGGGTGGATACCAACCGCCTCACCTTGCTCTATGCGGATGGACGCAAAGAGACTTTACCGTTGATGAGCAAGGCTGAAGTAGCCGAAACGATTATTGAGCGCCTGGCGGTCCTTTTGGAAAATAAATAACGATGCGCATCCTGGTCATCTCCGACATCCATTCAAACATCATCGCCCTGGAATCGGTTCTGGAGGACGCTGGAGACGTCAACGAAACCTGGTGCCTGGGTGATACGGTCGGATACGGTCCCGACCCGAATGCCTGCGTCGAGAGGGTGCGCTCATTACCCAGCCTGACCTGCCTGCTGGGCAATCATGACTTGGCGGTGATCGGTGAAATGCCATTCGATCCATTCAACGGCGATGCCCACCTGTCACTGGAATGGCAGGAACGAGAACTTTCAGTCGTTAACAAGGATTTCTTGCGCACATTGCCCAAGACCGTCCAGGTAAAGGGGGATGTCTCCCTGGTACATGGCAGCCCGCGTGACCCAATCTGGGAATATATCCTCACTAGCAAGACGGCGCACTTGAACTTCGCGGCTTTTAAGACCTCCTGGTGCTTTGTGGGACATTCGCACATGCAATGTATTTTTCAATTAAACCAGGCTAATGACAGCGTTAGTCTCGAGCTCCCTCGACCTGGAGAACTGCTGCAGTTAAAATCGCGTGCCATACTCAACCCGGGTTCAGTAGGTCAGCCGCGTGACCATGATGCGCGGGCTGCTTACGCCATTTTTGATCCCATTTCCGGGAGCTGGGAGCCGCGCCGTGTGGTTTACGATGTCACCTCTGTACAGGAACGTATCCGTGCCGCTGGGCTGCCGGAGAAACACGCTGTGCGTCTGGCGGAAGGATGGTAATATTATTAACGTTAAAAATTTAGTTCCAACATGCTTTGCTGTTTCCTCAATAATGCATACGGAACTTTTATTGAGATTGAAACGTCCATAGGAACAGATTAGTATTTTCTTCTTGAAGGAGGAGAACATGAAACGTGCGATTTTTGTTGTAATGGTTGTTGCGGTGCTTTTGATCTCATGTGGTCCACGGGCAGCCAAATCCGTGGAATCTGTTGTGGGAATAGTGGAGCCGGGTTATCAAGGTGAGGGAGCTCCGGTGGCGATGGAAAGGCTCGCACCTTCTGCGCCAATGCCCACAGCCGTCAACGTGGACTACAGCAAGGGTGAAATGGCTGCCGGTCAGCCACCCTCACAGGAACGGCTCGTGATCCAGAACGCCGACCTGGCTATCGTTGTCGCCAACCCGGAGACAAAGATGGCTGCCATTGCGAAGATGGCTGAACAAATGGGTGGTTTTATTGTGTCATCCAACCTGTACGAGATACCCATCCAGGGCGGCACCACCACGGAAGCGAACGTGGTCGTGCGTGTCCCCGCGTTAAAACTGGAAGAAGCTTTGGCCAGGATCAAGTCTGACGCGGTGGATGTACAATCCGAGACCCGCTCCGGTCAGGATGTGACCCAGGAGTATGTGGACCAGAAATCCCGGCTAAAAAACCTGGAAGCAGCCGAAGCGCAGTTGACCAAGATCATGGATGAGGCGACCAAGACAGAAGATGTCCTCAATGTCTTCAACCAGCTGGTCTACTATCGAGAGCAGATCGAAGTCGTCAAGGGCCAGATCCAGTACTACGAACAGGCATCCACCCTCTCCGCTATCAGCGTCCGCCTGATCGCCGAAGAGAGCGTCAAGCCGATCGAGCTCCCGACATGGCTACCGCAGGGTGTGGCGAATGAAGCTGTTCGGGACCTGATCACCTTTACCCAGGGGTTCGTGGATTTCCTGATCCGCTTTGTGCTATACCTCCTGCCGGTGTTGATCCTGATCGGATTACCCATCTACCTGATATTCCTGGGTATACGTGCAGTAGTGAGAAAGTTACGCGGGAAGAAAACCCCGCCACCGGTTAAAGAATCAAAGTAAATCTCCAATATGGGGACGGCAATAGACCGTCCCCTTTGCTTTTAATCGCCTGACCTGTTTTACCATGCAAAACATATATATCAAAAGCGTTTAATGATCGATAAGAAGTTATATTCTCTGGACAAGGCATTATAATTCTCCCGGTATGGAAAAACTTGTTCACGATGCAGAAACGCTCTTTGGCATCCATTTAACTGGTCGCCAACTCATCGCTTTGGTTACCCTGGAGCGGGAGCTGCTGGAATGGAACCAGAAGTACAACCTGACCGCAGTGCGGGATTTGGAAGGGGTGCGAACCAAGCATTATTTGGATTCCTTTTCTTGTGTTATGGCTTGGAAAGCCGATCCCCCGACGAACCTGGTTGATGTGGGCACCGGCGCCGGCTTTCCTGGTTTTCCGCTCAAGATCATTTACCCATCCATGCACCTGACCCTGGTCGAGTCGGTGGGTAAGAAGGTCAAGTTTTGCCAGCATATTGTGGACAAACTTGGTCTGGAGGGGACATCAGTCATCCAGGCGCGCGCCGAAGACATGGGACACGCAGAAGAGCATCGTGAGAAATACGACTGGGCTGTCGCCCGGGCAGTCGCCACACTAAGCGTGCTGGCGGAATATCTGCTGCCGCTGGTACAGATTGGTGGAAGGATGCTGGCTCAGAAGGGAGAGAGCGGCCCGTTGGAAGTGCATGGTGCAGAACGTGCCATGAAGATGCTGGGTGGGCATGTCCGCCAATTGCTCTCGGTGACACTGCCGGGAGTGGTCGAGCAGCGCTACCTGATTGTGGCGGATAAGGTAGCGGCTACACCGCCGCAGTACCCGAGGAAACCGGGAATACCAACAAAGAAACCGTTATAAAACCCATTTTCCACTAATAAAACTACCGCGACTATTCGGAATAACCTCCCAAGCGGTGTGGCGATCGTTTTATTGTTTACGGGATCAAGGGATCAATGCCAAGCCGGTGCCTGGGTTTGTAACTGTTTCACTCAGGTCAATTAAATCATTCATTTCAGTCTATGGAAAACCGTGGCCGGTATCCCCTGGTCTGATGAGTGAAAGGTCTGTTACGGTATTTTCAAGATGAGCGGTATTGCCTGGAGTAAGCTGATCAACAGCTGGATCCATCCAGCAGCTTGATCTCGTCAGGCTTGTTGGGAATGATGCACAGGAATTCGAAATCATCAACCCCGAGGTTCTGGTACCAGTGTGGTACACCCTCAGGGATGAAGACCACGTCGCCTTTTTTCACTTCGAAGGTCTCGTCTCCAATCCCAATCCTGGCTTGCCCATTCAGCACGAACTGCTCATGTTCAACGGTGTTGGTATGCCCGGGTATGCTTCCACCCGGCTGCATGATGAAATGGCGCATAGCAAAGTTGGACCCTTCGCTGGGGGATATCAGCACCTGGATGGTGGTCGAAACACCTGTTTTGACATCGTTTATAGCAACATCCTTGATATTTTTTACCGGCATGACAATTTATCCTTTTTTTCCATGGAACTTTCTTTTTTATTAGCCAGCTCCAACTATTTTGATCTCCAGATTAGCACAGGTCGGGTTTGACCGCATATTTATATTTCACCTGGGGACATTACTCCCTCTACGCAGGTGACGCAATTATCATATTGATTACTCCAGATCAACCGGGCATATGGATATTAACCATCCCCGCCTGCAAATCCCAGCGAACGGCACTCTCGATAAACTCCGGTGTGAACATGGTCAGGTCCGCGGTGGTCAATAGAACCTGTTCGCTCACGACGAGATATTTAAGCAGGTCACGATGGCGTTGAAAATCCAATTCCGCCATCACTTCGTCAAGCAGGATTACCGGCCACTCACCGGTTCTTTCCTTCATCCATTCCACCTCGGCTAATTTAAGTGAGAGGAGTGCTGTACGGACCTGGCCGCGAGAACCATAATCCCCCAGGTCGATCCCGTTTGCGAGGAAGCGCAGCTCGTCACGATGGGGTCCGACGGTGGTAACGCCGCGCGCTATTTCCTCCGCGCGGATTTTGCCCAGGTGGTCTATAAATCCCTGGCGGATGGTCTCCAGGTCCAGGTTGGACCGATCCAGGGGAGTGTCGATAGGCAGGTTGTACTGTCCCTTTGGTCGCGGAATAGGATCATAAGCTGGCTGGTAGATCAGGCGCAAGACCTCTGCGCCATGGGTCAGTTGGTGGTGGACGCGGGCTGCCAGCCTCTCCATTTCTTGTACAGCCTGGATCCGCCACAGGATGATCTGCGCACCCAGGCGGGTGAGAGTCTCATCCCAGAAGGTTAATTGACCCGGATCCCCGCCGCGTTCATTAAGGGTCTTGAGCAGGGCGTTGCGCTGACTGATTGCCTGGTTGTATTCGCTCAGTGTACGGGCATAGGACGGGATGATTTGTGCCAAAGCCAGGTTCAAGGATCGGCGGCGCTCGTCGGGTCCGCCTTCTATGATCTGGGACATTTGCGGCACAAAAATGACCGAGGTAAAGTGGCCGATCACCTCATTCATTGGGCGTTTAACGCCATCTACAAGGATTTCCTTGCGTAAACGATTGCCATTGACGCCGACTGGCTCGATGATTAAACGCACTTCCATATGATGGGTGGAGGAACCGCGCTGGTAATCGGAGACTAGGCGGGCTACAGCCAGTTGTTCACGGGCGGCAATGAAATTGACCAGTCGGCGGTCGGCGTTGGTCTGGAAGGATGTGAAAGTCGCCAGGAAATACACTGCCTCCAGCAGGTTGGTCTTGCCCTGCGCATTGTTCCCGACCAGCAAAATTGCCCGCCGGGGGACTTCGAGATCCAGGCGGGTGAAATTTCGGAAATTGGTCAGGGAAAGGTGCTTGAGGTGCATTTAGACTTTGTCCGGGAACGGTTCCTCTGGCTGCCAGATGCGCATTGCACGATCGGTGAAAAGGATACCGTCCAGATGATCGATCTCGTGCTGGAATATGCGCGCCAACCAGCCGCTGGGCTTAAGTCGCATCGGCTGGCCGCGTCGGTTCAATCCTTTAACTGTGACGGTCAAAGGACGCTCGACCTCACCGGCCAGACCGGGAACAGATAGACAACCTTCCTCGCTCACTTCGACCTCGGTGGATGCACGAGTAATCTGGGGATTAACCATTACATATAACTTTGGAGGTTTATTTTCGTCTCCTTCCCTGTTTTCTGTATATTCAACAACGATCACGCGCTGAGAGGCGTTCACCTGGGGTGCAGCCAGACCGACGCCAGGTGCAAGGCGCATCGTTTCGACCATATCGTCGATCAGGGTTTGAAGCTGGTCATCGAACCTGGTCACGGGGCGGGCTTTCCGGCGGAGGACTTCGTCCGGCAGGGATTTAATGGGTCGTGCAGTCATTCCTGGATACCTCTAATGTTCTTAAAATAAGTTGATCTGTTTGAGGCGAGTTAATGATGATGTCATGTTGATATTTATGAACGAAATACATAGAAATACATTTATGCCCCAATCCATTTCCGGGGAGCACAATACTGCCAAATATTTCTATCTATGGGGAGTCTATTACCTTGGCTTGGAGGGATCCTGGTCACTTGATGCCTGGAACTGGTCTGCGCTGCGATGATAGGTTGCCAGCCACTCCGCCATCCGTTCCCGCTCGGCCGTGGTTTCAGCCAGTTTTTTCTGGGATATGATAGCCATCCTGCGCTGGTCAATATCCTGCTGTACCGAGGCCGGGTCCCAGACATCTTCGAAGGCAAGTTGCGTACCGCCGACGGTGATATACACCGTACCATAGTTAAAGATATAACCCATAAAGCCGAGTCGTTTGTATTCGGTGCTCAGGATGTTTTCCAGTTGCGCGGCACGTCGTTCCTCCATCCCGAACGGTTTACGGTCGATATCAAGGATCTGATCGTGGGTGACCTGGAATATATCATTGCTCCAATCAACATATTGATAAGACCACCACAGGATGAGCGGGATCAGGAGCAACAGAAAAGCGAGCAGCAGCGTATCAAATTTTATCCCATTTGCGCTGACCTCGATGATAGATATGTCATTGCTCATCGCTAGAATTGCGATCCGGTAGACTATCAGCCCGATCATTCCAATAAGTGAGAATCCAGGCCAGGCTGTCTTTTTCATAAGGACGAACAAATGCTTGCGATATGTGATGGTACCTTTTTCCTCAATTCGTAGTTTGAATATGTTGCTGCCAAGGATCTGTAATATTCCCGGTCTATAGGGACTGGGAATGGGGGATATGGGTCTGTCCTGGGATTCATCCGATCCCTCCTGTGGACCCATACCAAGTTTCGTTTTCAAAGCCTTTTTAATGGCTTCGACTTCTTCCGCATGGGAAACATCCTTTGCACGATCCCAGAACTCCTCAATGATCGCTGCAGCCTGGTTCGGGTGATTTATATTGCTCAAGGTGATTTGACCGACATAAGTTCGTACGATGACGTTCCCATAGTCAAGAACCCGTCCATACAGGCTGGTTTCGACTCCAACATTCAGGACCATGTTGAGGGGAGTCTCCTGGCGGTTCTCATAGATCGCGATCACTTTTTCCAGCCAGACGACCCGCTGGTTGGAGACGATGCAGAAATCATTTCTCCAATCGATCCAACCCCATATTGTCCAGAGGAGAACACCCAGGACCGCGACCCCGCACAAAAATACCAGCGTGAAGGACAGTGTGGCAAGAAAGGCGACGAAAAGTATAGCGGACACGATCAACAGGAAGAGTGGACCAAGCAGGCTCCGCAAGAATACAACCGGGTGCCTGCGGGTCAGGAAATATACGAATTCATCCGGGCGCACCCATTTTAGGCGCGCTTTCCGTGCCCATAAGCGGCTGGCTGATGAGATTTTCAGGTTTGATCTAAATTTGGGGAACTGCTTGGTGTACTCTTTGAACTTTTCGCGTGAAAGTGTCAGGAGCGTGACATCATTCTCACAGAGAGCTGCGGCGCTACACAGACGGTTTTTTATGAGTACTTCCTCGCCAAAGTAATCCCCCTTGATCAGACTGGCGACAGGGCGTTCCTCCCTGCCTGTTTTTTGCAGGAGTTTTACTTTGCCAGTGTAGATCAGAAAAAAATAATCTGCCTGGCTGTCCTGTTCAAATAGTCGGGTATGGGTTTGGTAATTTGCCTCGTCGAATTGTCCAGCGAGCGTGGTCAGTTCCTCGTCAGTCATCCCCTGGAAGAGGTGAATTTTCCTGAGGAAGGCAATACGTTGCTCATTATCGATCACGTTTATCCTGCTCCTTGTATCAATTCAAATACCTGCTAGAGAGAAATGTTTCACGAAATGCATAATTCCAGCAGATAAAAATTCATTGTCGTCTGAATTCTAGCATAAATCAGCAATAACGGACGATGCTGCAGCCATATGAAAGCACTTCAGACGGCTCGGGCTGATCGCTAGTCAGCAGGACATCAACCGCAGATTTCAAATACTGTTTGGTGGGAACGCTTTTGCGGAAGTTGGTATCCTCGAATGCGTCTTGATAAAGTAGATTTCCTTCGAAATCAATTACATCGACGTGGGGGGTGGTGACCGCTGAGTAAAGATCGGCGACTGAATGATCAGCATCCTGCAGGGCAGTTTGCATCCTGCGCGAACCTGCAACTTCTGTCAAGAGAGCGGGTGGTTCGTTGGCGTTGGAAGCGATCGATAGCAAGACCACCCTTTCTCCCCATTCAGCCAGGTAGGTGAGGGTTTCCCGGTCAGTTCGCTCGGCATGTGGACATTGGGTGGACCAGAAGTTGAGGATGACGATTTTTCTGCGATAATCGCTCGAGCGGTGCACCTTGCCTTTAAGGTCTGTAAGCATGAAATCTGGGGCAGGATCGTTGATTTGCAAAGCGAGTCCCATGATGTGGATTATAAACCCAATGGGAAAGCGGGGCGTGGTTCAAGGAGGTTGGTTCTAGCACCTACCTCAGCTGCTTTGCTGTGCTCTGGAAGGAAATCGATTACAATCACGCCCATGAAGCGGTGGCAGTTTTGGGTCGGGGTCTTGATAAGTGTCATCTTCCTGTGGCTGGCTGTGCGTGGGCTGAAAATAAATAAGTTCTGGCAGGCTCTGGTTGAGGCAAAATATTACTGGCTGCTGCCTGGGATCGCAGTCTATTTTCTCGGGGTGTGGGTGCGGGCCTGGCGCTGGCATTACCTGCTTAAGCCCGTAAAAGAAATCCCCACCAGGACGATGTTCCCGATCACCACCATCGGTTACATGGGTAATAATATCTATCCGGCCAGGGCAGGAGAAGTGCTGCGGGCGGTAATACTCAAGCGACGGGAGGGCGTGTCGGTTTCGGCTTCACTGGCAACGATCATCGTCGAGCGCATCTTTGATGGCGTGGTGATGCTGGCGTTTGTCTTCCTGAACCTGCCCGAGTTGGCGAAGGTGGCAGGCAGTGACTCGGGTTTCATTGGTAACATCCAGACCCTGGCGTTATGGGGGGCAGGTATATTCCTGGGGGCATTGGTTATCTTTCTGCTGGCAGCCATGTTCCCACGCAGCACCGTCAGACTCGGTCAATGGTTCATTGACCATTTGCTCCCGGTTCGGGTGAGAGAAAAAACGAGCGGCCTGATGCAACGCTTTCTGGAGGGATTGATATCGCTGCGTTCACCCTACAATGTCATAATGGTCTTTTTCACCTCTGTGCTGATCTGGCTGTTCGAGACCTGGAAATACTGGTTTGTGATGCACGCCTTTTCCTTCCGGGTCAGCTTTTTTGGCTTGATGTTGCTGAATGGCATCGCCAACCTGGCTACAACCATTCCGTCTGCGCCGGGTTATATCGGCACCTGGGAGGCAGTGACGAAAGCCGTGCTGGTGGCGTATGGTGTGGAGGCAGCGGACGCCCTGGGCTATGCTGTGGTTTTGCACGCGGCCTTATGGCTGCCAATAACCCTTCTGGGTGCATATTTCCTGGCACGGGAAGGGGTCAGGTGGAGTGATTCCTTGAGGAGAGAGGCGAATTGATGCAGCAATGAAATAAACGGATAAGAGTACAAGACTAAATTTCGGTGAGAATAAATCCGGCAACAAGTGAATACGGGAAAACCAAAAATTGTTGCAGCGGCTTAATGTCTAATAGTAATATTGCATTCTGGGAGAAGGCATGAAGATCGCCATCATCGGTGCGGGATTTGCAGGATTGGCAGCAGCCTATGACTTGGTAAAAGCGGGGCACCAGGTCATCGTGTACGATTCGGCTGGTCACGTTGGTGGATTGGCGTCGGGCTTCAAGGAACCGCACTGGAAGTGGTCGGTGGAGTATTACTACCACCACTGGTTTGCCAGTGACAGGCACATGCTTGGTTTGATCGACGAGCTGGGCTGGAGGGATAGAGTGCTTTTCCCCCGCCCCTACACCGTGCTGCTTCACAACGATAAATGGTATCCCTTTGACTCATTTCTTCGTGCGTTTGTCTTTCCGGGGCTTGGCTGGGGGCTCAACAAGGTGCGTTTTGGTCTGGTTGGTTTGTACCTGCGCCTCTCAGACCACTGGCAGCCTCTTGAAAAGTATACAGTCGAAGAATGGATGCGCAAGTGGGCTGGTGAAAAGGTTTACCGGATGATGTGGGAGCCGCTGGTTATCGGAAAATTCGGAGAACGTTATGCCAAACTGGTCAATATGGCCTGGATGTGGGCGCGTATCAAGGCGCGTACCACCCGCCTGGGTACGTTCGTTGGTGGATTCCAGGCATTCGCCGACCAGTTTGCCGAATATCTGCGCGGGAGGGGGGTCACGATCCGACTTTCGTCGCCAGTGGTGAAGATCGAACAGGCTGCGGATAACAGGAGCCTGATCGTGAAGGGCGAGGCCGGATGGGACGATTTTGACAGGGTGCTGGTGACCTCCTCGCCGGGCTTGATGGCTCGCCTGGCACCTTCCTTGCCGCAGGATTATCTCAAGGGCTTGCTCGAACTTAAAAGCATGGGCGCAGTGGTGTTGATCTTATCCCTCAAGCATCGCCTTTCGGAGCAGGGTTATTACTGGTTCAACCTGCCCAAGTCGGCAGGCTACCCTTTCCTGGCACTGGTCGAGCACACGAATTACATCCCACCTGAGAATTTTGGCGGCGATCACATCGTGTACCTGGGAGATTACCTGGAGCCAGATCACGAATACTTCCGGCTTGGTCAGGATGAACTGCTGGAGCGCTTCCTGCCTAGCCTGAAAAGGTTCAATCCCCGGTTCGACCCCGACTGGATCAATAAGACCTGGCTGTTCAAGACGGTATACGCCCAACCCGTCCCGCTGTTAGACCACTCGAAGAACATTCCACCGATCCAGACACCTATGAATGGATTGTATTTTGCTAGCATGAGCCAGGTTTATCCCTGGGACCGGGGTACGAATTTTGCAGTGGAGATTGGCAGGCGTGCAGCGGGCATCATGATGGAAGGTTAAAAACAATCGTCGAAATTAGCGGTTCCGCAAAACCTCTCTGTTTCAAATATTACTGATCCAGATCGAAGGTATATGTGCTTCAGAATCCCTACCCTTTATGCCCGAACCACATGCGGCTGAGCAGGTGGTCTTTGAGAATTATTTGATGATATAACGCCGAAGCGACGTGTAACCCTATCCGGGCAAGAAGAGCCAGGGCGGATGACTCGATATCACCGGTCCTGAAAGCCTGGCGGGCTTGTTCAAGTCTTTTTGAAAAACTCACCTGTTACCTCCATGGGGACGGGGATTCTTGAGGCCGGTGGCCAGTTTGTTCCTTACCTCACGCTTTACCCGAGGAGCAAGGGTATCATTGTATTCGTTGAGAAAAGCCTGCACCGCATGCGGATCATGCGGTACCAGTTCCCGCAATGCCCAGGAGAGAGCTTTTAACACCATGTCATCATGGTCATGTGCCAGTTGACGACAAACTGCGAGCGTACGGGGTATATCCCCGTATCCACCCCTGGAGCGGACATTCAATGCGACCGTGCTGACCAGCGAAGCCCGACGCCACCATCGGTCCGGTGAACGAGCCCATGTGTGGATCAGTACGTCGGGCACCTGCCCGTCGCGCCAGGCCGGTCCAGCCAGAGTGCGGGCGAACGAGTCCACAGACCACCAGCTGTTGATCCCTTGACCAAGCTCGACCAGCTCCTCGGCTCTCAGGCTCCGATAGGCTGCTTGATGCCTCTCGATCAATTCGTAGGGGAGAGCCCGGTAATGGTAGTTCCTGACCAATTCCCTTGCCAGTTTAAGAATAAAACCAGGACTTTTTTCCTTGAACATTACCGAGTACTTGCGCAGCAGCGCACGTTCTGCTGGCGTGTTGTATTTGGGCAAACTACGAATTTCGGCATCGATCTCTGCTGAAATGGATTTCACATCTGCCTGGTCTGAGAGAGGGTCCATGATTTCTGCCTCCTGCCTGCTGGTGGTCAGATATCCTTTTGATACCGCAATTGACTCAGCTGATCTCAGGTTGTTGAATACTGCCGTGACTAACTTGTCAGCGGCTTGCTCATCCGGTAACTGGTCACCTGGTAACCCAGCCTGTCGTACAGTGCTTTGGCGTTTGGATTGTGAGCAAATACGTGCAGATAGAGTGCCTGCAAGCCCATCCCTCTGGCCTCGTCTTCCAAAGCCAGCATTGCCTGGGTGGCATACCCCTGGCGCCGGTATGGCTCATAGATGAGCAGGTCGTAAATAAATCCATCCGGTTTAGGGGAATGGCTGTCCGCTTCCAGCCAGATGACCCCCACCTTCTCACCGGTCTTTTTACCCTCGATCATGAACAGGTAATGATTGGGAGTAGCCAATCCCTGTGGTAACAGCTTCTGGTGGGCAGAGATCGATTTTTCGAGAGCCTCTCCTTGTGTACAATAACCGGCTTTGACGTTTTCCTCTGCATATTTCTGTACATCTTGTCGATAATATTCTTCGAACTCAGCTTTGCTCATTGGAGTAAGTTTGATCATCTGAAACCTCTCAAGATCATACCATGTCCAATCACCCATGCTATCAAAAAAAGCGACTCCTGCCGCCATACCACCTATCAGTATGGTTAGAAATGCACTGTGTCTCCCGTTTAGTATAAGTGAGAATGAAATCGCTGACAACGACTTTGGGGAAGTGGTGTAAAATTAAAATGATAACCTATCAACGCCGCATCACGGCGTTACCTTTGAACTGGAAAAGGAGCCCCCATGTTTCAAACATTGATTTTTGTTGGTAATCTCGGCCGCGATCCCGAAATGCGTTACACACCTTCTGGCCAGGCAGTGACAACCTTCTCGGTTGCTACCAATAGGCAATATACATCCAGCAGCGGTGAAACCGTCAAAGAAACCATCTGGTTCCGCGTATCTGCCTGGGGAAAGCAGGCTGAGACCTGCAATCAATATTTAAAGAAAGGTGCCAAAGTTCTGGTCGAAGGTCGTTTAACCGCTGACGCAACTACAGGGGGACCTCGCATATGGACGGGACAGGATGGCTCGCCGCGCGCTTCTTTTGAAGTCTCGGCAGGGACCGTTCGCTTCCTCACACCCCGTGGTGAAGCGGTTGTAGGAGAAGGCACTGAAGAAACCCTCAGTGCTCCGCCGGAAGATGATATCCCGTTCTAGTCAGCTCAGGAGATACGTATGACCACACCTCCAGTAAAACCGTCCTCGCCGGTTCTTGAGGTCCCATCAGACCTCGCGGCTGTTTATGCCAACCTGGCAAGGATCGCCCATTCTCCAGCGGATATCGTGCTGGATTTTGCCCATCTCCTGCCTGGTGAGACCAAGGCTCCGGTGCGTGCCCGAATTTTAATGTCACCCTTAAGTGCCAAGTTACTTTACAGCGCCCTCGGTGAGAATCTGGCAAGGTACGAAGCTGCATTCGGCGAGATTGCTGTCCCGGGAAACACACCGCTGGCAGAACATCTATTTCGCCCTTTCCTGCCGCCCGAACCCGATCCTGAAGTTTAACCACATATGCAAAAACTTGAAAAGATCGCTGAACAGGTGCGCAAGAAGTTTGACGCGCAGATGAAAGCGCGCGACCAGGCATTAACCCAGGCACGTGCACTGACCCGTCATTGTGCCTTGGCTATCCGGGCTGTCCATCGCGATGAATATGATGTGATGGATGAGCATCTGATGGAGGCGGGCAAACTGGCTGGTTCTCTGCGGCGTGACCTCTCCCGGCATCCCAACCTGTATTTTGCTGGTTATACCCAGGACGCGCTCAAGGAGTTTGCTGAGGCCAGTGTAACCTGCGCCTTGATAAGGAATGAACCTCTGCCTTCCCCGGACGATCTGGAATTAGAGCACTTCACGTATTTGAACGGCCTGGCTGAAGTGATCGGTGAACTGCGGCGACGCTGTCTGGATGTCCTTCGCCAGGGCTATTCCCAGGAAGTTGAACGATTGCTTGGTCACATGGACGACATCTATGCCGTGCTGGTAACAATGGACTACCCGGACGCCATCACCAACGGTTTACGCCGGCAAACGGATGTGGTACGCAGCATCCTTGAGCGAACTCGGGGCGACGTGACGTTCAGTTTACGGGGTGAACACCTCCAACGATCGATATCGCGCCTCAGCCAGCAACTCCAGGTCAAACAGGAAGAAGAGAACGGGAAAAATATTCGGCTGCACCCGTTTGAGGATCAGGAGTTATAAAAAGCATATGAGCCGGGCAATACATCGTTATCCGCTTCTGCTCTACGAACACATGCTTAACCGGTGGTGGCCAGCCACACTGACCCTGGGTTTGGTCCTGGTCGGTCTATGGTGGCTTGCTTCTCGCCACCCGATCGGTCAGGAGGAACCATGGCGTGGTTATGGTATGTTAGCCATCGGCGGGATTGTTTTAGTCTTTACTTTATTCCTGTTTCTTATTCGTAAGGCTGCCTGTGTCGAGCTTTTCAACAAATACTTATGTTTAAGGACACCATTCTTACGGATTAACATCTCATACCAGCGTATACGCCGTACTTCAATAGTGGCAATGAATGTCCTTTTTCCACCAGCGAAATTATCCGGCTGGATGCGCGAAGTCATGACCCCAATGATGTCTCAGACCGCAGTAGTGATTGATTTGAATGGCTATCCTGTGCCAGTGCTTTTATTACGCTTGTTCCTCTCACCATTCTTTTTCAAAGATATGACTCCGCACTTGGTAATTCTGGTGCGCGATTGGATGAGCTTAAGCACTACGATAGACATCCAGCACGTTAATGGTGAATTGCCTCAACAAAAGACCATGGGAGATTCGATCTTATCCCGATTGCCGCGAGCCGAGTCGTGAATATCTATTTTGCATGTTCGATAACCGGAGGCAGGGAATACGAGGCAGTCTACCAGGCGATCACCCGGGCATTATTGGAAGCTGGGCACGAAGTACCCACCGCGCACCTGGCAAGCGCAACCGTTTTGGAAATGGAAGCTGTTGTGGAGCCTCGGGAAGTGTACACCCGTGACGTTGCCTGGATCCAAGCCTGCGATTCACTGATTGCCGAGGTCAGTGTACCATCACATGGAGTGGGGTATGAGGTTGGCTTGGCATTGAGCCTTGAGAAACCCGTGCTTTGTCTATACCAGGAAGGTCAGCGCATCTCGAAGATGATCAATGGCAATAACCATCCCTCTTTAACCGTGAAAGCCTATCGGGATGTGAAGCAGGCGGTCAGTCATATGCGTACTTTTCTCAATAATGACTTGTGAATAAAATTACTAGCTATTTGTGACTTTTGGCTTTGTTTTAAAAAGGGTTTTACGTTATGATGATATGGGAGACAGACATTGACACCTCCAAAATGCTCCTCACTGTCTCCTCCTTTGGCGAAGGCCTCCGCCGGGAATGTTTACCCAGCGGAGGCATGCGTTTAACTATAAAAAAGCACCCCATTTGAGCGGGGTGAGATGTCCCTGAATTCGTTACATGGCTGCCTGTTATCTGCCTCGTTCTTTTACTTGTGCAGGCAGAACAACGAAAAATGTTGAACCCTGATCAAGGGTGGATTCAACCCAGATGCGTCCGTAGTGGTTATCTACTATCGATTTAACGATCGCCAGACCCAGGCCTGATCCGGGGATTTCAGCAGGCACATTACTCGCTCGAAAGAACTTATCGAAGATGTGTGGCTGATCATTCGGAGGGATTCCAGTTCCTGTATCATTCACCCGCAGGATTACCTGATCACCTTCAGGACGTAATTCAACTTGCACCTCTCCACCGGCAGGTGTATATTTCATGGCATTGCCAAGCAAATTGTCCAGCATCTGTCGTAAGCGGATAGGGTTACCTCGTAAAAACGGGAGCCCTGGGGCGATATTTACCTGCACATGAAGCTTTTTATTATCGATCTGTGGCTGCAGGTTTTCCAATGAATGCTGAAGGATGGATTCAAGGTGGATACTTTCTCTAAGCGTGTCGAATCCTGCCTCGATTCGTCCCAGATCGAGTAGATCGTTGACCAACACCGTGATGTTCTGAACACTGGCTTGAATTCGACGAACATATTCGCGTTGCTGTGTGCCGAGTTCACCTGCGCGTTCGAGTAATTCTGCATAACCGAGAACGGCGGTCAGAGGGGAACGCAAGTCATGCGAAATGGTATGGATAAAATCATTTTTCAGCCGGTCGAGATCTTTCAGGTAAGTGATATCCTGCATTATGATGGCTGAGCCAACACCTGGAATCGGTGTAAAAACCGCATTATAAGTCCTCCCATCAACCAGGTTGATTTCGTGAAATCGCGATTCGTTGTCTTTACTTGTGGTAAGCAGGGCGCCCAGATCCGGATGTGGTATGGCATCGAGGATCAAATGACCTTCAACCGGTGTCGTACCGAGATTGAACGAACTGCGCAGGCTCTTGTTAGTAAATATAATATGCCTCTTGTCATCCAGGATCAGAACTCCATCATTCATATTGGAGAAGGTGGCTTCGAATTTGGCGCGTTCCGCCTCGGAGATCTGATAGAGGCGGGCATTCTCGATCGCCAGGGCAGCGTAATCCGATAGTACCGACATCAATAGAACATGATGGTCAGTGAATGGTCTTTGGTGCTGGCGGTTGTCCACGGTTAATACACCGATGACATGATCCTTCAAGCGCAGGGGGACATAAATCAAAGCGTATACCAGGTGATCTGTTTTAACCTTGTGACGGGATTTTTCTCCGAGGATGACCGGTTTTCCTTTTTTTATTACCTCACCGGCAAGTGTATCTATTATTGGTAAACGATAAGCGCGTGCATGCTTCTCCTCGAAATGATGGCTGGCACGCATATATAATTCGCCGCTGTCTTCGTCCAGCAAAAGCAGGCTGCCTTCCTCGGCGCTGGTCATTTCCACCGCAGCAACAACTACGTTGGTCAACACAACATCCAATTCCAGTGTGCCTGTAATTGTGCTTCCAAGCTTGACCAGCGTCTCCAATTCATCTACGCGTTTCTCTAGAGAAGCTGTCGTCTTATGAACCTCCCGGCGCACCCAATCCCCCAGGTGTTGGGCGCGTTTAAGACATTGTCGGATGGCGTTTATGATCTCATCTGTATGTAAAGGAGGGTAGAGATAACCTGCGATACCCACCCGTAGTGCCTCTTTTGCAAAGACAGGTGAGTCCCGCTCAACATACATTAGGATTGGCAGGGTGGGGAAACGGTCGAGAAGATTCTGAGACAGCTGAATGCCATTTTCACCTTTGATATGTTCACCAAGGAAGACCAGCGCTGGTGAATTTTCCTGCAATACTTTTTCCAGTGATTTGATATCTTGGGCGATGGCAGTCGAGTACCCTGATGCCTGTAATGCACGCTCCAGCAGATTTTTGATCGGCGATTCATCAAGGGCAATGAGGATCAGGTCGGGATTGGGCATTCAGATGATTGTAATACTTTTTGATATATATGTCTTGAACCGACTACAAAATGATTGCTTCATTTTAACATTTTTTTAAGAAAAGTGTCCACCGCCGGGATGTTATACTTGAAAATGACACCACATGCCAATAGATGAAACGCAAGGATGATTTTATTATGGATGAAAATATCTGGTGGCGCGACGGGGTGATCTATCAGGTCTATCCACGCTCGTTCGCAGATAGCAGCGGGGATGGTCTGGGTGATATCCCGGGCATCACTGCCCACCTCGACTATCTGGAGGAGCTTGGTATTACCGCGGTCTGGCTCTCGCCATTTTACCCCACACTGGATGCGGATTTTGGTTATGATGTCAACAACCATACGGACATTGATCCTCGTTTCGGTACCATGGCAGATTTTGATGTGCTCCTGGACGAAGCGCACCAGCGGGGCATTCGCATCATCCTTGACCTGGTGCTCAATCACACTTCCGATCAACATCCTTGGTTCCTTGAGTCTCGTTCCAGCAGGGTCAATCCAAAGAACGATTGGTACATCTGGCGGAATACTGCTCCAGGTGGCGGGGTTCCCAACAATTGGCAATCCGTCTTTGGTGGACGAGCTTGGACACATGAACCCATACGCGACCAATATTATTATCATATGTTCCTGAAAAAGCAGCCGGATGTCAACTGGCGCAACCCGGAAGTGCGAAAAGCGCAATTGGATGTTGTACGCTTCTGGCTGGAACGAGGCGTGGATGGTTTTCGCCTCGACGTGTTTAATGTCTACTTCAAAGATACCGAATTCCGCGATAATCCACTACGCCTGGGCCTGCGCGGATTTGAACGGCAGCATCACGTTTACGACAGTGACCAGCCTGAGATGATCCCTCTGCTTAATGAGCTGCGTGCCATCCTGGATGCGTATCCCGAACGCTATGCGGTAGGGGAGACGTTCTTTGCGACACCTGAAAAAGCCGCACATTATTCCGGCTCAGACCGGCTTCACTCCACCTTCAATTTTGATTTTTTGGAGCGGAGATATAATCCGGTTGAGTTCCTGGACGCCATACGGAAATATGAAAAATGTGCTGGAATAAACATCTGGCCAAATTACGTATTGAGCAACCATGATATCCCCCGCACAGCCACGCGCTATGCCCGTGGGGAAGATGATAGTCGGGTGAAAGTGGCGATGGGATTGCTGCTAACCCTACGCGGCACACCCTTCATATACTATGGCGAAGAGATCGGCATGCGGGACGTGTCCCTGCGGCGTGACCAGATCATGGATCCCCCAGGTAGAAAGTATTGGCCGCTTTACAAAGGGCGCGATGGATGCCGCAGCCCGATGCAGTGGGATGATTCGGTGAACGCCGATTTTACTTCTGGCAAACCCTGGCTGCCGCTGCACCCGGATTATCCTTTTCGCAATGTGGCTGCCCAACGGGACGATCCGGCGTCCCTATACAACTTCACCCGTAAACTGATCTCCTTACGGAAGGAAATTCCGGCATTACGAATTGGTACGTTTACTCCGCTGGTCGAGATTCCACGTGGTGTGTTGGCTTATTTGCGTCGAACTCAGGAAGAGGTGGTGCTGGTGGCTTTAAATTTTACATCCAGACCAATAAAAATATCCGTTGGATCTATCCCAAAGGGGAGGTGGGAATTATTGATCTCTACCTGCCGGGACGATCAGCAACATCTGGAATCTGGTGCCCTGGAATTGCACCCAAGTGAAGTGCGCCTGCTGGTAAAAAAGTGACCGGTGAAGGATATCTGTCGTTCAACATGCTCGTTCGGGTGATCCATAGAAAAATCCTTATAATGTTATATTCCTACGATATTTCCTAAGGTAATTCACGAATCAATCCTCATGTCATCATCCACTCACATTTCAATATCACTAATATAATATCTATATGCCATTACCCAACTTTATAATTGTCGGCTCGGCTAAATGTGGTACTACGTCATTATATAATTATCTCAAGCAACACCCTCAAGTTTTCATGCCCCTTCTAAAAGAACCGGGATTTTTTACTGGGGCTTGGCCTCATTTAGTAAATTCAGAAAAGGAGTATAGGGAACTATTCGATGGAGCACAAGGTAAAATCGCCATAGGCGAAGCGTCACCGATGTATATAGAAGATCAATCAGTTCCACAAAAAATGATAGATTTTCTCGGACCTGATACGCGTATCATTATCATACTCCGCAATCCCATTGATCGGGCTTTTTCTCTATGGGGACATTTACATTACCACTCGATGGTAGAACCCTTATCATTCGAAGATGCATTATCAGTTGAACGGGAACGTTCTGAATCAGAAGAACTAAAAAACCAAGATATATATTATCCTGGTATTTTTATGTATTACCGAGGAGGACTATATACTGAAAAAGTACGTCGTTTCCTTGATACATTTGGGGAAAAGAATGTATACGTGATAATCTTTGAAGAGTTTATACAAGATCTTAGGAACAGTATCAAAAATTTATATGAATTTTTAGGGGTTGATACCTCCTTTGAACCAATTTTAGAACAACACAATATTGCCAATGTCCCCAGGTTAAAGCAATTACAGAAGCAATTATCAAATCCGCCGAAAATTATTCGAGTTATATATTCAATTTCACCCAGATTTATAAAGACATTAATCTATTCGGTGGGAAAAACCATTTACTGGACAAATCAAAAAAAGCGAACAAAAGACAATCTTGACCCCAAAATACAAGCCTGTTTATCGAACAAGTTCCGGAATGATGTTGTTGACCTCGAACACTTGCTTCATCGTGAGTTAAGGACATATTGGGACATATATTAAGAGACGGATTCGTGAAACAATTCAGAAAGGAGGATAATTGATAACTATGGAAAAGTTATTAACCACAAATTTTAAGTTATCACCCCTTGATCAAAGCAGATTTAATATTATAGTTGCAAAGGCATATATTGCAGATGTTCGTGGATTTGAAAAGGTAATCAGATTATGTGAAAAGAACTCTGTTGAGCTATTAATTTCAAGATGTAATGGAGACCAGCTAAATGTTGTGCATTTAATGGAAAAGAACGGTTTTTTATTGATGGATACACTTATTTATTACACGTTTGATTTAATGAAAAGGAACATACCTACCGATCTAGAAAAAGTTGTCGTACGAAAAATCCGAACAGGTGAAGAATTATTTGTAAAAGAAGCGGCTGCTCAATCTTTCAAAGGGTATGTTGGTCACTATCACGCTGATAATCGATTGAAACAATCCAAAAGCGATGAAATATATGTAGATTGGGCATATCGATCTGCAGTAAAAGAAGTCGCAGATGAAGTCCTGGTAGCTGAGATTAACGATCAAATTGTTGGGTTTGCGACATTGAAGTTAAACTCAAAAGAAGAAGGCGAGGGGGTCTTATTCGGGATTATACCGGTTGCACAGAGATTGGGAATTTATCGTTCATTTATCATTAAAGGTCTTCTTTGGTGCCAACAAAATAGATGCCAATCTATGATCGTTTCGACACAGATCATAAATATCGCAGTTCAAAAAGTCTGGACACGGGTAGGTTTTGAACCTTCCAAATTTTATTATACATTCCATAAATGGTTTAACTAGAACACGAGGATGTAATGGAAGAGATTAATATTCGAGAGGATTTTCAAATCGGTGAAGAAGCTAGGTTGAAGAAAAAGATATCACAACAAGATATATTAAAGTTCGCCGAAATCACCGAAGACAGGAATCCAATACATTTAGATGAACAGTATGCCTCCAGGACCTTTTTCAAAAAGAGGATCGTACACGGTATGCTTCCAGCAAGCTTGATCTCTGCTGTCCTGGGAACCAAGCTTCCTGGTTCGGGATCAATATACCTCGATCAATATCTCAAGTTTTTAAAGCCTGTTTATCCAGGCGATGAGATTACAGCTATCGTAAGAGTAATAGACTGGAAAAAGGAAAAAAGACGCATCAAGCTGTCAACAGAAGTGATCAATCAAGACCAGGATGTTGTTATCATTGGTGAAGCAAATCTGATGATGGTATCTAACCTGAAAAAAGAAACCCAGGATACAAATAATCTGCATACAAATTCATAATGAAGAGCATATTTATGGACTCCATTTCTGTCGTAGTACCTGTTTATTGTGCGGAAAACAGTTTATACGAACTATATCAAAGAATTGTATCTACATTGGATTCATACAAATTTGAAATCATCTTCATTGAAGATCAAGGTGGTGACTCTTCCTGGAACATTATCTGTGACATCGCAAAAAAAGATAAACGAGTGATTGGTTTTCAACATTCAAAGAATTATGGACAGCACAATGCCCTACTATTAGGCATCCGGCATGCAAATTATGAATATATCGTAACTTTAGATGACGATCTTCAACATCCTCCCGAAGAAATTCCCAAATTAATGGCTAAACTTCAGGAGGGTTATGATATTGTCTATGGTATTCCGAAGGAAGGTCAACATGGCATCTTTAGAAATACTGCTTCGAAGATCACAAAGTACTTCCTTCAAAAATCTACAGGGATAACAGAAGTAATTGATACCAGTTCATTTAGAGCATTTAGAACATTTTTAAGGGAAGCTTTTATAAACTTTAATAATCCTTTTGTATCAATTGATGTCTTGCTGAGTTGGGGCACAGCCCAATATGCATCAATTGAGGTGGCTCATAATAAAAGGGTTTTTGGCAGTTCCAATTATACATTCAGTATACTGGCCAGGCATGCAATAAATATGTTGATCAGTTATAGTTTACTTCCCCTGCGTCTTGCTACAATAATTGGTTTATTATTTACCATTTTCGGGATTTTGCTTTTCATGATTATAATAAGTAGTTATTTAATCTACGGCAGGATTGTTCCAGGTTTTACTTTTCTTGCTTCAATAATAATCATATTCTCTGGCGCTCAATTGTTTTCTCTTGGCATTTTCGGGGAGTATTTAACAAGGATATATTTTCGCAGTTTGGGTAAACCATATAGCGTTGTAAAAAGGAGCGTCGGAACAATAGATCACTTGAATATAGATAAAAGCCCAAACACTTCCCGGGATACGTAGATATAAATTGTAAGGAATATATACGTGGATTTATCGCAGATTGCCACCAATTTAATTCTTAAAGAGGATGGGATTTATTACATCAAGTCAAATAGTTTGATTAGTTATCCAGAATTGGGGTATGACTTATGTTTTAATGTTGAAGAAGAGTCATTTTGGTTCGAACATAGAAAAAATGTGATCCTTAGTGCTGTAAGGAGATTTCTATCCAAAGGTCAGACTTTCCTTGATGTTGGTGGCAGCAATGGTTACCATACAATAACGCTACAAAATGAAGGTTACTCAACGATTATGATAGAGCCAGGTGAACGTGGTATTAAGCATGCAAAGGAAAGAGGTGTCCGCAATTTGATTTGTGCTGATTTTAGTTCTATAGATTTTTGTTCACGATTCGATGGAATAGGTTTGTTTGATTTACTTGAACACATTTCTGATACTGATACCTTTCTACATAAAGTTTATGATCTGTTAAAACCTGGTGGTAAACTATTCATATCTGTCCCAGCCTATCAATTTCTATGGTCCGCAACGGATGAAAGAGGTGGTCATTTCCGTCGCTATACTTTGAATAGCTTGGGGGAAGAGTTAAGAAGTAATGGTTTCTCACAAATTTATCAAACATATTTATTTTTTCCGATGGTGCCAATCGTATTTCTTCTTAAAACTATCCCAAGTAGATTAGGTCGCGGAGAAGAAGTCAAAGCAAGAGCACCGAAATACTTAAAAAGAAAGCATTCTATTAATAAAATCTTGATAAATTTTGAATTTATGCAGATAGAAAGGAAACGCAGCATTCCATTTGGAACGAGTTGCTTTATGGTTGCAGAAGTCCCTTAAATATCGCGCTTAATATTTATCATATTTTTTATAACAACTGATTATTTGTTTATGGAGATTGAAACTTATAAATGTCATTTCGGTCAATTTTTGGTCCTGACAAGAATGCAACGACTCCTACAACGCCCTGAATTAAGAAGAAAAATAGTCCAATTAGTGATATTAATCCTGCAGAATCTTTGTTGACCCCAACCATTATAAGTAAAAAGGTCATTGATCCTTCTCTAACACCTATACCGCCAAGGGAAATCGGGATCATTGATAGTACAGATGAAATTGCGAATACGATTAAAAAAATATTAAATCCAAGCGTCTCGCCGATTGCAAGAGAACTGACATAAGAGCTGAATACTGCCAATAATTGATAAAGGAGCGATATTCCAAAGACAGATAGCAGGACTCTCGGTTGATGCCTGTATTGTTGTATGGTAACCATATAGTTGATTAACCCTTTAACGATTTTTAATTTTGAAAACTCGTATCGTTCTAGAAAATCAAGGTTGACAAAAAACAAAACTAGAGTTAATAATAGCAACATCACCCCAATTATCGAAATCCAATTAATAATCTCATTATTGAATAATCTTGTTGAAAGAACAAGAGCACCGAAAGCAAATGATAGTATTGCTATCAAACCAATAATCCTCTCCACTATTACAGCAGTTATGCTATTAATCGCGTTGCTACTATCCTTGGTTGAATAATATGCTCTGATAATATCACCGCCCACCGCAGATGGTAGAAAAAGGGAAAAAAAAGCACCAATAAGGTAATAACGAGTAAGCTGTATAAGGGAGTGTTTGATACCTTTTGTAGCCAATAATAATTGCCATCTTCTCGCTGCAAATATATTGCGGGCAAGGAATATTACTGTAGCCAAGAATAAAAGTGAAATATTGGCTTGAGCCAATGAGGAGATCATTTGCTTTGTGTCCAGCTTGGTGATCAGAATAATTAATAGAACAATGGCTATTATTACTTTTATGGTATTTTGTGCAAACTTGTTTCGACTTGGATAAACACTTCTTATCATTGGTATATCTCACCCATCGCGTTATTGTACTCGTTATACTGGTATTATGCTTGAAGCCGTGTTCTATTGGCAAATATGTTACTGATAACAACCATTCACTCTAAAGTAAATGATCCCAAGGGAACGATGCTCAAAGAATAAAGAATGAAAAATCATGAACGGCGGATGTATCTCCACAAGGTGAGAATTGAATATCGGCGATTCAAGATAAAGCATGAGCATGGTCTCCTGCCCGATGAAATGAAAGCAGTCACTGAACCTCAACTCAAATCATTGCCCAAGTTGATCAATGGCATGGATTGGTGTCTCTCATGAGGGGTTTCGAATGGTCATCTCTACACGTTTCACTAATTTGACCACACATAAAGAATTTAAACGATTGGGTTTTGAACCAATCAATGCGTCACATATAACACCTGAATAGCCTGAGATATAATATTCTTGTTATCCCTCTTTCTTTTCCACTCGCGATAATCCTGCATGACAAAAACCAATTCACTATTTTCTCACCCTGAATCCAATAATTCAGCTCCAAGCTCTACCTCTTTTTCGATAAGGGTCAGATCGGCTTTTCCTATTTTGGTTGTAATAAGCATAATCACCGGATTTATTTGTTATGGTTTTGCATTTCGAAATCTATCGCTCGCCATAAGGGATATTGTGATCGCGATTGTTGGAGTATCCATTTTCATTTGGCCTATAGGACATATGATTATTAAATGGATCAATCCTGTAGGGATTTGCTCATGCGAAAAGTTTTTACTTCAATGGCTTATAGGTTATCCACTGGCTTCAGGTTTTTATTATTTTCTGGCATTGCTTAAGGTCGATTATTTATTCCCGGTAATTGTTATAATTTTGTCAGTTAATATTTTGGGGAATGCCTGGAGGGAGGGGGCACTACAGAATTTTAGAACCGCCCTATACAACCGAAAAAGAACTATGACCTCCCCGCATTGGCTTCTATTGGGTCTTTTAGGACTCATTATTCTTGTTATTACCCGAGGCAATGCTGCTTTCACACCGGTGGAAGGAGGATTGGCATATCGCCACTCTCCTGATAATCTTGTACACTTGTCATTTTATTGGGAACTTCTACGCGGAATTCTGCCGCACGAGCTACCTTATGCATCCGGTATTTCCTTTCCTCAATATCACATTCTCCCCTATATGCTTGGTGTAGTACTTGTCAAGTATGGTCACTTGGATGTTTTTCAAATGTATCACGCCGTGATGCCTATTGTTAATCTTACACTTTTTATCTTTGGGATCTATATTGTTATGTACAGGCTCTCAAAAAGTTACCATCTTGTATATGCTACATTGGTTGCCATTTTCTTTGTTATGAGCCCATTGCAGTTAATTTTAGGAAAAAGAATTGATTGGGAATCGGGAGCTTTCCAACCGACCTTTCAGGTGTTCTTACGCCATGTATCGGTCAGTGGCGGCTTTATCATCTGGACAACAATTGCCTGCTTGCTCGTTTACTATGATCAATTCAAGAAAGAGCCTGGAAATGAAGGATTGGCTTCCAGATTTCTTTACTTGACTGCAGTATTGGTTGGTTTGTCTTATTTCTTTAAAGCACAGATGTTTATCCCGGCTGGAGGTGCATTCTTTTTTGCCATGTTATTTATACTTACCCGCGATCGTAAAGCTGAATTGTTGTATGCTCTTATCCTCACCGGGTTTGTATTCTGTACACTGTACTTAAGCTGGCGCACAGAAAGTCCTCACCGTATATTGCTTATGCAGGGGTTGTACGCCAAGACATACGTATTCCCGGCATTGAAAAATGACCCCAGCCCTTTTATCCATACGACACTAATGAATATTATTCAAAGTCTTCCCAATCGCTGGGAAATCTTGGTGGCGACCCAGCTTGGTGTCTGGCGTTCTCTTAATTTTTCGGTCCTGATTCCCATTTATTATGTATTTCAGTTACGCAGGTTTCGCAGGTTGGGTTTACTCGATATGTTTCTGATCGTTTTCCTCCCCCTGATTGTGATAATGACCAACTGCATTGTAAATGTCAGGGACTATGGGGCAGATATTCCCTTACAAAAGGGTATTTACAGCACTGATTTTGTTCGAGAAGCTAATTTTATTTTGCCTGTCTTGGTTACAGCGATTGACATAAGTGTTTTGTCGATAATATTGAATCGTTTACGGAGGGATGGAGAAAAATGGACAGTCTGTATAGTTCTGGTATTAGCTCTTATACTGTTTCCAATTACCATCCGGATACCGGTTCATGACGCGTTTAGAGAATTGATAAAAATCACCATTAGTCCTGGTGAGCTAGGGGCGTTAAAATACCTTCGTGAGGAAACTGCCCAAGATGCAGTAGTCATTGATAATCGGAAGGATTCATACCCAGATCAAGGTGTTACGCTCTGGAATAGAGAAGCGATAGTTGCAGGATTAGGTGGGCGACGTTCCGTGTATGAATATTTTCCGTATCCTAAAGTTATTGACCCCCAACACAATCGAAAAAAAGACATTCAAACACTGTATACGACGCCAAACGCTCAAGTCGCTTGGGAGATCCTGAGACGATATGGCATTAGCTATATACTGGAATATGCAAGTTTGCCATTGAAGTTTCCCAAGGATGAACTTGAAACCGTCTATGAAAGCCCAGATGTGATTATTTTTCATGTTCCTGGATGAAAACTCCTTTTTTGCACCATAAAGATCAAGAATATAATGCCGCTGAGGGAGATGAAAAAAAGGACATATCAAGGGTTTCAATAAATATTGAATTGGGCGAAGACGGAATATGGTACTCTCGTAACATGAATCAAATTACCTATCCAGAAGAATGCAATGATTGGCTTTATAGATCGAAAGCGGTTCTTATTGGTTTCAACATTGGAATCATTGCATAATCACCATTTTGGATCATTTCTCTCCGGCCGGAACAGGGTTCGATATTGGTGGTGGAAATGGTTGCGTAACATCAGCAATCCAATTTAATCCCAAGATTATTCTTCAGAATACTCCCAAGGAGATTAGGGATTAGGAGGACAATTCACTTGGGATAAGAGAATCATGAACATAAACCCCCGCCATGTTTTATCGGTCAATTACTTAACTTCTTTATTAGCAGTAAATTGAGTATGCTCGTGAGTACGCAAAGAGTACCTTTTGGTGGATTTGTCTGGTATCTGCAAGAAAAATGTAACTGCACTGCCAGATCATTTAATTTTTATGTCAAGTGGCTTGTGTAATATTTTTAATTAATTACCGCCAATGATACCATGGCGGTTGATTTTTACTGATGATACTTAACCAGTTCAAATAATACCAAATAATCCCACTGACGGTGTGCAAAGTCAAAGCTGTAAAACCGGCAAGAAACCTGAAGTCTAAATGTGAAACCTGCTTATTGGATATCGGCATTGAAACAATTGTATGATTCTGCCGGATTAAGAAAACCGTTGTTGTCACGAATAAAATGAAAGAAGTGATCTGCCCACTCCAAACAAAATTCCCGGCTTGCATGGAAACCGTCTCAACCAGAGAATATGAGTAGATCGCCCCAATCACAAAGTTAAGCCATGCAAAACATAGACAGAGATCATTTATTGCTGACTTGAAATATAACCCTGTTACAATGAGAGGATAAAGTATCGATAAAATAAACTTAGGCAACAACCAGGAGGGATATAGACTATACAAACCCAAAGGTAAAAATGTAATCCCGGCTTGCCGGGAAATAATCCTCAATGAAGTATATGTTGCCAGATATTGCCAACCTAAAATTATCGAGGCTGGTAAAAGAATTCCAATCACAAAGAGGCGCCAGTTAAATGGTTGTTTTTTACAATACATATATCCACATGTGATTATCATTGCTGGCAAAAGACAGATAATATAGCTCGGTTTGGCAATTATTGAGAGTATCGTAAGCAGAAAAAGGATTGCTGCAGTAGTTTTGAAAGAATGGTTTTTGGAGGGATAAAAAACCCGGACTGCATACAAGAACAATAACAGGGCTATTGGTTTTAATAAAATCTGAGTGGGGCTATTAAGTTGATTTGAAATCCCCAGGTAACCGATTTGTAAATGTTGATCTAATGGGAATAAAAGTGGGATTGGCCAGACAAGCAACAAGGTTATTGTTAATAATCCAAGTATTATTGATTTCATTCGTGTGATTGTATTTTTCATCGATGGGAGCAATACGCTATAGATTATTAATGCCGCAAATACTTGAAAGGCTATATCCACAAGCCAGGCTGCGAATTCAAAGCTGGATTCCGGGAATAGCTTATGGACACCAATAATTAAAGCCTGGAGTAAGAAATGAGAGGTTGGAATGATCCCCGTCTGATCCATTTGTGCTGCGAATTGCGTATGGGCATCAATGGTGATGTTATCGCCAAGAACGATCATCTGATATTTAAGTGGACCCCATACCAGTAGTACTATGATGATCAATAGGATAATAGTGAGAACATCTCCCCTGGTAATATTTATTTTTTTGATTCTTGTATCCAGCTTGTTATGATCAAGATTGATTTTCACTAGCTATCCTTGCAAAAATCCATGAGATCGTACGTATTAAAAGGGAGATTCTGAAAAGTGAAGCAGGTGTACTGGGATAATTGACAAGTTCTGGCTTCAGTTGATTTAAAAAAAATACTCTTCCGATAATATTTTGAATAGAGAAGCTTGTATTTTTTCTTCAACCTATTATACTAATGTATATGGATACTCTCAAGCCGCAACCCTATATTCCTGGGACCCGTCCGGCAAAACCTGGACCCCTGGCGCGATACCTACCCCCAGTGGAGGCTGGCGTCGCCGCTGCCTGGCTGGCGGATCATGCCCGGCCCGGTGACTGGGTGTTGGATCCATTCGGGTCTGCGCCGGGATTGGCGGTCGAGGCGGCTCGCGCCGGTTATCGCCTCCTGGTGGCAGCCAACAATCCGGTGACGCGCTTCCTGCTGGAGATGGCGGCTGATCCTCCGCTTGCCTCGGAACTTAATGCAGCCCTGGCGGATTTGGCTGTCTTGCGCAAGGGGGATGAGAAACTGGAGGCACATATTGAATCCCTGTATCTGACCTGCTGTGCCGGATGTGGACGAGAGATCCCTGCCCAGGCATTTTTATGGCACAAGGATGACAGCGCCCCATTTGCACGGATATATAAGTGTAGTGAGTGTGGTGATGAAGCTGAGCAGCCTGCTACACCTGCCGACCTGGAACGCGCAGAGCGGATCGCCACCATGGCTGGGTGGCAACGGGCGCGCATCATCGAACGCGTTGCCGCCCTGGATGACCCCGACCGCGAGCATGCCGTCGAAGCGCTCCAGTATTATTTGCCACGCGCGATCTACGCTTTGGGGACGCTTTTCAACCGCCTGGATGGGTTATCTCTTTCGCCTGAACGCCGTAGTCATCTGATTGCCCTGCTTCTGACCGCCTGCGATGCGGCAAATACCCTCTGGCAGTATCCGGCTGAAAGACCCCGGCCGCGACAATTGATCGTGCCGGCACAGTTCCGTGAGAACAATGTCTGGATGGCGATGGAAAATGGGATAGGAGTGTGGACGGATGGCGCATCGGCTGTTACCCTGTCTGTCTGGCCGCAGAAATTACCAGAGACAGGGGGAATATGCATCTTTGAGGGGCGTCTGAAAGAGTTATCACCTTATATTAAAGAAGCGCCGGTCAAGGCGGTACTGACAACCCTGCCGCGGCCCAACCAGGCATTCTGGACCCTCTCAGCCCTCTGGGCTGGCTGGCTGTGGGGACATGAGGCAGTTGCCCCATTCAAGCACGTGCTGCGCCGCCGCCGCTATGACTGGAACTGGCATGCGACAGCCCTTCAAGCTGCATTTGGACACCTTTACGAATTGCTTACCGTGGGTGTGCCTGTGCTTGGTCTATTGGCGGAGCCGGAGCCGCCATTTCTCTCGGCGGCGCTTTCGGCTGCTGAGGCCTCCGGTTTTGATTTGTTGGGGTTGGCAGCCAGGACAGCAGATGATCCCATTCAGATCCAGTGGCAGCGACGTTCAATATTACGCAAGCCCGACTCCAAACTAGATCTCAAACAGGTCCAGACAGTGGTCAACGATTATCTGATCTCCCGCGGAGAGCCCGCGGTTTATTTGCACCTGCACGCGGTCTGCCTGGCGGAACTGGTCAGGCAGGGTGCCCTGGTCCAGGTCAGGCAGCCGTTGGACGAGGCTTTACCAAAGATACATGCCACGATCCAGGAAGTCCTTAAAGGGGACGATCTCCTGCGAAGATATGATGGCAGCGAACACAGCCTGGATGTGGGACTGTGGGGTTTGAAGACAGGAGTGCAACACGATGAGCCCCTCTCTGACCGGGTCGAGATGGCACTGGTGCGTTTCTTGCAGAGCAGTCCCCCTTGCTCGCTGATGGATATCGAACGTGTCCTGTACCCACAATTTCCCGGCTTGCTCACACCGCCAAAATCGTTGGTCGGGGCTGCGCTGGAATCCTACGGGGTTGTGGAAGAAGGTCTATGGCGGCTGCGTGACGAAGACCTTCCCTCTGCCCGACAATCGGACCTGCAGGAAATGGCCGGCTTGGTCGAATCGATCGGCAGGCGCCTGGATTATAAAACCAAACAGCGCGAGCAGAATGTGCTGCTCTGGCTGGATGATTCCAAACCAGCCTATACTTTTTTCCTGCTGACCTCGGCTGTTATTGGACGCCTTCTCACCGAAAATCCTGCTCCCCGGGAACAGAACTTGATCGTCCTGCCGGGTGGACGGGCCGGCCTGCTGGCATACAAGCAGCGCCGTGATCCATTCCTGTGGCAAAATGTGCAAGGATGGCGCTTCGTTAAGTTCCGCTTGTTGCGAGCGCTGGGGGAGATCCCCATCCTGACGCGTCAAACCTGGCAGGAGCAGATCGTCAGCGATCCGATCGAGCAGTCGCCGGAGCAGATGATGATGTTTTAAGGCGTGGGTTGTTCCTTCAGTCCTGGTTCATTCCCAGGTATGAAAGCACAAGCCGCCGTCGTGAAAAGTGTCCGAGCGTGATCAACTCGACGGGCATGGGGGCGCCGCAGATGAGGCGGGTTATGGCGTGCACGTCTCTGCCCTGGTCATGCAGGGTTAATATACGTCCCCCCAGGTCTTCAAGGTAGGATATTTTGGATTTGATCTCTTCCCCTGGATCCTTCCGCACGCGGGAGCTGCCGGGGAATAATGTCTTCAGCGGCAGGTCAGCGACTCGTTTCAATGAGGCGATGATCTGCCAGATATCATACCTGGCTCCCAGGGCGCGGTCCTGCCCGCCGATGAAGAGGTCACCGCTGAACAGCCATCCCTGGTCAGGTTCGTAGAGGCAGATATGGTCGAGGCTGTGACCTGGAGTGTAGATGACCTGGAAGTGGTGGTGAGGGGTCTCTATGAACTCCTTGTCCGAGACTGGTGTTCCCCGTGCGGGTTCAGGCCAGCCCCAGAACAGGCGCCGGTAGGGTTGCAGCGGTTGTTTTCGCCGTGGATCGACCAGAATTGGCAAGGCGAGTGGATGCGCCAGGATTTCCAAGTCCTGACGCTGGCGCTGCAGGAGACCATCCGCACCGATATGGTCTTCATGTGTATGGGTGTTAACGATCCGGTGGAGGGACGCATCCTTTAAGGTGCGCTGCAGTTCAGGCGCGGTATGGGCGCAGCCGGTGTCGACCAGCAAGCCGTCAACCAGGTAGGCAGTGGTCCAATAACGGCCGCGCCCGGCGAGTGTGCGAGCCAGGTCGAAACGGGTGATGGGATCAAAGCGGTTTATTTTCAGCATTAATATTCGGGACCAGGATCATTTAAGGGTTTAATGATATATGGGTTTACACTTCACGCCGCCCGGCATAATCGGAGAGTGCTGGTTGGACCTCCATCAACCGGAGGGGACTCGCTCCCGGGTGATCGCTTCCAGCTCGAGAGACGCTTCATCTCCTGCACCTGTTTGATCGTTTTCATTGAAATACCTATTTTCTTGATGTCCTGGTCAGTGATGCCTCCTTCCAGGTAGTCAAGTGCTAGGTCAATCTGGTGGTAGCGAATCCCAATTGCATATTCATCCGTAATGCCCCTCATCATATCTGGCGAGGGGCTTTGCTTTATGATATCTTCCGGTACCTCCAGACAGGATGCCAGCTGGCGAACCTGGGTTTTGTATAATCCTTTCAACGGTTGAATGGGAAGGTCATCGATGCCTTCCTTGACGAACCATCCGGTCAGCCACTCTGTCCGATTGGCTGCCCCCAGCAGGAGCAAATTTTTTTCACTTGCCTGTCTCTCCAGGATGATACGCCGCTGTTGGTGCCTCAGGTTGAATGCCGTTTCGACATCCTGGCAGGCGATCTTGTAATATCTTCTTCGAAAATCATTTTCATTCAATTCCCCACTACCAATCCGCAAGGATGTCATGAAAGGGTGCTCCCCTAAAACCAGCCTGCAAACCCAGTGAAGCAGGCGGTTGATTGTTCGAGAACTCCTGGTGATTTGCATGGGAGGGGATGCGTAAATATACAATCGGTTTAGGAAAGGCTCTAAGTTCATCTCCTGCAGCTCGATTCCGAGCTTTTCCGCCACCCGGCGGGCGTTGGTACCGGACAAGTTCTCGTTGTCGCGGTCGAATATATAGGCTGCGTGAACCGCCGCGCTGGCGGTTGCGCCTGCAGCCAGGGTCGCAAGCACAGCGGAGTCGATACCCCCGCTTAAACCCATCAAAAAGCCCCTGGCGGAATATCGTTTCAGCAGATTGTTCAGGTATGTCTGAATGATCTCTATGGTGTGTTCCCCATCTATTTTCAATAATAAGGCAATAAGGATTTCAAAAGGGCGCATTTGGTTTGGATGTCAGGGAGTGGGTGTTGGGGTTGGCGTATCCGTCAAGGTCGGGATGGGCGTTGCTGTGGGGGTATCGGTCAGGAGGGGTAATGCTGTGGGTGAGTCGGTCGGAGAGGGCACCATTGTGGAGGTGTTGGTTGGGATGGGCGCGGTGTATGTGTGCTGGTGGGTGTCGCCGAGGGTATAGAGTAGGGACGACTGGCCAGTCGCCCCTACGTGTATTCCAGCAGGAACTAGGGCACGTAGTACTCGATGACGAGCAGCGGGTGTAAGGAGACGCTGCTGTAGTTTCCGCTGTAGAACTTCAGGTAATCTGCGCCATGGTCATTGTTGTCATCTATCGCAAAGCGCAGGCGGAACTGGGTCACGCCGGTCAGGTTGATGTAGGTGAAGGCGCTGCTGTTGAAGGTCAGCGGGTACCAGCCGCTTGAGGGTGTATTCATGATCGTCCCGGCGGCGTTCTTGCTGGCTGCTGCTTGAAAGTCAGTCAGCTGCAGGGCGTTGTTACCACCAATCGCACCCTTGCGGACGTCCACCTTGATATTGCCGTGGGTGGTGAAGGGGTTGGTGCCGATCAGACCCTGCTTCTTGATCTTGAGCGTGACTTTGGTGATGACGGCGCTATCCGGCAGGCCGGATGTGCTGAAAGACAGGATGGTGCGGTACTGGCGGTTGCCGGCGTCATCGCCGAGGCGGAATACCGTTGCGGCGCTGTTCATGGTCCCGCCCGCGTTGCTGGTCTCGCTGGATTCGAGCAGCCAGCCGTCCTGACTGCCGGTAGAGCGATACGATTTGGTCAGTATCGACACCACGACGTTTACCGGCGTGTGGCGGTCGGTGGTTGTGCCGTCGCCAAGTTCACCGTCCCCGTTGTATCCCCAGCACTTGACCCCGCCGCCCGAGGTCAGGGCACAGGAGTGCCAATCACCGGCGGTTATGGCGCTGACCCCGCTCGCCAGCCCGCTCACATTTACCGACGTCAGGCGGTCGGTGGTCGTGCCGTCGCCCAGTTGACCGTAGTAGTTGTTCCCCCAGCACTTGACCCCGCCGCCCGCAGTCTGAGCACAGGTGTAACGAGCACCGGCGGTGATGGCGCTGGCCCCGCTCGCCAGCCCGCTCACGCCCACCGGCGTCAGGCGGTCGGTGATCGTGCCGTCGCCCAGTTGACCGGATGAGTTGTATCCCCAGCACTTGACCCCGCCGCCCGCAGTCCGAGCACAGGTGTGTTGACCACCGGCAGTGATGGCGCTGACCCCGCTCGCCAGCCCGTTCACATTTACTGGCGTCAGGCGGTCGGTAGTCGTGCCGTCGCCCAGTTGACCCCTGTAATTCCATCCCCAGCACTTGACCCCACCGCCCGCAGTACGCGCACAGGTGTGATTACCACCGGTAGCGATGGCGCTGACCCCGCTCGCCAGCCCGTTCACATTTACTGGCGTCAGGCGGGTGGTAGTCGTGCCGTCGCCCAGTTGACCGGTCACGTTGTTTCCCCAGCACTTGACCCCGCCGCCCGCAGTCAGGGCGCAGGTGTGAGAATCACCGGCAGCGATGGCGCTGACCCCGCTCGCCAGCCCGCTCACATTTACCAGCGTGTGGCGGTCGGTGGTCGTGCCGTCACCCAGTTGACCCCTGTAATTCCATCCCCAGCACTTGACCCCGCCGCCCGAGGTCAGCGCACAGGTGTGGAGCCAACCGACGGCGATGGCGCTGACCCCGCTCGCCAACCCGCTCACGTTTACCGGCGTGTGGCGGTCGGTGGTCGTGCCGTCGCCCAGTTGACCGTTGTAGTTGTATCCCCAGCACTTGACCCCGCCGCCCGTAGTCAGGGCACAGGTGTGTTGACCACCGGCAGTGATGGCAGCGATATTGAGCAGGGGCGGCAGTGCCTCCGGCGCCTCCTGCGGCGGGATGGCGGTATGTTCAGGAGCAGCAGCCTGCGGGGATGGAGGCGAGTTCACACCAGCAAAGGACAGGACAAGGATGGCTGCCAAAAAGAAAAAACCTGCTTGTTTGAACCATTGCGTTTTCATCTGATCCTCCTGATAGCGAATATGAAGGATTTACACAGTGGGCCCGGCAGGTTATTAATTCAATTTAACGAGATAAAAAGAATTATTGTCGTCCCGGTACGATGCAGGGTGGAAATAATGTCGGGACGTATCTCGCCGTGTAAATTGATTGGGATTTCACGTACATTTTACAACTTTTCGACAATAAATACAACATTAAGATCTCATAGAGATCACAAAGGGCAGATTGCTGGGCACAGATCAACAGGAAAGACCCTGCGGGAGGATAAACACCTGACGCAGGGTCTATGGTTCGGGACTCAGGGTAGGTGGTACTGGATGATCAGCATCGACCGGTCGAATGAAACACAATGCCAGGAATACAGCAATAAGGATTTCTAAAGAACGCATTTGGTTTGAGTGTCAGGGAGTGGGTGTTGGGGTTGGCGTATCCGTGAAGAACGGGATAGGCGTATCTGTGGGGGTATCGGTCAGGAGGGGTAATGCTGTGGGGGTATCGGTCAGGAGGGGTAATGCTGTGGGTGAGTCGGTCGGAGAGGGCACCATTGTCGAGGTGTTGGTTGGAATGGGTCGCAGTGTACGTGTGCTGGTGGGTGTCGCCGTGGGAGTATTTGTTGGGGTCGGCGTTGAGGTCGGTTTCGGGGTTGGGGTGGGTATGCTCAGGGTCAGGTGTATGCGCCTTTCAGCGTGTCCGCCTTTTGTGCTGCGCATGAACAGGCGCAGCGTGATCGTCCCATTTATCTTATCGGTCATGTTCCAGGTAAAGAGTTTCTCCGGAGTTCCAACCGCGGACCTGTTTTCCTCGACCAGCACCTTCCATTGGATCGGTTCAGAACCAACGCCGAACTCAAGCCGCCAGTCACTGAAATCCTGGCTGGCATCCGCAACCCCATAAATATCCTGTGGGCTGGAGGTGATCTCCTGCCCTTCGTTCAAATGTGCGAAGGCAAGTTTCGGGTGTGGGTCGCTTTCACGGCATTCGCGCTCGGGAGCGAAAAGGACATCCCTGGGGAAACCTGCCTGCTCGAGCCAGCTCCTGCCATCACCGGTTTCAAGCCATTTCCTAGCCCATGGATCCATCACATTCATGACCATCTGCTGGTCAGTGAAATCGGGACAGGCAGATGAGGCTTCAAGGCCGGTCCAGGTGTCGAGAGCGGCTTTACGCCACAGGTCCTTACCAGGTGGCAGCGGTGGTTGGTCAATGGCAAAGTATTCGCTCTTTTGTTCCGAACACCACTGGGAGGGTTCGGTTCCCGACACAGCACAGATGACCTTCTCTACTATGCCGCCCGGTTTGAAAAATGGTGTTGGGTTGTTGCCGGTTAACTGCTGGATAGCGGTCTGCATAAAATTAGACCAGATCGGCGCCGCACCGCTCAACCCGGTGGTGTTTTCCATGGGAGTGTAATCGGCATTTCCGACCCAGACCCCAACCGCAAGGTCTGGAGTATAGCCCAGCGTCCAGTTGTCGCGAAAGTCATTGGTTGTGCCGGTCTTCGCCGCGACCGGGAAGGGTAAATTGAGAGGTGAGTTTGTGCCGAACATCGGTTCGCGAGCAGCGTTGTCCGATAGTATGGATGAGATCAGGAACGCATGCTCCGCTCGTATGACCTGTTCGCCAGATGGTATTTTGTAATCAAAGACCAGGTCACCTTTGTAGTCGAGAATTTTGGTGATGGTGACCGCCGGTACGCGTTTCCCTCCGTTGGCGAATACTGCGTAAGCACCCGTCATCTCCAACAGGCTGACATCCCCGCCTCCAAGGGTCAGGGATAAACCGTAGTCGTTGCGCGTGAACGAGGTGATGCCCAGGCGGTGTGCCATTGCGATCATGCCATCTGCTTGCGGTGTATCCGGGTTGTCATAGATCCCGACAAACTGCAGTGTCTTCACAGCCGGGACGTTGTAGGAATTAGCAAGTGCAACCCGGACGGTGACCGCACCATGAAATTTCTCATCATAATTGACCGGTTGATAAGGAGGGCGTGGGTCATTTGGATCGCCTGAGGGCGGAAACTCGGATGGAACATCCCAGATGAGTGTGGCGGGAGTCCAGCCTTTCTCGAATGCAGCTACGTATGTGACTGGTTTAATCGATGAGCCTGGCTGGCGCGTAGCACTGGCAGCCATGTTTACCTGGCCTGAGATGGACGCGTTATAGAAATCAGCCGATCCGACCATTGCCAGTATCTCACCGGTTGCAGGGCGTATCGCCACCAGTGCACCGTTGGTGACGTGACGATCGACCAGTGAGGCAACCTGGTCGCTGACCATTTGCTGGGCTGCATCCTGCAAACCAGGGTCAAGCGTGGTGTAAACCGTAAAACCGGAGCGGTAGATGGTTTGCGGGTCGAATTGAGCTTCCAGCTGACTGCGAACGTAATTTACCCAGTGTGGATAGCGGATCTGGATTTCTGATGACTCGAAGGTGAATGCATCGATCTCGTAAAAGGCTGCAATGGCAGTCGGAGCGTCCACACACACGCGTTCCGGGCTGTTGCTGACTTCAATACAGCCGGCTTCCTGGCTGAGCTGGACCATCAGGGTCAGTACTTGTTTCTGCCGCTCGAGGGTTATTTCACGGTTGGTATGGATATCATAAATTGCAGGAGCCTGTGGTAAACCTGCCAGAAAAGAGGCTTGTGCCAGGGTCATCCTGTCAGCCGTCGTACCAAAATACGTCTCTGCTGCAGCCTCGATGCCGTACGCCATGTTGCCGTAAAAGATCTCGTTAAGATAGAGTTCGAGGATATCATCTTTACTGTAGCGGCGGTTGATCTCAGCCGCCAGGATGATCTCGCGGGCTTTGCGCTGGTAAGACCGCACGCTGCGTTCCTCAGGAGAGATGAGCAGGATCCGTGCCAGCTGCTGGGTAATGGTCGAAGCGCCTGATACGATCTCTCCGCTGGTATAGTTTTGCCAGAGGGCGCGGGCGACAGCCCAGGGGTCAAAACCAGGATGGTTGTAATACTCCTTGTCTTCGGTCGCTATGGTTGCTGCGACCAGACAAGGAGATATTCTTGCCAATGGCACGTAGGTGCGCCGTCCAGCATTTGGATCGAGGACTTCATAGAGCAGGTTGCCGTTACGGTCCAGGATGCGTGTGGTCTCGAAAAGGGAGGCGTGTTGGCGGAGATCGGCAACACTGGGCAGGGTCCTGGCAATGCGGTAATACTGGATAAGGGCTAACGAGCTCAAGATTAACCCCATAATGACCATGGCAAACAGGAGCAGGATCAAGCCGCGCAGGAAACACCCCCATCTCTGCCGCCTGTCTCCTGGAGCAGCCGGTTTTCTTGGCCTGGCTCTTGCACCGGTCTGACCGGTGGGTTTGTGATCGAAAGCAGCCGGCGTCACCCGCGTGGCACCGGTATCGATCTCGTCCACGCGGCGCGGCAAGGGCATGTTATTTTTATCCAGGGCGGGTGGAGATGTAGGCGTCAGTTCACCCAGGGGAGGGGGAGGTGTGGAACGCCTGGCAGTGGGACGGGTATCTTCAAGAGGTGATACCGGTCTTTCTGAACCTGGTAGATCAGGCAGAGTCTCCCCTTCGGATGATAAAAGGCGGTGGAATCTCTGACTGGGACTTTCTGATTCAGGCGGTTCGGGGTTGGACATAAGATGACCAGGGCAGGCTGACTAGGTAAGATCCCTGTGCGTTCAAGGTTTTGAGACTACCAGCGTTGTCCAGTTTCCTTTCATTACCGTTTCGTTGTTCTGGTTTTTTACATCCAGGGTGATGACCACGGCGCCGCCGCCAACGCGCGGCAGGGCTTTGGTCTCGGTTACATCCATTTCAACGTGGATCGTATCCCCGATAAAGACCGGTTTGATGAACTTCCAGGCATTGATCTCCCGGAACGCCATCACCGTCCCTTCCAGCGCCCCGGTGCGCAAAGCCAGCCCGGAGGCGATCGAGAGTCCCAGCAAACCATGTGCCACGCGTGTCCCAAAGGGTGTATTCTTGCTGTATTCCGCGTCGGTATGGATCTGGTTGAAATCACCGGATATACCCGCGAAGTTGACCACATCGCTTTCGGTGACGGTCCTGCCGGGGGTGGTCAGGTGTTGACCAACATGGAATTCTTCAAAATACAATCCACGCTTGGAAGACGAGGGATTTGACATAAAGGTTCCTTTGGCTTGGAGGATGTTGGTACTGTTTGTTGATTTTGTCGTTATTTTGCGTTCACCATACTGTATAAGTATAATAATTGTTTATCGGTGGGCGCATAACATATTTATTTTAGCATAAAACCCTTTGACCCCCCATCCAAGTGACCGTAAAATACCTTTATGCGCGAATGGAATCTAGGTCCTGGCGACCCTCTCTACCTCACCCTGGCGGCGGATGCCCGCCTATGCTCACCCGATTACACTAAGGATCACATCTGGGAATTGGAATTGGGCAGTGGAGAGCCGCCTTCCTTGTCCCTGTATACCACTTATGGACTACGGGCGCGTTCGATGCGCATTTTCCCGCGCTTCACTGAGGACGGTACCTCCCTTGGTGATCCCATGGCTTTTGCCACCCCTCCCCGCCTGAAGCGTTTTTATTCCAATTACCTTTGCTTGAACTTTTCCCCATTTTCAGGTATTGAGGTCGCTGCTGAATATTGGGTGCCTGAATCCCAGGCAATTACCGGGCGGATGATGATCCTCAATCACACTACCAATCAGCGGAAAATTGGATTCGAAATGTGCGGGTTTCTCGTTCCTATAGAAGGCCAGAGTCTATCGAATATAAAGATGCAGATGATGCACGTCCTTGCCGGACAGAGTAAAGGCTTGGCACCTGTCATCATTTTGTTGGGTGGCTCGCAGCCCGGCTTTGGACCTTATCCTTCTGTACAGTTGGAATTGGAACTTGAACCCGGGGTAATCCGTTATATGCGTTGGGCACAAGCGGCATTAAATGACGTTCAGACCTCTTTTGAGCTTGCGCGACACGTGGCAGCCTACCCGTGGGAGGCGGAACGTACCCGTATCGAACTGTTAAATGCCAGCCAGCTGGTCGATATCCATACCGGTGATCCTGAATGGGACGCAGCGCTGGCTTTCTGTCAGCGGGCAGCTTTCAGCCTGTTCTTCGGCGCAAGTGACCAATTACCAGAACCATCTTTCGTCCAGTTGCGTCAGCCGGATCATGGTCATTCAAATCAGGGTGATGGTAGCGATTATCCTCCCATGTGGTCAGGGCAGCCACCGCTGGAAACGTATTACCTTGCCAGTTTATTGCCTGGCGCACCCTACCTGGTTCGAGGATTGCTGCTGAATTTCCTCGAAGTACAGGCTGATGACGGATTCATTGATTGCCAGCCGGGTTTGGCAGGTCAACGCGGTAGGTATCTTGCCGCGCCATTGCTGGCATCATTGGCCTGGGATTTATACCGGGTTAATGGGGATGATAAGTTTTTGGCAGAGGTCTTTCCCAAGCTGCTTGCTTTTTGGGGGGCGTGGTTTGCACCCGGCCGTGACCATGACGATCACGGTTGGCCTGAATGGCAGGATTATCGGCAAACGGGGTTTGAAGATAATCCCTTATTCAGCTTCTGGCAGAGCTGGGCGCAGGGTGTAAAGATCGACCTGGTGAAATGTCCTACCCTGGCCGCTTCTCTATACCGCGAAGCCGGCTGCTTGAGGCGGATGGCTGAACTATTGCACCGTCCAGGTGACTCGAACTTGTTGCTCGCACGGCAGGAGATCCTCCTGGATGGACTGCAATCCTGCTGGAGTGATAAAAGCGGGCTCTATCAGTATATAGACCGGGATACGCATGCATGTTTACGGGGTAAGATCCTCGGACGCCTGAAGGATGGTCCAGGCTCGATCAAGGTGAAGCAATCTTTTAAACCACCAGTACGATTGCTGATCGAGGTTCAAACAAAGGGTAAAACAGTACCCCACCCTGAAGTTGTCATCAGTGAGTACCTCACCAAAGTGGGCGAAGGGGAGGTGATCTCAAAGCAGTCATTCCACTGGCGGGAAAATGGGGCGGTGGCGACCAGTCAGAAGGTTTACTCCCGAATCGGAAAGATTGATATACGAGGCATTGGTACCAGGGACAAGGTAACCATTCGAACCGTGGATTTAACTGGAGAAGACCAAACGTTACTTTTACCATTATGGGCGGGGATTCCGGATACGCATCAAGCGCAGACGTTGACAAGACTGTTATTTGAGGATGTTGGACGTTTTAATCAGCCCTTTGGGATACCTGCCTGTCCCTCAGTTCCGGCATCCCGGGCAGAATCCGTTTGCCTGAGCGTCCATTTCCCCTGGAATCATTTGATCGGCGAAGGTCTGCTGGCTTATGGGTACCGCAATAAAGCCGCACAGCTCGTTACCCGCCTGATGAAAGCGGTTATCCAAAATCTGAAACAAAACCGGTCATTTTATCGTTATTATCATGCGGAAAACGGTTCGGGCTTGGGGGAGCGGAACGCCCTGGGCGGACTGCCTCCTTTAGGGCTGTTCCTGCAGACGTTAGGTGTCACGCTAATCTCGCCCACATGCGTTCGATTGGAAGGGCAAAATCCATTCCCCTGGCCGGTTACCATCTATTACAGGGAGCTGACAATTACCCGGCACACAGATCATACCGATGTGATCCTCCCGAACAGACAGACGGTCACCGTCACCGACCCGGCGCCCTGTATCGTCTCGCAATAAACAAGATACTCTCTCATGATCCGCTTGATCCTGGATGATCAATTTCGCGATTGCTGTTGAAAATCGCGATTTTTATGGTATAAAAATATTGGGGATTGTGCCTGGTTCATACAGGGGAGAACATATGGTTCCTGTCAATCTCTTAATGATCGTTCTTACTCGTCTGGATGGTTCAAGCCACCATCTTAAAAAACCTCGCCAAATATGGTATCTTTTCATCTAATGCTTATCATTTGTTCATAATAAAGATTAGCTATTGGAAATGAATTGATGAGAAATAAAGATAAAACTGTCATTGCTGCTGCATTGGGAGAATGCGTCCACGTTGCTGGTGTGCTGAATTTCCTGCGTTTGGCTGAGTCGGCTGGCTGGCGGACGGTATTCCTTGGTCCCGCAGTGTCAGTGGAGGATATCCTGTCTGCTGCGCGGCGTGAGCAGGCTGACCTGGTTGGCGTCTCTTATCGGTTGACGCCTGAAACTGGTGAGCGTCTGCTAGGTGAATTTGCCGAATCCGCAGACGAATTGCGCACGTCTGGAACACGTTTTGCCTTTGGCGGAACGCCTCCGGTTGCGGAACGTGCTCGCCTCCTGGGTTTTTTTGAACGCGTGTTTGATGGAAGTGAACCAACAGAGGCAGTGGTCTCGTATTTAACAGGTGGGGTTTATTCAGGTAACGATGAAATAGATTTTCCGAAGACGGCTGTTGAGCGCATCCGTTGGAAGTCGCCGTTTCCCATATTGCGCCATCATTTCGGTCTTCCAACATTGGAGACTACCCTGGAGGGAATTGTAAAAATTGCAGAGGCGCAGGTTTTGGATGTTATATCATTGGGCATCGATCAGGAGGCGCAGGAATATTTTTTTCATCCTGAAAAGCAGGACCCGCGCCGCACTGGCGCGGGAGGTGTGCCTGTCCGTTCTGCGGATGATTATCGTGCTCTATATGCTGCCAGCCGCTGCGGTAATTACCCGCTCCTGCGCACATATTCGGGTACTGATGATTTCATCCGCCTTGCTGAGATGTACACCGAGACCATTAACATTGCCTGGTGTGCCATCCCTCTGTTCTGGTTTAATCAAATGGACGGACGTGGTCCTTGGGATCTCGAAGGTTCAATTCGTGAACACCAGAAGTTAATGGGTTGGTATGGCAAGCGTGGCATTCCTGTCGAGTTGAACGAGCCGCATCACTGGGGTATGCGTGATGCACCTGACGTATTATTCGTGGTCTCAGCCTACCTTTCAGCCTACAATGCCCGATCATTCGGGGTCCAGGATTACATTGCCCAACTCATGTTCAACAGTCCGCCTGGCATGTCGGATGCAATGGATCTGGCTAAAATGCTGGCTGTGCAGGATTTGATTACGCCGTTGGCTAGTCATGATTTTCGCATCTGGCAGCAAACCCGCACCGGTCTGCTGAGTTACCCTCTCGAGCCAAACGAGGCGCGCGCCCATCTTGCAACCAGCGTGTACCTGCAAATGGCGATTAGACCACACATTATTCACGTCGTTGGATATTCTGAGGCGCATCATGCCGCGACTGCGGAGGACGTGATTGAGTCATGCAGATCAGCCCACCGCGCAATTGAAAATGCCCTGCGTGGTGCACCAGACATGACGGCTGACCTGATTGTCCAGAAACGACGTAAAGAACTTGTTACAGAGGCACAGGTTACCCTGGATGCTATTCATGATCTCGGGATATCCAAATCCGGTGATCCGTTTATTGATCCTGCGACTCTTACCGGGGCTGTTACCCTGGGTATTATGGACGCGCCACATTTACGAAACAACCCATTTGCACAGGGAAGGATTATGACATGCATACGGGATGGCGCATGTGTTGCGGTTGATCCAAAAGCCCGGCCAGTCTCAGAAACAGAGCGGCTGTCCGGGATTCTCTAACGAAGGAGGTTGAATTATGACTACGACCTTTACAATTATCGGCGCAGGTCATGGAGGTAAAGCCATGGCTGCGCACATGGCGCTGATGGGTTTTACTGTTGTTTTATTTAATCGTACAGCTGCCCATGTGGAAGTGATTAAAAAGCGCGGGGGTATCGACTTGGAGAGCAACGAGGCTGGTCCGCATGGTTTTGGCAAACTGGCTCTTGTGACCTCCGATATCGGCAAAGCCATAAAAAAAGCGGAAGTGGTTATGGTTGTCGTACCATCGTCGGCGCATGCCGATGTTGCCATGGCGGTTGCACCTCATTTGCGTGATGGACAGATTGTCATACTGCATCCAGGCCGCACCTTTGGCGCTCTTGAATTTGCTAAAGTGATTCACGATCATGGCAGCAAGGCGGATGTGACCATCGCCGAAGCAGAGACCTTTATCTATGCTTCCCGCTCAGATGGCCCTGCGCAGGCGCGCATCTTTCGTATCAAAGAAGCCGTACCGCTGGCAGCTTTTCCAGCCACACGCACCCAGAAGGTACTGGATGCGCTTGCTCCAGCATATCCGCAATTCATTGATGGGGTGAATGTTCTCAATACAGGTTTGAACAACATGGGTGCCATTTTCCATCCAGCACTGACCATGCTAAATGCCGGTTGGATTGAAGCGACGCATGGTGATTATCAATTTTACATTGATGGCGTTACCCCCTCTATTGCCCGCGTACTGGAAGTGTTGGATAGAGAACGGGTCACTATTGCCTCATCACTGGGTATCCGCGCCCGTACAGGACTGGAATGGCTGAAAATGGCTTACGACACCACAGGCGAAGATCTGCATGAAGCGATACACAACCAGCCGGGCTATTACGGGATCAAAGCGCCAAGCACGTTGAGCCACCGCTATATCTTCGAGGATGTGCCAATGAGCCTGGTCCCGATTGCTTCGATAGGTGAACGTTACGGCGTCTCTGTGCGCGGTATGGATGCCATTATCCGTTTGGCATGTATCGTCCACCGAACAGACTACTGGCGGCGTGGAAGGACTGTTGATAAACTTGGAATTGCTGATTTGAGCGTGAGTGAGTTGACCCGTTATGTGAATGAAGGTCTCCGCGCATAAGAGTAAATAAGATAAAATGGGTATGGTTACAAGAATGGAATATGTAGTTTCCATTCCAATTATTTCTCAGGCTGCCGTACCAAGTAGTGTTACTGTCTGATTATTGAAAGTGATTTCACATATGCCACTGGAAGAAGCCGGTCGAACAATTCTGGATGCTGAAAGGGCTATCGTCCTGTTGTTGCTTATTGCTTCTGGAGTCGCGATTGCGTCACGCCGGTTCCGTCTACCCTATACTGTCGGATTGGTCCTCATTGGATTGGCGTTGACGTTTTTAGGACGGTTCGAAACATTTCCGACTTCCCCCGATGTGATCCTGGCTCTCCTTGTACCACCTATATTGTTCGAGGCTGCTTTTCACATCCGTTCGGATGATCTCCGGCGGGATTTCTGGCTCATCTTGCTTCTGGCGGTGCCAGGTGTTGTGATCACAACTTTTTTGGTCGGCGGATTGATTACCTGGGGAACAGGATTAGCTGTCCAGGCTGCCCTGGTGTTTGGGGCATTGATAGCTGCCACTGATCCGGTAGCCGTGGTCGCCCTGTTTCGGGGATTGGGTGCGCCGAAGCGTCTCCAGGTGCTGTTGGAAGGTGAGAGCCTGTTCAATGACGGGACCGCCATCGTGATTTTTGGCCTGATATTGCAAATTGCGATTGGAAAAATGCAGTTCACTTTGGCTGGTAGTGTGACACAATTTATTATGGTTGCTGGGGGTGGAGCACTGATCGGGATCGTGCTTGGTATGCTTATCTCGCAGTTAATTGGTCGAATTGACGATCCCCTGGTCGAGACCACGTTGACCACTGTATTGGCATTTGGTGCATATCTTGTTGCTGAAACCTTGCATGTTAGCGGTGTGCTGGCAGTGGTGGCAGCAGGAATCGTTAATGGAAACGCCGGTCCCAGAGGGATGTCGCCGACCACTCGCCTGGTCGTGTTCAATTTCTGGGAATATGCTGCGTTCTTGGCAAACTCGCTGATCTTCCTTTTGATCGGTTTAACGATTGACTTGCATGTAATGATCCAGAACTGGCAGGCGATTGGAGTCGCCATCCTGGCTGTGCTGGTGGCTAGGGCGGTGAGCATTTACGGATTCTCCCTTTTCAACCGAGAGATACCCGGTCGCTGGAAACACGTCCTTTATTGGGGAGGCCTGCGTGGTGCGATCGCTCTTGCCCTGGCATTGAGCATTCCAGAGGATTTTGGACCAGAGCGCGGACGTTTACAGGCAATGGCCTTCGGTGTGGTGTTGTTTACCTTACTGGTCCAGGGTTTTTCGATGGACTGGTTCGTGAAACGTCTCCAGCTCATCAAACGCACCCATATCCAGGAAGAATACGAACGCCGTCATGCCCGTTTTGTTGCAGGTCGAGCCGCCTATGGCTATCTGCAACGAATGAGCCAGCAGGGACTGATCTCGGAGCATACCTGGAGGAGACTCGCACCCATTCTGGAGCGGCAGAATGAGACATTGGTAGAGTCCGTCCGGCAAGTAATAATCTCCGAACCAGCCGTGGAGGCTGAGGAACTGGATACTGCCCGGCGCGAAGCGCTGCGTGCCCAGCGAAACGCCCTCACTGGTTTGTTTCGCGATAGCGTGATCTCTGAGGAAGTCTATGCACAGTTGGTGAGCGAAGTGGATGGTGCCCTGACCGAGCAGCAATTGAACTGGCCTGACCTGGTTCATACCAATGCGATGCAATTACTGCCCGTAAAAAGAATGATGGCAGCTGTGATCCAGGAGCCAGATCTGGAAAGCGCGATCAACGCCTTGACCACCCTTGGTCTTTCAGTGGCCAGGCTGCCAAGTACGGGCGGGTTCCTAAGCCGACGCAACGTTACTTTGTTGATAGGTTTACCTGAGGGGCGCGAGAAGGCTGCGGTACGCGCTTTGCAGAAATCCTGCCGCCAGCGCGTTGAGTTCGTTGCTACGCCGCTGGACGGTACTTCCATCCCATTACCGCAACCTACCCCTGTTACCATCGGTGGTGCCACAATTTTCACTTTCGAGGTTGAATTCTACGATGAGTTCTGATAATATGAGGTTGATTATTGCCATTGTGCGCGATACGGATGACGAGGAGATCCTGCAGGCTTTGATAAAGGCTGAATGCCGTGTCACTCGGATTGCCTCCAGAGGCGGTTTTCTTCGTCGCAGCAATGCCACATTGTTGATTGGTGTTGAACCAGAGCGTGTCAAAGAGGTTGTTCATTTGGTGCGCGAATACAGCGCTCCACCTATTGACCCGGGTTTGAAACGAGTGACCATCTTTGTCCTTAAAGTTGACCGTTTCGAGCAGATTTAGACTGGAATAAGTATATGGACTCCAACTTCGTGAACTCACCCCCTGTTCGTTGGTTAATGATGGCTGTCATTCAAGAGGCAGATGTTGAACGGACGATGAGTGGTTTATCCCAAATACATGCACCGGTGGTTTATCTTAGCAGTACCGGCGGATTTCTCGGTCGTCGAAATGCCACCTTGCTAATCGGTCTTCCGAACGCGATGGAAGAGAGAACCCTTCAGGTACTGCAAAAAACCTGCCGCCAGCGGGTGGAATATCTCGCCATCCCATTGGAGGGGTCTACATTACCACTGCCAACACCGGTACCGATCACGGTTGGTGGTGCAACCATCTTTGTGATGCCTGTGGAGCGTTTTGAGGAGTTTTAGCCATGAAATTGATCATTGCGATTGTGAGGGACAGCGATTCTGACCCCATCAGCCGCCTGCTTACTGCAGCGGAATTCCGTGTCACGCGCATCGCCTCCACTGGAGGTCTCCTGCGCCGCGGCGTTGCGACATTACTGATCGGGGTGGAAGATGACCAGGTCGATTCAGCGATCCAGAAGCTGCGAGAGGCTGCGGGTGAGGCTGGTCCGGGTGAAAAATGCGCCACTGTTTTTGTAGTTCCGGTGGAGAATTTTACCCAAATCTAGCCAGAATGCTGAATTTGATAGGAAATGTAAACGATCAATATTCTTTGTGGGATGAATGTGGTGGCATCTCATGATGGGTACATGTAAGCCATTTTTACAATAGCAATCATTACCCCAATACAAAATTGTCGATCAATCTGGTCTTTCCAAAGTAAACCGCCATTGATATTAAAGTTTTACCAGATACTCCTTCCAGTTCTTTCAGCGTGTCAAAATCTGTACAGGAAACATACTGTAATTTTGCCAGTGGTTCGCTGCTGATGATGCCGGTCATGATTTGCTTTAATGATCCGGCATTCTGCTCCCCCTGTTCATAACTGGCCTTCGCTGCATTCAGGGCACGATAGAGTACGGTCGCGGCCTGGCGTTCATCGGGTTTGAGATAGATATTACGGCTGGACATCGCCAGGCCATCTGGCTCACGGATGGTTGGACAGATGATGATCTCGATCGGTAAGTTCAGATCCATAGTCATACGCCTGATGACGGCAGCCTGTTGGGCATCTTTTTGCCCGAAGTATGCCTTCTGTGGTTGTACGCTGTTGAATAATTTGGTAACGATGGTAGTTACACCTCGGAAGTGACCCGGTCGCATTGCGCCTTCGAGAGGCTGGGTAAGCTCCTCCACCGTCACCCATGTCTGGAAACCGGCAGGATACATGATCTCAGGCGTTGGGGTCCAGACCAGGTCAACACCAGCTTCCTCGAGAAAGTGCAGGTCACGATCCAGGTCGCGCGGGTATTTCGACAGGTCCTCATTTGGTCCAAACTGGGTTGGATTGACGAAGATGCTGGCAATAACGCCGGCACACTCTTTTCTCGCCTTGTGGGCGAGAGAGAGATGTCCTTCGTGCAGGTATCCCATGGTGGGTACAAATCCCACCGGTTTATCCAGGATCGCCCGCGCGGAACACAATTCTTCCAGGGTGGTGACAATCATCATTAAATTGCTCATGGGAAATTCCTTGTTGACAAATCAGTTATAATTGGTACACTATTCATATCGATATTCACTTCAATAAGGAGGAGAAACATGGCTTATTCGTTCACCAATTCAAAGAAACAGACCTATTACCTGCACGTCAAGAAGATCAAACGTGCCAGCGGGAAAGAAACACAGTTGTTCTTCTTTTCGCGTGAAGCGCGCCCTGGCCAAACCCTGGACAGCCTGCCGGCTGGTTACAAGGTTGCAGAAATGAAGACCGGGCTTCCAGTCCTGAAGAAAATCTGATCAGCATCTAAGATCATCATACGCTTACACTGAACAACGGAGGAATTATGCCAGCATTGAACCGCGTCCAGTTGATAGGCCGTTTGGGTAAAGATCCGGAAAGCCGTGTCACTCCGACTGGTAAAAAAGTGACTACCTACAGCATGGCGGTCAGCCAGCGTAGTAAAGGCAAGGACGGAGATGTTAAGGAATACACCACCTGGGTCAACGTTGAAGCCTGGGGACGACTGGGTGAGATCTGCCAGGAATACCTGCACAAGGGCAGCCTGATATACCTGGAGGGTCGTCTGCAGACCGATCGATACGAAGACAAGGGCGAAACCAAGTATTACACTAAGGTCGTCGCACAAACAATGCAGATGCTCGATCGTAAGCCCGAAGAAGAGCCAATGGCTGCGGTGGAAGAAGAGCCTGCTGAATACGAAGCCTGATCAATCCAACTGAAACCCAAGTCCACAGAGATAATCTGTGGACTTTGTGGATTCTCATGATGGCAGGGCTTCCAACTGCTCGATCAGGGCAGTGATGACATCGAAACCGCCCTGCCAGAAGTTTGCGCGGCGGATGTCGATACCGGCATCTGCCAGGATTCGTGCGGGTGCTTGTGAGCCGCCTGCCGCAAGGATTTTCAGATAGCCCGGTTTAAAGGTTTCACCTTCCGCTTTATACTGCCGGTAGAGCGAAAGAACCAGTAATTGTCCAAACGCATAAGCATACACATAGAATGGCGTGTGATAGATATGGGGTATTGATACCCACTCCCATTTGAATTCATCGCTGACCTCGACCGCCTCACCGAACTGTTTTATTAAATTCGCCATATAGGCTGAGGCCATTTCATCAACCGGGGTATTGTTCTGGACCATCTCGTGAGCTTTACGCTCGAACAGGGCGAAGTAAGCCTGGCGCATGATGGTCGCATATGAGTCATCCACCTGCCGGAACAACATGTCACGCCGCACCGACTCATCAGTCTCTTCGGCAAGTAAACGATCAAGCAGCATCATCTCGCCAAAGGTGGAGGCTGTCTCTGCCAGCGGCAGGGATGTGTGGAATGTAAAGACCGTATGGTGGGCAGCCAGCAAGGTATGGATGGCATGACCTAATTCGTGGGCTAAAGTAGCCACATCTTCTGCACGACCGTTGTAGTTGACATGCACCCAAGGTGTCAGATCGGGGGTGACGCTCCAGCAGAAGGCTCCGGACTGCTTTCCCTTGCGTACCTCCCGGTCAAGGTGATCGTGCTCAAATACCTGGCGGGCGAGCCTGCCCACTTTCGGATCGAAGTGCGAAAACGAATCTAGGACCATATCAGCACCCTTGTCAAACTCGTACCTCTTCTCTGACCTGGACACCGGTGCATAGATGTCATAACGGCGCAGGCGGTCCACCTTAAGGTAGCGGGCTTTGAGCCGGAAAAATCGCTGGTATATGGGCGCGTTCTTTTCGCAAACGTCCAGCAATGTGTTCACCACTTCATCAGAGATATCGTTGTATAAGTTGCGCACGGCGATCGGGTTTGCGAATTTTCGCAGGCTGACATTCTCGTTGTGCCAATCGCGCACCCTAGTTTGATACATCTGGCCCAGGATGGAACCATCCTGGCCATAGATGCGATAGAGCTCCTGGTAGGCACGCGCCCGCAATTCGGGATCGGTTTGGCGAACGTAGACCATCAACTCACCGCGCGTAAGTTCTTTTTCCTCTCCTCCCACTTTTAGTTTGAAGGCGTAGCGGTTGGTGAATGCCTCGTAGAGAGTGATCAGCGCTTCCGAGCCGGTAACGTTCTTCAGGTTTACAATTTTCTCTTCGGGCTCGGTCAGGGTGTGCGGTTTGAAGTGCCGCATCTCCTCCAGGTAGTAATGGTAGTCGCCTGAGACAGCCAGGAAGCGGGCAGCACTGGGGTCATCCAGTCCCTTCCACCACAGGTCGAAGAATAACGTCCGGTTCGCCAGTTCAGCCATGAACTGCTGGATGCGTCCCACCAGGGTCTGCGCAGCCTGGTCCTGCGTGTTGGCCGCAAAGAGCAAGCCGGCGAATGACTGCAGCCGGTTGGCAGCCTGACTGATCCCATCGGACATGGCCAGGATTTCCATGAAACGTTCAACATCCATGTCTGGTTTGAGATCGGGACGGACCGCTTCAAAGTTGATAACCTTTTTTTCTAATTCCTTGAAGGCTCCCTCCAGTTCGGGACTGTCATGGGATGGAAAAAGGTCTTTCAGGCTCCAGCGGGATTGGGTAAATGTCATCTATTTGCTCCAATACAAGATCGATCGGGGTTAGGGAACGACAGCGAAGTGGTTTTTCAGTGTGTAGTGAATGTAATTTTGCCACAGGGGAATGATGTCTTCTTGGTGATAATCATGGTCGGAGAAGGTCTGAATGATCACCCGTCCCTCGTAACAGGAAGCCAGCACTGCTTCATTGCTTGAGGGGCTTGATGAGAGACCTGCCAGCAGTGTGGCATCCCCCCCGCTTCCCGCCCGGAGTTTATCCCCGGTCTGGTTCGCCCAGAACCGGCTGTAGTGGATGAGCGGAAGAACCGTGTTAGGTTCGTTGAACACCGGGTGGTCGGGTATCCACCAGTAGATGGACTCCGCCAAATCCCAATCCCTTGCATAGCGGACGCCGCAGCCGCCCATGATTTTGCTGATCGGACCGGCTGATTCACGATCCAGATACCAGATCTCGGCGATCATGGCTGCTTTATCGCGCGTCAGGCGTAAATTGATTACATCCCAGAATTCACCGGAGATCTTGTCTTTATCTTCTGCCCCGACGATGATCAGGTCATACTTGATGCCTGAGTTCAGGTATTCCATGAAGTGCCCGCTGTAGGAACCGGTTTGAGTGTATTTCAAACCCATCCCATTGAGGGCATCCTGGATCCACATACCAATACCGCGCTCGTCCGTGTTTTCATAGACCAGGATCTTGGCAGATTTGATGCGCGCTTCCACATCCTGGGTGGGTGTGGGAAGCACTTCAGTATTAGCTGGTGGGGGAGGGATGGTCGGCTCAATGGGGGCAGGGGGCGGCTGGGTGGGCACACCTTGGGCGTTCAGCGCTGCCTGGGTCAGTTGTAGGGACATGGCGGTGGCTTGCATTTCAAGCGCAAACTTGGTCGGGTCGAACGCAGGCGGGTTTACCGGGCTGGTGCCAAGCAGGTCAGGTAAACCACATGCGAGCATCAGTACCAGGAGCGCAAATGAAAAAATAAAGATTTTTCCTCTCAGGGATTTATGGTTTGGGGCGTTGGTTGACATTTTTCTCTTCCTTTCGTTAATTATCCGATTGTTATAGATTCCATAGATAACGCAAGGTTATATTTTACTGCCTGTCCTGGTGGTTCAGGCAATGGAACGAAGCTTCATATCTGCTTGCGGCAATAAAGAAATACGTCATCTCGCTCATAATGATATATCCTTCGTGCAGTTATTTCAATTTATTTTTATCCATAAGCCTGTGATCCCCTATCACAGGTTGAAACGCACTTGTATGATCTCACCATCCTGTACAATATATTCCTTGCCCTCCAGGCGCAGCCTGCCTTTATTGCGGGCTTCGACCATGTTTCCCAGAGTCATCAATTCATCGTAAGCGATGACCTCAGCCCGGATGAAACCTTTCTGCAAATCGGTGTGGATTTCCCCGGCAGCCTGGTATGCGGTCGATCCCCTTTTGATGGTCCATGCCCGGCACTCGTCCTCACCGATGGTAAAGAAGGAGTGCAATTTGAGCAGGTCGTAAGAAAGACGGATCATGCGATTCAGGCTTGGTTCTTCGATCCCGTATTCCGCCATGAAGATGGCTGCATCCTCCGGTGACAGCTGCGCGATCTCCATCTCCAGTTTGCCTTGCAGTGCCACCAGTGGGCAGGGGTGTGTCGGTGTGATCTCCGGCACAGGCTGCCCCTCTCCCAGATTGAGAAGGATCAGGATGGGCTTTTGGCTGAGCAAGCCAAAGCCGGAAAGCAGCAATTCTTCCTCTGGTGTTATCTTGACCTCCCGCAGGGGTGTTTCGGCAGACAGCACTTCATGCAAACGCTGGAAAAGAATGGTTTGCTGCTCGTTCGAGGCTTTATCGGTTCCGCCCTTTTTGCGTTCATCAGCCAATCGTTCCAGTTTACGTTCGACAGCGATCAGATCGTTGAGCAGGAGTTCATCAGCCATGCTGGTGGTATCGCGCTCCGGATCAAGGCTGCTGGAAGGGTGCGGTACATTTTCATCCTCGAAACAGCGGATGACGTGGATAAAGCCATCCATTTGTGAGAGGTGATTGAGCAGGCTTCCCGAGATGCCACCTTTGCCCTTGCTCCCATCCAGGCCGGCGATATCAGCGTAGGTGACCTTGGCATGAATGGTCTTCTTTCGGTTGAACATTTCGGAAAGGTGCTCAACTCGCGGATCGGGTACATCCACCACTGCTGTATGCACCTCGACTCGCCCAGCGCTGGTTGTTATGGGTTGATTACCGCGAGTCAGTGCGTTGAAGATGGTTGTTTTCCCTGATTGTGGGAGGCCGATGATTCCGAGTTTCATCCTTGACCTGGTGATGGGGTCTGATTTATACTAATAAGACAAGGCCGGAGTGGCGGAACTGGCAGACGCGCACGACTCAAAATCGTGTTCCTTCGGGAGTGTGGGTTCGATTCCCACCTTCGGCATCACAAATTATAGCATACCCCCTTGTCATCCTATATCTGGAATAACCATGAAATTCCGGAGGCTGTGGGGTGGAACTCAAAATCTCTTTGAGTGCATAGGTTGGTTGTGCATAGCAAGACCGTTCTTGATTGATGGGCCAGCCTGACATAGGGTGGTTTTTCCTGGCGGAAGCGGTTTATGGTAGATGTATTGTTGATGAAAGCATATCTTATATCATTTCTAATGGACCTCATCCTGATGATTGCTTACCTGATAGCCTTTATAAGGCAGACATTCCGCGAGTCGGATGATCGGCGCAGATGGTAGCAATGTTCTCCAATATATCAAGATTGTTTATTATGTTCATACTGCTCCATCCGAAAGATTAAGAATATGTGGAGAATACCTTGCCTGTGCTGAGTGATATACTGGCAGTCATCCTGGGGGGTGGACGTGGTGCCCGGCTTTATCCCCTGACAAAACTGCGCTCCAAGCCGGCAGTTCCGATCGCTGGAAAGTATCGCCTGATAGATATTCCCCTCAGCAATTGTATCAATTCCGGCATATATAGGGTGGTCGTGTTAACCCAATTCAATTCCGTCTCCCTGCACCGCCATATCACCGCCACGTATCAATTTGATACCTTTCACACTGGCTGGGTGCAGATCCTGGCTGCTGAACAAACTTTGGAGAGTGCCGATTGGTACCAGGGCACGGCAGATGCCGTTCGCAAGCAGTTGTTCGAGATCGGGGTCACGCGCTCCGACCATGTCCTCATCCTGGCTGGTGATCATCTCTACCGGATGGACTACGCGGCGATGGTTGAGCATCACTGGCAAACAGGTGCAGATATCACCGTGGCTGTTCAACCTGTATCGCCTCAGGACGCCTCCCGTCTCGGCATCCTCAAACGCGATGAACACGGGCGGATCATCGATTTTGTGGAAAAGCCAATAGACCCGGTCACGCTTGATGCGTTTGCCAGTTACCCCAATCCGGATAGACCGCTTCTTGGATCGATGGGTATTTACCTCTTCAAGATGCAGGTATTGGTCGACCTGTTGACGAGATTCCCTGACCACGATGACTTTGGAGCTGATGTCATCCCGCATTCGATCGGGAGGCTTGCTGTCTATGGCTTTGAATTTGATGGATATTGGCGTGATGTTGGCACCATCCGCTCTTTTTATGAAACCAACCTCGAACTGGCGTTGGCGAATTCGCCCTTCAATTTTTTCGATCCCGAATCGCCAATTTATACGCATGCCCGCTTTCTGCCCGGTTCTTCTGTGGAAGATAGCCGGCTTAAAGACGTCCTGCTGTCTGACGGCTGTCGTATCCGGCGGGCAGAGATCAGCCATTCTGTGATCGGCGTGCGCAGCCAGATTGCTTCCGGTACTCATATAATAAACAGCATTCTTATGGGGGCGGATTATTACACTACCCCAGATACAGGTCCGACCATTCCGATCGGTATTGGATCGAACTGCAGTATCGAAGGGGCAATCCTGGATAAGAACGTACGATTGGGAGAGGGCGTGATCATCCGTCCTTTCCCCCGTGGGACAGAGCAGGATAATGGCATGTGGGTAATTCGCGATGGGATTGTGATTATACCAAAGGATACGGAGATCCAAGCCGGTACGCATATCACGCCCAAAAAAGCCTAGACTGCTATTATTATCCCTCTTCGGTACCTTGGATATTTACTTGGTGAGGTTCTTGGTCTCGCCATGATCTTTAAAACTGAACGACCTCCGGTGGATGGGTGATGGTCCGAGATGTATCAGCGCCATGCGGTGGGTGAGCGTACCATAGCCCTTGTGCCTCGCCAATCCATAGCCGGGATGTTGGACCTCAAGTTCACGCATCAAAGCATCGCGGGCAGTTTTTGCCAATACCGAGGCGGCCGCGATTGTTAGTGAATGACAATCGCCCTTGACCAGGGCGGTCTGGTTGATGCAGCACTCGGGCAGGATCAGGTAATCCAGTAAAAGGTGTTCCGGGGAACTGTTGAGACTATCCAGGGCGCGCATACAGGCCAGGCGCGTGGCTGGGACGATGCCCATGGCATCGATTTCTCCTGCTGAAGCGTATCCAATCTTCCATAAAATCGCAGTATCTTTGATAAGGCTTTCGAAATGTGTCCGCTGCAGCGGGGTCATCTGTTTGGAATCGCGTACCCCGTGCAGGATTTTTTCCATAGATAGGTCAGCAGGCAGTATCACGACCGCTGCATATACCGGGCCTGCCAGGGCTCCGCGTCCGGCTTCGTCGATACCTCCAACATACTGGTAACCTTCTTTCCAGAACTCCTGTTCGAAGTGCAGGTCAGGATTGGCTGGCAGTCTGTCCCGGTTTATCTTTGGCATCGTATATTCCCCTGAGGGCGTTGCGGCGGATGGTCAGCAGATCGATGAACATGCGCAGTGAATCACGCCAGACACTGACCTTGCTTTCCGGGTTGTAATACCAGGGTATGGGGATTTCCATGATTTGGTAGCCGAGACGGCGTGCAATAAAGAGGATCTCGACATCGAAGGACCAGCCCCAGAGGGTTTGGTAGCGAAATACATCTTCAGCGACAGACGCCCGGAAACACTTGAAACCGCATTGCGTGTCATTCAGGTCAGGCAGGACGAACAGCCGGATGAGTGCGTTGAAAGCGCGACCGGTGAAGTGACGGTAGTAAGGTTCACCGTAGCGGATTGCACCTGGTGCTTCGCGCGATGCGATGGCAATATCGCAATCGCAGTCGGGAGGCAGAAAGCGGGTGATCTGTTCGATGGGCATTGACAGGTCGGCGTCACATATGAACCGGTAGTCGCCATGCGCTTCAAGTATGCCGCGTTGGATGGCACGTCCCTTGCCGCGCTGGTGGTTTTGCAGAACCATTAAACCAGCATAATGATGCCCAAGCTCCTGGGCGACCTCATACGTCCGGTCCGTGCTCCCATTTTCTATCACCAACACTTCTGCCGTGTATGTTTGTGCTTGCAGGAAAGCAAAGACCTGCTCCAGTGTGTGGCGCAGGCGATGTTCTTCGTTATAAGCAGGGATGATTATGGATAGGAACGGGTGATTCAAAATAGAATGGGGTACAGAATGATCAGACCGAAAAAAATAACGATGATGCAGATTTCGATAAAGAAGATTGCTGCCAGTAGAGCGACCTGTTTACCGCTCATTCCCAGGAAACCTTTACGTTGTTCCTGGCGCGGCAGAATTTCCGGTGGCTCTGAAGCGGGAATCACTTCCTCCGTGGATGGCTTTTCAACATAGGCTCCCGCCTCGGCCTGTGTTTCTTCATCTTCAAAAGCAAAGCGGATATCTTCAATGTTCCAGTCAGGGATTTCTTTATCACGCGGCTGACTGGCAGGAGTTACTAAGGGGAGTGTTTCGAATGTGGCTGGTTCCTGGATGGGCGTCCCTGGTTTGACTGGTTCCGGTGCAGGAGTTTCGGCGGTTTGGACTGGCTTTGGTGCGCGGGGATGAAGGATATGGTCAACCAGGTCATGCACGGTTTCCGGGCTGAACACCGGCTCTGCTTGGGCTATGGAAATCGCAAACCGTTCCAGTGCATCACTCATAACGATCCGTATCACAGGGCGCACAGCCTCAATGTGCATGCCAGGGTTGGCTGCCAGCAGGACCGCTTCGACATTGAATGCTGCTTCGTACCCTTGCCGTTTGAGATTGGCTTGCAGGGCACGTCCAAGGCGGGCGACGCGTGCCAGCAGGTTTATGGAGGCGGGTTGGAACCGGTTGCCATCAACAGTGCCCCAGCTGTCTCCTTTGGCGCGATATACGCCGCGCAGGTGCGTGGTATACAGCACGTACAATCCGGTCGGTCCGACCAGGATCATCGGGATTACGATCCCAGTGGTTCCCAGCATATGATTACGGATCAGGATATAGTTCTTTTCAAGCGGTTTTTCAAGCCTGGCGATGACCGCCTGCTGGGCTTGCAGTTCCGGGTACCAGCTGAAGCCATATTGTAATGTGCCTCTTATTCGATCGAGCAGGTTGATTTCCCCTTTTTCTGTTAGAAAAGGAGTCTTGTCGATGATCTTCATGGAATCACCTTCCGCCAATCAGCTTCCCAGGAGGTCTGGCTAGAGGATGGGTACGTCTTCAAGAAGATCATGCCCCCGGTTCTGGCCACCGGTCGTGACGATCTCCTTGCCGTTTTGCATCAAGCATTTTACCGTTTTCTCGACTTCGAACGCACCCCCCAGTAGATGTTTGCGCTTGCCGGTCACGAAATGTTTACCGTTCTGGAGGCGTTCCAGCAGGGTCTTTCGATCGAGTAATACCAGGTCGGAAAAAGCAAAACCCTTCCGTTCGTAAGCCCGGATGAAAGCAATATTTCCATCCGATGAATAGTGGGCAGCTTCAATAACTACATCATATTTTTGTCGTGTCATTATCATCTCTCCGGTTCTATTTTAGCATAGGAAACCGCCGAGAACGTTGTGTCTGTCTCGGCGGTTTTCAGTCGGGGTGGGCGGACTTGAACCGCCGACCCCCGCGTCCCAAACGCGGTGCGCTGGCCAACTGCGCTACACCCCGTCACTTGTGAGTATAATGCTTAGCACCTGTTATCGTCAAGCGGTTTCGTAATGTAGTTAACACCAATCGGATCGTGGGTAAAATGTAAGGGAAGTGCCACCAAAATTGAACCATTTGACTGGATGCCCGTGGCAGGTATCTCGTTCCACTCGAATATAAAAGCTCCATCCATTTTGTTTGTTATGATGACTCCTACCACTCGAAGATTTTCCTTTCTGGTACTTTTTTTTGGGCTTTATGCCTGTACCACGTACTCAACACCTGATCCCACCCCCCTGCCAGCCTCTGCCCGTTCACCTGTTATCCTCACTGCCTCGCCTTTGCCGGCTTTCACCCAAACACCTTTGAAATGCTTGAGCCAACACGGCGTGCTGGAAATGACCAGCCTAGAAACCAAGCCGGTCCCGCTTCAATTCCGTGTGTATCTGCCGCCCTGTTATTCCGCAGAGATCAAACGGCACTATCCGGTGCTTTATCTTCTTCATGGACAGACCTATACCGAGGATCAATGGGTTCGTCTTGGTGCACCCAGCATCGCAGACCGGTTGATTGTATCAGGTGATGTCCCGCCGTTCATCGTTGTCATGCCTCTGGACCGATCCTATGCTCCCAGCGCTGGGGAATATGGACAGGCTTTGATCGATCAACTAGTCCCCTATATTGACGCAAGTTATTGCACGCTCCCGGACCGCCGCTACCGCGCCATTGGAGGTCTTTCGCGGGGAGCAGCCTGGGCGATCCACCTGGGACTCACCCATTGGGAAACCTTCGGTGCTTTTGGCGCCCATTCCCCCGCTCTTTTCTACGCGGATGGCAATTTGCTGCAGGAGTGGCTGGAGGTGATACCGCTAGGATCATGGCCGCGCATCTTCATCGATACCGGCGATCGCGATAAAGACCTTGGCTTCACCCGCTTGTTCGATGATATGCTCACTAGGCATGGAGTCCCGCATGAATGGCATATCTATACAGGCGGGCACGATGAGGCTTACTGGAGCTCGCATGTCGAGGAATATCTGCGCTGGTACGCTGCTGGCTGGGATGAATCTGATGAGTAGATCCCCGGTTTTCCTTTTACGTTATAATTTCTTCCATGCCTCTTTCCCTTAAAGAAGTTGAACATATTGCCACCCTGGCACGGCTTGAACTCACCAGCGAAGAGAAAGCCCGCTACCGCCAGCAGCTCTCGGCTATCCTTGACTATGTCGACCGCTTGCAGGAATTGGATACGACCAGCATACCACCCACCGCCAATGTTTTAGCAGAAAGTGGTGTCTTGCGTCCAGATCAGCCGGTTCACGGTTTGAACCGCGACGACATACTGGGGAATGCTGCACAGACTCGAGAAGACCAGTTTCTTATTCCCCCGGTCTTTGACCAATCATGACCGATCTGACCTCGTTATCGCTTGTTGATGCCCTGGCTGGTCTGCGCCATGGAGATTTCTCCAGCCGGGAGTTGGTGAACGCATGCCTGGAACGCATAGACAGGCTGGAGCCGTCACTGCACGCTTTCCTGAGCCTGAATGGGGATAAAGCCTTGACACAGGCTGGCGAAGCGGATAAGAGACTGGTTGAATTACGCAAGGAGCCTGATGCAGATCATGTACCATCCCTGCTGGGTGTGCCCATTGCCATCAAGGACGTCCTGGTAGTTCAGGATTTCCCTTGTACCTGTGGTTCGAAGATCCTGGAAGGTTTTCAGCCTCCGTTTACAGCAACGGTGGTCAAGCGTCTGCAAGTCGCGGGAGCGATTGTTGTCGGTAAAACCAACACGGACGAATTTGCCATGGGCTCCTCGACCGAGAATTCTGCTTATGGGGTCACTCACAACCCATGGGATCTGACCCGTGTGCCCGGCGGCTCATCCGGAGGCAGCGCAGCTGCGGTCGCAGCGCACCTGGTCCCTGCTGCCCTGGGGACCGATACTGGAGGTAGTGTCCGCCAACCGGCATCCTTTTGTGGCGTGACCGGCATCAAGCCGACCTATGGGCGTATCTCACGCTACGGTTTGGTGGCTTATGGCTCGTCGTTGGATGTAGTTGGAGCAATTGGACGCACTGCAGAAGACGTGTGGACCCTGTTCACATTGATGGCAGGACGTGACTCGCTGGATGCCACTTCGGTGGAAATGCCCTTACCGAAAATGAGATTTGCAAAGGTGACGCAAGACTCGCCCCTGGATGGATTAAAGATCGGCATCCCCCATGAATATTTTATTGCTGGTATCCAGGCTGAGGTTGAGCAAGCGGTCCGGGTGGCGATCGAGGTGCTAAAGTCTCTTGGCGCCCAGGTTCACCAGGTCAGTCTGCCGCACACCGAGTACGCGCTTCCCGTCTATTATATTATCGCACCGGCTGAGGCTTCCGCCAACCTGGCGCGCTATGATGGCATCCGCTATGGCCCCCGCCTCAACGGTGAGAAAATGTGGGACGTGTTTTACAAGACCCGTGGTCAAAAATTCGGCCCGGAGGTCGAACGACGCATCATGCTGGGGACCTATGCGTTGTCAGCCGGCTATTACGATACCTACTACGGTCAGGCTCAAAAGGTACGCACGCTGATCAAACAGGATTTCGAGCATGCCTTTGAGCATGTGGATGTGATCGCGGCGCCGGTTGCCCCGACAACGGCTTTCCCAATTGGTGCCCATGGGGATGATCCACTGGCGATGTATCTTGAGGACGTCTTCACTTTGCCCGCGAACCTGGCTGGCGTGCCGGGATTGACTTTCCCGGTTGGCTTCGATGGTACCGGCATGCCGGTTGGTATGCAGTTGATGGGTCCACATTTTCGTGAGGATTTGCTGTTCCGCATGGCACATGCTTACCAGCAGGTCACGGATTGGCACACCAGAAATCCCGGACTGTGAATTTACCACTAGGAACATAAAGAACCCCAAGGGAAATCCCTTGTGTTCTTTGGAGTGAGGAGAAATTGATGAATATTTTTATCACCGGAGGAGCTGGATATATCGGGTCGGCAACCGCTGAAGCCTTGCTCAAAGCCGGGCATCGTGTCACTGTCTTCGACTCGCTGGTAACCGGTCACCGCGCCGCGGTGCCGGACGAAGCATGTTTTATCCAGGCTGACCTGGCGGACCAGAACACTCTGGCCGGCGCCTTGGCAGGTGAGAAATTCGATGCGGTCATGCACTTCGCGGCTTTTATTGAGGCGGGCGAGAGCATGAAGGATCCCGGCAAGTTCATCCATAACAACCTGGTCAATACCGTCCATCTGATCGAAGCCGCTCACAGGGCAGGTGTGACCAGGTTTGTGCAGTCCTCTACAGCCGCGGTTTATGTCTCCAGTGATGAACCGCTCACCGAGGAGTCACCCCTCGGTCCGACTAACACGTATGGTTACACCAAGCTGGCGATCGAGCAGGCATTGGATTGGTATCGCCAGATACACGGATTGCATTTCGCCGCCTTGCGGTATTTCAACGCCGCGGGTGCCCTGCCCGGGCGCGGTGAGGCTCACCAGCCCGAATCTCACCTGATCCCGCTGGTTTTGGCCGTTGCCCTGGGGCAGGCGCAGGCTGCCACCATCTTCGGCACAGGTTACCCTACACCGGATGGGTCAGCCATCCGCGATTACATCCACATTGCTGACCTGGTCTCAGCCCACCTGTTGGCTCTGGATGCGCTGGGTGAGCGTGACCGCCTGGTCTACAACCTGGGCAACGGGAACGGTTACTCGGTGCGGGAGGTGATCGAGACAGCCCGCCTCGTCACCGATCACCCGTTACCGGCAGTAGAATCACCGCCTCGCACGGGTGACCCTGCCCGGCTGGTCGCTTCATCAACCAGGATACGCCGCGAGCTTGGCTGGCAGCCAGAATATCCTGACCTGAAGGACATTGTTGCCAGCGCCTGGGAATGGCACCGGTCGCATCCCCACGGGTACGAAAAATAAACCGAAATCAGGAGTTACTTGATGACCTTTTTAGTCGTGTTGGTTGGTTGGATCTTCTCGCTCTGCCTGCACGAATTTTCCCATGCCCTGGTCGCGTATTGGGGTGGTGATACCACCGTGCGTGAAAAAGGATATTTAACCTTCAATCCGCTGAAATATACCCATCCGGTGTATTCATTGCTTTTACCGTTGATCTTCCTGGTGCTGGGAGGTATCGGTCTGCCGGGAGGAGCGGTTTATATCGAAAAATGGCGGCTGCGTAGCCGCAACTGGGAATCCGCCGTATCGTTGGCCGGCCCCTTTTCCAATCTTGTGGTTGGGATCCTCCTGGCTTTCGTTTTACAATTCGCACCCAGCAAATTCACTGGCATCATGCCCGGGTTGGCTTTCCTGGCGCTCCTGCAGATTACTGCCGTCGTGCTCAACCTGATCCCCCTGCCCCCATTCGATGGCTATGGCGCGGTCGAGCCTCATCTGCCGGCTGAATTGCGCCTGCGTATGGCCGAGACCCGCGGCATGCTGGTCTGGATTGTGTTTGTACTTTTATGGTATGTACCGGTTGCAAATAAAATATTCTGGGGGATTATCTTTTCCTTATCGCGACTGATCGGGATACCGTTGGGCTTGAGCAGCCTGGGTTTGCAGCAGTTCATGTTCTGGCGGTGAGAGAGGTAACAAAGAACAAGAGAAGGATCTTATGAGGGTAGAATAGGGAAATAACACTGATGCGTATTTCTATTCCCCTATTAGTGGTTATTCACGAATTTGGTTGCCTACGTCTTATAAGGATTTAACTTGAATTTAAAATAGTGATTTCATACCATCTCCACTCACGTTTTTTATTGTACTGAACAGATCCTTCACAGTGGAGGAATTTGATTGATTTATTCTATCTTTCTCCATGAAAGGATATTGTAGAAGCGATAAAACCTGTTACTCAATTAAAATGTTAGTTACATATTGATTACCTAAAATGAACTTCTTTCCACTGTTCATTATTGGGCTCTCAATCCTATCGAACAAGTCTGATAGTTGAAAGTGACTTGGTTTAAGATATTCACATATAAGGTATGTAGATAACGTGAATTGTGATCCTTGGCGTTTATTGCATTCACTTTAATTAATTGAGGAGTCAATGGAGCTAAGAAAAGTAATATCGGACATCGTCAATGCTTTAGTACAAGTCGATGAGGCAGGGATACCTTTCAAGTCTTTCCAACCAGGTGTGGGTCCTTATGGTGAGCCACAACTGCTGAAACATATATCGATGTACCTTAATAACGTCCCAAGCTATAAGGGTTGCGCTCTCACTAGGAGGACACCAGACCTCTTGATAAGAGGTTATTGGGCTCTTGAGTTTAAAATCACTCGTCCTTTTGGTGACAATGGTAATGAGGCAGAAGATTGGTCTGTCAACCTTCTCCACCCTTATCCGGGAAATGTAAGTAGTATCGGTGACTGCTACAAGTTGTTAGAGTATCAAGGAGAAGAACGTCGCGCTGTTGTTGTTATTGGGTACGAACATTCACCGGCTAGGATAGATCTCACTCCACTTATTGAATCATTCGAGGCAATCACACTACAAGTTGCACATATCAAACTATCATCTCGGATAGAAATGCTTCATAGTGGCCTTGTGCATCCGGTTCATCAAGTCCTACGGATATTCGCTTGGGAAGTGTTAGCTCAATCAGCCTGATTACTTGCTCGCCGTCGTCTTCAATATTTTATACTAAACCCCGACCGAAACCACTCATTTTGTTACAGGAGATCTTAAAAACGTTGTAACTTTTTAAAAATAGCCAAATATTTACACTTTCAAATTATTCACCTCACCCACTTCATTTTCAATCTTTTATGAGCTTCTGACAGATTAAAAATCCTTTCAAGGGAGACAACCAGATATGTCGAGCTTTCAATTCAAATTGCTTAAATCATATTTCCGCCTGCAGCACTTGTTCACTCGTCCAGGAAGGAAATTGGATGTCAGCAGGGAACGGGCTGAGCTGGATTCACTTGGCTCCATGTTCAAGCCTCTCGCTCGAATCGAATGTACGAAAGAGGTCGCCAATGGTGTCCCGGCTGAGTGGCTCATTCCAACGGGCGCCTCGTCCTCCAGGGTGGTCCTCTATCTGCATGGTGGCTCCTATGTGGTTGGGTCCATAGCTTCTCATCGCTCTCTCGCTGCCAACATTGCCCATGCCGCCAGGGTCCGAGCCCTGATCATCGATTACCGTCTGGCTCCGGAGAACCCTTATCCGGCTGCCATTCAGGATTCCGTTTCCGCTTATAGATGGTTGATGGATTATCATATCGATCCGGGTCAAATAACCATTGCTGGAGATTCAGCCGGCGGTGGTCTGGCTCTTGCCCTTGTGCTGAGCCTCAGGGATGGGAACCTGCCTTTGCCTGGCGCGATTGTTTGTCTTTCTCCCTGGACTGACCTGGCTGCAACCGGCGAATCCTGGAAGACCAAAGTCAACGCTGACCTGGTCATCGACACACGCATGGAGTCGGAATTCGCCCGCATGTATCTGGGGGATGTCGATCCCCGCTCTCCACTGGCCTCTCCCCTCTACGCCGATTTAAAAGGTCTGCCGCCGTTGTTGATCCAGGTCGGTACTGATGAGGTCCTACTCTCGGACTCTTCCCGTCTTGCCGATCGTGCTCGCTCCGCCGGTATGGATGTGACTTACCAGGAATGGGAAGGGATGCAGCATGTCTGGCAGTTTGCCGCCAGCTTCATCCCCGAGGGTCGCCAGGCAATTGCCGCGATTGGTGATTTCATCCAAAAGTACACTTAATCTAGGATCACGTTTATGACCTGACAGGTGCTGTTCAATTGTTTATAACTTTTCCGGATTGGATGACGGGTATGCAATTGCTGGTCCTACCAACTTGCTTCAGATCAGTTGGATTCCTTTGACCAGATGATGTATCTATCTTTCGCAACAGGATAACATTATGGAAATGGGAAAGACAATTCGCAAGAAAAGACCTCGTTACCCCATGCCCGTTTTTATTCGGGATGCGCTTATTGAGCGCGGCTTGATGGAAAAATATCATGGTCGTCCCCCATACCAGCAGAATGATTATATTGGCTGGATAACCCGCGCCAAGCGCAGGGAAACTCAGGAAAAGCGGCTTGCTCAAATGTTGGATGAACTCGACCTTGGTGATAAATATATGAACATGTCCTATCATCCTAAGCATCTCAACCGGTAAATATTGGCCTCGTGTAACTTTATCGGATGGAAATGTGTTTAAACTATCATGTAATGCTGCTACCTCATGTGATATAAAAGTTATCAGCCCCTGCACCTGATCGCGATTTGAGTAGCAGTCTTATCTTGGATCAGATGCTGCTATGAGATTTGTAACATTATGTTCCCCATCCACAAAATATATGCAGACAGAATTTCTTCATAAAGATAATATCCAGGGCGAATTCCCTCAACATGCAAGAATCCAATGGGATAGGCTCCGCTTCTATGTCTCATTCTTTTGGCGTTTCGTTGTGCTGCGGCGCCCGGAACCGCTCATCTATGGCGTGGCGTTGACGGATCGCTGCAACCTGGGGTGTCGGGGCTGTCGGGTCGCTAACACCGGGCGCCCTGATATGACTTGGGATCAACTGGTCGATTCGATGCAAAGCGCATGGCGGCGTGGATTCCGTGAGCTGTACTTCAGTGGAGGAGAACCCATGCTCTGGCGCGATGGAGAACACACGCTTGAAGACGCGGTTCTTGCAGCAAAGCGGATAGGCTTCTTCCATGTGCACCTTTACACCAATGGCACGCTCGGACTTAATACATCTGCTGACCTTGTATGGGTCAGCATGGACGGGTTGCCTGGCACTTTCGAGCTCCGGCGGGGGAATTACTTCGCTCAGGTCGAACAGGCTGTCCGCAGCGGGCAACACCCTAAAATTGCCGTCATTTACGTCATCGATAAGAACACCGCACAGGGCATCGAGCCGTTTCTGCGCTGGGTGCGTGGCTCTAAATTTCCTGTTATCGGTGTCATGTTCTACTTCCACACGCCATATTACGGATACGACGAGTTATTTCTATGTGCAGATGAACGGGCACCAATTATTGACAGGCTCCTCGACTGCATTGGAGCTGGACTACCGGTTGTCAACTCGCGTGCCGGTTTGCTTGCCCTCAAGTCCGGTAAATGGCCGAGGCGTGTACCCATTGCTTGCGTTGTGGATGTCGATGGTGAGCATGTATGCTGTCGCGCCTCCGATGATGTATGTGAGGATTGTGGTTATGCGGCCTGTACAGAGCTTATTGAATTTCAACGCCTGCGACCAAGCGCTGTGATCGGGATGATGAGGTATTGGTGAGCAGTCTCAGCAACAAAATATCACGCCTCGTGACATGCGTCGTTCGCCGTTACCTTGTTGGAGCAGATCAGCGCTGGGTTTTCGAATCGCCTCCACAGAATTGGACACCCCCGCAAGTCAAACGCACTTCATTATACTTGCATGTGCCTTTCTGCCGTAATTGTTGCCCATATTGCCCTTATACGAAAGTGCCCTTCGATGAGTCGCTTGTGGAACCTTATACCAGGGCTGCCATTGCTGAGGTCGACTGGTGGGCTGGTATGGTCGGACCCGCAGAGCTGACCAGCATCTACATCGGCGGTGGCACGCCGACGGTCGCCATGAAAAGCGTCGCTGGCGTTCTTCGGCATGTGCGTGACCGATTCCGTCTGGCAGGTGATGTCTGCATTGAGACAAACCCCGCTGACGTGGGTAAAGAGACCATCCGGTACCTGCATGAGGCAGGTATAGCGCTTGTTTCGCTTGGTGTGCAATCATTCTACCCAAAGCATCTTGCCATGCTCGGGCGTCGCTATGATCCGCTCGTTGCGGAACATGCGCTTGCGCTTCTAACCGAGGGCGGCTTTACCTCGATAAACGTGGACCTGATGTTTTCGCTGCCTGGTCAGAAGACAAGTGAGGTGATTTCAGACCTGGCTCGTGCGGCTCAGCTCGGTGCAAACCAGATCACGACCTATCCTCTCTTCACCTTCCCATACACTTCGGTTGGTAAGTACCTGCGTCTGAGGTCAGTCCGCATGCCGGATTTACGCCAGCGAAAAGCGCACTACCGAGCGATTAACGACTGGTGCGTGGATCATGGTTATGAACGCGTCTCGGTTTGGAGTTTCAAGCGTGGTAATGTCCCTCGCTACTCATCGGTAACCAGGGACGGCTACATCGGCGTGGGACCTGGAGCCGGGTCACACCTGCCTGATGGATTCGTACTGAACACCTTTGACCTCGATAGCTGGTTTCAGTCAATGCATGCCGGGCATACTGCGATTGCTCTACGCATGCCGTTCACTGATCGGATGACTGCCTGGTGGTGGTTGTACTGGCGTTTTTACGATACCCGGGTTCAACTGGATAGCCTTAATTCAGCCTTCGGTAACAACAAATCTTTGGCTCTCCGGTTGCTGAGAGGCTTGGAACTGATAAAACTCGTTAACCGCAATGACGAGAACTTCGAATTTACCGAACCGGGAGCATTTTGGATGCATCTTGTTCAAAATTATTTTGCTTTGAACTATGTGAACACATTGTGGACGGAGGCACGCAGAGAGCCATGGCCGCAGGCAGTGATGATTTGAGCATCTGGCGGTTTATCTTTTCGAGCGCTGGCAGCTTTTGAACAGGTTTTATAAGCGCTGCTATTTCGAATGATTGGTTGTCAGTAGAGGTGCGTTGGTTTGAGCACAGCCATGGCAGCACGTATTCTCATTGGATTGCACCTTGATTCCTGATTATACAAAGTCTACCAGCGAGAGGAGTCAGAGATGAAAAAAAGCAGAGGGGAAGCTCTCTTTAGAGAATCCCCGCCTTTCAGCGCGGTGGTATACGACCGTTTACTGCGCTTCGAAGCGATGGATGTCCACTACCAGGAGCTCGCCCGGGATTTGGCGTCTATGATTGACCAGGGTCGTTTGCTGGATGTTGGCACCGGACCGGGCCGGCTGCTCCTGGAGACCCACCGCTTGAAGCCGGATATCGAGCTCTTCGGTCTTGACGTCGCCGCATCCATGGTTCAGCAGGCAAAGAAGACCTTGACGGGCATCCAGGCAGACCTGCGCCAGGGCAGCATCGAACACACAACATATACGGATAATTTCTTCGACATGGTTGCTGCCACCGGCAGCTTCTATCTTTGGGATCGCCCCGAGGCATGCCTGGAGGAGATCCATCGCATTCTGAAGCCTGGTCACTCAGCCTGTCTCTACGAAACACACAAGGACTTCGATGAGGCTGAGTTCAGGCGAGGGTTGAAGGCTAACCTGCATAGAGAGAACATTCTACGAAGGTGGTTCATGCCCTATTTCCCAAGGAAAGCGATAGAAATGTCATATCACCGGGAAGAGATCGTCGAGATAGTAAAGCAGACCCACTTTGCAGATAGCTTTACCATTGACGAGATCACTCTGGCAAGGCTGCCGATCTGGTTGCGGATCAGGTTGACCAAGACCCGCCTGCCTTGACCCCGATTGACAGCAAGCAATAGTGCGGGAAGGGGTATAGATGCGAAGGCAGCCAAACCACGGATATATCGGATGGGGCAGATCACACCCTTCCGTCATCCTCTTCGGGGCTTCTGACGCATATCGTTAATGATATTTATAACAGGAAATAATATGACCATGTTTGAAGTGACGGAAGATTGGCGGATTGCGTTTCCATCAGCATATGCTGGAGTATTGGTCATTTGCAATGTTTCTAATCCCCCGCATCACCCCGGGTTGGAAAACCAAAAAAGTATCCTGGAAGATCAACTGCGTTCCGATTATGGGGGAAAAGATCGTAGGACACTCGAGATCCTGCCTGTCCTTCGGGCTTATGCTGTCTACTACCAACGTTTCAGGAAGACCTATCATGTCCAGTTGCAGCTCGAGTCGATCGTTACCAGGGGAAAATCTATCCCCCGGGTGGCAGCGCTGGTCGAAGCGATGTTCATGGCGGAAGTCAAGAATCTGCTTTTAACTGCCGGGCATGATCTGGATACCGTCCAGTTGCCAGTTACTTTGGATGTAGCAAGAGGTGACGAAAAATACACCTTGTTGCGTGGACAGGAACAGGTTCCCAAGACCGGCGACATGCTGATGAGGGATCGAGTGGGTATTATTTCAAGCATCATCTATGGGCCGGATCAGCGGACACAGATCAGAGCCGGTACCCATAACGTGATCTTTACTGTCTATGCCCCACCGGGTATAGCCACGGAAGCTCTTACCGGTCATTTACAGGATATCCAGGGTTATGTCCGTCTAATCGCACCCGGAGCACACACTGAGATGCTGAAAGTGTTTGGCGCTGGATAAATTCAAAACACTGTTTGGGTTCCAATCTTGGTACTGATCTCGAAAAAGCCGTCTATCAAACCTATCAAGGCCAGGCGATAAGCTCCGCCCCGCTATTAAAGTCGATCACAAGAATTTGGTTCCCCACCTCGAGATAGACCCGGTCGGCACCCCAGGCGACCACCTGGATCCAGTAGCTGGAATCCTGTTGGATGCTGAGGCTGTTTTTTCTAAGCTGGGAGCCATCGGACAGGTTCAAGACGGTAAATGCCACAGACCCCGGTTCCGCGAAGGCTTCCAGCAATATGACCTTATCCCCGTTTATCGCTGCGCTGAACAAGCCATCCTCATAAACGACGGAACTGGTGCCATCGTATGAGTCCTTGGCGGCGGGATTGAGCTCCCAGCGCTTTGCTTTCGAGCTGAGGTCTATGCCCCACAGCGCGTACTGTGTGGTGCCGCGGGTGCGCTCGGCCAGGACAAGCAGCATACCATCCTGGGCTGCCAGGGGGGTGAGTTCGTAATCCTCATTACTATAAACATCCTGGTATGTGCCGTCTCGAAGATTGACCATGTATAGATCATGATCGGTACTGGTAAATAATGCCTCGTCGGTAAATAAATAAGAGTACCAGTCTATCGAGCCGAGGATTTCGTTGGGGGCGATGGCCTGCCATGACTGGGACAGGCTGGCTGTATCCCACTTCTGCAGGCAGCCGGGATCATAATCGGCGATGGGGATGTACATGTTCAGGTCATCGCTGGAGAGAAAGAGATGATCATAAATGCCCAGGTTCTGCGGGGAATCGGGGAAGATTTCATTGGGGCACTCAGGTACGAGCCTCTTGACGATGGTCCCATCCGATGGATCGTAAACGTTGATCCCGACCAGGTCATCTTCCTTATCGAGGACTGCCGGTCTGCCGGCAAGGTCTAGGAGCTGGCGGGGTGTCTCGTTGAGACGGAAGCTCCAGGCCTGTTGGCCGGATGGAACATCGAAACCGCTCAATACGCCATCCGTGGTGAGGGCGACCAGGTGGTTGCCGAAAAGCTGCAGGCAGTCCACGCAAATATTCGTGATCTCGTCGCTCATCGTGGTTTGCCAGAGGCTGACCCCATCCAGGCGGTTAAAGGCTGCCAGCGTGGTCTTATAGGCAAAGTAGATGGATGCATCCCCGGGAACCATGTGATTGTAGTAATAATCCGAGCCTTCCCCGAGGGGTTCGCTGCGCCAGCGCAGATACGGATCCTGGTCGAAGTTGAGATAGACCATGCGGGTGGTCTCATCCGAGTTGCGGGTGACACTGACCAGGTCCGGTTGGGTGCCATCATCGGAGGGCACCATGTGAGATAGTGCAAAACTGTAGATACGCAGGCTGTCAAGCGGGTTGGCTATCATATTCTTTTCCCCCTGAGGTTTGAGGAGGAAAACGATTATGAGCAGCGGAACGAGCACAGCCACAACCGATATCCCCAGGATGACGAAAAATAAATTGCGACCGGCGCGCTTTGAACTTGCCAGCAATTCTTCACTTGAGATGGTTGTGGGCGCTACCGAAGGAGTGGAATAAACGATAAGCTTTGGCACCTGGCCGGTTTCCCGCTCGTGAGCTGGGGTCTGATCTTCAAGGGTGCTGCCGCAAAACTCGCACTTGAAATAACGGTCATACTCACGGGGCATCTCGAGGGGTGCACCGCAGGATGGGCATTTGACCGCGCGAACCTGGTCACTCATGGAAAATCTCCTCGTTTATATAGTACAGATGATTACGCTACTAATTAAACCTGCATAAGTACGAATGACAAATTCTCAAGAAGGTGCTTGGCGTTTCACAGCGTTATTATGCTTTGATTATAGACGATGAAGGGTGAAAATGTTGGCTTTTTGCAGGGGTAGATGAATGGGTGATATATCCACCAGCCGCCTCGCTTCACCATCCCAAAAGGGTCTCCTCACCCCCGGCATGTCACTGCGAGCCGTCCTTTGGCGTGGCAGTCTCCTCCCAACCAGTGTCACCCTGAGGCGAAGCCGAAGGGTCTCCTCCAGACTCAAGACCCATCCTCCCAAAAGGATCTCCTCCCGCCTCGCGCCTCACCCTGCTTGTCCTCGCCTCGTCCCGGCAGGTGCACTTCCCTTACGGAGTGGTAGTGTTCCCTGGCACCGCCCGCCACATCGTCCCGATGCTTTTTCGGGAGGGCAGGTGTGTCGGGAAGCTACTCGTACCTACGGCCAGGTGCCGGTGGGGTCATGATAGCCTTCAGCTCTTATTAACCACAAAGAAAATAATCCTCTGCATGTATCGACCGGCAAAATAAATTTGATATTCCTTTGTATTCCTTCGTGATTAAGGTTTTTTCATATCACGGATGCACGACCCGCAGTCCGAGATGCTGTTCGTAGCCGTCGAAATCGGCATCTCTGTGCAGTAACTCGTGATCGTTTTCTATGCAGTAGGTGGCAATCAGGCTGTCTATCGTCTTGCGGACGGTGACGCCCATTTGACGCAAATAACGGTAATTGCGGGCAGATTGCACCGCCAGCGCCGGGTTGACCAGGCTTGCCATGCTGAACCTGCCCAGGGCATGACGGGCTTTTTCAAAATCGGTGTCGTGGTGAAAGCCTTGCAGCACTTCTGCCAGAATCAGGTCGCCGACCAAAATCGGCACATTGGCAACTATGCTTTCCAGATAGTCGCACTGCGGTGTGGCATACCCGTTGAAGTAGTCTACCCAGACGGTGGAGTCAACCAGTAGCATGGTTTATTGCTCCGGCATGCGGGATTTGCGCTGTTCATCCAGGTTGCCTTCCCATTTTAGTTTACCGCGCAGCTGGCGGATTTCGTACTGTTCGCGCAATTGAATGAGCGTGCGTAAGGCTTCTTGGATCACTTTACGCTTGGTTTTAATTCCGGTTAACTGGCGGGCGCGCTCAATCAGCGCATCATCCAGCATAACATTGGTTCGCATGGTTGCCTCCTGGTTGATAATGTGTATAAATCTTTCTAGTCATGTGTATTATACCGCAAACCATCCCCTCCAGTCCCTTAATAAATTCCGGTTGCGTTTTGGGTGAAGGGGATCTCACCGCTGTTAAAACAATCCCATCTCCCATCTTCCAAAGCTTATTATTTTTCCCTTTCAAGATAAAAACGAATGGTTCGATGGATGGACTCGCTATTATTTCTTGCCTGGGCAAGAAGTTCACCTTTGATCACCAGCCCACGATCGATAACTTGATCGATCGCCATCTTGGTCTGGATCGGGTCAAAACCGCTTTCCACAAGGTCGATGATAGTCCTGGAAACAGTCGTAACTTTCAGCCCCTGGTAAGATGTAACCTCTGCCTGGGTGATCCTTTTGGTATGGTATTTGATACCACTGCGCCGGCGAGAGCTGGTGCGTGGGAAGGTGATATGAATATCCCCGGGGAGCGTACCTGAAAGAGCGTATACTGATAGCGCACTTTCGTGAGAGATGGCTGCTTGCGAATCCGACCTCATAAGCGCAATAAAAAGGTCTTCAAAGTGAGTGCCAGGAAAAAGAGCAATCCGATAAACGCCCCAGGATATTCGAATGAACTTTTTCCTATCTCTAGATTACCAGAAACGACCCGCTCTTGCTATTCCTAAGCATATTATCTATAATCAAAAGCAATGACGATTCTTGAGTCTCTTCCCATGCAAGATATTGATCGCTTTTGCCAGCGGTGGCAGATCCTCGAGCTATCGTTGTTTGGCTCGGTCTTGCGGGAAGACTTTAACCCCGATAGCGACGTGGATATGTTGGTCACGTTCAGTGACAACAGCGATTGGAGCTTATTCGATCACGTCCAGATGCAGCAGGAACTTCAGGCTTTACTGGATCGCAAGGTTGATCTGATTTCGCGCCGCGCCCTCGCCCACACTCAAAACCAGCTTCTCCGAGAGGAGATCTTGAAGACGGCAAAAGTCATCTTTACCCAAAGGGAAGAGACATATGCAGAGAAGTGATGTCGTTCTTCAGGACATCGTAAATGCCGCGCGCTTGGTCTCCGAATTCGTGGAGGGATTTAAAAAATCATCCTTCATAAATGATAGGAAAACACGCTCTGCTGTTTTATATCAATTGACCGTCATCGGCGAGGCCGTAAAGCGACTCTCAATAGAATTTTGCGCCCAACATTCTCAAATTCCATGGGGTTTAATGGCCGGAATGCGCGATAACCTGATCCACGGTTATGATCTGGTCGATTGGGATGAGGCGTGGAAGACCGCTGCATCCGACGTGCCCGATCTCCTTTCCAAGATAGAACCGCTTCTTAAGTGACAGCCACGAATTGCCTGGCCGTAGATCCAGGAGTCCACGGCGGATTTTAACGATATTAAAACCATCTGAGACTTTCATCCGCTGCCTGCGCGACTTGGGTTGGCAGGTGCATTGATATGTTTGGGTGGGGGAATATAACGGATGATTGACCCTTGACAATATTTTATATCTTCGCAAACTTTGAATTGGGAGGGATGCATAATGAAGAACGGATTTCAGAGCAAGATTGATAGAACTGCGACCAACTGCCGTCGGGGTCAGGCTCCCTGCGGGCTTGCTGCGCGAAGACCCTCGCCAATCGAACATGGAAGAAGGAAAGGTATTAGAAGAGCCTGGAGAGTAATGGGATACACCCGAAGATATGTGGGTGATAGAAAAATCTACAAACCAACATATGACTAGTTCCATAATAAAAAAATAAGTGTATACTAATATGGGGTAACAAGTATATGCCTAATAAAGTGCGCGTTTCTAAAACACAACAGTCGCTACCAAAAGTGGCTCCGTCAGAATTTGGAAATACAAAGAAACCAAGCGGGGTGGTGAGAAAATCTAAAAAAATCACCAGTAAAACCAGCGGTGGTGATCTTTTTATCATTGACAACAGCGATGAGCAATGGACCGCAGCTCGTTATCTCCACGATTGGTGTGATGTGGCCCGCGCAATGGATGTAGCCACAGGTAACTTTGAGATCGGCTCACTTCTTGCGCTGGATGGACAATGGCAGAGGCTCGATAAAATCCGCATATTAATGGGAGACGAGACCAGCAAGCGCACACGTGATGCGTTTGAACAGGCTTTGAGAGGGATGGAAAAAAAACTGGATGACAGCATTGAGAAAGAGAAGGAAACCAACGATTTTCTCACAGGTGTTCCGGCGATTGTGGATGGAATGCAAAACGAGAAAATCGCTTGCCGCGTGTTCAGGGAGAGAAAATTTCATGCCAAAGCTTACATCACACACGCAAAACTTGATGTGATCGGATCGACAGCACTGGTTGGCTCCAGCAATTTCACATACCCCGGTCTGACCGAGAACATCGAACTCAATGTACGAATACGCAACGATGTGGAAGAGTTACAAACATGGTTCGAGAACTACTGGGATCAGGCAGATGTTGTGACCACGGACATGCTGCGAGTGATCGAACGACATACCCGCGAGTACTCCCCATTCGAAATCTACATGAAGGCGCTATATGAGTTCTTCCAAGGGCACGAGATGACAACAGGAGAATGGGAACAACAGGAATCCAAAGTTTACCCAATACTGGACTATTACCAAAAAGAAGGCTATCACGCTTTGATGAAGATCGCAGCCAGGTACGATGGTGCACTACTCTGTGATTCTGTTGGTCTTGGTAAGACTTTTATAGGACTGATGATAATTGAAAGGCTAATGCATGACCGTAAACGCGTGGCGCTTTTTGTTCCAAAGACGGCTCGCGAAACAGTCTGGGTAAAGAATATAAGACGGTATATGCCTGGCGCAGGTGGTGCATTCAGCAATCTGGCGATCTATAACCACACTGACCTGCTGCGCGGGAATGATTATCCAGAAAGAATGCAGGAGATCGCTGACGAAGCCGATGCAATTGTAATTGACGAAGCGCACCATTTTCGCAACCAGGCAACCAAGACATATAGAAAGTTGTATTCAATACTGGAGGGGAAACAGCTTTTTTTATTGACAGCAACACCAATCAATAACAGCTCTCTCGATCTGCAGCATATGATCGAACTTTTTTCACGACGAAAGCCAGACCATTTCCGCTCGTTAGGGATCCATTCACTTATAGGGCATTTTCGTGAGCTGGAAAATGCATTGAGAAAAATAATCGGTGAAGGAAATATAGACCTTACAAAAGCTGAGGCTGAGCGCATATTGGAACGCGATGACCTGTTCAAGAATCTTGTCATTCAGCGCAGCCGTGGATATGCCAAGCGAAGCCAGCAGCAACAAGGTGCAGCAGATGTTATGTTCCCTGAACGAAAGCCTCCAATAGTGGCTGATTATTCACTTAAAAAAACATATGGCTTATTACTCAATCATATCGAGAAGGCTTTCCGCAAGGAAAACCCCCTGGTAACTTTGGCAATATATTATCCATTGGCTTACCCTATTTTTCCTCCTGAGATCGATGCAACCGGAAAAACAGAGCAGCGTGATATCGAATATGAGTTTGAAAAGGGCAGGCAAGCACAAGTTGTAGGCTTGATTCGGATCCAATTGCTTAAGCGTTTTGAAAGTTCTGCCTGGGCGTTTCAAACCACATGTGAAGGACTGTTACATAAACTGCTGGAATTTGTTGAAGTACATGATGAATCACCCGCGGAGCATAGACGACTGGAACGATGGAAAGCCCAGCACGCCGAAGTGTTGTTACGAATGCGTGAACACCGGGCAGAAGGTGAGGAAGAAGAACTCGAAGATGATGCCATACCGGTCGAGATAGACCTGGGGTTCGATAAATTGTCACGCGATAAGTACAGAGTGGACGAGATCCTGGATGAAACATATCTGGACATGGATCAATTGCTCCTCTTTCTTGACGATCTTAAAGATTTTTCACCTGAGCGGGACGATAAACTACGGACATTGATTGATCTATTAATAACCGATCCTTTGTTGAGCAAGTACAAAGTATTGATTTTTAGCGAGTACAAGGATACTGCCCGCTATCTTAAACAAGAGCTGAATAATGCAGCTATAAGCCAGGTGGATCAGGTGGACAGCGGAACATCAAACGACCATGGCAAGGCTATCACAGCTTTTGCCCCATACTATAACGAATCATCCAGCCCGATTCTGGCTAAGAACAAGATCGCTGAGACCCGTGTACTAATCAGTACCGATATACTTTCCGAGGGTTTGAACTTGCAGGATGCAACATTAATGATCAATTATGATCTGCATTGGAATCCGGTGCGGTTGATGCAGCGCATAGGCCGTGTTGATCGACGACTTACGTGGGAAGTCGAAGAGCAGATGCTGAACGATCATCCGGAACTTAAGGACGTGCGCGGCATTGTGCATTTATGGAACTTCCTGCCGCCGCACGAGTTGGACGAATTATTAGGTCTCTACGAACGACTGGCGCATAAAGCCCTGCGCATCTCCAAACTATTCGGTATTGAAGGCCGCCAGTTGCTCACTCCTGAAGACGATTACCAGGCACTAAAGGAATTTAATCAAAGCTACGATGGCCAGACATCACCAACCGAGGAAATGCGCCTGGTTTATGATGGCCTGCTGAAAGCCCATCCAGGACTGGAAGAAAGATTGGGTGGACTGCCTCTGCGTTTGTTCAGCGGGCGGGAGCATCCATTAAAAGAAGCAAGAGCGGTTTTTTTCTGCTACCAGATACCAGGTCCGGATGTGAATGGAGCATGGAGCCTGGAAACTGGAATGCCGCAGTGGTATCTGTATGAACTTGAGACCGGTGATATCATGGAAGAGCCGGAACAGGTCAACACTGTGATACGTTCGACACCAGATACCCCGCGTAGATGCAGCCTTCCACAGGAGAATCTGGTGGACATCCGTAAAAAAGTTGAAGCCCATATGAAGAATGCGAAATTAAAACCACTGCAGCCACCGGTGGGGGTAAATCCTGTGCTGAAGGCATGGATGGAGTTGAACTGAGAGAATGTATTTGTTCTACATTGATGAGTGCGGGCGTCCCTCGCTGGAAGATAAATCCCTCAATGCTGATCCTTGGTTCGTTATGGCGGCAGTAGGCGTCCATTCCAACCAGTGGATGAATATTGATGCTGAAATAACAAGCCTAAAGCGAAAGTATTTCCCCGGCATCAAACCCTTGAAAGTGGAATTCAAGTCCACGAATATCCGCTCTAGCGGAGGACCATATCCGCGCTGGCCTTTCTCCGAGCTATTACCTGAACAATGCCGGCAACTGGTCGAAGAAATCTATGCTATCTATGATGTTTACAAGTTACCCCTGTTTACAGTCGTCATCAATAAAATAGAACATAAAGAAAAGTATTTAAAAACCGGTCATCGTCCCGAGCCACCCTACCAACTTGCATTCAGAATGCTGGTCGAGCGGATCGATTGGTTCCTGGAAAACAAAAATCAGGGTAAAACCCTGGAAGAGAGCGAATTTGGCTTTGTCATCTTGGATGAGTATGTAGGGCAGTATAAGGTTACCCGCAGCAACCTGCTCTGGTACCAGGAGAGCGGAACATTTGCAAAATCGAGCATTAATTTCGTCAAGGAAGTACCATTTTTTAACGTTTCAGATTATTCTCAACTGTTGTCCCTGCCCGACCTTGCGGCATACAACGTATACCATCGTTTCCGTTATGACAAGCCGGATTACCCGTTCTACCTGCGCATTAAGCCATATCTTTACCGAAAGAACGATAAACTTTGGGGATATGGACTGAAAGTATTCCCCAATAAAAAAGCCCTGCCAGATGAACACTAGCAGGACTGGATAGGTGAAGGAGGGCGATGGCATTTCAGCCACCCATGAGCGCAGCTCACAGCCGGGCACCCGCCTGATGTAATAATAGCATTTATTATTATCCGTGTCAAGCAGATTTTATTAATGAGCGCACTTGCAGAAATAAAACGGAGACATTATGTCCGATTTTGATGAGATTAAATCCATACAAGACTTCCCTTCGCTCATCCGCTACCTGCGCAAAGAATTGGGCTGGCCGGTGGACGAGGAACAGGTGGACGATCTGACATTTGATTATTCTCCTGCAGAACTGGGTCTGGATGATCAGGCTGGTGTCAAAATCCGTGCGATCAAGCAGCTACGCCCACTAACAGGTAACCAACCGTGGGGTATTTTCTGGATTGATTTTGAACCCAGAAAACTTCCCGTGGTGGTGATGCGACGCATATTGGGTGCTCTGGTAGTGAGGAAACGCGGTGGGAAAAATGATCGACGCATGGCCTGGAATTTGAACGACCTGATGTTTATTTCGGCGACAGGTGAGGGCGAAGAACGTGGGATTTCCTTTGCCCATTTCCAACAAGAGGCTGGCGATTTGCCCACACTTCGTGTTCTGGGTTGGGATGGGGCAGATACCCTACTCAAACTGGACTACACCGCACTCACTTTACAGGAACGATTGCGCTGGCCTGCTGATCCTCATGACAGCAAGGCATGGCGCGAACAATGGTCCAGCATTTTTCGGCACCGCTTGGGGCATGTTATCCGCACTGCGGATGCTCTGGCAGACCGCCTGGCTCTTCTGGCTCGGGGGATACGCAATGCCAGCATGACACTGATGGAACACGAATCTGAACAGGGTCCGTTGCACCGTTTATATAAGGCCTTCCAAACAGCACTGATTCATGATTTAACCGAAGCGGATTTTGCGGATACTTATGCCCAGACGGTCACTTATGGTTTGCTAACAGCGGCAATTTCCAGAACTGATATGACCGACGGGACACAGGGAACGGCTCTGGTAGCTGAAAACATTACCGACATGGTTCCGATCACCAATCCTTTCCTGAGCGAGATGCTTCAGACTTTTCTCAAGGTGGGTGGAAGCCAGGGCGGAATCAATTTTGACGAGTTGGGGGTTCAAGATGTAGTGGAGCTTTTACGTGGTGATGAGACTGATCTACCAGCAATCCTGCGCGACTTTGGCAATAAGAAGCAAGGTGGAGACCCTGTCATTTACTTCTATGAGCATTTTCTTACTTCATATAACAAAAAAATAAAAATACAACGCGGAATATTCTATACCCCCCAGCCTGTGGTTTCGTACATCGTGCGCAGTGTACACGAATTGTTGCAAAAGGAATTTGGATTGGAGGATGGGCTGGCAGATACGACCACCTGGGGCGAGCTGGAAAAGAGGATAAAAGGACTCACCCGACCAGCCACCGCCAAGCCTGACTCCCCATTCGTGATGGTGCTCGACCCGGCAACGGGCACAGCCACATTTCTGGTGGAAGTGATCGACATCATCTATAAGACAATGACAGCAAAATGGGAAATGCAAGGATTAAATAAATCCACTCAACAAAAATCTTGGAATGAATACGTGCCAAAACATCTACTGCCGCGCTTGTACGGTTACGAACTGATGATGGCACCCTACGCCATTGCCCACATGAAGATTGGGCTAAAGCTGCACGAGACGGGCTACCACTTTTTCAGTGATGAGCGTGTACGCATTTACCTGACCAACTCACTAGAAGAGCCTTCTCCGCTGGCAGAGCAAAGCGCAGCCAGCCTTTTCGAAGCCTTAGGTCACGAAGCGCAGGCGGTGAACGATGTGAAGCGAAAGGCGAATTTTACCGTGGTGATTGGCAACCCACCCTACTCGTATATGTCAGCCAATTTAACTGATTCCAATAAGTCCATAGTCGAACCTTTTAGATACATCGAGGGAGAAAAAATAAAAGAAAGAGGAGCATTGGTACTTGAAAGAGCTCTACAAGATGATTATGTAAAATATTTTGGCTTGGCATTTCAACTTATTAATCTTGCAAAGATAGGTATTGTTGGGATGATTTCTAATGGCGCATATCTTACTAGCCCACAGTTACGAGGTGTTCGATATTACATTACTAAATCTTTCAATCGCTTTATGGCTTTGGATTTACATGGTGATGTAAAAAACCTCTCAGAAAACGATCAAAATGTATTTGATATTCGTACAGGTGTGGCAATTTTTCTGGCAGGAAAATTTCCCTCTAAAGAGGTTTTTCAGTGCGTCATTTCGGATTTAACAGGATCACGCACTGAAAAAGAAAAAAAATTAAATAGTTCGACGATAGTTCTAGATTCCAATCGATTCTTTGTACCACAATCCCCTCAATATATTTTCTCCACACCTAGTAACACAAACAGGGAATATGCCGACTATATTTCAGTTGCAGATATTTTTCTTGTAACCAGCGTTGGTATTAAGACAAACCGAGATCACCTTACTATAGGTTATGATGATTCGGAAATAGACCATAAGATTCAGATTTTGATTAACCCCAAATATACAACCGCACAAGTTTCTCAAATGCTTGAGATTGAAGATAATGCTCAATGGGCTGTCGCTGAAGGACGAAGACAATGCAAATTAACATACTCAAAAGAAAACTACCGACATCTTACTTACCGTCCTTTTGACAATAGAAGAATTTACTATCACCCGTCTATAGTATTTAATCCAAGACCTGCAGTGATGAATAATTTATTAGAGCCAGGCAATTTGGCATTATTAACCAATCGCCGAATTCGAACTGAAACCCATTGCCATTTTGGTGTTATCGACAAACTTTGCATGGCAGAATTCCTATCGAGCGCAGATAATTGTAACGTGTATCCGCTCTGGCTTTTTGAGAATAGCTTATTGCGCGATTATTCCAAAAGACCAAACTTTAATCCGAACTTCTTAAAACTATTAAGTAAACAACTTCGCTGTAGGCAAGAAGGACAATTTGGGTTGCCCCAAAATACAACCCCCGAAGATATCTTCTACAACATGTACGCCATCTTTCACAGCCCCACCTACCGCAGTCGCTACGCCGAGTTCCTGAAAATTGATTTCCCGCACCTGCCGCTTACAAGCAACCTTGACTTGTTCCGCTCGCTTACAGAGAAGGGGGCAGAGCTGGTAAGTTTGCACTTATTGGATGGTACGATATTCGATTTTAGAGATTCGATATTCGCCGGTCATCCATCGCCTGTCGTTGGTAAAGGCTACCCGCGGCATGAAAATAACACGGTCTGGGTCAACCCTGAAAGCGGATTTATGGATGTATCGCAGGATGTATGGGAATTTCACATCGGCGGATACCAGGTTTGCCATAAATGGCTGAAAGACAGGCGAGGTAGGCAGTTGAGCCAGGAAGACATCACTCATTACCAGAAGATCACAATTGCGCTACGCGAAACGATCCGCCTGATGGGCGAGGTGGATGAGGTGATCGATTACGCGGGTGGATGGCCGATAAAGTAGTTTAAGGAGAAAATATGACGGATTTGTGGAAGGTATTAAATTATGAAATTCTAATGTGTTTTGGCGTGCAGACCTTGCAAAGAAGCAATATCCAATCATCGGATGAAGTTTTATTTGGTATCACGACCAACGCGGTGACTGAAGTGATGTTGCTTCACCTTCGAGTGTTGACAGAGGTGTTTTTATCGGCAGGGAGGCCAGACGACATAAAAATCGAGAATCTTATTCCAACCTGGCGTAGAGAAAACTCCGCGCTACTCGATGACTTGGAAAATGCCTACACCGAGAAACTTGAAATTGGAGAATGCCCAAAACGGTATTTGGATAAATTTCTCGCCCATGCAACAACAAAAAGAGGGGACAGCTTCGTGTGGACGCCCATAGTTAATAAAATGGATCCACCTCTTCGTAAAGTGCTGGCAACCCTGCCGAGTGACGATCTTCCTGCTCTTGCATATTTTCGAGGTCTTCTAGGTACCTAAATTTAACCATACGTGTGGTGCGGCGCATTCTTAGCGATGCGTGAATAAATCCGCTTGATGGGCGAGGAGGACGAGGCGATTGAGGCTCATGGCGGGTAGCCGATGAAGTCAGCGAATCTTCGCCAGTTTTTGCCATATAATTCCCGATGAACAACAAAATCGGAAGGAGGTCCAATTCTGCCTGACATCGAATACGAGATCATTAAAAGGTTTGGGAAGGGTTCTGTCTACAACAATCGTTGGGCAAAGGAGCTTAACCTGATCAGTTGGAAAGACAGAGAGCCAAAATATGACATCCGGGAATGGTCACCGGATGGTGAGAAGATGGGCAAGGGGGTAACCCTGTCTAAGGAGGAATTGGTGGCCTTGAAAGAGTTACTGAATAAAATTGAGCTGTAATTTGGTTGTCCCCTACGGGGATGAGAGCGGGAAGAGATTGTGATTGTGGAAAATCGAATGAAACAGGCGGATGCGGCGATTGATGGGATGGTGTCCCCTGCGGGGACGATAACAAAGGAAGTCCCTGAAATGCATGCGGACGAGAAGTGCCGCTTGAAAGGAAGCACACAATATGCAACATGAACTTATTTTTCGCGGCTCCCTTGTCGAATACTGGAATCTGATCTACACCGAGTGGCAGCAGCCCTCTCGCCACGATCCTCTTGCGCAGGAACTGTTTAGTTTATCACACCCTGTCAAGGATCATCCGCCAAGAGAAAATGAAACGGTAGCGATTGTTTTTTTGGAGGAACAACACAGGCGTGAAATTGTGACAGTTTTCGCTGATTCAGTGCCTGATGGAAAAATAGTAAAGTTAACCGTCTTTTTTGAAGATGAGGCTTTCGAAAAGACGGGGGAGTCTGCCGTTTCAAAGTGGAATAAAATGAAAAATGCTTGGATAAGAAATAATTTGTTGATAGATCCAAATGCGCAGTATCTAGCAAAAAGGAAACAGGGAATGCAATCGGAAACAGAACACAAGCTCAAGCTATTGCGGGAGATTCGATTGGAGAAACTAGAAGCTACCGGCCATGCCCCTACGAAGGTATATGCAATGAGCATGGCTGATATTTCCTATGGCACTTGTAAAACGCATGATCCGCAACTATTGAAGAATTGGAAAGTTACGAGTTACGAATAGAAAAAAATTGAAAAATTGAAATTTCAACATAGTTTGGTTGTCATGTGGTTTACTCTGGGCAGCTGATGGATCAGTCGCCTATTTTTTTGGTTTACCACCTTACCTTTTATTTTAAGAGCTTCTATGTCTGTAAAACGCCGCACCAAAAAAAGAACATCCGACTATAAACCCGCCTTCACCGATTCAGAGTATAAACTCATGCAAAATTATGGCGTCGGCGATCTTCTTGACGAGATTGGTATCAATCGCGTCATGCTCCTTCGCACAATGGATAAGATGAATGAAGATAGAGAACAGCTCACCTTCCGCGATCATCTCGACGCCCTGCGCGCCGTATCTTACGCCACGGGTCGTATCGCCAGTCTGCTTGAGATGCGCGAAGAGTTATTTAAGCCATATCAGGAAGTGGAAGATAAATACAGGGAAGGCTTCGAGCTGGTTAATGAATTGATTGAAGAAATGGGCGTAAAAATTGGGGGTCAGGAGAAATGGGACGAGATAAAGAGGAAAGCAATGTGGCAGGCAATGGACGAGCCTGCACCCCCAAAAAGCATCAAATCTAATCAGTCTAAACGAAAGGAGTCACGTTGAACCGTAAACGCGGCGCTCAACCCGGCAATCTGAACGCCATTAAACATGGCTTTTATTCCGATCAGTTCAGACAGGCTGAAAAAATGAGCCTCAGCCTGATTCAACAGACAGACCTCACGGATGAGATCCAGCTTTTCCGTGTACAGCTCCGTCGCTACTTCGAAGCCGAAACCGTTGCACTCGATCAAATGGATTACGAAACTCGCCTGCAAGCCTTGCACACCTTCAGCCTTGCCGCCGAGTGCTTCACCCGCCTGGTTCGCACACAGGCCATCCTGAATTCCAGGCCGATCGGATCCGAAAACGGGCCGGAAGGAACTCCGCAGATTGATGAGCCTGTTACCTGAACTTTGCGAAATATTCATTCCTCTTCGTTGCTCAGAAACAAATCGCCTGCTTTGTTTTCCTTTGTGTAACCTTGTGCCCGCCTGTCTCCAGGCTGCTACAAATAGATCTTTGGCTTTTTTGACTTTCGCATAATTACATGTGTTTGAGTGAAGTGAGGCGTTTAATTGTGCGGTTTATAAGCGTAGTTCAAGGGGAATCTGTGGTTTTGTCCACCACAGTTGAAAATTTAGAATTATCGTTATGGCGATTGTGAATTAATAATAATACAGATGTTGTAGTATAATGTATTTATGAAAATACAGCGTTTTCTACTTGCTCAAATCAAAGATGCCCTCCTGCCCGGCAAAGTGCTGATCCTGTATGGTCCCCGCCAGGTGGGAAAAACCACCCTGGCAAACGACCTGCTTGCATCCATCCAAATGCGCAGCCGGTTTGTAAATGCCGATGAATTGGTCTACCGTGAAGCCCTGTCCAGCCAGAGCCGGCAGCGGCTGGGTGAGGTACTGGGCGATGCAGAGCTTCTGGTCATTGACGAAGCCCAGCGCGTGCCCAACATTGGGCTAAATTTAAAGATCTTGATTGACAGCTACCCCACCGCCATCATCATTGCTACCGGTTCCGCATCGTTCGATCTGGCAAAAAAGGTCAGTGAACCGCTCACCGGCCGTACGCTGACCTTCAACCTGCACCCGGTCAGTTACCCGGAGATCCGACAGACGCTGGGAGCCATCGAAGCGCGCGACCAGTTAGAACGCTGGCTGGTATGGGGCGGTTATCCGCTTATCGTAACGACCAGGAACCCTAACCTTCGGGAACGCCTGTTGGGTGAGCTGGTGGGTGCATACCTATACAGGGATATCCTTGAATTAGAAGGTGTGCGTCGTTCAAGGAAAATTGTAGATTTGCTGCGCCTGCTGGCATTCCAGATTGGGCAGGAAGTGTCCATCGCGGAACTTGCTGCCAATCTGGCGCTCAACCGCCAGACTGTTGACCGTTATCTTGATTTGCTGGAGAAGGTGTTCGTCATCTTCAAGGTCGGTGGTTTCTCTCGCAACCTGCGCAAGGAAGTGGTCAAGAATTCCCGCTACTATTTTTATGATAACGGTGTGCGTAACAGCCTGATCCAGAACTTCAACCAGCTTGCCTTGCGCGATGATCTCGGGCAGTTATGGGAAAACTACCTGATGGTCGAACGACAGAAGGCGAACCAGGCCGCCGGACGGTCAGTGAACACCTACTTCTGGCGCACCTATGACCAGAAGGAAATTGACTGTATCGAGGAGCATGGCGGGAAGCTTTTTGGGTATGAGTTTAAGTGGCAGGCAGGAGGGATCCGCCGCGCAACCCGTAATGAGTTCCTCGAGGCTTATCCTGGATCCGACCTGACCACCGTGAATCAAGGTAACTTCGAAGAGTTCTTGCTTTAAAGAAACCAATGTTTTGTTAATCGCATAAGTATTTATAAATCGGGGTTTGCTCACCTGCAAAAAGCTTACTCGCCGCCGAGAGCGCCAAGAGTGCGGAGGATCAATCAATGAAGAATTGCTCCACATCCTCTTGTCCAAGTTTTTTATGCCTCGTGCTCTTCGGAAAAACTGACTTTTTGAATTTAGCCAACCGTTTTTGTCAACTGAGAAAACAGCTTCCTTTTTCCATCCTGCGTCTCATGCTACAATTGGCGCATGGATTCCCATGCCCCAAAGATTGAAAATAACTACCTTTACCTTCTCGCCTTCGCCATCGCCATCAGTCTGCGCTTCATCCACCTCGGCACCCTCCCCCTGACCGACCCAGAAGCCGATTTGGCGCTGCAAGCCCTGCGCGTCGCCCAGGGGGCCAGGCCGCTGCTCGGTCCGCAGCCGGGTTATGTGCTCCTGACCAGCATTCTCTTCTTCATCTTCGGGAGCACCAACTTCCTGGCCCGTTTCCTGCCGGCACTGGCAGGCACCTCAATGGTTTTCATCCCCTGGTTCTTCCGCAACCGCCTCAAGCCGCAGCCTGCCTTGATCCTGGCTTTTGCGCTGGCGATTGATCCCGGCCTGGTCGCTGCCTCCCGTCAGGCCGGCGGGACGATCTTGGCCCTCACCTTCACCCTGCTCACCTGGGCGATGTGGCAGGATGAACGCCCGCGCTTAGCGGGTCTCTTCGCTGGACTTGCCCTGCTCTCCGGCACCCCGCTCTGGATAGGCCTGCTGGGATTGGTTTTGGCCTGGGCTATACGGCAGGGGAAGGAGAGACGACCTCTGCCCGGGAATGATAGGGAAGACGGACCTGCACCAACCCCGAAATGGATTTCCTCCCCAAAGCTCAAGGCTGCCCTCACCTCCGGGCTGATCTCCATGTTGTTCATTGGGACTTTGTTCTTCTTTGCCCCCAACGGGTTGAGTGCCTGGCTGGCTTTCCTGCCCCCCTTCATCCAGGGCTGGTGGACCCCCTCCGGTACGACCATCAGCCGTATGCTGCTTGCCCTGCTCACCTACCAGCCGCTGGCGGTTGGTTTGGGACTGTTCTGCCTGGTGCGCGGCCTACGCCAGGGCAGCCGCAGGGTAATCCGTCTCAGCCTCTGGCTGTTGACCTCTTTCCTGCTGGCTCTTTCCTATCCAGCCCACCAGGTGACCGATATGACCTGGTTCTTGCTGCCGCTCTGGGCTTTGGCGTCCATTGAACTTGCCCGTCACCTGAAACTGCCGCTCGAAAACCGCAAAGAGGCAGTTGGTGTGTTCGTGCTGGCTTTAATTATCCTGGCATTTATCTGGCTCGACCTGGCCGGTCTGGCAAATATTCCCATCCCCTCGCAGCAAGCGACCGTCCGCCTGCTGTTGCTCGTCGGTTCGCTTCTGTTGTTGGTCGTGAGTATCATCCTGGTGGGGATGGGCTGGTCCAGGGAATCTGCAATCGCCGGTGGCTTGTGGGGCACGGTCGCTGCCCTGTCGATTTATACCCTGGGTGTTGCCTGGGGTGCGACCGGTCTGCGAACCCCGGCTGGGTTCGAACTTTGGGCGCCATCCGCCCGCCCTGACCAGGCTGGTCTGCTGCTCCAGACCGTGAACGACCTTTCAGATTGGAGCCTCGGACATGTCACCGCCCAACCCGTGACGATTGTGGGTGTGGATTCGCCCGCCCTGAACTGGCTGCTGCGCGGGTATGAAGTTGAAGTTGCAAATGTGATCGATCCTGCCAGTACCCCGCCGCTGATCATCACGCCCCCGATCGACGACCTGGGTCTGCCCGCTGCCTATCGGGGTCAGGATTTCGTCTGGCGTCAGTCTCCTGCCTGGAACCGCATCGGGCCTGCCAACTTTTTGAGCTGGCTGGTCTTACGCGTGACACCGCAGGACCCTGAGAACATCATCCTGTGGGCCAGGAACGACCTCTTCCTGGATGGGCAGGAGAACGTAACACCCTGAGCATCGATCCATGCCCTCAAAGAAAACAAAACCCCGTATCATTGCCATTGACGGTCCTGCTGCCTCAGGAAAATCCACTCTTGGTAAACGCCTGGCGGATTCCCTCGGATACCTGTTCTTCGACACAGGCCTCATGTATCGCGCTGTCACCTGGCTGGCTTTGCAGCGCGGCCTGGATGTTAACGATGAAGCCGTCGTGACCGCCCTGGCTGAAGAGGTCCTGATCGACGTCAGGCCCCCATCCAAACAGGATGGTCGTGCCTGTGATGTGCTTGTCTCCGGAGAGGATATCACCTGGGAGACTCGCCGCCCTGAAGTGGATGCCCACGTCTCGGTCGTGTCTGCTTATGCGGGAGTGCGCCAGGCCTTGACGCTTCAGCAGCGGCGTATCGGGATGCGTGGTCGCGTGGTCATGGTCGGGCGCGATATCGGCACTGTAGTCCTGCCTGAGGCTGATCTGAAGATCTATCTGGAAGCCTCCCCCGACGAGCGCGCTCGCCGTCGCCACCGTGAGCTCATTGGGCGCGGCGGGCAGGCGGATTATGACGAGATCCTCTATAATGTCATTGACCGCGACCAGATAGATTCGACCCGGGCTGTCGCGCCCCTCCGCCCTGCCGCTGATGCCGTGGTCATTGATTCCGACTACCTCACTGCCGATGAGGTCTTTACGCGTGTGGAGGCTTTGTATAAATGAGCTCTAATTACCGCATTCCTTTTCACAGCCGGCTACTGCGGCCTATTCTGAAAGCCATCTTTCGGGGTATTTTTCATATCCTGGCAAAAGTGATCGTCTCCGGCAGGGAGAATGTGCCTTACGGGCAGGCTTATGTGGTGGCGATCAATCACGTCTCGTTGTATGACCCACCCTTCGCTGTATCCTTCTGGCCTGAGATCGCTGAAGTGATGGGCGCGGTCGATGTCTGGCACAGACCTGGGCAGAACGTCCTGGTGAATTTATACCATGGCATCCCGGTCCACCGCGGCGATTACGACCGCCGCTTGATCGATAAGGTGCTGGCGGTCCTGCGCTCGGGTCATCCCCTGTTGATCGCCCCCGAAGGCGAACGCTCGCACGTTCCAGCAATGCAGCGCGCAAAGCCCGGTATAGCCCATATCCTCGAAGAAGCCCGGGTGTCGGTAGTGCCTGTCGGCATCCTCGGCACGACCGATGATTTCTGGCAGCGAGCCAGCCATGGCGGACGTCCACAGATAGAAATGCGCATCGGAAAACCCTTCCGCTTGCCACCGGTCGAGGGTAAAGGTGCCAAGCGGCGCCTCGCCCGCCAGCGTAACGCCGACCTGGTCATGTCTCACATTGCGGGTTTGCTGCCCGAGGCATACCGGGGGGTTTATACTGGGACAGCCATCCTCCCTTCCCTGCTCGATGGCTGATATCCTTCAACCCGGATGGTCTCACCTCCTGCTTCTGGTCATCTTTCCCCAACTCCTGGACATGTAGAATACACGTTCTCTAAAAACCCATTAGTTTTTTTTGTGTTCTTTGTGCCCTTTGTGGTTAATTGTTCTCTGATTGTGTAAGTTTGGATGAACTCAACTGCATTTGATCAGGAATACGCATGAAGATATTGACTGTAGACATCGGCACCGGAACCCAGGACATTTTCCTCTATGACTCGCGCCTCGACCTTGAAAATGGCTTGAAGCTGATCCTGCCCTCACCGACCATGATGATCAACAGGAGGATCAAGGCTGCCACACGCTCCCGCACCCCGATCCTGCTGACCGGCGTGACCATGGGTGGCGGTCCCAGCCAGTGGGCTGCAGAAGCTCATACCCGACTCGGTTTGCCGATCTATGCTACAACCGAAGCAGCCCGCACCTTCGATGATGACCTGGTAAAAGTACAGGAAATGGGCATACACCTTGTAAGCGAAGACGAAGCAGCGCGCCTGCCTGATTCCGTGCTCCGCATCGAGCTGCGAGATTTTGACCTGCCTGCCATTCTCCATTTGCTGGCTGGGTTCGAAGTATCTATGCAGGATCTGCAGGCGGTCGCCGTGGCGGTCTTTGACCACGGTGCAGCCCCGCCGGATGTCTCTGACCGCCAGTTCCGCTTCGACTACCTCGACGGGCGCATCCGCAGCGCCGCCCGCCCCGGGTCAAGATATCCTCTCTCGATCTTTGCTTTTCTTGCCAACGACATCCCGGCCATCATGACCCGCTTTCAAGCGGTTGCTGCCTCTGCACGTGGAATGGACGTTCCCCTTGTGGTCATGGACAGCGCACCTGCCGCAGTCCTGGGTGCGACGTTCGATCCGTTTGTGACTGCCTGCGAACGCAAACTGATTGCCAACATCGGCAACTTTCACACCCTGGCGTTCCGCCTGGGAACAGCCGGCATTGAAGGTATGTTCGAACACCACACGGGTCTGATCGACTCGCCGAAACTGGACACCCTGCTGCGTGCCCTGGCTGCTGGTTCCCTGCGGCATGTTGACGTCTTCGATGACCACGGTCACGGCGCCTTGATCTACGATCCGGACCCGCTCCCCCTCGGGCAGGCTGGCTTTGATGTGACCGTCACTGGTCCAAGGCGAAACTTGATGCGCGGTTCCACTCTGCGCCCGTACTATGCTGTCCCGTATGGTGATATGATGCT